>Ga0126373_10001312_pt1 | contig 17565 bp, 16 predicted proteins | sample PanSoiMetPlot_11_FD_92545 | JGI IMG/M metagenome (GOLD analysis project Ga0126373, IMG submission 92545) | Tropical forest soil microbial communities from Panama - MetaG Plot_11 | ecosystem: Environmental > Terrestrial > Soil > Tropical forest > Bulk soil | place: Panama | collected 2016-02-17 | reverse complement strand
GTGTCGGACCGCTGCTGCAGGCGATCCGGGCCTGAGTACCTGGATCAGCTCGCAGACCCTGCCGCAATCTGACTGCGGAGGTCGACCCGCCGTCCTCCGCGGACGCGTTTTTCCACGGCCTCGGCCCCGAAGCGGACCTACCGGGCAGCGACCGAGATTGGCCGAGTGGGTGTGTGGACAGCCGCCATTCGCTCCAGCCCTGCGAAGGCCCGGAGGCGTTGAGGCTTTTGATAACTTGCGTGATGCCCGCTGCAGTCCTCGCTCTCGTCGATAGCTGGATGGAGGACCACAACACCATTCACTCTCATTCCCGGCTGGGCTGTCGCTCACCCTGAGGAAAAATCCTTTTCCAACTGGTTACGTGTCCGTTTCGGCCACCCCCTGAACGCTCTGTGCAGAGCCATACCCCGGCGCATGAATGCAGGCCACCCGGTGGCCGGTTTGTACCTCGCGCAGCTCGGGCATCACTTCCCGACACTCTGGGGTAGCCATCCAGCAGCGGGGATGGAACACGCATCCTCTCGGCGGATTGAGCGGACTGGGCACCTCTCCCGCGAGGGGTATGCGCTCTCTCTCGGTGTCTACGACAGGGTCGGGTATGGGTACGGCGGAAAGCAGCGCCCTGGTATAGGGGTGGAGCGGGGTCGCATAGATCGCGTTTCGCTCGGCGATCTCGACGATGTGGCCTAGATACATCACCGCCACCCTCTCGCTGATGTGCCTTACCACCGAGAGATCGTGGGCGATAAACAGGTACGTTAGGTTGAACTTCTCCTGGAGTTCCTCCAGGAGGTTGACGATCTGGGCCTGGATCGACACGTCCAACGCCGACACCGGCTCGTCACACACAACAAACTGCGGGTTGACGGCCAAGGCGCGGGCCACGCCGATGCGCTGCCGTTGCCCGCCGCTGAACTCATGGGGAAACCTGTCGGCCATGGAGGTGCGCAACCCCACAAGCGACAGCAACTCGGCAACCCTCTCCCGGTACGCCCGCTGGTCTCTGACAAGGCCCTGCACAAGGAGCGGCTCCCCGACGATGTTCCCCGCGGTCATGCGGGGGTTCAAGGAGCTATAAGGGTCCTGAAATATCACCTGCATGTGGCGGCGCATGCCTCTTAGTTCCCGCGCTTCCATGCTGCACAGGTCCTCGCCATCGAACAGGACCGTGCCCGCGGTGGGCCGGTGCAGCTGCAATATGCACCGCCCCGTCGTGGTCTTCCCGCATCCGCTCTCCCCCACGAGCCCCAGCGTCTCCCCTCGTCGCACGACGAAGCTCACGTCATCGACCGCCTTCACGTATCCCATGGTGCGCTGGACGAGGACGCCGGAGGTCACAGGGAAGTACATCTTCAGGTGCTTCACCTCTATGAGCACCTTGTCTGCCGGCTCATGCTGGGTCCGCTCCAACGCTGTCATGCGGCGTGCTCCTTTGCCCTTGACAGCAAGGTCTCCGCCGCAAAACAGGCCGATAAATGACCCGCACCTACCGGCCGCAAGGGTGGTATCTCATCCGCGCATCTTTCTATGGCAAACCGACATCGCTCCCTGAAAGCGCACCCTGCCGGCAAGTGCAGCAAGTCCGGCGGTTGTCCCTCAACAGGGTCGAGCTTCTCGTTCCTGGGCAGGTCAAGCCTCGGGACGGAGTTCAGCAGCCCCAGAGTGTAGGGGTGGCAGGGGTTCCGATAGATGTCTCTGGCCGTCCCCCGTTCGATAATTTTGCCGGCATACATGATGTTGACCCGGTCGGCGTAACGGGCCACGACCCCTAGGTTGTGCGTAATGATCAGCAGGGAGACCCCGTACTCCCTGCTGAGATTCTTCATCAAATCCAGGATCTGGGCCTGAATGGTCACATCCAGCGCCGTGGTCGGTTCGTCGGCGATGATCAGCTTGGGGTTGCAGCTCAGCGCCATGGCTATCATTACCCGCTGCAGCATGCCGCCGCTGAACTGATGGGAAAACTGCTTGAGCCTGCGCTCCGGGTCCGGGATCCCCACCTGCTCGAGACGACGCACAGCCTCCTTGCGGGCCTCCGTCTTGCTCATGCCAAGGTGGAGTTCAAGGGACTCGGTAAGCTGGCGCTCGATGGATAGAACCGGGTTGAGGGAGGTCATGGGCTCCTGGTAGACCATGGCAATCCGCTTGCCGCGGACGCGCCTGATCTCGGAAGCGGGCAGCTTGAGCAGGTCTTGCCCATCGAAGATGACTTCCCCGCCCACCGTTTTGCCTGGCGGATCTGGAACGAGGCGCATGATCGACAGAGCGCTGACGCTCTTGCCGCATCCGCTCTCCCCGACGAGGCCCAGGGTTTCTCCCTCTTCGAGAGAATAGGAGACCCCATCGACCGCCTTAACCACGCCCTGTTGGGTGAAGAAATGCGTCCTTAAATCCCTAACCTCGAGCAGCGTGGCCATGCGGGCGCCTTCCACGACACGAGGCGTTACCACGTTCCTCTGAGCCTCGGGTCCAGCACATCCCGCAGGGCATCTCCGAGGAGGTTCCAGGCCAACACGACGATGGCTATGGCTAGGCCGGGAAACACTCCGAGCCACGGAGCCAGGTGCACGTATGTCTGAGCAGCGCCATTTAACATGCCGCCCCAGGACGCGACGTCTGGAGGGACACCGATGCCGAGAAAGCTAAGGGTGGCCTCCGCGACGATCGCCGTTCCCAGAAAGACAGAGACAAGCACGATGTACAGGGCCAGACAATTGGGAATCATACAGCGGAAAATGATGCGCGCGTGGCCGGCCCCTATCGCCTTGGCTGCCAGTATGTAGTCCATCTCCTTGACGGCGAGCGCTTGGGAGCGCAGCACCCGGGCGGCGCTGGGTATGAAGGCGACGCTGAGAGCGATGACGACGTTGTTCAAGGACGCTCCGAGGGCAGCCATGATGGCAATCGCCAGAATGAGGGGCGGGAAGGCCATCAGGGTATCGATTATCCGCTGGATGATGAGGTCGGTCCTACCGCCGAAATGGACGCTGGCGACGCCCACCACCATGCCTATGCTCGCCCCGATGAACGCGCTGAGCAGTCCGGCGTACAGAGAAACCCTTGCGCCATAGACGAGCCTGCTGAACACATCACGGCCCAACTGGTCGCCGCCCAGCAACAACTGAGACCCGGGAGGCGCATAGACGAGAGCCGGGTTCGTCTCGGCCGGGTCGTGCGTGGCAATAAAGGGGGCAAAGACAGCGACGACTATGAGGATCAGGGCGATTACGGCCCCAAAAGCGCCCAGAGGCTTTCTCCTGGCAAAGCGGCCCAGATGCTGCCAGATGGCGCCCGTTGGCATCGAGCCCCGGATCGGCACGCCCGAGGATACCGCTATGCCACTGCTCTCCTGCGCCATTCCTCGTCCTCTGTGCTCTGGGACTGGCCGGTTAGCTGTAACGGATTCTGGGGTTCAACCAGCCGTAGATCACGTCCAGAACCAGGTTCAAGATCAAGACCGATATCGTTATCACCATGACGATGGCCTGAACTTCCGTGTAGTCCCTGTGAAATACGCTATCAACGAGGAGCTTACCCATGCCCGGCACCATGAAGATGTTCTCGATCACTACGGTGCCAGCGAGGAGGCGGCCAAACTGGTAGCCGGAAACGGTGACCACGGGTAACAGGGCATTCTTGAGGGCGTGCCTGACAATCACTACCCGCTCCGCGAGCCCTTTGCCCCGCGCCGTCCTTGTGTAGTCTTCCCGGTATACCTCCAGCATCGAGGAGCGGGTCACCCGCGCCGTGAAAGCCATCTCGAAGAAACCCAGGGCGAGCGCGGGAAAGATAAACTGTTGCAGGTTGGTCGCGGGGTCCTCCCACAGGTTTGCGTAGCCCAGGGGCGGCATCCAAGCGAAAAGCAGGACCAGGAAATAGACGATCAGAATGCCTACCCAGAAGTTTGGCAGGGCTACCCCGGTGATCGCAATGATCCTGGCAATGTAGTCGGTAGGCGTATCCTGCTTTATCGCGGAGAGCAGGCCCAAGGGCACGGCTATGATGGTGGCTATAAGCAGCGCCAGAACGGTCAGCTCCAGCGTGATCGGAAACTTGGCGGCGAGGTCCTTGGCAACTGGCTCTTCAAAGAACATGGACTCGCCGAAGTCGAGCCTGAGCATGCCCCATACCCACTTGCCGTACTGTACGTACAGTGGCCTGTCCGTTCCCAGCTTGGCCTGCAGATCGTGAAGCTCTGCCTGTGTGAAGCTGGAGTCTCCAGTCTCTCCTGCCAGCTTCACCAGCGCCGGGTCACCAGGGATGACGCGCAGCAGGAGAAACGCCAGCAGGGTAGCCATCAGCACGGTCGGGATAAACAGCAAGCACCGTTTCGCTATATACGCTTGCACTGACCGCCTCCCGCGACCGAGCTCTGCAGAAGTGACTTCTCTGAATGGCCCCTAGCCCTCGGGGTCGTACCAAATGGTCTCGTGCTTGTACCCAGCCCAGAGCGAGCCCCTGGCGTGGATCCCCTTGATCTTTTCGCTCATGACCCAGCTTCTGGCTGTCCAGTACGTCACCGCAGAGCTGCCGGGGTCCTCGAAGACGAGGTAGTCCTCCATCTTCCGGAGGATTTCTTGGCGCTTCTCCCGGTCACCCTCGCCCGCCTGCTCGGTATAGGCCTCCTGCCACCAGTCGGGGGGACTGTACCTGGCATACTTTGCCCATGTCCCGTCGGGCATCCAGACCCTTCCGAGGAGGGCATCGGGTGCTACCAGGAAATGACCGCTCCCCTGCGGCGCCATCACCCAGTCGCCCATCGTATAGCGCTGGAACCCGGTGGCGCTGTCTACGAGCTTGATGGTGGCCTCGATGCCGATCTTCTTCAGCTGCTCCTTGTAGACCACAGCCTGGTCGGGAAACTCCACCACCTGCCTGACCATCATCTCGGCCTCGAAGCCATTGGGATGGCCCGCCTCGGCCAGGAGAGCCTTGGCTTTGGCGATGTCTTCGGGGTGCTTTGCGCCGTTGAGCTGTCTCCAGCCGGGCAACTGGGCTATGTCCTCCGCCGTCCGGCCAAACCAGGTCCCTACACCCAGAGGCGGAGCGAGGGTGTCCAACCCAGGCACCCCGAAGGTGTTGAAGAGGGCCTGGCGGTCCAGGGCCAGGTTGACGGCCTGTCTCACCTTTGGATTATTGAAGGGCGCCACGCTGGTGTTCATGAAGAAGAAAAAGAAGGCGGCGTTACGGACATATTCTACCCGCAGCTTGTCCGCCGCTTCCGTCTCGAGCTGGGTCGCTTCCTTGTTGCTCAGGTTGGTGACCGGCCAGTTGGTCATCAGCACCCGCCCGGTCTTGTAGGCGGCGATGGCGGTGCCTTTATCCTTGATGGTGTAATGCACCATGCCGTCGATGCGGGGCAGCTCCGGCTTCCAGTAGTCCTTGTTTTTCACCAGCTCGATGGAGACATCCTTGACGAACTTGCCGGGCTTGAAGGGCCCCGAACCCACGGCATTCTCCCATTTCTGAAGATCGATCCCCGATTGGCCCCAGTGCTTGGGGATTATCTTGCAGAAGTCCAGGGCCAAGGTGGGCAGGAAGTCTGGGGCAAAGGCGATTTTGAGAGGTATTTCCACAGTGCGGGCATCAACGGCCCGCGCGGTGCCCTTCTTGTAATAGGGGCTCAGCGCCGGCAGGGTCACCGCGCGAGCGGGCTTGGCGTCAGAGTCCACCATGCTATCCATGGAGTAGACCACATCCTCGGCGGTGACCGGCTGGCCATCGTGCCACTTGGCCTGCGGGTTGAGGTGGAAGGTATAGACCTTGCCGTCCTTGCTGAGTTCCCAGCTCGTCGCCAGGTCACCCCGCAGTTCGAAGGGGTCCTCGGCCTCGGGGTTATACTCGATGAGCTGATTGTAAATTCCCGAGGAGCTCATGATCTGCACGGTGTTGGTGACGTGGGGGTGCCAGTTGGGCGGCGGGAACGAGTAGGAGTGCATGTTGATGGTGCCGCCGAGCTTGGGCGTGCGAGCCGCCGTCGCTTCCGCGTTAGCGGTAGAGGCGCGCGCCAGCGCCCCCGCCGCGGCGGCGCCCAGGGATGCGCGTAACAACAAGCGTCTCGTCGGATGGGTCATCGACGCTATTCCTTCCTGTTCAAACGGGTTGGCTGGGCGGCGCTTCGGCCTGTGGCGGCTGCTGTGGCCCGCCAACTCTCGCGTGTGTTTCCGCTAGATTACTCCAGCTGGAGAGCAAATCTAGGGGAAAATCCCAGCCTTTCGGGACCCCTTATGAGTGCCGGCTTCGCCCCGCGCCACCGCGATCACCTTATGCTCGCTGCGGCCCGAGGGCTTCAACATCATGCTCGCAAACAGCCAAGACGCCGTTCTCGTCAGCGGGACCGGTCCGTACCGGCGAATAACTGCTAAGGAACGGGCGCTGTTGACTCTACCAGGGCGCCAGAGTCCGGGATCGGCGCATCTCGCCCGTTGTCGCGTGTGCCGGCGAAGGTCTCCTCACTGAACCGAGAGCGGCCGCTCGCCCTTCGGCGGGGACCCTTTCAATGTTTGCCGACAGATCGAATAGTGAGTTCACGACCTACGCCCTGGCAAGCCGCCTGAGAGCAAGTTGGATGGAAGCGAGGGTGACGAAGGTGGCCAAGGTTTCGGCAAGGTTCTCAAAATCCCTGGCGAGCCGCCGGTCTCGTCCGAACCAGAAAAGGTATGCTCGACGACCCAGCGGCGCGGCAGGACGGCGAAGCCCTTCATTTCGTCGCTCCGCCTGACGATCTCCACGCGCAGCCGCGGCAGCTTTGCCACCGCAGCGCCGACCTGCCAGGCGTTGTAGCCACCATCGGCCGAGATCAGTTCGAGCCACGGGAACTGTCCGCGGATCTTGTCGAGGACCAAGCCAGCCCCGTCGCGGTCCTGGATCGCGGCGGAGTGGGCGACGACCCGCATCGGCAGCCCTTCGCTGTCGACCAGGGCGTGGATTTTGCCGCCCTTCACTTTCTTGCCGGCGTCGTAACCCACTTTGTCGTCTCTACCGCCCCCTTTTACGCCGATTTGACCGATTGGCTGTCGAGAACCGCAGCCGAGGGGCTGGCTTCGCGACCCATCCGCTCGCGCAAGGCCATGTGCAGTTCGGCCCAGATTCCCTCCCAGACCCCTTCGCGCTGGAGCTTGCGAAAGATGCTATATACCGTCGAGCGCGCCGGAAACCCGTCGCGTGGCAGGCAGCGCCAGGGGCAGCGGGTGCGCGGCAAATAGAGAACGGCGTTCGTCGCCGCCCGCATGCCGGTCTTGCGCGGTCGCCCGCCCGGCGACACCTTGGGGATCAGCGCTCCAGCCGTGCCCACTCCGCATCCCGCAGGTGCTCGGATACCCGTCGCCCTCCCGCCGATAAATCCGGCGCTGCTCCTCCGTCCACATCGCTGTTCGCCATCGCGGTGAGTCCCGCTACCGTGAATCACGAAGCTGCGCCGCGCGCAACCCACTTTTGGGGTCAGGGTGCTAAGACAAACGGCGATCGAGAAGTTCGCAACCGCGTCCCCATTAACTTCTTCCTAACCCGGCCGAGGAAATGCTGCACCGATGCGCACCCTGGCGAAATTCACGGCGGTGTCCGCGCGGCCGCCGTCAGGCCGGTTGCCACAGGGCCGCGGTGCAATGCGCAGGACGCTGATCCGGTCACTAAAAGATGAGCGTGGCGTTACCGCGATCGAGTACACTTTGATTGCCGCGCTGATCGCAATGGCCATCATCGTCTTCGTCTCGCAGATCGGCGACTTCGTTAAAACAACCTTCCAAACGGTTGCGAGCTCCATCTGATCGCGGCGGCAAGCTGGCAACCGTTACAAAACTTTTGACGCGGCTGCGGAGGCTGGTCCAATCTCACCCGGCCGCTGGCAAATGCAGGCGGACGCGAAATTTTCCAGCGGACCAGCGATGGATCTTCCGGCCAGTGTTATCGCCCTTGGAGAACAGCTGCGCGCAAACAGCGAGATCGCGCTCGACCCCGCCCTGTTGCAGGACGCTAACGTCTTTGCCGCCGAGAGGGAGCGCATTTTTTTCCGGCCGTTTATCGCAGTCGATCATGAGAACCGCCTTGCTGGGGAGGTTTCCTTTTTCCGGTGTGACGCCGCGCCGCGCGGCCTGGTGGTCACCCGCGAGGCCGCCGGGCGGCTCCATGCGCTGCGCAATATTTGCCTGCATGCGGGCTATCCCGTTTGCGAGGAAGAGGTGGGAGCGGGGGAGCGCCTCGTATGCCTTTATCACGGCTGGGAGTACACGCTCGATGGAAGGCTGGTCGAGCCTGAGCTTTCGTCGCGCATAGATCCAGCACGGCTGCGGCTCCTCGAGTATCCGTTAGAGGTTTGCAACGGGCTGATCCTGGTGGACCCGTCGGGCAAATCCGGCGCCGGGGGTCGATATGCCGAGCTCCTTCCCGCCTGGCTCGCCTCCGCGAAGGTGACGGGGCGAACGAAGCACAGTACGACGTGGAATTGGAAATTCGCGCGTCAGTTCCTCCAGTCCTCGCCGGGTCTATTCTTTGCCGACGCGCCCGAAACGAGAGTAGAGTTTGGACCGCTCTGCTTTATGCTCACCCAGGCCCAGCGGGCTCTTCTTTTCCGAATTGTTCCGAGATTTGCCGAGCAGACCGATTTTTATGTTATCGAGATGATAGCAGAAGAAGCCCGAGTGAGCGACGCCTCCGCCGCTGACCCCGATGTCCTCGCCAGCGGATTGCGCGATGCTGACACCGCATCGGCGTGGTTCGATCGCATTCTTGCCGAGTGGTATTGGTTGCTGATGTCTGCAGATTAGCGGCTGGTTCCGGCTGCAGTGGCGTCATTGCGAGGAGTGAAACGACGAAGCAATCTCGATTGGAGGAGTGCTTGGCGGCCCCAGATTGCCTCGCTCCGCTAACAAGAAACTTTTCTGGGCTTACCTGTCATTGCGAGGAGCAGGCGACGAAGCAATCTCCATCCAACGGAGCTCAACGTGGCCCGAGATTGCTTCGCTTCGCTCGCAATGACAGCGGTTAGCGAGGCGACAGTTCGTTCAAGGCGGGTCGGCCGCGCCGGCCGGTGCGCAACTCGCAATGACCGCCCTGTCCGAGAGTAGCGCGGACGCCTTCCTTAGCGATCATCCGCGACCGCGTTTGCCGATTGGCGCCTGGCCCGCGGGTGCGGCACCCAGGGGCGATCGCCGCGGCTCTCGTTGACGCTTTCGACTTTGACACCGCTCTGCTCGAGCCACAATGCGACCGCGCCGCGCCGCCACGAATCGATCCGATCGATCACCGGGATCACTGACCGGCAGTGGAACCCGGCGGGCGCTTGGCTGACGATCGCGTCGAGCCCGCGGCATGGCATCGGCAGCACGGAGGCGCCGGTGATGATCGCGACGGTCCGCCCGCGCGCGCTATAGCGGCAGAGTTCGCCGGCGCAGTCGAGCCCGCGTGCGGCTCCGTTGCCGGCCGAAGGCCAAGTCTCCAGTGTTTCCCCGGTCTCGGCGGCAAAGAACGAGCGCAAAGTTTTCTCGCCGCCGTCGGCGGCAACAAAAAAAGGCCCCTCGGGTGTGCGCGCTGCGACAAAGCGGCTGCCATCGGCAATAACGATGTCGGGCAGCCGGACCAACAGCATCGTCGCCGTCCCGGCGGCCATCGCAATAACCCCCCAACGGCGCCAGCTGCCTTGCCATAGGCACAACCACAGTCCGCCGAGCGAGATCAATATCAGGCCCGCGGTTGACAATGGCGGCATCATCCAGACATTGCCCGGCAGAGCCGAAACGTGCCGCGCCACCCAAATCGTGACGTCGATCCCCCAGCCCATCGGCACCAACGCCAGCCGTTCGAGGCCGAGCGGCATCAACAGGCAAGTTACGACCGCCCAAGGCAATGTCCACAGTGCACTCAACGGCACTGCGATGACATTGGCGAGCGGCGAATACAGCGCGATATGGTGGAAATGATAGATCGAGTAAGGGTAGGTGCCCAATGTCACGATCACTGTGGTGACCACGACGCCGGCGCAATATCCCAATATCCTTCCCGACACCGAACGGCCGTGCAGCAGCCGGCCGAGACGTGCGCCATAGGTTTCGTAGACCGCAATCAGCGCGACGACCGCGCCGAACGACATCTGAAAACTGACACCGACGAGGACCGAGGGGTCCAATGCGAGAACGACCGCCGCGGCGACCGCGCAGACCCGCATCGAAAGGCGCAGGCGATCGATGATGATCGCGCCGAAGACGAGGCCATTCATGACAAAAGCCCGCTCGGTCGGGATCGCGGCGCCGGAGATCAGCAGATAGCAGAAGAGTACGGCGAGCGTAACGCCGGCAGCGATTTTCTTGATGGGATACCGCAATGCAATCCAGGGGATCAGCGCCAGTCCGCCGCGCACCGCAAAAAACACGAAGGCGCCCACCAGCCCCAAATGCAAACCGGCGATCGCCAGCAGGTGCGACAAGCCGGAATCGCGAAAGGCCTGTTTGACGTCTTCGGTAATTGCGCCGCGCTTGCCGGTGATCAGCGCGGAAGCCACTCCGCCGGTCGAGCCGGGGAGGACGGCGGCGATACGCCGCGACATCTCGGTCCGGAGCTGCCGCAGATGCTCACGCCAGCTGCCCTCAGCCGCTGGAGCGGCGATCCGATGGGCGGCGCCGAAGGCGTAGCCGACCCCGTCGATCCCGGCAAAGTAGAGCTCCCGCTGCAGGTCGCGGCCGCTGGGCAGCAGCTGTGCCGGAACCGGATAGATCGCCGCCTTGAGGTTGACCCGGTCTCCCGGATTGAGCTCGTCGCTGCTCGGCGGGATGTGCAGACGCAGGCGGCGCGGCTGGTCTTTCGTGTCGAGCCCGGGCAGCGGCTCGTTTTCGATGACAATCCGCCAGCCTCTCTCGACGAGGTCAATGTCGACGACGCGGCCGCTGACGGCAACCGGCCCCAAGCGCCGCTGCACCATCGCCGCCTCGCGCTGCCACGCGGTTTCCCGCATTAGCGCAAACCCAGCACAGAACATCGCAAGCACCAGCGCTGCTTCACGCCAACCGGGACGCTCGCGCAGCGCAAAAACTGCACCGGCGCTAGCCGCTGCGGCGGCGCCGGCGGCCCACAAAGGCGGCTCGACCTTGAGGAGAAAATAAACCCCGATGCCGGCGCCGAAGAAGACCGGAAGCCACAGGAGGCGTCGGCCGCCTTCGTTGGCGAGGTTATCGGCCAGCGCGCCAAAGAAGCGGTGCCGCCATTCCGACGCCCAACCAAAACCGCCGGCCGGTACCGCCGTATCCGTCATTTCTGCTCCGCCGCTCGCGTATTACGAGCCTAGCGGAACAAAAGGTTAATTTATAGTAGTCTTACGCACCCGCCAATCAGCGAAAGCCGGCCTTTTTCAGGCCTTCCAGCATATGATCGCGTGCCGACTGCGTGCCAAATTGTGACGCGAACCGCTCGGCGCTGAGAAGCGGCGACATGCGCGTGACCGCGGCTCGCTCTTGCTCAGCCTCCGGGCGCCTATCCAACTGTGCGTAGTCGGCCGCCAAGATGGAGCGTCCCGTTACCTGCGTGTTACGTCCGAGATTGCCAGCGAGGGCTCGATCCATGGCTCCGACGGAATCGTCATAACGAGCAAGGAGATAATACGCCATTCCGAGATAAAAGGCCGCTCTTGCATTGGCGGGGTCGAGCCGAAGCGCGCCTTCAGCCCAGGGTAATGCCTCAGTGGCTCTGCCCGCCCACGCCAAGATGGCGCCGCGCGCTGCAAAGCTCTCAGCGTCGTTGGAGTTGATCTCAAGAGCGCGTTCGGTCTGGGAGAGGGCAAGATCAAAACGCCCTCTGTTCATATGGACCTCAGCTAGCAGGCGATAACCGCTGGTCAGCGCGGGATCGAGCGACAGGGCTTTTTGCGCCAACCTTTCGGCACGGCCGAGATCGTCAGCGGGAAATTCGGTCCACCCCGAGGCCACCGCTTCGATAAGCGTCAAGCCTAATTCCGCATAACCGGACGCGTAGCTCGGGTCGAGGTCGATCGCGTGCCGGAACATCTCCTGCGCCTCGTCATTGCTCTCGCGCGTCGCGCGCGACAAGTGCTCACGACCGCGCAGAACGTATTCGTAGGCGGCCAAGCTTTCCGTGGGCTTGGCGAGCACGCGGTCCCGCTCGCGTTAACTGGCAGCTAATCGCAGATAGGGCGGAGCCGGTCATCGTCGGAGCGCCCTGTGCCGCATCTCCGCCGACGACTAAAGTCGCACTGCGCGATGGCGGCTATTGGGTCGTCGTCGGCGGGCAAGTGGCGCGCGGCGACGCGGGCAACACAGTCGGCAAGGGCGACATGCGAGCCCAGATCGAGCAAGTGGGCAAAAACGTCAATGCCTGTCTCAATGCCGGCGGCGCGACGGTCAACGACATCATCTTCACCATTAGCCAAGTCAAAGACGCGGCAGAATTCGAAAAATACACCGATTTGCGCGCGCGCTATTTCGGTCCGCCGTCGCCCGAGAGCGCGACAGCGCCCGTGTCACAATTAGCCGACCCCGATTTCCTGGTGCAGGTCGAGGCCTTCGCCGCGATCAAGTAACCCAACGAAAATCAAAGACCAGGGTGGCTTCTCGCTAGATCTCGCCTTCCTGCTTCAGCATACGCACGCTCTTGCGGAGGGCGGCGAGCGTGTCCGCCATCTCGGCCTCGTTATGGGTTGCGGAGATGAGCCCGCCGGGGCTGCCGCTGAGATCGATGCCGTTCACCATCATCGCCAAGCGCAGTTTGTGGACGACGCCGGCCTGACGGTTGCCGGTGAGGCCTGCGGCCGGCTGCCCGAGCGGATCAAAACGCGTCGGCGTGATTGCCACGCCGTCGGGGTTCGTGAAAATGTGGAACATCGAAAAGGTGCCGTAGGCCGCCCACGGCACGCGCTCCTCCTCGAACACCTCATTGATGCGGCGGCGCAATTCCTCGCCATAGCGGTTGGCGCGGGCGCAGGCGTCCGTCGTGCCGACCACCTCAAGCGCCGCCACTCCGGCCGCGGCGGACAGCGGGTTGGCGTTGAAGGTGCCGGGGTGGTGGATCTTTTCGCGGTCGGATGCTTTGGTCATCTGGAAGTCCAAGAGATCGAGGATCTCCTTGCGGCCGGTGACCGCACCGCCGGGCAGTCCACCGGCCATGATCTTCGCCAGTGTCGTCAGATCGGGGGCGACGCCGTATTCCGCCTGCGCGCCGCCGGGCGAGACGCGGAAGCCGGTGACGACCTCGTCGAAGATCAGCAAGACGCCGTGTTGCTGCGTCAATTCGCGCAGCGTGGTGAGGAACGGCGGGTCGATCGGCAATTGCGCGCCATGCGCGCCGGTCGGCTCGATAATCGCGGCGGCGATGTCGTCATGCTGCTCGATGAGGCGCGCGAGCCCCTCGGCGTCGTTTTGCTCCGCCAGCACGACATTGCCGGCAACGCCGGACAACACGCCCGTCGTCGGGGTGCCGTCGAAATGGCTCGCATAACCCGAAGTCATGTGGTCGTGCCAGCCGTGGAAATGGTGCTTGAAACGGATGATCTTGGATTTGCCGGTGAAGGCGCGGGCGAGCCGCAGCGCCATCAGCGTCGCCTCGGTGCCCGAGGACGTAAACCGCATCCGCTCTGCCGACGGGACGAGCTTCAGGATCCACTCGGCCCAGGCAATCTCGGTCTCGTGGCTTGCGCCAAAATGCGTCCCGCGTTCGATCTGATCGTGCACCGCCTGCACGACCTTGGGATGGCAATGCCCGAGCAACAGTGCGCCGTGGCCGCCGAAATAATCGACGTAGCAGTTGCCGTCGACATCCCACTTCCGCGGCCCCTTGGCTCGGGTAATGTAGAGCCCATAGGGCTCGATGTAGCGGGAATCATGCGTAATGCCGCTCGGGAACAGGCGAGCGGCTTTTTCGGCATCGGCGGCGGAGCCCGGGGTCGCGGCGCGATAAGCGGCGATGATCGGCGAATTCGTCGTCAACGTGGCGGGCATCGCGGTCACTCCTTTCCTGGAGAGGCGTCGGCGTTCTTTTAGGCCAACCACGCGGTCGCGGGCAAAGAGAAAGGCCGCCCCCGGGGGCGGCCTTTCCAAACCGATAAACGCGGCCAATCGCAGCCGCAAGCCGTCGCCGTTAGGCGAGGACCTCCAGAGTGGGGATCCTGGTCACGGCAGCGGCGGACCGCGGTTTATGGCTAGACACAGGATCACCTCCTTTCTGTTGTTGAGACGAATGTGAGCGAACTTAAGGGAAGCGCCGGCGCGGCACAAGTGAGTTATTCTCAAATTGCAGCGTTCGCGGTGCCTCCGTTTCGCAGTACACTCTACAAAGCCCAGCGTTTCCGCCGAAAGGAGAGACAATGCGCCGCAGCGAAGACCGCATTCTGACGACGCATACCGGCAGCCTGCCGCGCCCGCCGGAACTGACCCGGCTTTACCTGCGCCGCGCCCGCGGCGAATCTGTCGATGCCGCCGAGCTCGAAAGACTGGGACGCGAGGCATTGCGCTCGGTCGTGTGCAAGCAGGTGGAAGCGGGGGTCGATCTCGGCAACAACGGCGAGCAGCAGCGCGAGGGTTTCTTTCTCCACATCCGCCATCGGATGAGCGGCTTTGGCGGCTCCTGGCAGCGCCGCACTCGTGCCGACGCGCTGCGCTATCCGGTGTTCCGGCAGATGATGGAACAGCAGCTCGCGGCGCGCGAAGCGGTGAGCAATATGGGCCCGCCGAAGGCGATTGCTGAAATCCGCTATCTCGGCACTGGCGCGGTCGAAGCCGAATGCGCCGATTTCACGGCGGCGCTCGACGAGACCGGTACGCACTTTGTCGAGCCGTTCCTCACGGCGCCATCCCCGGGTATCGTCGCCGCGGCGATGAAGAATGAATATTACGACAGCGAGGAAGCCTATCTCGACGCGCTCAGTGCCGCGCTCAAGCAAGAGTACGAGACGATCGTCGGGCGCGGCTTTCTGTTGCAGCTCGACTGCCCCGATCTGGCGCTCGAGCGGCATCTCTCATATCAGGATCGCCCGCTCGGCGATTTCCTCGGCTTTGTCGAACGCGTCGTTTCCTCGATCAACAAAGCGCTGGCGAACATCCCTCGCGACCGCGTGCGGCTGCATGTCTGCTGGGGCAATTACGAGGGGCCACACGATTGCGACGTGCCGCTGGCTGACATATTTCCGGTGATCAGCCAAGCCAAGGTCGGCGCCTTCTTCTTCCCATTTGCTAATCCGCGCCACGCGCACGAATACCGCGTTTTCGAAAAACAGCGGCTGGCCGACGACCAGATTCTCATCGCCGGCGTCATCGATAGTCTCACGAATTTCGTCGAGCATCCCGAAGCCGTCGCCGATCGGCTGGAACGCGTAGCCGCAGCCGTCGGCGATCCGCATCGCGTGATCGCCGGCACCGATTGCGGGTTCGACACCTCCGCCGGGATGGGCCGGGTCGCAGAGGATGTCGTCTGGGTCAAACTCAAATCATTGGCGGAAGGCGCCCGCATCGCCTCCGAACGGCTGAGGATGCACTGAGATCATGTACGCCTTGCACGGCCGGGTTGGATTGGTGACGGGCGCCGGCGGCGGCATCGGCCGCGCGATCGCGCGGCGGCTGGCTCGGGAGGGTATGTCCGTTGCCTTGCTCGATCGGGACGGTGCGGCCGCTGACGCCACCGGCGCCGAAATCGGCGGGTTCGCTGTCACGGCCGACGTTACCTCGCCGGACGACGTGGGGCGGGCAGTCGAGGCGGTGGTTGGCCGGTTTCAGCGGATCGACGTGCTCGTCAACAACGCCGGCATCGCCTGGATGGGGCCGGCGCTGGAGATGCCGCTCGAAGCATTGCAGTCGATGCTGCGGGTCAATGTCGAGGGAGTTTTCATCGTCACCCGTGCGGTGCTGCCACAGATGATCGCGCGCCATTGCGGCTCAGTCGTCAACCTCGCTTCCTGGGCCGGCAAAACCGGCAACGCGCATTTCGCCGGCTACAGCGCCAGCAAATTCGCCGTGATCGGCCTGACTCAGGCGCTGGCCCGCGAGATGGCGCCGCACGGCATCCGGGTCAATGCGATCTGTCCGGGGATCGTCGTAGACACTGCAATGCGCGCCGCGATTGAGGCGCAGCAGCGCCAGTTTGGCCTTCCCGAAACAGAAGAGCGGGCGAAAACGATCCCGATCGGGCGGGTCTCGGTGCCCGACGACGTGGCGCGCGTCGCCGCTTTTCTCGCCTCCGACGAGGCCGCCTATATGACCGGCGAGGCGATCAATCTCTCCGGCGGCCTCTTGATGGATTGAACACTTCAGCGGGCGCGTTCGCCGCCTCGCGGCGGGCGGCCATGGACGTGGACGTGACGGCCGCCGGCATCTTGGAGGATCCGGGTCGCGGTCAGCTCGCGCTCCGCGTCCTCGCAGCGTACCCATAACAGCGCCGCTCCGACACGAAGTGCGGCTTCGAAGTTTTCCGCGTGCCGCGGCGCTGTATAGTCGTCGAACAACTCCTTCAGCGCCGCCCCGCCAAGTCCGGCGCCGACCAGCGCCGCGGCGGTCGCAGCGATCGGTCCGCCGGACAAAAGGATGATACCGGCGACGGTCAGTGGCGCGACGTATTTGATTTCGTCGGCAAGGCCCGACGGCAGGAGCTTCGGCTCGGAGCCGCCCGGCTCGCCGGCGGCGGCAAGCGAATCGTGCGACGCCAGCACTGAGATGTCGCTTGCGTCGAACCCGGCGGCCGACAGATTCGAAACGGCGCGGTGGAAGTGGGCGCGGTCAGGAAATGAGGCGACCGCCTCGCGGATGATCGGAAAATCTGGCGACGGCTTTGTCATCCCGATCCTCACTTTCGTCTTCGGCTCGCGCGCATGCTACCGTCAAACGCTCGCAGCGTCCGCCCCTCACCGATGAACGAAATCGCCCAGACCAATACGGCTCCAACAGCACCAGCCCCCTCGCCGGTGATGGCTCAGTACCACGAAATCAAGCGGGCGCATCCGGGCTGCCTCCTGTTTTTTCGGATGGGCGATTTCTATGAGCTGTTCTTTGATGATGCGGCTGCCGCAGCGCAGGCTCTCGACATCGCCTTGACGAAACGCGGCCGGCACGAGGGCGCCGACATCCCGATGTGCGGCGTGCCGGTGCATACTGCCGAGGCCTATCTTGCGCGCCTGATCCGCGCCGGGTTCAAGGTGGCGATCTGCGACCAGGTCGAGGATCCCGCCGAAGCGCAGCGGCGCGGCCGCAAGGGGCCTGTCCGCAGAGCCGTGACGCGTGTCGTTACCGCCGGCACGTTGACCGAAGAAGGTCTGCACGACGCCCGCCGGCACAACTATCTGGCCGGCGTCGCCGAAGTCGGGCGCGAGTTGGGGCTCGCGTGGCTCGATCTCTCGACTGGCGCCTTCGCGCTGGCGCCGACGAGCGAGGCGGCTCTCGGCGGCGATCTTGCGCGCCTCGCGCCGGGCGAGATCCTGCTGCCGGAACGGATACTGACCCGCCCCAAGCTGTTCGGGCTTTTTGCCGAGTGGAAGCCGGCACTGACCCCGCTGCCCAATGCCCGGTTCGAGAGCGAGGGTGCGCGCCGCCGGCTCCAGAGCCATTACGGTGTCGGCGCGCTCGACGGGTTCGGCAATTTCAGCCG
>Ga0126373_10001311_pt1 | contig 17566 bp, 19 predicted proteins | sample PanSoiMetPlot_11_FD_92545 | JGI IMG/M metagenome (GOLD analysis project Ga0126373, IMG submission 92545) | Tropical forest soil microbial communities from Panama - MetaG Plot_11 | ecosystem: Environmental > Terrestrial > Soil > Tropical forest > Bulk soil | place: Panama | collected 2016-02-17 | reverse complement strand
TTTCGGCTAGTCCGGTTGGCTCTCGCCTCTCCGGTTGAGGCGGACATTGCGGTGAACCCCGACATTCAGCAACAAGCCGAAACCAAACATCACCGCGAGCATTGCCGTGCCGCCGTACGAGATCAGCGGCAGCGGGACGCCGACGACCGGGATCAGACCGGTGACCATCGCGATATTGATGAAGACGTAAAGCGAGAAATTGGTCACGATGCCGAGCCCGAGAAGCCGTCCGAACTGATTACCGCAGGTCAAAGCGATCGCGAACGCGTATCCGATGATCAGTGCGTAGAGCGACAGCAGGAGAAGACCTCCCACGAACCCGAACTCCTCCGCCAGCGTGGTGAAGACGAAGTCGGTCTGTTTCTCCGGCAGAAAGCTCAAATGGCTTTGTGTGCCATGCAGAAAGCCTTTGCCGAACAGACCTCCGGAGCCGAGGGCGATCTTCGATTGCAAAATGTGATAGCCAGCGCCGAGCGGATCGCTCTCTGGGTCGAGAAACGTGTAGATCCGGTTCTTCTGGTAACCACGCAGGAAATGCCAGCCAGTCGGAATCGCGGCCGCCGCGGCCAGCGCCATTGAGACGAACACGCGAAGGCGCACGCCGGCGGTGAAGAACAGGGCAACACCGGTCAACAGCAGCATGAGCGCGGTGCCGAGATCCGGTTGCTTCAAAACCACGGCTGCCGGGAGCAAAACCATGAGGGCCGGCGGAATCAGAAAACGGACCCGCTTGACGTCTTCGCCCGAGCGGCTGTGGAACCAACGGGCCAGCGCGAGCACGACGGCCACGTTCATCAGCTCGGACGGTTGCAGCTGGATGATGCCGAGATCGATCCAACGCCGCGCGCCCATCCCGACAAAGCCGCGCAAATCGACCGCGACGACCAGCGCCAGCGCCACGCCGTAGGCCCAGTAGGCTAGGCGATACCAGTATCGAACACCGACCAGCGCGGTCCCGATCATCAGGGCAAGCGCGATCGCAAAGCGCAGACTCTGGGCCGCAGCCCAAGGCTGCATACTGCCGTCGGCCGCGGAATACAGCACTGCGATGCCGCAGGCGGCGGCTAAGAGGATCAGAAAGACCAGCGACCAGCTGAGGATTCTCAGCTTTTCGGGAAGCGCCGGCTGGCGTCGCGCGAGGCCGTGGCCGAGAGTCGCCACGGCTCAGCCGCCGCGCATTGTGGATGGCGCTACCGCGTATCCATTGGGCGCCTGTCTGGCGGGGTCGCGGCGTTGCGCTTCGAGCAGGACGTCGCGGCAGATCGGTGCGGCGACGGCCGAGCCGCCACCGCCGCTGACGCCGCCGTGCTCGACCACCGTCGCACAGACATATCGCGGCGCGCCGACCGGCGCGAAGGCGACGAACAGAGCGTGGTCACGCTCTTTCCATGCAATCTGCCGAGCGTGGCGGCCGCCGCGCCCGCGCTCGTAGTCGTTGATATGCCGGACCTGCGAGGTGCCGGACTTGCCGCCCATGGCCATGCCGCGTTCGGTGATCCGCGCGCCGTAAGCCGTGCCTCCCGGCTCGTTGACAACCGCGTTCATCCCATCGAGCACCAGGGCGAGTGTATAAGGACCGAAGCCTAGCGACCGGAACTCCGGTGGCACTGGGTCGCCTCCCGGCGACATTAAACCCGCGGTACGAACGAGCCGCGGCGAAACCGCTCGCCCAGTGACGAGCCGAGCCAGCATCGTCGCCAATTGCAACGGGGTCGCGAGGACCGATCCCTGTCCAATGCCGGCGATCAGTGTTTCCCCTTGCGACCACGCGGCCCCGCTGGTGGCAAGCTTCCACTCGCGGCTCGGGATCAAGCCGGGCCGCTCACCCGGGATATCGAGACCGAGAACCTCCCCAAAGCCGAAACGGCGAGCCATGGCCGACAAGCGGTCGATGCCGACCCGGCGCGCGGTTTCGTAAAAAAAGACGTCACAAGACTTCTTGATCGCGTCACGCAGGCGAAGGGTGCCGTGGCCTCCGTGACGCCAGCAGTGGAATGTTGCGTCGCCGAGTGAGAGATAGCCGGGACAGATGATTTGCGTCTCGGCCGTCAACACGCCCGCCGTCAGCGCCGCCGCCGCGACGACCGGCTTGAATGTCGAGCCCGGCGGGTACACCCCGGCAATCGCTTTGTTGGACAGAGGCTGGCGGGGATCGTTGGAAAGCTCCTGCCACATTGCAGGAGTGAGTCCGGCCGAAAATGGCACCGGGTCAAAGCTCGGGATCGAGACCAGCGCCAGCAGCTCACCGGTTGCGGCGTCGAGCAGAACGCTCGCAACGCTTTGCTCGACACTGCAGCGGCGCGTTACGCATTCCTGCATCGACATGTCGAGGCTCGTGACGACGTCATGCCCCGGTTTGCCGGGCACCCGGGCGATCTCGCGCACGCCACGGCCAAACGCGTTCACCTCGACCTGGCTGGTTCCGGCGGTGCCCCGCAGTTCGCTGTCTTGTGCCTTCTCGATACCCGCCTTGCCGATCCGGAAATCCGGGAGCTCGAGCAGCGGATCACCGGAGAGCTCTTGCTCTGACACCGCGGCGACATAGCCGATCACGTGCGAGGCCGCCTCGCCGAACGGATAATGCCGCGTGATGCCGGGTTCGATCAAAATGCCGGGCAGCTCGGGCATCGCGACTTCGACGCGCGCCATCTCGTCCCAGCTGAGATTGGCGCGGACGAGGACAGGAACAAAAGCATGCTTGCGTCTGATGTCGCGTTGGAGCCGGCGACGGTCGCTCTCGCCAATTTCGACCAGGGCGGCGAGCCTATCCAGAGCCGCGGCAATGTCGCCCACCTGCTCGGGCACGATCACGAGATGATAGTTCTGCTGACTATCGGCCAGCACGACGCCAAAGCGATCAAGGATTTGGCCGCGCACGGGCGCGAGAAGCCGTAAGTTCATCCGGTTCTCGTCCGCCAGGACGACATATCGCTCGGATTCCAAGATCTGCAGCTGGTAGAGGCGCGCGGTGAGAGCCGCGAGCACGCTCGCCTGAGCCCCGGCGAGCATCACTGCCCGTCGCGTGAAGAGCCTCCGGTGCCGCGCCTTCAGCCGCATTCCTGTTGACTAACCCCGGCGCGTCATCAACGCGCGCTGTATCCGGCCCAGCAGAAAGGTTGCGATCGGGAAGCCTGAGATGGTCAACACCGCGCGAAAGATCGAGCTGCGCAAATCGAGCAGTTCCGCGGCGAGCAATGAATGCAAAATCCACGACAGCAGCATCGCGCCCCAGATCAGCAGAGTGAACCCGGTCCAGACAAAAGGGAATGGCGGACTCACAAAACGCGAGCGATGCGTAACCACGATTGCATAGGCAAGCAACAGAAGAAGAGCGGTCACACCGGGTAATTCGCCGGTTAATAGATCCTGAAGCGTACCGATCGCGAAAAGCATCAACGGCGATAGCAGATCCGGCCGATAGACTGTCCAGTGATACGCGGCCATTAAAGTGAAAGCGGGGGCTACTGCCGCATAGCCGGCAATCGGCACCGGTTCGATCGACAGCAGCATCGCGAAAACCATTGTGGCGACCGGCAGCAGTTTTGCCATCGCGCTGTCGCTCTGCTCGAATAGCCGAGACCGGCTTCCCGATGCCCGCTCAGCGGTGAATTGCCTGACTGAGAGCCCGATCCGGGCGTTTGCCGTTGCGTGGCCCGGGCGCGGGAGGATTGGGCAGGGCCTCGCCAAGGCCATAATCGACCAGCCGGAGGTAGCCGACGCCGGACAGTTCCGCGTATGGTTCTACCTGGGGCAGCCCGTCGTCGAAGCCCGTCACGACGCCCACCGGGAGTCCCGGCGGAAAGACGCCCCCCTGACCCAGGGTGACAATTCGGTCGCCGATCTTTATCGTCGCACCCGCCTCCGCGTTGCGCAAGTTCGGACGTTCGGAATTGTTGCCCATCAACACGGCGCGCAGATGCGAGCCCGCAACGGTCACCGGCACACGCGAGTTGAGGTCGGTAATGAGCAGGACGCGTGCCGCCCGGTTTCCCACTTCCGTCACGCGCCCCACCAGGCCTTCTCCGGTGATAGCCGCCTGACCGCGCGCCACGCCGTGCTCGCGTCCCGCACTCACAATGAGGCTTCGCACATCGGTGCCACCAGAATTCGCGATTACGCGCGCCGTCACGTAGGAGCCAGCCGGTTCGGGCGTGAGCTTGAGCAGCTCGCGCAATTGAGCATTTTCGGAAGCGAGGCTGAGCGCGGTCTGCTGCCACTGCAGCAGCTCGCTGTTTTCTTTCGCCAGCCGGGCGTTCTCCCGATAAGCCGCGAAGAAATCACTTCCTTGTCTCATTACGGAACCGAGGAGGCCGGCAGGCCGAGACAATATTTCTAGGGTCGGGGCGGCGGTATCCATCACCGAAATCCGCAATGACGCGAGAACCATCTGATCGGTCTTGCTGACCGCGATCATCAACACAGATAGCAGTAGAAGGAGCGTAAACGCGATCCGTTGGATCGTCGCGCGGCGGACCGGTGAGAGCCGAACCATCAAGCCGCCTCCAGCCGAATTTTCGCGAATTGCGGCATGCTGCGCTCCCTCAGGGGCTACGGTTCTCCGTCATGCCCTACCAACTGTTGATTAAGACATTTCGCAACATCTTCATTTCTTCGAGCGCGCGGCCGGTACCGAGCGCGACGCAACTCAACGGGTCGTCGGCAATCGACACCGGAAGTCCGGTAGCGTGGCGAATGACCAGATCGAGATTGGTCAGCAGTGCTCCTCCACCGGCCAACACGATGCCCTTATCGACGATATCGGCGGCGAGTTCGGGGGCGGTGTGCTCGAGCGCCACCTTGACGGCTTCGATAATTGCGCTGACGGGCTCGGCGAGGCTCTCCGAGATCTGGCGCTCGCTCAACACGATTTCTTTGGGGACGCCGTTCATCAGATCGCGTCCCTTGACCTCCATGACGCGCCCTTCCCCATCCTCGGGCATGCACGCCGAACCGATCTCCTTCTTGATCCGCTCGGCGCTGCTCTCGCCGACCAGGAGATTATGGTTGCGGCGGATATAGGCGATGATCGCCTCGTCCATCTTGTCGCCGCCCATCCGCACAGAGCGGCAATAGACGATGCCGCCGAGCGACAGCACCGCCACTTCGGTCGTCCCGCCGCCGACATCGACGATCATCGATCCGGTCGGCTCTGTTACCGGAAGACCGGCTCCGATCGCCGCCGCCATCGGTTCCTCGATCAGAAACACGCGGCGAGCGCCGGCGCTCTCGGCGGATTCCTGGATCGCGCGGCGCTCGACCGCGGTCGAACCGGAGGGAACGCAAACGACGACTTGCGGCGTGGCGAAGCCGCGCCGATTGTGCACCTTACGGATGAAATGCTTGATCATTTCCTCCGTCACCTCGAAATCCGCGATGACGCCGTCGCGCATGGGCCGGATCGCCTGGATGTTCCCCGGGGTGCGGCCGAGCATCAGCTTTGCCTCTTCACCGACCGCGAGAACCTGTTTGCGGCCCTTGACGCTGGCGATCGCGACGACCGACGGTTCATTGAGGACGATGCCGCGTCCCTTTACATAAACAAGAGTGTTTGCCGTGCCGAGGTCGATTGCCATGTCGGCCGACAGGAAACCCAGCATCCTTCCAAACATCGGAACGCAAACCCCAGGCTGCGAACGACCCTACCGAGGCGCTCGTCAATCGAACGTCTGGCCGATCGCCTGCATAGAATGGCACCCCGTCCGAAAAGCCTCAACGGCCCCTTTTGGGTCGTTCGCAACACAACGCCCGGCCTCGTTTACCCGCGAGGGTCGCCGGTACATCCCGCGGAGCCGCGACGCTTTTGCAGTCGCGCGCGACCACCTCGTTACGCTATCTCATCAATGTTTTGTCAGGGGGTATCAGGTATTCCGATGATGCGAATGGTTCGCCGCGAGCGGAGAAATCATTGAGCAAGATCGTCAATCTCAACCACTATCGCAAAGAGCGGCGCCGCGCCGAGGCGGAATTGCGAGCGAGCCAAAACCGCATCCGGTTTGGCCGGCGCAAAGATGAGCGGAGCAAAGAGTCCGGCGAACGCGAACGGACGAATAGGGAGATCGAGAACAAACGTCTCGATTAGGCGACGCTTGCGCCCGGAGATTGGCGGGAGCCCGTTCGGCTAGGCTTCCCTGCCCAGGGCCTTCTGGTAAACTTCCAGCATCGCGGCGTTGAAGCAGACGAATATTACCTGCTCGGGGAGATCATTTTCCGTCAGATGCGCGGCGGCGGTGGCTACAGCAATCCCGGCTGCTTCTTCGTGCGGGAAGCCATAGGCCCCGGTCGAAATCGCCGGAAAGGCGATCTGGCGAAACCTTCTTGCAAGCGCAATCGCCAGGCAGGCCTCGTAGCTGGCCCGCAACAATTGCCGCTCTCCGGCCTCACCACCCCGCCAAACCGGCCCGACTGTGTGAATAACGTGGCCGGCCGGCAAACGATGGCCCCCGGTCAGCCTCGCCTCTCCGACCGGACATCCGCCAATCGTCCGGCATTCCGCGAGCAGGCCGGGGCCGGCGGCCCGATGAATAGCGCCATCGACGCCGCCGCCTCCGAGCAAGGAGGTATTTGCGGCGTTGACGATAGCATCGACCTTCAGTCGGGTGATGTCGCCAAGGGAAAGGGCAAGCCGCGCTTGGACGTCAGACGGGACCATCGACATCCCCTTACCGAGGGGAGAGCGGATCGGCAGACTCAACCACCCAGCTCGTCAATGAGATCGAGGCCAAACAGCCGCTCCTCGGCGATAGTGCCGTTGCCCTCGTCGACGACAATTTTGGCCGGTTCATCCGAGCGCGCCAGACGCTCGGCTTCGGCGATCGCTTCGCCGCGGCCCGTGCATCGCGCCCGCAGCTCGGCTTCCCCGTCTTTTTGCACTCCCCAACCCTGTTCGATCGGGCGGACACGATAAACGTGACGTCCCAGCATAGTGGCTATCCGAGTCATTTTGCCGATCTCCCCAACGAACTGGAAAAAAGCCGGTGTCGACGCTAGCCGACACCGGCAAGGATGCGGGTGGCAAACCCGCGACAGGGAGACTTTGCCAAGCCGGACTGCGAAATTAGGCGAGCGTCCGGCACCTCGCCTCTCGCATTAACGGGCTATCCGGCAAATGGTTCCACTCCATTCTGACGAAGTACGCGGGAGATTCTGCGCATTTGACCGTCTCGTGCCTTCGTCCCCCAGCGAGGCCGGCAAGCGGATATTTCCGAACGCACCGTCACGCCGGTGCACGGTACCGCCCGCCGGTCCGCTTCGGACGCGAGGTCCTCAGTCCGCCCGTCGGGAAGAGCCTCTGTCAATTTGCGCAGGTTTTCGCGCCCGCGCGAGAGCCGAGAGCGGATGGTCCCGACCGGGACATCGAGGACCGCTGCAACCTCCTCATAACGCATCCCTTCCAATCCCACGAGCAGGATGACGATCCGCTGCTCTTCGGGAAGTTTGGCAATCGCACGCTCCAAGTCGCGCAACTCGAGCCGTTTGCCCTGCTGGGGCGCTCGACTCAACAGCGGTTCATTCTCGTTCAATCCGACTGCGGCTCCCTCGCGCACAGAGCGGCGAATGTGGTTTACATATTGGTTATGAAGGATGGTGAATAGCCAAGCCCGGAGATCCGTTCCATCCTGCCAGAGGTGCAACTTGCCGAGCGCACGGGTCAGGCAGTCCTGGACAAGGTCGTCCGCGGTGACGACATCACGCGTCAACGCTCTCGCATACCGCCGAAGGCGCGGGATCTCGGCTTCAATCTCCCGATTTGTATTGCCCACAAGCGCTCCTTTCGCCGACCATGATCGGCCGAGACGGCCACACAAGCAGGACGGAGTGTATGAGCGGGCGGTAATCCGATAATGTCAAAGCGACCGGTTTTGTGTAAGATTTTGTAACTATCTTAGTGCGTGACAGGACCGGCTCGGTTTCGATCGCAGCTTCGTCGAGTCCGGATTGGAGAGGGGTAGCCGAAGCTGGACGGCATGAGCGACAACGGCCATATATTAATCGTCGACGATCAACCGGAAATCTGCGACCTCGTCGAAGAATATCTGTCAGGCGAGGGGTATCGGGTGTGGACGGCGCGAGATGGCGCCGGCATGCGCAAGGTTCTGGCGCAATCTGCGGTCGATCTCGTGATCCTGGATTTGATGCTGCCGGGCGAGGACGGTCTGGCCCTGGCGCGGGCGTTGCGCCAGGAGACGCCGAACATCGGGATCATTATTCTGACCGGGCGCGGGGAGATCGTTGACCGTATCATCGGTCTGGAGATGGGGGCCGATGATTACTTGCCCAAACCGTTTCACCTGCGGGAGCTGTTGGCGAGAGTAAAGAGCGTGCTGCGCCGCGCCGCCAGCCGCGGGACTGAAGGCCAGAGCGTTCCGCCGCGTTCGAAGGCGAGGTTCGCCGGGTGGAACCTCGATCTATCGAGCCGCGAGCTATTGTCGCCGTCGGGCAAAGAGGTTCGGCTGACGACCGGCGAATTCGATTTGCTCGCGGCCTTTGTTAACAACGCGAACCAAGTGCTGACCCGCGACCGGCTGTTGGATCTCGCGCGCAACCGCGAGGGCGGACCGTTTGACCGGACGATAGACGTCCAAGTCGGGCGACTGCGCCGCAAACTCGAAGACGACCCGCAAAGACCGACCATAATCAAGACGGTGCGCGGGACCGGTTACATCTTTACTCCTCAGGTCGAGGTTAACTAGCGGCAGGCGCCAGCAGTCCGACTGTGAGATAGCTGCGCACTGCCGTCTCATCCATCTCCTCGCGCCGGCCGGCAAGCGCGAGCTCGCCATGTTCCATAACGCAACTTGCCCAATCAGCAGGCACGCATTCCAAGTACTGGCGACAAGCGCGCCACACTCCTATCGTCCGGCCATCAGCTAGCGAGGAATTGCAATGACCGATCAGGACGCCGTGCTCGCCGCCAATCTCGAGTTCTACCGCGCCTTTGCGGCGCGCAATCTCGCTGCGATGGACGCGCTGTGGGCAAGAGAGGCGCCCGTCGCCTGTCTGCATCCCGGCTGGACCGCGCTCAAAGACCGCGATGCGATCATGGAAAGCTGGGCGGGGATTCTATCTAACCCGAATGCGCCCCGCATCGCCTGCTATGACGAGCAAGCTTTTGTTTACGGCGATGCGGCGCTTGTGCTGTGCGAAGAGGAACTCGAAGGAGGCACCCTGGCGGCCAGCAATTTTTTTGTTCGCGAGAATGGCGCGTGGCGAATGGCCCACCACCACGCCGGCCAAATCGTCCGCAGGCAGGCTGAACCGCCGCGGCCCTCCCAGCTCAACTGACGGATAGTTGTGAAAGGGCGCAATCCCGCGACATTAAGATTCGGCCCATCGCCTTCTTTTTCGCCGCTCTGTGAGCTGGTTCACTGACCGCCGCATCGCAGGCGCCGAGAATGGCCCCAGAGCGGAGGCGTTCTGTTGCGCTCGCGGCAAGACAAAGAAGGGGATGCACGACATGACGGATACGGCTCTTTCAGCACTCGCAATGGCGTGGACGACGACGATGATCGCAATCACGCTGTTTCTAACCGCGCTCGCCGCCTCCCAGGTCTGGGACAGCGCGGTTTACATTGGCGGGTTGCAGGCTGTCATGAGCCCTGACGCGCACCCCTCGTGATCGGTCGAAGGCCGCCCGCACCGCTTCGAGGCGGGCGGCCGTCTCGGGATCGAGCTGGCCATCACAACAAGCGGGCCGGAAGCGGCGTTGAAAAGCGATCAGCGCCGCGGTTTGCAAGGCTGGCGACGCGCAATAGCCGATCGCCAGCAAGTTTTGGCGCGCGCGGCGGCTGTCGATTTGGCTCGCTGGAAACGAACGGCCGGCAGGCGGCCAGATCCCGATACCGGCGCGCGCGAGCCGCTGCCAATCGAACAGCTCGCCGGGATCACTCTTGCGTTCCGGCGCGATGTCCGAATGCCCGACAACCCGGTGCGGCGGGACCGCATGATTTGAGATCACATTCCGGCACAACCGCTCCAGGGACGTCATTTGCGCTTCCGGGAAGGGACGATATCCCCATTCGTGGCCGGGGTTGACGATCTCGATCCCAATCGACACTCCATTGAGATCGCTTTCACCCTCCCAGCACGAGCGGCCGGCATGAAAGGCGCTGCGATCCTCAGGCACTAGGCGCCAAATTTTTCCGTCTTCCTCGACGACGTAGTGTGCGCTGACCTTTGCGAGCGGATCGCACAGCCGCTCGAGCGCCGCCTCTGCAGTTGTCATGCCGGTGTAATGGAGCACCAGCGTGTCGATGCGCAGAGGATCACCCCGATGGCCGCAATTCGGCGAGGCCCGATCGTGGATCTCAAGTCTGTTCACGCCGGCCCGTTTCGCTTCTTATGATCTTGTCGTAGGCAGCATTGATCCGCACCACGCGGGCGGTAGCCAGCGCGATGCATTCGGGCGGCAGCCCTCGCGCGACAAGGAGATCGGGATGGTTCTCGCGCGCCAAGCGATGATATGCCTCGCGGACCGCACTCGCCGGGGCACCGGGAGCCACCCCTAAGATCGTAAAGGGGTCTTCGCTCGCGTCCCGCTCTGCGGGCACATGGAGCGCCCGGATGCGGGCGTAATCAACCGCATCGAAACCGAAATGCTGGGCGACTTGGCGGAGATAAGCGTCCTCGGCTGGGAAAATCCGGCCATCAGCAAGCGCGATGTGGAACAGCCCGCCGAGCAAATTCTCAAGCACCCCTCGGTCACGGGCAAAGAGGCGACCGATCTGCCGGGCGTAGCTCTCAAACCCTGCGGTGCTCTTTCGGGCGAGGTCAAAGAAGCTTCTGACGTGCGCCTCCTCGCCCGGAGGGACTTGGAACACTTCGCCAAACGCGGCGATCTCATCGCGGGTGACGACCCCGTCAGCGGTCGCCATCTTGGCGCCGAGGGCTATGACCGCGATCGTGAAGGCGATGCGCCGGCGCGGGTCGTCACCCGGTGCGTCGGAGGGGTTATGGGAATGCCAGGTGGCGATATTGCCTCCCGCCCGCGCGAGTAGCGCTCCAAGGGGGCCGCCTAGGTCGCGGGCGCCGGCGATAATGCGGGAAACAAAACTCATGAGATCTGAGATAGCCTGTACAAACGCCTAAAATGAACGAGGGATCCGCGGCGCCCGAAAAGCGTTTGACTACGCCAAACTATGCTACAGTTTTGGCAGCTAAAACTCAAATCACCCGAAGGGAGGGTCGCGAATATGGCATCGGCAAGCGTTTCGGCCGTCGCTCGGCCTGCCCCGATCCGCTGGGTCCAGTTGGTCGCGGGCATTGTCTGTATGGTGATGATTGCCAATCTGCAATACGGCTGGACGCTCTTCGTCAACCCCATTGACCAGAAGTATCACTGGGGCCGCGCGTCCATACAGGTCGCCTTTACGATCTTCGTGCTGGCGGAAACTTGGCTGGTCCCCGTCGAGGGCTGGCTAGTCGACCGTTTCGGTCCAAAGATCGTCGTTCTCGTCGGCGGTATTTTGGTGGCCATCGCCTGGGCAATCAATTCGGTAGCCGCCTCGCTGGGCGCCCTTTATGCCGCGGCGGCGATCGGCGGCATTGGAGCCGGCGCGGTTTATGGCACCAGCATCGGTAATGCCTTGAAATGGTTCCCCGATCGGCGGGGCCTGGCGGCCGGACTGACGGCGGCAGGATTTGGAGCCGGTTCGGCGCTGACGATCATCCCGATCCAGGGGATGATCCAGTCGAGCGGTTATGAGGCCACATTCCTGTGGTTCGGCATCGGCCAGGGGCTCGTCGTTGTCGTGCTTTCCCTGTTTCTAAGGGCGCCGCATGCCGGCGAGGTCCCGGCCTCGACGCGTCTGCAGCAATCGGCGCGCGACTACACCCCGTTGGAGGTATTGCGTTCGCCGATATTCTGGGTCCTCTACGCAATGTTCGTCCTCGTCGGCGCGGGCGGGCTGATGGCAACGGCGCAACTCGCCCCGATCGCGATGGATTTCCAAGTTGCAAAGGTCCCGGTGAGTATCCTCGGGCTGACCCTGCCGGCGCTCACCTTCGCTCTGTCGATCGACCGCGTGCTGAATGGGCTGACCAGGCCGTTTTTTGGCTGGGTGTCCGATCATCTCGGCCGCGAGAACACGATGTTCATCGCGTTCGCGCTCGAGGCGCTGGGCATCTGGGCGCTCAGCTTTTTTGGCCGCGACCCGTTGCTGTTCGTGATCCTAAGCGGGGTCGTGTTTTTTGCCTGGGGCGAGATTTACAGCCTCTTCCCTTCGACCTGCACAGACGTCTATGGCGTCAAATACGCCACGACCAACGCCGGCCTGCTGTACACGGCGAAAGGTACCGCCTCGCTGCTCGTACCCCTCGCCAATGTATTGTCGGCCGCGACCGGCGATTGGCATGCGGTATTTATCGTCGCCGCACTGATGAATGCCGTCGCCGCGATAATGGCGCTCGCCGTGCTGCGGCCGTTGCGCGGCGCGCACTACAGGGGTCTGCACGAATTGGGTGCGGCCAGGCCGCAGCATCCCTGAGGCACCGAACGGCAAGTTGCGACGCAATCACGATCGGCGGCGGGCTGGTCGGCTCGGCGATTGCATACGGGCCTGCCCGCCTAGGAGCTGCAAGCTCATCATTGTGTATGCCCTCGTTGCGCTCGACGCTGACGCGGACAATCAAGATCCACGGCGGAAATACTCGTCGTAAGGCGTGTCGTTCTTAATCAGCACGCCGCCATCCACGGTGAGGGCGACCCCCGTGATCATCCGTGCCGCCTGGCTAGCCAGAAACAGGATCGGATCGGCAATGTCCTCGGGCTCACACATCCGACCTAGCGGGATCTTGCGCGCCCGCGCCGCCTTTATTTCGTCAGACGGCATCGCGCCGCCAAACCCCGTCGCGGTCGGACCCGGGCAGACCGCATTGACGCGGATACCGTCCGGAGCGAGCTCGTAAGCCGCGTGTCGCGTCAATCCGAGCAAGCCCGCCTTCGATGCCGTGTAATTGGCGGTGCCGCCAAACGAAATCCGCTGCCCGGCAATCGAGGCGATATTGACGATCGCGCCGCTGCTGCGCTTTCGCATATGCGGCAGCACTGCCTGGATCCCGTTCAGAGCGCCGGTCAGGTTGACAGCGATGACGCGCTCCCAGTCTTCCGGGCCCATTTCCGCAATCATCCGCCGCACTGTCACCCCAGCTCCATTGACGAGAATGTCAATTCCTCCCCATGTCGCCGCGATCGCGGCTGCGACGGCGGCGGACCGGGCGCGATCGGCGACGTCGACCGCATACGCCCTCGCGCTGCCGCCGCGGCTGGCAATCTCCACCGCGATACCCTCGGCCGCCTCCAGCGCGCAGTCGAGAACCGCGACACGCGCCCCCCGCGCAGCAAAGGCGCGGCAGGTGGCGGCGCCGATCCCATTCCCTCCACCCGTGACGAGAGCGACTTTCCCGGCAAAATCCTCGGCCATTCTCTCTATCTCCATCAGCACACACCGCGGATGGCGAAGACGCTTACAACCGCGCCCATCACGTTTACCGTTGATTATGGCTGTATTTCAATCAAAGCCGCCCCACACGCAGGTATTGAAACGTGTTGGCTCCTGACTAAGATCGCAGCAGAGCCGGGCCACGTCCCACCTTGACCAATTGCATATCCGTTAAGAAGAGGATTGGGATCTTCGCAATTTTTTCCGGAAAGAACATAAACGTTTGCGGTTGACCAAGGCTGAGATTGCTCGGGTTCGACGGCGATTTCATGCGTTGTGTTGACGTTAACGACCAGTATGTTGGCGTTCCCATTCGGTCCGAGTGTAGCATTCACCGACGCACGATTATCAAGACTAGATGAAATTATTGTGCTGATCGATGTTTGTCCCTCTAGTTGCGCAAATAGGTACATCCCATAAAACATCGGGGCTGGCGCGTAACCGCCGTCCGGTTGCGCGACAAATTGGTTATAATAAGCCAAATGTATGCCGTCGCCCCAGAGCGAAGGCGTCAGCACGTTATGGGGAAGAATGCCTTGCATCCCGGCGGCAAACGCAGACTGCGCTAATTTTAAATAATACGTTGCAGCTATCAGCCGATCGGTGACACCCATCTGCCCCCCATCGCAGAGGATTCCGAATTCTGTGAGAGTGACGCCGGCGTCAGATGGTACAGTGGCGTCGGCCATCACCTGGTCATCGGTAACGGAGGTTGGCGCACATGGGAGAGTATATTTGTGCGCAGTGATATACGCGAACCCGGACCGTCCAAGAATTGTGCCATCTACCCACCCAATATTGGAAAGACCTGCCGTGTCGGGCCCGCCAAATTGCAGGCCAGAATATGTTGTCGTAAGCGCTGAATAATAGCTGTTGAATATATTGATCCAACCTGCTTCGTTAATTCCATGGGTAAAATAGAAATCAGGCTCGTTGCCGACCTGAAATGCAATACTCCCACGAGGGAAGGCCTTCAGCAAGTATCCCGCTTGCGTAACGGCTATGGTGCTATCCTGAATAAGAGCATCAAGCCCGTAGATTATGCTCCATCCCGCGCCGAGCGCAGAAATGAAGGCGACTGCGTCGTTTGCAATTTGTTGGGTCAACGCCGGGGGTGGATTAAGGTCGCTATCAGCTCCTCCTATTCGCCAGATCCCATTGGGGCCAAGCAGCTTTAGCAAGTCGATTAGCGATGCATTGCCTGGCGTAAATATCGTGTCGGTGATGACGTCCGACACCTCATCGCTAAACCCAACGAAATTTGCGGGAATGGTTGGACCTGGACTGTTTATATTCGCCGTGATCTCGCCAGTCCACGCTAAGGCGTAGCCCTGCAAATCGAGCGCACAGAAGACCACGGCGGCGACAATCAATGAGCCTGTCGAAAGGCGTCTAGGGCCTTTCAGCAAGGGTTGTGCGCTAATGGTGAAACGCTGGCTGCGCATCATTAGTCGAAACCTCTTCAGCGCCTAGCGAGCCACACCCGCAGCTTGAGTTTGGCGCGATGATGCGCTAGGGCGGCACACCCGCGCCGAACTCAGAATACCATTTCCAGGGAGGATGGTTAATAAATTTGGTTAACCGACATCGGTTTGCCCCTGCACCCTGGTTTGGTCGCGTTTTATGATGTCTAGTGACAGCAGGAGAAAAGGAAGCAATGACCCACGAACATATCCTGGTCGACAGAGAAGACGGCGTCGGCATCATCACGCTCAACCGTCCGGATAAGCTTAATGCGATGAACCGGCGGCTGTCGGGCGAATTGCGGGACGCGGTCAAGGAGCTCGATGCCGATGACGGGATTGGCTGCATCGTCATCACCGGCGCCGGCCGAGCTTTTTCCGCCGGCGGCGACATCCATGAGCAGCGCGAAGACGAACGCAGCTACACGCAGGAAGACCTAGACGCCCGCCGCAGCCGCGGCAGCTATGAGATCGCCGCCAGTGGAAAGCCGACGATCGGCATGATCAATGGCCTTGCCTATGGCGGCGCGGCGGTGCTGGCCTCTTCTCTCGATATGCGCGTCGGCTGCGAAGACAGCCGCTTTCGTTTTCTCGCAGCGGCCTATGGCCGGGTCAACAGCACCTGGACCCTGCCCAATCAGGTCGGTTGGCCGATCGCCAAAGAACTGCTGTTCACCGCGCGCATCGTCGAAGCCGAGGAGGCGTACCGGATCGGGTTATTGAACCATCTGGTGCCGCGTGACCAGCTGCGGGCAAAGGCGCTGGAGTTGGCGCGCATGATCGCGGGCAACAATCGCGCCGCGGTAATGGGGATCAAAGGGCTGCTCCTCAAGCAGAAAGGCCAGAGCCTCGAAGGGCAGTGGACGGAGGAGCGCGAATACACGACGCATGTGGTCCGGCCCGCGCGGGCCGAGGAGGCCTTCCCCGAATTCATTGCCCGCAAAGGCCGGCCCCTCGATTGATCAGAGCCCGGCGCCGGCTCATTTGTATTCGAATAGCTCGGCTTGTTCGCAAAGACGCGGCAAAGCGCGATCGCGCTCGGATACGATCGCCGTTTCGATCGTGACTGGCCAGGTGATCATCAGGGCCGGGTCGTACCAGGCGACGCCGCGATCGTGCGCGGGGCTGTAAAACTCGGTGGTCTTGTACTGCACCTCGGTATCGTCTTCGAGCGTGCAATAGCCATGGGCGAATCCCTCGGGGATCCACAGTTGATACCAGTTATCGGCGGTCAGCACCGCGGTTGCATGGCGCCCGAAAGTCGGGGAGCCGCGCCGGACATCGACAGCGACGTCAAAAATCGCGCCGCGCGTGACCCTTACGAGCTTGCCTTGCGCCGCCGGAGGCATTTGATAATGCAGCCCGCGCAACGTGCCCTTTGACGGGTTGCGGACGTGGTTGTCCTGCACAAAATTCGTGTCGATGCCGACCGCGGCAAAATCCCGCGCGTTCCATACCTCGGAAAAAAAGCCGCGCGCGTCGCCGATGCGCCGCGGCATGACCACTTTTATTTCCGGCAATGCGGTATCCATAAGGTTCATTCGAGTCACCGCCCTACTTTAGTTTACCCGGGAACGGAAGAATTCGAAGCCTAACCTGCACTAGTCCGCTGCTGACTTTATCGGCGGCGCGCGATCACCGCCGCCGCTCGGCAAGTCGAACAACCCGTCGGGCAGCGCTTCGAAATAGGAAAGGATTTCGGCGGTCCGCACGACATCGGCGTATTTGGCATGCATGTCGCACAGGCTGACCGCGTGGCTCGCCTCGCTGCGATCGAAGCAGCCCTCTTCGGCCAAGATCACCCGATAGTTGAGGCTGAACGCGTCGACGACGGTCGCGCGCACACAGCCCGACGTGGTCGTGCCGACAACGATAACGCTGTCGCAGCCGAGTAAAGTCAGATACGCAGCCAGGTTCGTCCCGAAGAAACCCGACGGTTTCTGCTTTTTGATTACGATGTCGCGTGATCCGGGTGCGATCATCGAGACGATCTCGTTGCCGTCGACCCCATCGCGGGAACCGCCTGTCTCTTCGCCGCGCGTGCTCTTCCAGCGCCAGCTGCCGGCATCCCAGTTGTCCGCCCGCCGCTCCCCGGTCGTGTAGATGACGGGCAGCCCCTTGGCGCGCGCCGCCTCGATCAGTTGCCGGATGTATCGGAGCGCTACCCAGCTCTCCGCGCCGCAGGAGGTCCGCCAGCGCTTGATTGACTCCAGGATAGGCTCGGGCCGCTCGCCGCAGAACGCCCAATTGACGTCGATCACCAGCAAGGCCGGCCGCGCACCGAACCCGGCGCGCGCTCCAAACCCGCCCGCGGCAAAAACCGCTTTGTCGCGCTCGGTGAGAAATTTATCCCAGATCCGCTCGGTCATTGGCCCCCTCATTTGCTGTCGGCCCACGTACACACGGCACGCCCACTCTAATCGTTTGTGCCTGGCCTTGAGCCGGGCATCCACGCAACGGCAAAGCCGCGGCTACTGGCGCGTGGATGGCCGGGACAAAGCCCGGCCATGCACGAAGCGGTGATCGTGCTCTTGCATCTGCGAGGCTTGCTTTTTTGCGTCTGCGCGTCAGCCGCTCATCCGGGCGAATTCCGCGGAGGGTCTGAGAGGCCGGTAAGTATCGACGCCGACGCTGGTGCTGGTCCGGCGCATGCCCGGTTGGCGGCGC
>Ga0126373_10001310_pt1 | contig 17567 bp, 30 predicted proteins | sample PanSoiMetPlot_11_FD_92545 | JGI IMG/M metagenome (GOLD analysis project Ga0126373, IMG submission 92545) | Tropical forest soil microbial communities from Panama - MetaG Plot_11 | ecosystem: Environmental > Terrestrial > Soil > Tropical forest > Bulk soil | place: Panama | collected 2016-02-17 | reverse complement strand
ATTTCGGATTTCGGATTTCGGATTTTCCTCTGAGGATATCGGATTTTTACTTTAGGTTAAACAGCGGATGGTCAGATTGCCGACCGTGCTACCAGGGTTCGACACATAGGCCGTGGTCACGTCGCCTACCAGGGGGTTGGCTATGCCGCTGCCGGCGCTCCACAGAAAGGGATTGCCGGCCGTTATAGTTATCGTGTCCTGCGGCGTTGACGTGCTATTGGTCTTGATGGTCACGTTTTGATCGCAAAAGATGTAGATGACCTGCACGGCCGCCTTGGTAAGAGCCAGAGAAAATTGCTGGTTGACGACGCCGCCGGCCACGGTGAAATCAAAATCCACTTCCTTGGCGCCGCTCAGCTTGACGCTTTGTTTGAAGCTGCCACCGACCGTACTTTGCCAGTTGATGGTGATGGTGTGAACCACGCCCTGGACCAGGAGCCAGGCGACCAGCCCGGCGACCAACCCCATGAGGAAGATTATGGCGATCATGGCTTCTCTCCTGCCAGAAGATGACAAGGTGACACGGTGACACGGTGACAAGGTGAGAAGAACTGTCTTTTTCTTGATTCATCCTTCATCCTTCATCCTTCATCCTTGTTTATGTCACGGCGGCCGTAAAATTGCCCGTGGAATCGGCGGTGACCGACAAAGTCTCTTCCTTCTCGGCTTCCACGGTCGGCGTCAAATCGGTAATCATGGCCGACACCACAAGGCTCAGGGTGGAGGAGTAGCCGAGGTTAAAGGCGTAAGTATTGCCCGCGCTCAGGGCGGTGGCACCGGCGAAGTAGGCGCCTTCGAGCGTGAGAGCGGCCGAGAAAAAGCCGGCGATGAGTGTCTGAAAGCCCAAGCTGGGAAAGTCGTTGATCTTCAGGCCGGCCGCCTTCATGGAGCATTTCCACGAGCGAAAAGCGATCTGCGTACCCGGCGCTGCGCCGACCGAGACATAGCCGCCCTTGCCTGCCAAATAGGTGCCCGGCATGGCTTATTTCTCCTCTCCGGAAGGATGAAGGCTGAAGGATGAATAAATACAAGAAGGGTCTTTTTCTTTTTCATCCTTCAGCCTTCATCCTTCATCCTTTCTTTCGGTCTGGGCCTCCCTGAGCTGGTCAAGGCGTTCTGAAAGCAGATGGATCTGGATTTCGGCACGCTGCAAATCATTCTGAGCGTTGTGCCATGCGTGCCCTTCGAGGATATTAACCTTGCCCAGAAGCTCAGTACGTTCACGCTGGGCTTCGGCCAGCCCTTCCTGAGCGGTCTTCAACTGCAAGTCAAGCGAAGGCATCATCGTAAGTCCTCCTGGTCGGGAAGGATCGTTTGCACGCGAAACTTCTGTTCCAGTGCATCCCAAAAGAGCAGACCCACCGGCATACTATCGGGGGGCACTATGACCGTGGCATCGTCCTCGGCCCGGAATACGAAATCGTGCTGGATATAGGGGCGCAATTGGCCTTTGTCCTTGGCAAAGATGACATAGCCCAGGAAGTCTTCGAGATCCTCAAAGGTGCAGTTCATCTTCCATTGTTTCTTTGCGTCCATTCTTCTCACCTTGTCACCATGTCACCTTGTCACCTTGTCATGCTTGGCGCTGCGTCCACACCAGCCCCTCGATGATGCCCTGCCAAACATCCCGGCCCGCCTTGGTGGCCTCATCCTCCTGCAAGGCCGTATCGCGGCGCGGCTCCCAGACCAGGAAGGGCGCGCCCGAAGGTAGCGTAAAGGGCGTGCCGGCCGGCGTGCCCAGCTTGCTATTGAAGATGTCGCGGACGGCCGCCACCGCTGCCACCACATCAGCCCGCGCGCCGCGAACGGTGATCGTGACCTTGCGCTTGTCCAACCAGACGGCACCGAAGGCCAGGGCCGTGCGCGTGTCCAGCTGGCAATCGAGGTTGGCGGTCGGCTTGCCAGCCACAATGTCCGTACCGGGGATCAGGCTCTTGAGGCGACCGACGACCAGAGCCGGCAAACTGCTATTCGTCTGCCAGGCCGTTTGCACGGCGCGCTGGGTATCTTGATCCACCACATCGGCCATATCTACCGTCCTTGAATTTCTGATACAGTCTATCTACAATTTAACATTCTAAAAGGAGACAATGCCTGTGCCAAAACTCAATTACATTCTCTCGCAAGGTCAGAAAAAGCAAATTGTCTTTGATTATCTCGGCGGGATGACGCTCGGCAAAATTGCGACACGCTATGGTGTAACGCTTAGTGCGATTCAAGGTATCCTGAAACGTCGCGGGATCAATCGCCGTCCGGCAGCGCACTTGACTTCGCGGCACTATGTCCTCAATGAAAACTTCTTTGCTCAACCCTTGGCGAGCGAGGCGCAAGCCTATCTGCTGGGATTTTTCTCCGCTGATGCAGGAATTTATAACGGCAAGGTCTATGTCAATCTTGCTGAGCGCGATAAAGATCATCTTGTAAAAATCTTGTCTCTGCTTAATTCCAATCTCCCTCTTCACAGGAAACGAATTGGCTACTACGGCATACAAATTACCTCGAAGAAAATGGTTGCGGACCTGGCTGCGCTTGGCATCGGGCCGCGCAAGTCGTTCACCTGTCCTGCCTGGGATGGCCCTGCTCACCTGCTCCCTCACTATTGGCGCGGCGTCCTGGATGGCGATGGCTGTTGGTGCTTTAGTAATCATCGCTGGGCACTGTCTCTGCTCGGCAGTCCACCGATGATCGAGGCTTTCGCTACTTACATTACCCGGATTTCTGATCGCCGCCCCTCGATTCGCGTTCATTCTCAAACACCCGGCATCCGTATCACCGAGGTGCACGGACTGAACCGTCTGCAAGCAATCGCCCGACATCTTTATGAAGGCGCTTCCGTCTGGCTTGACCGCAAGAAAGACCTCGTTGACCGCTTGCTTGTTTACCAGCAGCGCAAGAAACAACTCAAAGGCAAGATAAACGCTCAAGAGTTGCTTGCCCTTTATAAGGCGCATGGCGATTGGCGAGCCGTCGCCCGAGCGCTCGGATTTTCGTACAGCACACTCCGCGTCTTGCGCCATTCGTTCGACCTTCCTTTCTTCCAGGAACGAGACTGGTCAAGTTTGACCGGCGACGACTTGCGACAACTTCACAAAACTCATGGCACCTGGGATAAAGTCGCCGAAGTCCTTGACATTTGGTCAAGCCAACTCACCAGCTTGAAACAGCGTCTACTTCGCTGAACATCCCGTGTCATCGTCCTCAACATCCATTCGCTTCGCTCCAAATCCGAAACTCGAAATCCGATATCCTCAGAGGAAAATCCGAAATCCGAAATCCGAAATCCGAAACAAAACGATACAGGTTTTGAATTTTGATATTTTGATTTTGAATTTCTTTCGGATATCGGATTTCGAGTTTCGGATTTATACTTTTCTCCGACATTCCAAAACCATGAGCGAATCAAGCGTCATCATGGAGCGCATATCGAGGATGTCCAGGTAGACGCCGCCGGGCAGCTTGATACGGTCCTCGCGGGTCACGTTGATGTCGGTGGCAACGGTTACCTCGTAGCGTCCTTCACTGCCGCGAATGCCCAATTCGTCCGCTTCCGGCTTGGTGAGCATCTGAACGCGGGCCGGCAGGTTCGTGTACAGCACGACGCCGCCGGGGTTTTGGGCGTCGGAAGGAAACTGCTTGATGGCACAACCGGCCGCATCGTAGGTGATCTTCGGCCGTTCAATGGTGATCGTGTCCTGGAGGTCGGCCATGATACGGGCATTGCGGCAGGTCAGCCAGCGCGTCCAGCGGTTCTTTCTCCACTGCACCTGCCGCACGATCCAGCGCGTGCCCGGCTGCTCCTCGTTGGCCTGGTCGGTCTTCTCCACGATGACATCTCCGGCCTTGGAGGCCACGCCGGCGGGGAACATGACATCGGGGATGATCCACAGGCAATCGTCGTCGATGACTGCGCCTTCGGAGGGTGAGGCTTCCTTGCTGTCGGTCGGCCGCCGCTTGGCGGTGGCGATCTGGTAGATGACGTTGGTCGAGGCCGGCGGCGTCGGGGCCGGAGTCATGCCGTCATAAACGGCCGGCACGTCTACGATGGAGGCACGGGCGCGGGCTGATTCATAGGTAATCTGGGTGCAGTTCGTCCATACCAGATAATCCTGGGACATATCTAGCGTTGTTGGCACGGCTCACCTCTAGATGAAGTCGTAGACAACCACCCCGCCGACCCCGACGGCTGCCGACAGGTTGAGGACCAGGGATTGGCCGACGCCGGTCGCCATCCAGAACAGCTGACTGCCAACCACCGGCGGGGCAATGGGCGCCGTAATGGTGCCGCCGGCCGCGGCCAGGGCCAGGGGACCGGACAGGGCGGTACCGGCGCCATCCTTCCAGGTGGCATTGACGGCACCAGCGCCGGCCAGCAGAAAGCCCAGAACACGCACGCGGCGGCCCGGCTGGGCCGCCACAAGCGTGTTGTCTCCACTGGTCGAGATGTTGATTGGCGCCGACAGCATGGTTTCCTTTCAGCAGCGGGCCCGGCTGGTCACCACAAAAGGCATGGCCTCAGCCTGGATGAGCTGGTTGATGTCCTTGAGCATCGAGGTTAGCTGGGCGTAGTATTGCGTCCATGAATAACTCTCATTGTCAAGCGAGTAATTCAGTTTCGGCGTCAGCACTCCCGACCAGGTTCCCGCGTTAATGGCGGTAATGGCAGCGTCGATGTTGGCCTGGGTCGGATTCTGAATAACCGTGCCGACCAGCACCAGCAGCTGGGAATACAGCACTTTAGCGGCATTCAGGTTATCGAGGACCGTGTTGCTCATCGCCGTCTCAAGTGTGGCCATAGTTGCTCGCGTAGCCGCCGCACGGCCTGCTCGCTGGCCGCGATGGCGCCGGCCACGCGGGAGGAATAGCCGGCGTCTTTGGCTCCCTGCCAGCGCCGCCAGAATTCGCCGCCCGACTCCTTCTTGCTCTTGCGCTGGCCCATCGAGCCTCTGCCGATGTTCATTCCGCCGATACTGGGCATGGCTCACCTCCCCGGCCTGGCCAGGTGTGGGAACATCGCTTCGCGCAGCTTGCGGGCTGTCTGGGCCAGCCGCGACTCGTGGACGCCGGTGATGGTGCCCTTATTGGCCGCGCTGTAGAAAATACGCTCGGCATCCTTGCCGTATTCGGAGCGCATCTTGTCCAGAATTTTGCGACCCTTATCGGTGAGTGGCACGGCTTACTCTTCTCCTTGTCACCTGGTCACCTTGTCACCTTGTCATCTGATCTGGTTTCTTCTCGACCACCTCGCCCTGTTCGGTGACCCAGTAGGGGCGGCTCAGTTGCATACCGCCGGGTGTCCACAGCAGCAGGCCGTACTGGGCTTCCTCCTCAGGGATGTCCGTCTTGCGCTGCATGCGCAGGTCGACGCCCAGGCGTTTGGCCTGGGCCATGACGAATTGCGGCTCGGTAGCCACGGTGATTTCTACCGTGTTGACCGACTTGTCTACCGAGCGGATGCCCCCTTGCGCACAGGCTACGCCCTCGGCCTCGCTGGCATTGCGCCCGGCCACGACCACATCAAACGCGGGCGGTTCGGGATGAGCCGGCAGCCATAGGCGTACACGGAAATACCCGCCTGCCTCGGCTTGCTGCCGGGCGTGCGCTTCGACATGGCCGGTAGGCGGGGATGGCGCAGGACCGCGCTCCTTGCTCATCGTTACCTCTGTTGTTTTTTCTGTTTGACTTCGCCGTTGTCCCAAACCCAGTAATCTTGCATCAGCTGATGCCCCTCTGGTACCCAGAGCAATTTGCCATAATCCGGGTGATCGGGGGGTAGAGTGCTGCCGTCTAGTTGCTTGACTTTACGCTTGTCGAGTAGATCAATGCCCTGGCGTTTGGCCTGGTGCTTGATATAGCCGGCCTCACCCAGGCGCCTGAGCTGGGCTTTCTGATAGTCAAGCTCCGTCGCCTCGCTAACTTCCACCTTGTTGACCATCTCGTCAATGGTGATGATGCCCAGCTCGGCCCGGAAGGTATCGCGGGCGTTGGCCACATCGGCCGCACAAACAACATGATCGGGGGCGCCGGGGTCCTGCACGGCGGAATTGACCAGACGCAGCCGGAAATAACGGCCGGCGACCGGCGCGGCAGATTGCTTGGGCGGATGCCAACCACTTTGCTGCGCCATGCCGATTGTCTCCAGCTGGCCGGGCGTCACCTCGACGCCCTGCTGTACGGCCTGCTGTGTCAATTCGCTGCGGCTCTCTTCACGACTGCGCGCCATCATGCTTTCCTGTTCAAGTAAAAGATATTTAAGGCGTGGATTGTACAATTCTCCTTGGTTCGTAAACCATCGGCACGCCGCGTTCATCGGCTTTAACGAAGAGGACAATTCCGCGGTCAATCAGGTCCACTTGCTGCGGGGCCGCCTGCTGGACACGCAGCGGCCAGTTTGAAGCGTACTTGAAGGGGGGCTTTTTGCTGTCGAACAAGTACCAGTAGCGGGCTGCGTTGACGGCCGAGAGGCCCAGGCCGCTAGCGTCGGTCATGCGCTGATAAACCAGCGGCGAGGTAAAGAGCCTATACTTGCCAGCCAGCGGATTGCGGCTGTGGCGAACATCCTGGTTGCCCGTCGTGGCACCCGGTGCGCCGCGTAGCTCGATTCCCGTGGCGTTGAGGACCGCCTCGGCGGTGTAATATTTCTCCTGGTTGACTAGCATGGAATCGGGTATGATCCGCACGCGCAGGCCAGTGGCCGGATCGAGCATGTCACGGAAAAGCACCTCGGCAGCCTGCACCTGTTCCCAGTAGAAAAGCTCATTGAGAGGGATGATATTGTTGAAGTAGCCGGCCGAAATGTAGGTATTGTAGCCGACGCCGTTATACTGGTAGGTGTTGTTGATGCCCAAAAAACAGTCGATACAGCGCATTTCCTTACGCCAGCGCACCCAATCGCCTACCGCGTTGGCCTGCTCCAGCACTTGCCCCGTTAGATCGAGATAGACAGCCTCCTGCGTGACCTCGCAGGCTAGAGCGTTTTCCACGGTGCGCGGCTGCGTGATCCAGCGCTCTGAGAAGCCGGCCCGCTTGGTTGGGTTCCCTGGATAGCGCGGCTCGGACACGTCGCCTAGCCGCGTGGTGCCGATCACCTTACGGCCGTCGAACATGCGCGTTTGTTCGTCCGGCATGATCTGGTCCATAATGAATTCCGGATTTTCCCAGCCATCCATGAGAGAGATTTCCAAAAGACCGCTGACCACCGCCGTAAAAGCATTGATGTCGGCAAACTGCGAGGCCATGACGGCGCCGGCCCCCGTATCTTCCATGAGGGCGGCTTCTTCCTGCAGGCCAACGGCCCAGGACCAGCGCGGCGAACGCATTTTGGCTTCCCATTTCTCGCCCAGGATGCCTTCGGCCAGGTCGCGCAGAGAAAAGCTGTGCGGGTCGAGCAGCTCCATTTCGGCACCGCCACTATCGCGCGGCTTTTTGCGCTGCTGCACGCCCGTCCGCGTGTCGCGGTAACGCTTCCCCTGTTTATCCGAGGCGCCAAGCAGGTGGCGCACCTTGACAGCGAAGGAGCCGTAGCCCAGGCTTTCCACGAGCTGCCGCGTAGACTGTTTGCCGATCATGACTTGCCTCTTTTCTTGCGCCCGGCCCGAAAATTTATGCCGAATTTATGCCGTTAAGGGAAGTCGGTGATTCGCCCGTTGAGGTTAACCCTAACCCTGCTCTGCACGGTGCCCCAGGGCTGACTGTTGGGTGCCTGCGTGGGAATGCCGATAACCTTGCCGATGGCATCGGCAGTCGTGACACCAGTATGAGTTAGCTTCTGATTGACCAGGGCGGCGCCGCCGTCGCGCGTTACAGACACAATGTCACCTAAGGCGGGCGTATAGCCGGCCACGCAATCGAAATCAAAGACGCCAGAGACAATCACCGTGCGGATGGCTTTGTTGTCCGCCTCCGAGGCCAGCCGCACATCGGCCGCCACGCCGACAAAGATGGGCCCAAAAGTTGCCTGGTCCGCCGCCTCGTTAGCGCCGGGTGTCAACAGCGCGGCCGGCTTGCAGACCAGATTAGCCTGGTCCCACCATAGCAGGTCGCCAATACTGATCGCCGTTGATGCCGGAAAGGGCAGCGGGAGAGTAAAGTTGTCGTTGAGCACTTGTTTACCGGCCATCTTTATTGCTCCTAATCAGATGACTTCGGAAGATGACAAGGTGACAAGGTGACTTCGCAGATGACAAGGTGACAAGGTGAAAAGGTGACAAGGTGAAAAACCCTGTCTTTTTCATCCTTCATCCTTCATCCTTCATCCTTCCGAAGTCACCTTGTCATCTTCGAGGTCAGCCTAATAGTGCCGCTAGAAATCCCTCGTTGGTATCCACGCCTTCGAGGACCGGCTTGCTATTGCCGTCACCGCCGGCGCCCGAGCGCGGCGGATTGGCACCCTTGCCGGCCCGTTCCTTCTCGCGCTCCAGGAGCTTCTTGACGCGCTTGTCATCGCGGGCGTCCATCAGGGATTCCATGAGCACGTCGTCGGGCTGGATCCCCAGTTTGGACGCCTCGCGGTAAATGAGGTTTTCACGCTCCAGGCTCTGCAAGCGCTGGCGCTGCTCCTCGGCTTCTTCCTTCTTTGTCACGGGTTCCTCCTCTTCCTCTTCCAGGTCGCCCTCTTCCTGGTCCGGCTCCGCTGTCAATTTGGTATGGGCCTTGAGCAACTTGACAATTTTCTTGACGCATTCATCATGACTGCCGGGGTTGGCCAAGCACTCATCAACGATGGCCGATACGGCGGCCTTAAAGCCACTTGATAGCGCCTCGTCACTATCGGCCGGTACTTCCTCCGCGGCGGCGGGAACGTCCTCGTCCATCAAGTCCTGGTCGTCCTCCTCGATGAGTGCCTTCAGGTAGGCGCCCAGGCGGGGCCGCTTGGTGACGCGGCGGGCGTATTTCTTCCAGGAGTTCTCGAAGAGCTGCTTGATCTTGATGGTCACGGGTTTATTCCCCTTGTGCTCGAAGAAACCGCCGGTCGTCGCCGGCTCGGTCACGACATCGACGGAGCGCACTTCGACGATGCGCTCCACGGTCATGATGCCGTCTTCATCGGTCGGTCCTTCGCCGACCGCGTTGTGACTCAGGCCAAACTGTTCCGGCATGCGCTCGGCGGCCTCGCAGATCAGCTCGGCATCGGGATGTGATTTAAGATATTCCAGGTCGCCGTAGGGGAAGCCCTCGATCATGCGGATATTGACCAGCCGGCCGAACTTACTGCGCACTGGTCTGGGATCGTTGGGATTGGCCGGGTGATCGACATAGACAGCGATGCCCTCATAGAGCTTGTCCCGCCAGGCTTCCAGGCGCGATTCGGGCGTGTAGATGCGACCGTTGGCGGACTGTTCGCCGAGGATTTTAACGCCGCGTATGATGCAGCGCTCGCGGTCCACACGGGCCTCGCCAGCGCCTAGCGGAGCCAGTCCGCGAACGATGTCCTCGGAGAGGCTCCGCCGCGCCAGCCTGGAACGTGTGAGAGGCATGCCGACAAGAATACAAAAGAGTCGGATGGGTGGTCAAGATGGGGAGCTTAGACGTAACCCATTGGTTACGTTGCGTTTACGTTACGGATGTGCCGATAGAAGATTACCCGCTCACAGATTATCTCGCCACCCTGCGCGCGGGCAATCTTGCGTGCCTCACAGATTTGACGGCGGACGGCGCCTCGGCCGGCCAGCTCGTCTTCGAGAAGTGCCTGGAGTTCTTTCTTGCCATGTGCATTTCCGTCCGACAGGAGATCCAGCATCCTTTTTTGCGTTGGCGTCGGACTCTGCTTTTCTGGATTAACTGACATTTTCTATTCCTCTACGTCACGGTAGAGTAATAGGAAAGCAGGCAGGGCGAACGTTACGAGCGTCCGCCCAGCCCTAACCACAACACCCGTTTCAGGAGAACGTGCGTCATGGCTGTTAGCAATCCTATCTCTGTTCCTCGCCGCGTCAAAGACTTGACCGGTCAAATGTTTGGAAACTGGTTGGTCCTTGCCTGGGCTGGCCGCTACAATCAGAGTTCTCTTTGGCTTTGCCGCTGTCATTGCGGCAGATTCGCCGTAGTGGGCCGCGAATCGTTGAAGTATGGCAGGAGCAAGGGGTGCAATCTGTGTTATCACAAGCGCCGCCATTTGCAAGCATCCGTTGCTCATCGCGCTGAGTACAAAGTATGGTACAACATGAAGAACCGCTGCCTGAATCCCAAGCGAGTCGATTATCACCGCTATGGAGGCCGTGGTATCGGTATCTGTTCGCGCTGGATCAATTCTTTTGAGGCCTTTCTGCAAGACATGGGGCCACGTCCCTCGCGCTCCCATTCCATCGACCGAATTGATAATGATCGAGGTTATGAGAAAGACAACTGCCGTTGGGCAACCAGGAAAGAGCAATCGTGCAACCGCAGGAGTACAAGGCTCATTACGCATAATGGACAAACTCTGTGCCTGAAAGATTGGGCTGCCTTGTCTCGCATTTCCAGAGCTACTCTCCGCTCGCGTCTCGCCGCCGGTTGGAGCTTTGCAGATGCCATCTCTATTCGACCGCCCAACGGTAGGTTCAAAGGTACAAGATTCTATACGCACAATGGACAAACTCTTTCCCTTATGGAATGGTCTAAATTGTGTGGAATCGGTTGGAGTACCCTTAACAATCGTTTGAAAGCTGGATGGACTTTTGCGGATGCTATCTCTATTCCACCGGACGGCCGACACGACTACCGCTAAAGCGCGCCGACTATGGGGGCGCCCGTCAGCGAGCAGGGCCAGCATCCGCCGCTGGGTTGGGGTGGGGGACATGACATCAGCCCTCTTCTAATTCCTTGACCGTAATCTGTAAGGCATCGGCGATACACGCGCGGATGTCCACCGCGGAGTAATCATCGGCACGGGCTGCCAAGCGAAATAAGTGGTCTCGAAACCATTCTCTCTCAACTTTGGCGGCGGCTATCGAGCCGAGGCTGCGGGCTTCCTGCAAAAGAGAAATGAGATAATCTACGTCCTCATCCATAAGAGAAATACGCCGAGCATATTCTGCTAATTTTGCTTCGGGAGACATGGCTTTAGCCCTCCACGACACGCCCGGCGGCACGTTTGGCGGCATGATAGCGCCGGTTGTAGTCGTTGCGTTTTTCTCGATTGGCTTCGCGGTAGCGCCGGTTGTATTCTAGCCACTTTTCGGGATGCGCAACACGCCGGCGCCGGGAGCGCTCACGGTGCTGACAGCGCGGCGAACAATAAAGCTGTGTCTTCCAGTGAGGTCGAAACCGCGTCGTGCAGCCCAGGGCTGCACAAAGTTGCTGAGTTGGCGTAGGGGACATGGCTCAATCTCCGTGTTCGGGATGGGGAGATTTCGGCACTTCCGGGCCGCCGCCGCCTTCCCCCCCTGGAGCCTCCGGCGGCGGTTGCTGGGGAAACTCCTCGTTGTACTGCTTGATGTTCTGCTTTTCCTGCTCCCAATCGAGATTCTCTTCGCTGGCCACGGTTTGCCGGGACTTCCAGCCGCCCTCGATGCGGGTAGCGTTGGCCTGGGCCTCGTCGGCCCGGTTGCGTACCTCCATCGACGGCGGCTCGCACTGGATGTCGATGTACTTCTGGATGGCGGCCCAGTCGTACAGAACGCCCTTGAGGAAGATGCCGCGCCGGGCCCGGCAATAGTTCTTGAGAACGCGCCAGCGTGCTATGAGAAAGCGCGGCCTGTAGATCACGTTCTGCTTGTGCTGGCCGGTACGGACGAACGGCGATTCCTCGGTTAAGCTACTTGCATAGGAGGAAGTACCGGCATCGCCTGACACCAGCCACTCCGGCGCGTTCCAGGTCACGCCCACGGCCCGCAAGACGGCCTGTTCCACCTGAATAAAGACGTTGCTCCCCTGCGTGAACGGCGGCGGAATGTACTGCATGCCCTTGGGAATGTCGCGGACCTCGCCCGGCCGCACCTGCCGGACATTCTCCTGCGTGCCGGTCCACGGGTTGGGCATGGTGTAGTCGGTGTTGGCAGCCACGAAATCGGACGCCTGGTCGCCCGTGACGGGCCCTTCCCATTGGCGGATCTCGGCTACGGCCGCTTGAATGGCTGATCCTTCCGCCATGTTGCCGATCAGCCGGCCGGCCACTTTCAGGAAATCATAGGTGTCGTAAGCCAGGTCGGGCAGGCCGCGCTTCACGTCGCGGTCCACGTTGCTGAGATGTTCGATCATATCCCCGGCCGGCACCTCGACGCCGTGCGTGTTGTTGCCGTCATAGCACACGTAATAGGCCAACACCTTCTGTACGTCATGTTCCTCGCCGATGGGATTTTTCTTGCCGAACGACCATTCTTCGAGGGTGGAATTGGCCGGCTGGATGAGTTGTTCAGGACCGACGGTGCGCGTGTAGGTCAAGCCATTCTGCTGGGGGAAGTCGCGCAGGAACCACTCGCCGTCACGGACATCGCGGCGCAGACACTCTGCCTCCAGAGATGGCCAGTCGTTCACGTCCTGGTTCTCATCAAGCACTTCCTGACAGGCCAGCCGCAGCCCGGCCGGGCAGCCGGGCTTCTCCACGGCGCGATAGGTGAAGCCGTCGCCGATGATGTAGCTGATGAGACCCTGCACGGCGCCACGGGCCAGAGCCGAGGTTTGATAGAGGATGCGGGCTGAGCCGCGGATAAGGGCCAGCTCTTGCCAGGTGCGGAAAAACGGCCAGTAGGCCCCGTAGCGGCGGTCGGCGACGATAGAGATAGCGGAGAGGAGAAGACCGTCCGGCGAGCGCAGACGGTCGAGCATGTCCTGATAGCCGCCCATCCAGTCCCACAGGTAATTCTGCTCGCGGAGGTCTTTACCGGCGGCCTGGGCCTCCAGCAATTCGGCCTGGTGGTCACGCTTCTTGACAAGGTTTTCGTGCAGCTGGTGGCGACCGGGATTGGCGTCCTGCGGCCACCAGTGAGCCGTCTTCAGCTCCTCGGCCTTGGCCTGCCGCTCGGCGCGGGCCAGACGGATGCGCGCCTCGGCCAGCTGCTGCTTGAGGCGCAGGTGTTCGAGGCGGCGCTGGGCCTTGCCGAGTCTCGTTGAGGTATGTCCGTTCGTTTCCGTCATGGCTCACCTGTCTTCCTCATAGGCCCGAACCACATTATGCCAGCTTGGAGAATCATTTTCCCCTCTGATTGGCAAGGACCAGGTAGGCTGAAGCGGATAAGGCCATTGCTCTGGATCGGCAAGAACACCGCGCAGCTCCTCGGCTTTCTTCTCCATCTTCTTGCGCCACTGTTCATACTCTTTATCAAGACAAGGCGGTTTCTCATCGCCCTCACGAGCAGGAACGAAACCGCGAAATTCAGGAGGAAGTAAACCCATCCTCTCCAGCCAGTACCGGCAGCGCTCGGGAGATACCAGCCACTCCGACCAGTTCAAAAGTCTTCCTTCGGTATTCCGCCGATAATTTGGGTCGTAAAGGCGGCGCTGGGCCTTGCCTAGACGGGTCGCGGTGTGGCCGTTGGTTTCGGACATGGGGATTAATCTCCACGAAGCCGTAGATCATGCGCAGCCAGAAGGGCTCGTAGGTCTGACAAACAACTAGGACCGAAGTTCTTTTCTTCCGTCAATTCGTCAGCAGACCACTGACAGAAATCACCCATCTTATTGAGTGGCCGTCTACCTTGCTTCGAGAGGCGAAGCAGAACTAGCCACGCTCTCGTAGATATTCTTGTCAGCAGCCAGTTAAGAGGCTTCTGAGATATTGCAGAAGGAGGAAATGGCTGAAACTCGCCGCACCAGCAGTCAGGGTTCACCTGCGGCCAAACTCCATCGTAAGAGCAATCAATGTCGTCTACGTTCGCCTCATTTTTAATCTGTCCTAAGACAAGATGCGGAGCATGTCTTCGACATTCTCCTGTTTCAGAAGTTTCATCCGGATAATCAAAGAACCGGCAGCGCTCACAACATTCTTCGCGGGCCTTGCCTAGACGGTTGGCGGTATGGCCGTTAGTCTCGGTCATGGCAGCACTTCTCCACTAATGAGGCCAGATGTGCACGGATAAGCTCCCGTTTCCATTCATGCTTGTCGCGCTCAAGTATCATGCCCACAAAACCGACCTCAAGAAACAAAAACAGGTCAGCATAATAATCAAGGTTTTCATCGCGGCTCATAATGCGGCCGTTGGTCTCACTCATGCCTTCATCCTCTGCGGCCCGCGCCACTGCCGGCCTATTCGTCTTCGTCTTTTCTGCGAACAAGCTCGATATGAGCTTGAATCGTTGCCTCGTCCTCACGGGGAGTCAGTCCGCGACCGATGGCAAAGCCATACATAAGGCGGACCACATTTAAGTCCACGTCGATACTGCCATCCACAAGACCCATGCTCTTGAGCCATTCACAGCGCAAGATAACGCACCAGTGATCGACAAGACACTGTCTTTCTTCGTCCGTGATCTTGTCAAATGTCGCACGCATTTGGGCAAACTGTTCCAGCCAATTTTCCTGCTTCGCTTGCTTCTTGCTCATGCTTTCATCCTCTGCGGCCCGCGCCGCTGTCGGCCATTTATCGCCTCGGTAATCGCGCCTCGATTGCTGCTGTGATTCTCTCGATGTCTGCTAGTTCCTTGCGGTGAAGTTCTGCGGCAGCTCGAAGGCCGGCTAGATTCGCTTCGTCCTGCGATGAATAGGGATTCCAGCTTTCCGGGTCGTAGAAGGGTGCTTCATCGCGCTCCGCTTCCTCGTCGTTCCTGTGCAAACAAGAAAGCAACAATTTCCCGTTGCGAACGACAACCACGGCAGACGTATCAATCGTAAGTACATCGTCCCAATTGCCATAGTCGCCATAATCCCAGCAGTAGTAAACCACCATTCCTGGGCGTAATTCCTCGATGGGGATACGCGGCATTACTTCTCCTTATGCTCGGAACCGCTGCGGCCCGCGCCGCTGCCGGCCATTCCAGACATCCACAGCTATCCGCATTGCCATCTCCAGCGCATCGGGCCCGTCATCGTGGTCCCCAACGGGAAAATCGCGGAGCTGCTGCACGAGTAGCCGCGTTCCCGGCGTGTTGCGGAAGCGTATCGCCCCGCGGGCCAGATAGGGGCCCAGCCGGCGGATACGCACTTGCTTGTTGGTCGTGTTGTGCACGGGCACCACCGGCACCATGATACCACGGCGCTGGCTCTCCCTGGCAATCTGGATAGCGAAAAGTTCTTGAAATTGATTGACCTCGATGGCAAAGGCATCGGCCAGAAACACGCGCTGATGTTCTAGGGCATCCTCGACTACCCGTTCCGCCGTGCGCAAGGCGAGATCAGCCTCGGCCCATAGCATTCCGTCCGCGGAGCGCCCCAGCAGCACGAAGGCCGAATAGTCACCGGATTTGGCATCCTTGCTTTTGCTAGGGTCCAGGGCAATCGTCCGCAGCACTAGGTCCGTAGGGAAGTCGTCGAACCACAGCGAATCGGGGAAATAGTGCTGTGGCCATTCACACCCTTCGAGGTAGATAAATTCACCGCCCAATTCTTGCCGCGCTGTCAGAGGACTATGACCGTACTGTTCTTCGATTTGCTGCCGGAAATTCGGCGGCAAAAAAGGATTGGAGTCAGTCGGTGCCTTGAAGATGGCCGTGTTCGGAAGTGCCTTGCCAAATACGTCATACGACCAATGGCTCAGGCCGCGTGGCGTCATCGAGCAACTCAGCCACCCCTGTTCGCCGCCTTCCCGGAGCGCTGCAAGGACGATCAAGTATGCCTCATGTGGCATCAAGGAAGCTTCATCCATCCATGCACCCGACAAGGAAGGCCCCCGAAGTTTTTCCGGATCGTCTGCCGTGCGAAAGCGGATCGTGGCGCCGGTGGTCAACTCGACGGTCGGATAAGGGGAGAGGCGGACGCGGGAAGGATCCCAGATGCCGAAGTCTCGCGCCATCGCCCTGAACACAGAGAAAGCGGCATCATGGAGCATCACCGAGGTAGGCGCCGCGACCAGGTAAGTACGGCCGCGGCGCGCTCGGCGGATGAGGTCGTAGGCTCCGGCTGTCGTTTTCCCGCTGCCGCGGCCACCCAGAAAGGCACGATAGGCAATAGGCGAATGGCAGAAATCCGCCTGGACGCGGTGAAGCCGGAAAATCTTCCGCTTGGTTACGGTAGCCATCGCCATGACTTTCGTCGGACGATCAAGGAAACCAATACATTCGAGACGCCAAACCGCTTGCCAAGGTCCCTGCAAGTCTCGCCAGCCGCATGCGATGCCCTGATGGCGCGAACGTCGGCTTCCGTCAACTTGGCCCGATAATGCCGGGCACCTCGGTGTTCATCGTATCTGCCATTTCGGATGGCATCCGCGGTATTCGCCGAGTAAGTATCCCAGCGCAAATTTTCCAGACGGTTGTCGAGAGGGTCGTCATTCGCATGACAGGCAATCAATCCCTCTGGGCATGGCCCCACAAAAGCCTCCAAGACAAGCTGATGGATGTTCCTTCGCGTGTAGCGGCCCGTGCGCCCTGTGCAGAGCTTAACGCGGAGATAGCCACCTCGGGCGTCTGCTGTCGCCTTAAGTCGCTTCCAGGGTGCGGACAGGTCATAGTGATAAGCATTGTGCCGATGGCAACTCCAGACGCTTCCGTCTGAACCGACTCGATAGCCACGGAACCCTTTAATTTCTCTGTACTCAATGGTAGAAATGGCCTCAGACATGAGCGCCTCCTCCAAAGGTGCTTGTGTTCAGGATAGGGGAGCGGCCGTGAACCGCTCTCCTATCCGCCCATTCTACCCTGGCACCTCCAGCTGTCCAGCTTGGTTGTTCACGGATACCTCGATGATCTCTTCAACCACTTCCAGGCACACGGCGACGGTGCTTTGCACAGCGATGGACTGCTTGCGTGGATGGACGTAGGGCGCCGCGGTAGCAGCGATGGCGGCGGCCTTGTCCAGCTGGCCGGCGTCGAAATGGGCACGCATGGCCACGAGCATCACTTGCAGGGGCTGAGCCCCCTCGCCGGCGGCCTTCTGGGCGATCTCGTTGGTCTTCTGGGTGCGCTGCGTCCCTGCGCCCGGCTTGCGCCCGGCGCCTTCCCGCTTGCCGCCGTTATTGGGACACGGTCGAGGCCCGCCGCGTGGCATGTTCGCTGCCTTTGGTTGATTTAATTCGCAATCAAGCAAAAGCACTTTACCACGTAGGTACTTGTTAAATCAAGAGTTGTAGCCGCTTTACTTCGAGGTCAAGCCAGCGGTCTACCTCTGGGCAGGCGCCCCGGAAGGGGCCAACCAGCTCCTGGAGGGTGGCCATCCAGAAGGCGGCCTCGCGGTCGGTGTCGTCGCCGCGCAGGGTGGCGGCCAGCAGATCACGGAGATACCAGTCGCGGGCCCGCCGCGCGGCGACCGTCTTGTCAGTGCCCAACGCCTCGAACAGCAGGCGGCGCAGGGTGGTGACGTGATGGCGAGTAATCATGACGGCACCCCCTCTACCAGACGAATGTGGCCGTCACCTTCTCGGAAGCTGATGGATTCGGCCGCCGTTTCGCCGCACAGGAACAGCCGGCCGCGGTCGAGGTAGACGGCGTAAATCCGCGTGATGGCTTGCGGCCGGCTCCAGCGGGCGCCGATTACGGGCTGGCCGAGGTGCGTTTCGCTGGTT
>Ga0126373_10001309_pt1 | contig 17574 bp, 13 predicted proteins | sample PanSoiMetPlot_11_FD_92545 | JGI IMG/M metagenome (GOLD analysis project Ga0126373, IMG submission 92545) | Tropical forest soil microbial communities from Panama - MetaG Plot_11 | ecosystem: Environmental > Terrestrial > Soil > Tropical forest > Bulk soil | place: Panama | collected 2016-02-17 | reverse complement strand
TGCGACACCTCGCGCATCCGCTGCAGAGCTTCGTCCGCGGTGCAGCCGAACGCGTGCATCAAGATTCCCTTAGCCTGGTCCATGATCGCTCGTGACATCGCAGCATCCTGGAGCTGGTCGGCAGCTCGGCGAGTGTCGCCGTAGTCGGCGACCGCGCCAACGAGTGCGCCGCCGTACGCGACGAGCAGTTCCGCCAGTTGCAGCCGATCGGGATCCAAAGCACGCGGCCGCAGGCCAAGGAGTGTCAGCGCAACGACCGCCGCGCCACCGTGACCCCGCCCGCGGTAACTGAGTGAGGCGCTACTGCGAACGCCCATCCGGAGCGCGGCGGCAGAGAACTCGGGCCAGCGCGTCTCGGTGAGCGTGTCGGCGCAGATGACCGTCTGCCCACTGGTGACAACGTCCATGAGAGGACCGGCGCCGGCGGCGACCTGCACGGCGACAAGCCAGGACGCGTCCGGGTGGCTCGCAGCCTGCGTCCCCAGCTCACCGTCGCGCCAGACCGTCACGTTCGCTGCTGCGCAACCCGGGACCTGGGCGGCGGCCAGCGCGGTCAGCTGGCTCAGCGAACTCTCCTCAGTGGCCGCGGCCAGGCTCAGCAACGCCGCCGTGCGATCAGCTAGATCAGAACTCGGCACCTGCTACCTTCCGCTGCGCGGCAGTCCCTTATCGGCCGTCCTGGCCTGGGCATCCAGCGCCTCAGCGACTGTTTCGTACAGCGTGAGCTTGTCTGCCAAGCCAGTGATCCAGAGCGTCTTGGTGTACCGGTACCTGGCGCCGGCGAGTGCCAGCATCCCGTCGGCCGCTTCGAGTTTCTTCCAGTGACCGACGATGACAGCCAGCGCGCTGGTGTCCAAGAAGTCGACGTCAGTGAAATCGAGAATCACCCGACGGTGTGTGTTCTGCGCGCGAGTCAGAGTTTCGTCGAGCCGAGGGCTAGTGATGATGTCGAGGTCGCCGTGGATCGTGATGACCATGCTGTCACCACGGCTCTCGGCAGAGAGCACGGTTTCTGCCACGCGCCACCCCCGGATCATGATCCGCACATTGACCCTATACCCGCCCATAGTAGAAGGGCGCATCCAGTGGAGCCGTTGCATATACCGTATTCCGACGGGAAGGTACGGCCTCGGCGAACGGTTCAACAGGGCCGGCCAGGCGCAGAGCTGACAGGTGCCAGCGCAGCAGTGGCGCCTGTGGACCGCTGACGTCGCCTGCAGGTGCAGGCGGCTAGCGACGCGTGGGGGTTTGCTGTGAGTGACCAGGCGGCGGATGGCCGATTCCGCCACGCGGCCTGGCTTTATCGCGCCCGCGATGAGTATCTCGCTGGCATCAGAGAATTCGTACGAGCCGCCGTCAGCAGCCGCGAGCCCGTGTTCGTCGTGGTGCCTGCCTGGCAGATCCCGAATGGCTGGCTGCCCAGCGGGCCGGACGTGACTGTAGCCGACATGCAGGAGCTGGGCGGCAACCCGGCGCGGCTCATTCCGGCGATCCGCGCCTTCGCCGACAAGTATCCAGGACAACGGATCCGATACCTGGGCGAGCCTGGCTGGGCCGCCCGCTCGGTAGCCGAGCTGCGAGAGACGGTCAGGTACGAGGCGCTGCTGAACCTGGCCTTCGCCGATGCCGAGATCAGCGCTCTGTGCCCGTATAACGCGGCCGAACTGCCCGCTGCGGTCATCACCGACGCGTGCCGCGCGCATCCCATGCTGCGCGGCGACGGGACCGAGCGCGCCAACGTGGACTACCGCGGGCCCGCGGTATCGCCCGACAGTCTGACCAGGCCACTCCTAGCGCCGGCTACGGCGCAGGTGCTGTCCTACGACAGCGACCTGCGGCCGGTACGCGGTCTTGTCGCCGCTGTGGCCGGCCAAGCCGGGCTGTCACCAGGACGGTGCACCGATCTGGTGATAGCGGCCAGCGAGGTCGCCGCCAACACGCTCCGGCACACCAACGGCGCCGGCGTTGTCCGGCTGTGGGCCACCGATGCCGAAGTGCTCTGCCAGTTTGAAGACACCGGCCGTATCACCGATCCGATGGCCGGGTACTGCCGACCGGACGGCGATTTTGCCGGCGGTCACGGGCTGTGGCTCGTCAACCAGGTTTGTGACCTGGCGGAGATCAGGTCGAGCGAGCTTGGCACGACGATCCGCCTGCATATGTACCGACGGTAGTCCTCCGCTGTTTGCTGCACGCCTTTTCGCTGCTCGCGTTATTTGTCGGCGGCTCCGTGTTTGCGCGGCGCGGCCCGGGTAGCTGTCCGCGTGCAGGTACGAGAGCTTGGAGTTCACGATGAGCTTGCCGGCCGCCCAACAGCGGATCCTGGACGGAATAGCTGACGGGCTGCGGCGCACAGAGCCGAAGCTCGCGGCCATGTATGCCACCTTCACGCGCCTATGTGGCGGTGACGGGCCGCCGATCCGAGAACAGCTGACCCGGCGGCGGGCTTGGCCAATCCTGGCTGCGCTCGTCGCGGTGCTTACCGGCAGGCTGACCGAGCGGGGCCGGCGCATCCGGCGGCAGCTGTTGATCGCCAGCCAGGTCACGATCGCGATCGTGCTCCTGTCCGTGCTTGCTGGTATGAGCTGGCGGCCGTCGCCTGGCTGTGGCCAGCCCGGACGTCAGCGGGCAATAGCGCCGACGCGGCTATGGTGCCCGACGCCAGCAGCGAACGGGATCCTCGGCAAGTAGCACAAGCGACGGACCGCGCTGACCGGGTCAGGTGTCATCCGTCGGTAGTTCTGACAACCAGAGCAACTGGCATTCGCGCAAGCACGTCGGCCAGCGGCAGCTTGCCGCGGCCTGGTTGCGGCCGCCTGTCCTGGCCGATCGCGTACTCGGTTCCCGTCAGCACATCGAGCCATCGGCCGGGCGCCATCGGCAGCACGGTGTCGCGCCAGCCGCCGGCCCGGCTCAGGCCGCCGGGCAATCTGGTCGCGACAGTGATCACATTGCCCGCTCGGCAAAAGGCCACTACGTGCGAGGCTGCAACACCGCTAGCGAGCACCGGCTGGTAGTCGCCGCTGAACCAGCCGGGATGGTCGCGGCGCAGCCGCAGGGCACGAGCCGTGACAAGCAGCTTTGCCGCGTCCAGCCTGCCCACGGCGGCGGATTCTAGGTCTCGTTCGATTAGTGCTCCGGCCGCCACCGGCTCACCGTCACCGTCGAGAGCCGCGAGCATCGACCGCCGCCGGGCGAAATCCACTGGCCTGCGGTTATCCGGATCGGCAAGCGCCAGCCCGGACAGCTCACACCCCTGGTAGACGTCGGGCACGCCGGGCATCGTCAGCTGGATCAGCTTCGCGCTGAGCGCGTTGGACAGCGCTTCGACGCCAATTGAGGCAGCGAACGCGGCGATGCGTCCGGAGAGCTCGACATCCGTTAGCGCAGCGTCGGCGAAGCTGATGGCCGCCTCCTCGTAGCGCGAATCCGGCTCGATCCACGACGTGGTCAGCTTCGCTTCGCGCATGGCCTTGCGCAGGTAGCCGGCGAGGCGCGTGCCATCGAGTGGCCACGCACCGATCAGCGTCTGCCACAGCAGGAACTCGGTCGGCGAGTCCGGCGGCGTGCCTGCGCTTAGCGCGCCCGGACGACCTGTGGTGACAGCGACAGCGCGGTCGTGCCACGCGGTGACTTCACGCTCGAAGTCCGCCGGGACCTCCGCCAATGCCGCGATCGTTGCGCGCACGTCCTCCTGGCGCTTGGTGTCGTGCGTCGACAGTGTCGTCATCGTCGCGGGCCAGTTTTCGCTCAGGCGCTGCGCAAACGCATGGAATTCAACGGCGCTGGCGGCGGGCCGATCGGGGTCGGAGCCGACCTCATTGGCCGACACAAGCCGGGTCCATCGATAAGAGGCTGTGTCCTCGACGCCCTTGGCCTGGACCGCTGCACACGTCTGCTGGAACCGCACGATCAGCTCGTCCCGGATGCCGCGCTGGCTTGTCACGACGCCTCGGCCAACCAGGACTGCTGCGACCGCATCAGCGGCTGCGTGCAGGCGCCCGGGCAGGCGGCGGCGTGCTGCCGCCGTTGCCAGCGCAATTTCCGCGGCGCTTGCGCCCGGCGGCGGCTCGCCGGGCACGACGTAGGCGCGGTACACACCGAACGCGCTGAGCAGCTCGGTCAGGATGAGGCGCAGGTCCCCGGGCGGATGAGGAGCCAACGCGGGCTCATCGAGACGCCCGAGCAGGCGGCCGAGCCGGCCCACCTCGGTCGCCAGGCTATCGCTGGCGATCTCGAGCCTCGCTGCCCGCGCCGCCGCCGCGAAGTCCGCCTCGTCGCCGGTGAACTCGCTGTACTGGGCTCGGAGTCGGCCGACGCCGACGAAGTCCGTGAGCACGGCGCTGATGGCGGCGAGCGAGTCGTACCCGGTCGTACCCGCACACGACCAGTCGGCTGGGAGTTCCTCGCCGACGGCGAGAATTTTCTCGGCGACGATCCAGCTACCCCCTGCGGCCGTCGCGAGTTGTTGCAGGTAGCGTCGCGGATCGGCGAGACCGTCTGGGTGATCGACGCGCAGCCCGTTGATCAGTCCCTCGGCCACCAGCCCGAGCAACAGCCCGTGGGTGGCGGCAAAGACGTCTGGTTCCTCCACCCGGATGGCGATCAGGGAGTTGATGTCGAAGAACCGACGCCAATTCAAACTTGTCGCCGCCGTCCGCCAGTAAGCCAGCTCGTAGTGCTGCGCAGCCAGCAAGTCAGGCAACGGCATGCGCTCGGTTTCTGATCGCAGCGGCAAGACGTGCTCCCCATACCGCAGCACCGGGGCGTCGTCGTGGTCTAGGCCCGTCGAAGCGTCGGGCATGGCAGCGAGCCTGCTGATCGTGATGTCTGGCAGGCTGGACTCCAGCGGCTGCGCCAGGATCGGCAGCAGCATCCGTCCGCCGAGCGCGGACCAGTCGATGTCGAACCAGTGGGCGTGTGGCGACCGCTCCCCGCCCGCTAGCACAGACCACAACACGCGGTTGAGATACTCCGGCGCCGGTATGCCCATGTGATTGGGCACGACGTCCGCGATGATGCCGATGCCATTCCTGGTGAGCCGCCCGGCCAAGTAGCGGAATCCATCCTCCCCGCCTAGCTCGGCCGAGATGCGCGAATGGTCCACCACGTCATAGCCGTGCGTCGAGCCCGGCACCGCCTGGAGTATTGGCGAGAGATACGCATGCGTGACGCCAAGGCTGGCCAGGTAATCCGACTGGTCGGCTGCGTCGGCAAAGTCAAAATCCGGGCCCAGCTGGAGCCGGTACGTCGAGGCCGGCACGGTGTAGTTCCGCACGGTGTCGTTGGTCTCAGTCAGCCCGGGTGGGTGATCACGCCCGGCGCAACAGCCGCAGCGAGCGGCTGGCCAACGTCAGCGTGTCACCCGGCTTGACCGATGCGGGACCGCCAGGTGGCGGCTGTGGTTCGCCAGTGTCGATCTCGCTGAGCCACTGATCGCCGAATTCCTCGGCCGGGATGGTGAAGTCGAGATCGTGCTCGGCCGCGTTGAACATCAGCAGAAACGAGTCGTCGGATATCCGCTGGCCGCGCGGGTCAGGTTCGGTGATCGCGTCACCGTTCAGGAAGACAGTGAGCGACTTTGCGAACCCGGCGGCCCAATCGCTCTCGGTCATCTCGTCCGCGGCCGGGGTGAGCCAGCGGATATCGCCGAGATGATCTGGTCGGCTGCGGCCGGCTTCGCCCGTGAAGAACCGGCGCCGTCTGAACACTGGGTGCTCCGCCCGGAGCCGGATCAGCTTGCGGACGAAGGAATCGAGGGACGGCCCCGTTCCCGCTCTGTTGGTCTCTACCTCGGTCGTAATGGTTGCCTCGGCAGGCCAATGCAGCCACGACGTGTCGTTGTCCTGGCAGTAGGCGTTGTTGTTGCCGCGCTGGGTCCGCCTCAGCTCGTCGCCGGCTAGCAGCATGGGGACGCCCTGGGACAGCAGCAGCGTCGCCAGGAAGTTGCGCTCCTGCCGCGCGCGCAGGGCCAGCACGGCCGGATCGTCGCTTGGGCCTTCGACGCCGCAGTTCCAGGATCGGTTGTCGTCGGTGCCGTCGGCGTTGTCCTCGGCGTTCGCATCGTTGTGCTTGCGGTCGTAGCTCACGAGGTCGGCGAGCGTGAAGCCGTCGTGACAGGTCACAAAGTTGATGGACGCGATTGGATGCCGGTTGTCACTGTCGTACAGATCAGCCGACCCAGTGAGGCGGGAAGCGAACTCCGGCAGCGACGCCGGCTCACCACGCCAGAAATCGCGGACCGCATCCCGGTACTTGCCGTTCCATTCGGTCCACAGCGGCGGGAAGTTGCCGACCTGATAACCGCCGGCGCCAACATCCCACGGCTCGGCGATGAGCTTGGCCTGCGACACGACCGGATCCTGCTGGACCAGGTCGAAGAACGCTGACAGCCGGTCCACCTCGTGGAACTGCCGGGCGAGCGCCGAGGCCAGGTCGAATCGAAAGCCGTCGACATGCATCTCGAGTACCCAGTAGCGCAGCGAGTCCATGATCAGCTGGAGCACGTGCGGGCTGCTCATCAGCAGGCTGTTGCCGGTTCCCGTGGTGTCGAAGTAATGGCTGCGGTCGGGGCCCTCGGTCAGGCGGTAGTAGTTCGCGTTATCGATGCCGCGGAACGACAGCGTGGGACCAAGGTGGTTGCCCTCAGCCGTGTGGTTGTAGACGACATCGAGTATCACCTCGAGGCCAGCCTCGTGCAGGGCTCGCACCATGGACTTGAACTCAGGAACCTGCTCACCCAACTGGCCCCACGATGAATAGGCATTGTGTGGCGAAAAGAACCCGATGGTGTTGTAGCCCCAGTAGTTAGACAGGCCGCGTTCGGTCAGGAAGCCATAGCTGACGAATTGGTGCACCGGCATGAGCTCGACCGCGGTGACTCCGAGGTCAAGTAGGTGTTCGATGACGACGGGGTGTGCCAGGCCCGCGTACGTGCCGCGCTGTTCCGGCGGAACTGCAGGGTGCAGCCTGGTAAGGCCGCGAACGTGCGCTTCGTAAATCACGCTCTGGTGATAGGGAGTCCGCGGCTGCCGGTCGTTGCCCCAGTCGAAGTACGGGTTCGCGACGACACAGCGCGGCACGAACGGCGCCGAGTCGGTGTGGTCAGGCTCATCGGGCTGGCCAAACTGGTAGCCGAACACCGGCTGGCCCCACCTGACGTCACCCTCGATCGCCTTCGCATAGGGGTCGAGCAACAGTTTGGCCGGATTGCAGCGCCGCCCAGCAGCCGGGTCGTAGTCGCCGTGCACACGGAAGCCGTAGCGTTGGCCCGGCCCGACGCCGCGCAGGTAGCCATGCCATATGTAGCCGTCTACCTCGGTCAGGGCCACCCGTTCCTCGGCGGCTGACGCAGCTGACCCGGCAGGCCTAGTGGCGTCGAACAGGCACAGCTCCACCCGGCCGGCGGCCTCGGAGAACAGCGCGAAGTTGGTACCCACGCCGTCGTAAGTTGCGCCAAGCGGATAGCTAACCCCTGGCCATGCAGTCGTGCCCGTCATGAGCTCCTCACTCATCGTTCAGATCCGGCCGGTGGCTGCCTGTGCCAGCCTCGCACTCTTCTGATTCGGGTCTGCAGCTTCCCGGCTGGCCTAGCAGCAAACGAGCGATTCGCCGTACTTTGGCCAGATAGCACGAAGGGGCTAAGAGCTGCTTTCTGGCTGATGACCGCCGGGAACTAGGGATTGGCCGGTGGGCCGGGACGCGCTGTTGGGCGATGCCGCGCCGTTAGCCGATGGCGCGCCGCCAACCGGGGGAGCGTCGCTGAGCTGTGGCTCGGCGCCGCCGGTTGGCGCACCGTCGTTTGGCGCACCGTCGTTTGTTGCACCGTCGTTTGTCGCACCGTCGTTTGTTGCACCGTCGTTTGTTGCACCGTCGTTTGTCGCACCGTCGTTTGTTGCACCGTCGTTTGTTGCACCGGCGGTTGGCCCGCCGTGACCGTCCGCGCGGCGGCCTGGCCGATCAGCCTCAAAACGATCGGGACCGCCATGACTGCCCGTGGGGTGAGCATGATGCGGGAGCCGCTCCAAGGCCGCATGCGGCAGCTGGCGCAGGTGCAGGTCGCGGAGCACCGGAGCCCTGGCGACAAGGACGGCGCCGCCGACGACGGCAGCTATGCCGGCCGCCTGAGCCGCGAGCAGCACGGGGGAGACGTGGACGACGTCGCCGAACACGACGACGCCGAGCACGATCCCGGCCAGCGGCTCGGTGGCGGTTACGGCCGGGAGTGACGCGTGCAGAGGCGCGGCGTTGAAGGCGTTCTGCATCAGCCACAGTCCCACCAAGCTCGCTGCCACCGTGACATAGCCGGGCCACGTCGTGAGCAGGTGCGCGGGACTGTGGCCGTCCAGCGTTTGTACGCTGGACCGGGTCAGAGCGTCGGCTATGCCGAAGACAAGCCCGCTGGCCGCTCCCGTCAACGTAGCGCGCACGGTGCCTGCGCGCCGTCGCCCGATATACACCAAGATGGCAGCGATGAGGGCAATCAGGCCGGCCACCGGCCAGTATGCCACCGACCCGAATGACTCGACGGGCGCCTTTACCGTCCTGGTCGCCGACAAGCCCGCGACCCCTGCGGTGAGAAGGAGCGCGCCGATGATCTCGGTCCGCCGTAGTGCCTGCCCGCTGAGCGGCACCGCGAGCAGGAGCGCGAAGATCAGGTTGGTGGTTAGCAGCGGCTCGGTGATCGAGAGTGTGAGGTGGCCCAGCGTCCACGCGCCGAGCAGGTCGCCAGCAACCAGAGCCGCGATGCCCCCGAGCCAGCGACGGTTGTGGACGAGCTTGGCGATCAGTCCGGGGCGGAGGAACTCAGTATTCCGGACCTGCATAGCCGCGTACTGCTGCAGCACGAAGCCGAACCCGATCAGCATCGCGGCGACCACGGTCGCCGCGACGTAGAACCAGCTCACTGGCTGGACTCAATGATCTCGTAGGTCACAACGGCGTCACCGGCTATACAGTACGTGCCGCCAGCCACAGCAGCGACAACCGCATACGGTCTGCGACCGAGGCTGACCACGAAGCAGAGCAAGGGATCAACGAATGACTGCCAGGCGACGTGCCAGCGTCCCGTCCCGTGATCCGCTAGCCGTCATCTTCAGTTAGTCGAGCAGTGCTGCTGCGACCGCTTTGTAGTTTATAGCGACCTTTGCGCCATATAGCGGTGGGCGGCGGGCCGAGAAGCAGGCCAAAGAGGCGGCATGTCGCGCCACCTGAGTCGCGGTTGGACGCGACGTCACTTACTCGGCTGCGGCACGTGGCACTGGATCGTTGGGTTCGCACCCACGTAGTTCAGCGGTCCCGCGGCGATCGTGGCCGCGACTGTCCCAGCCTTCGCGCAGCTCACCGCTCCGCTGTAGTAGTGCCGCTGCAAGCCGGCGAGTAGTCCGATGACCAGCCAGACGGCCACCAGTATCCCGACGATCCGCATCAGTGCCTCCGGGTACCAGGGCGACCGCCGTGATCGCCCAGAGCCAGAAACCTGGTGCGGTTGCCCGAGCCTGGCGCCGAGGGCCGGCGGTGTCTGGCCGGAGGCCCAGCTACCCGCGCGTGGGCGGTTAAACGCAGCAAATGTGCAGGCTCAGGCCGAGAGCTACTAATAGTTTGAGGTCGGCGTGGGGGACGGCTTGTCCACCGCCTGCTGACCGACCGGCTGGGCGCGCTTGACCGCCGCTTGCTTGCGTGTCCCGATCGCCTGGAGCGCCGCGATGCGCTGATCGTTGACCACGGCTGCGGCCAGCCCCTTGGTCATCCAGATAAGCAATGGGGGGACTTCGACATGCCAAGTTCCCATGGTGTGCCCGCTACCTCGCGTGATGTATACGGGCACGCTGGCCTGGTGCAGCTGGAGCAGCTGCGCGAAATACTCCGCGTTGCTGACGTCGGCCGGGTCACCGGTGCCGGCGCCGAGCCAGAACAGCGGCGTATGCGCGCCGGCTGCCAACGCGCGCACCTCGTCGATCGGCGTGTTCTCAGCCCGAAGTTGCCGGTTACCCCGGAACGGGTCGACCAGCCGGTTCGGGTTGATCAGCTTGTTGCGCTCCGGGACGAAGTAACCGGTCATCGACCCGGAAAAGCCGTATCGGTACCGGAATCGCAGTGCCATGTTCACGGCGCAGAAGGCGCCCTCCGAGAATCCGGCGACACCCCAGCCGGGGCCGGGAGCCTGAACGCGCAGCAAGTGCGAGATCTGACTCGGCAAGTCCTCCGCCAGGTACGTCAGGTCTGGTGGACCGCCCACCTGATTGAGGCACTGGAGGGAGATTCCGGTACCGCCGTTGGCGTCCGGCATGACGAGCACCACTGGCTTCGCGTAACCATGCCTGATCAGGTAGTTCAGCGTCACCTGAATGCCGACCACGTTGATCCAGTCCTGGGGCTCTCCTGGTTGACCAGGGATGAGTTCGATAACGGGGAATCGGTAATGCGCGTATTGCTTCTCGAAATACGCGGGCGGGAGGTAGACGTACACCGCCCTCGTGATGTGGCTCAGCTTCCCTGGCACCTTAAGGCTGAGCGTGTAGCCCTGCTGGAGGGCGAGCCGGGTGTATACCGTGCGCTGGTCGAACGCCAAGCTGCGATTGCCGACCAACAGGCTGCCTGAGGAAACCTCCGGCCCGGAGATGGAACTCTGGTTTGAGAGGTCGGCGATGGCCGAACCCCATGTTTGGTAATAGCCGAAGTACTTGTTGACGGACAAGACCCCAAACCCGGTGGCGATGACGAACGCCAGGCAGGCAGCAACGACCCGCAGGACCACTCGGTGGGTCCGCACCAGCCAGAAAATCAGCCCGGCAAATATCAGTACTAGCAGGACAAAAAATACGTCACTCTGCGGCTCAAGCATTATTTCGGTTGCCCCCGTGAGTCACGGGATATCCGCCCGGACTCACCACCTAACGCCCACCTGTCGCTGGCAAGTGCCCTTGCGCGCAGGCATTGTGAAATTCACAGCCGGTTTTGCCTCCGCCTGCCTTATACCCCCGGCACGCCTCGGCTTGCTTCCGCCGACTCGACGATAGCCGGCGCCCAGGTAAAGGCCGGAAACGCCGGCGGCGCAGCGGACTGCCGGGTCGTGTGGTATCGCGCTGTCTAGTTGCACTACCCCAGGCGTCGGTACCAATACACCTGCGCCCGCGGGATCAGCCGTTCGCGTTGAAATGTTTGAGCCACGCTCACAGGGCACGAATCCTCGTGTGCGGGCCCCCCACCGACCGCACGAGTGGAGATGTTCACGATGACTAAGTCAGCGACGACAAGGTCAGCTGCGGCAAGGTCTGCGACGGCAAAGTCAGCGACGGCAAAGTCAGCGGCAACGAGGCCAGCGACGGCAAAGTCAGCGGCAACGAGGCCAGCGACGATCCTGTCGTCGGCGATTACATCAACGACGATTCGGACGGCAGCTCTCGAGGACCTCGATGACGCCGAGCTCCTGACCATAATCCAGTCCCGACCACACGGCGATAGCTCGCGCGAAGCCGCCTGCGAGGTGCTCGTCACCCGGTATCGACCGCTCGTTCGTTCATGCGTGTTGCGGTACAAGAACAGCACCGAACCGCAAGAAGAGCTCATGCAGGTCGGCTACGTAGGCCTGCTGAAGGCGATCAATAACTTCGACCCCAGCCTGGGCGCCAGCTTGGCGGGCTACGCGCAGCCGTGCGTGAGCGGCGAGATCAAGCGTCACTTCCGCGATAAGCGCTGGCAAGTGCATGTGAAGCGCTCGCTTCAGGAACTGCGGCTTGAGCTGCGCACTACTGCCGCTGAACTCACCAATGAGCTAGGCCGCATGCCGTCCGATGCCGAGCTAGCACAACACCTCGACATCAGTGCCGATGACGTTCGCGCGGCCAGGCAGGCCGACCTGGCTTTCCAGGCCGCGTCGCTCGATTCGCCCGTCACAACGAACGACGGCTCGACCAGTCTGGGCGATCTGCTCGGGGCCGAGGATCCGCAGCTTGAGCACGTGATCGACATGCAGGCCGTCTGGGCGCACTGGCACGAACTTCCGGTCCGCGAGCAGCAGCTCCTGCTCATGCGGTTTTACGGCAACATGACGCAGGCCGAGATTGGCGCGCACCTCGGCATTTCGCAAATGCACGTATCGAGATTGCTGGCCGAGGCGCTGTCGTACTTGCGCGAACACGTGGGAGGTTTGTCCTCAGCGGCTACCGGGCATAGCATTAGTTAGCTGTGTCTACGACGAAGGCACGCCCTCGCGCCACATGTGGCGCATGCACTGATCCCGCTGCAACGCGGTAGGCGATCGGCGCCGGTCATCCGTCGCTGGTTCCTGGCTGGTGATCACGGTGCACACGGAGGGTGTGCCTTTACTGATGTCTAGGCCCCTTGGTGATTTGCACTGTGGCGCCGCGCGTTGCGACATCACCAGGAGGCTCTTCCATGAGGATCGCCCTCATCGCGGCGCACAGCTCCATAACGCCAGTCGACCGCTCCGGCCTACGGCCGGGTCAGGCGACAGCGGTTGCGCGTTCCCTCGCGAAGCACGGACACCGTGTCACGTTGTACACACGTCGCGACAACGCGAGCTGTCCCCGCACCGCGATTCTTGGTAACGGTGCAGTAGCCGAACACATCACGGCCGGTCCAACCCGGCCGCTAGTCGCCGAGCACAGCGCCAAATATCTGCCCGAGTTCGCCGGTGAACTCGCCCGCCATTGGCGGGTGCGGCAGCCAGATGTCGTGCACGCCTTCTCGTGGACCGCTGGGCTGGCGGCGCTTGGCGCCACCCGCGATCTCGACTTGCCGGTCGTGCAGACCTTCGAGTCGCTTGGCTCTGCTGAGCGACGCCACCTCGCCGGCGCGGAAGTTGCCGCCAGCCGGGTCAAGCTCGAGGCGACGATTGGCCGCGCCGTCGCGGCCGTGCTGGCGCGCTCTGGCGCTGAGGCGGCCGAGCTAGCCAGGCTGGCAGTGCCCAAGTCGGCCGTGCGGATCGTCCCGTGCGGCATTGACACCGAGCTGTTCACCCCGGACGGCGCCCGGGCCGAGCGCGAGAGCCGACCAGTGCTGATCGCGTTTGCTGTCGGCGGGGCGACCAGGGGTCTGGAGTCGGTGGTTCGCGCCATTGCCCAGCTGCCGGGCACGGAACTGGTGATCGTCGGCGGACCGGACGCAAGGCACATGCCGCGGACGGGCCCGTTCCGGGAGCTGGCTCAGCTGGCAGCGGCCGTCGGCGCGCGCGGCCGGGTCACCTTCGCTGGTGAGGTAGAGCACGCGGCGCTCCCTGCCTTGCTCCGATCCGCCGACCTGATGATCAGCGCGTCGCCGTACGAGCCCGAAGGCACGGCGGCGATCCAGGCGATGGCGTGCGGGACGCCGGTGGTAGTTTCGGCGGTCGGCGCCCACCTGGACGCCATCGTCGACGGCATCACCGGCTTGCTCGTCGCGCCTGAACATCCGGCGATGCTTGCGCACCGCGTCCGCATGCTGCTGTCCAGGCCCGCGCTGCTCCAGGCCTACGGCATCGCCGCGGCGGACCGGGCCCGGTCGCGGTACTCGCAGGCCAGGATCGGCCAGGAGACGGCCGCAGCCTACGAGCGCTGCTTGCAAGCGCGGTCTGGGGCGGCTGTGCCATCCACCGACGAGCTGGCCACCGAAGAGCTGGCCGAGCCCGCTGAGGCCGTTCGGAGCCTGGTGGCGGCGTTCGCCTGACGCAGGCGGCTGGCAAGCGGTACCACGAGCGGCTAGTGGCGCGGGCTCCGGCTGCTCCTGCTGCCTTGTTCACCCGCGCGAGTGCGGCATGCTTGCAGGCGTGAAAACCACCGAGCGGGTCCGACTTGCCGATTACACCACCTTGCGCATGGGCGGTCCCGCAGCTCGGTTCGTCGAAGCGGGCACGGCGGAAGACCTCATCGAGGCGGTTCGCAGCGCGGACGCGGCGCCAGAGCCTGTGCTGGTGCTCGGGGGCGGCAGCAACCTCGTCATCGCCGACGAGGGCTACCCGGGCGTGGTGGTGCTCGCCGCCTGCGCCGGACTGGACTTTGCCCGAGCCGGGGAAGCCGTCGACGTGACGGCGGCGGCTGGCCAGGACTGGGACGAGGTCGTCCAGCAGTGCGTTGGTATGGGGCTGTCGGGAGTGGAATGCCTCTCCGGAATTCCTGGCCGCGCCGGGGCCACCCCGATCCAGAACGTCGGCGCCTATGGCCAGGAGGTCGCGCAGACAATTACGCAGGTGCGCGTCTATGACCGGCTGGCGGGCAAGGTTGGGCTGCTGACGCCAGCAGATTGCCAGTTCGGCTACCGGACCAGCTTGTTCAAGCGGCAGGCGAGCACTGCAGACGGATCCGAGCGTGGCGCGCGCGGGACTGCACTAAACCCGGCGGCGGCGACGGGCAGATTTGTGGTGCTCGACGTCACGTTCCGTCTTGCCACCAGCCCGATGTCAGGGCCAGTCCGCTATGGCGAGCTGAGCCGCGTGCTCGGCGTCCCGGACGGCGGCCAGGTGCCTCTCGCCGACGCTCGCGCGGCCGTCCTGGACCTGCGCCATCGCAAGGGCATGCTGCTCGACGACAACGATCCCGATACACGCAGCGCCGGCTCGTTCTTCACCAACCCGATCGTCACGGCGGCTCAGTATGCGGAGCTGTCCGACCGGAAGGCGAGTTACTCGGGCGGCGCCGCGGGCGCGCGGTCCGGGCTTTCGGCGGAATCCGCCGCAGCACACGGCGGCGATGGCGCGGTCGTCATGCCGCACTGGCCAGAACCCGACGGGCGCGTGAAGCTCTCGGCGGCGTGGCTGATCGAAAGGTCGGGCTTCACACGCGGGTTCCGGCTGGCTGGCGACCCCGGCGGTGCCCGCATCTCCACCAAGCACACCCTGGCGCTGACCAACCCGGATGGCGCGAACGCGACGAGCCTGATCGGGCTGGCTCGGGAGATCCGAGATCGCGTGCGCGCCGAGTTCGGGGTCGCGCTGGTTAACGAACCCACCCTGGTAGGCGTCGAGTTGTGATGCTGACTCTCATTCCGGGGGCGCAGCGAGCCACGCGTCTATGCCCGCCAGCAGGCCTTTCTGGACTAGCGGGGGCGCGGCCGACCCGATGACCGACATCCGTGCGAGCTCCGCGAGAGCGGCGTCCGCGAGCCCGTAGACCTGACGCCCCAGCTCATATTGTGCGGCCAGCCGCGGGCCGAACAACAGCGGGTCATCGGCACCCAGCGCTACGGCCGCGCCGGCGTCGATGAGGAGCCGGAGCGGCACGTCGTGTGCTGAGGCCGCGACCCCGAGCGCGATATTTGACGTCGGGCAGACCTCCAGCGTTACCTCGCTGTCTGCAAGCCGCCGCAGGAGGACCGGGTCCGCCACGGCGGATACTCCGTGCCCGATGCGATGGGCGTGCAGGTCGTCGAGGCAGGCCCGCACGCTGTCGGGGCCCGCCAGCTCACCGCCATGCGGAACCAGCAGTAGGCCCGCGCGGCCGGCGATGCGGAAGGCGGGAACGAAGTCGGCAACCGCGCCGCGGCGCTCGTCGCTGCTGAGGCCGAAGCCCACCACGCCGTTCCCGGCGTACGCCGCGGCGAGCCGGGCTAGCGTGCGTGCCTCCAGGGGATGCTTGGTCCGATTCGCGGCAACCACTATGCCGATGCCCACGCCGGTGGCCTGTGCTGCCTGCGCCGCGGACTCCAGGACCAGTTCGAGCGTCGGCGTAAGCCCGCCGAACCGGTGCGCATAGCCGGACGGATCGATCTGAAGCTCAAGCCAGCCCGAGCCATCGGCGCGCTCGTCCTCGGCCGCCTCGATGATGAGCCGCCGCACGCTGGCTGGCGTCCGGATGACTGACCTGGCGATGTCGTAGAGCCGCTGAAACCGGAACCAGCCCCGCTCGTCCGCCGCGCTGAGCTGGGGTGGCCACTCCTCGGCCAGGGACTCCGGCAAGTGGACGCCATGCTCGGTAGCGAGCTCCACCAGCGTCTCGTGCCGCATGGACCCGGTGAAATGGAGATGCAGATGCGCCTTCGGCAGCGCGGCTATCGGCCGTGGCATCAGCCAAGTCTGCCAGCCAGGTCCCCGGTTGGCAGTTAGCCCGCGTCGACCGGCCCGGTGCGGTCAGTGCGCGGTACTCAGCAGTTTGGCCAGGCGAGACACCCCTTCCTCTAGGTCGGCGTCGCTCAGTGCGCAGGACAACCGGAAGTAGCCATCAGTGCCGAACGCCTCGCCAGGCACGACAGCGACGTCAGCGTCGTCCAGCAGTACCTCAGCCAGCTGACTCGACGTCGTCGGGCGCTGTCCCGCGATCTGCTTGCCGAGCAGGCCCTTGACCGACGGGTAGCAATAGAAGGCGCCCTCCGGCAGCGGGCAGACGATGCCGGGCACGTCGTTGAGCATCGACGTCATGACTTGTCGCCGCCGGTTGAACGCCGACCGCATCTGCGCGACTGCCGACAAGTCGCCAGACACTGCAGTGAGCGCTGCTGCCTGCGCCACATTGCAAACGTTGGAAGTAGCGTGCGACTGGAGGTTGATCGCCGCGTTCACGACGTCAGCCGGGCCGGCCAGCCAGCCGACGCGCCAGCCGGTCATTGCGTAGGTCTTCGCCACGCCGTTGAGAACAACGCACCGATCTGCGATCTCGGGGGCGACAACGGGCATCGATACGAACCGCGCGTCGCCGTATACCAGGTGCTCATAGATCTCGTCGGTGACGACCCAGATGCCGCGCTGGGCGGCCCACCTGCCGATCTCTGCAATTTGCTCGGGCGGATATACCGCGCCGGTCGGGTTCGAAGGTGACACGAAAAGCAGCACCTTCGTGCGGTCGGTGCAGTGCTCCTCGAGCTGGTCGATGTTGACCAGGTAGCCAGTGGTCTCGTCGGTACGGACGAGCACGGGAACGCCACCGGCCAGCGCGATCGACTCCGGGTATGTGGTCCAGTACGGCGTAGGCAGCAGGACCTCATCGCCAGGGTCAAGGAGCGCCGCGAAGGCCTGGAACACTGCTTGCTTGCCGCCGTTGGTCACCAAGACCTGATGAGGCGAGATCACAAGCCCGGAGTCGCGAGCAGACTTCACCGCAATCGCTTCGCGCAGTTCGGGCAGCCCGGCCGCCGGCGTGTACTTATGGAATCTGGGTTCGGCGCAGGCCCGTTGCGCGGCCTCGACGATGTAGTCAGGGGTGGGGAAGTCTGGTTCGCCGGCGCCGAAGCCAATGACCGGCCGGCCCGCGGCCTTGAGCGCCTTGGCCTTCGCGTCGACGGCGAGCGTGGCGGACTCGGCGATGGCGGCAATCCGGGCGGAGATCCTCGTGGGTGCGTCAGCCATGGCACCTATGATTCCATCTTTTGCAGCGCGCCCAATGCGATCGGTAGCCTCCTGCATCGGGTCGGCCGGCCCACAGCGGACGACGGAACGCCGGGCCGCCACGTGGGTCATCGTGGGCCGTGGCTCAACTGGGCGGTTCGACGGCAGGCCCGCAGCCACGTACACTTCAGCATCTGGTGGTGTCCACCAGTGGCCCGTGCATGCCCGCGCGAGCCGTCACAGGGCAGTAGCTCAATTGGCTAGAGTTCCGGTCTCCAAAACCGGCGGTTGGGGGTTCGAGTCCCTCCTGCCCTGCGAGTACG
>Ga0126373_10001308_pt1 | contig 17589 bp, 12 predicted proteins | sample PanSoiMetPlot_11_FD_92545 | JGI IMG/M metagenome (GOLD analysis project Ga0126373, IMG submission 92545) | Tropical forest soil microbial communities from Panama - MetaG Plot_11 | ecosystem: Environmental > Terrestrial > Soil > Tropical forest > Bulk soil | place: Panama | collected 2016-02-17 | reverse complement strand
ATCCATTCCGGAGTCGCGCCATGAATCCGCATCGCTACAAGCGTGTCTTCATCCGGAGAGTATCCCGCCTGATGCAGGCTGCGAATCATCTGCACACTGACGCCATGGATCCGAAAAGCGACTAGCTTATCGGCGTCCGAGATCTTTAGGCCTTCAGCACGCAGGGCCTCAATGAATGTCCTATCGACTCCGAAAATGCGGAACGCAATGAGCTTATCGGTGTCGAGGCCATCGATGTTTTCGGCTTTCATCTCGCGCGCAAACGCCAGGCTCACGTCTTGTACCGTCATTGCATATTGTTTCTCTTCATCGACTTCGAAGCCGATCGAATGCATCTCGCGCGGGAAGTTCGGGTCAGGCTGGAAATGAAACACACCCGCGCCCTCGCCGTCCTTCAAGTAACCCTCGCAATCAATTTTGCCAGCGTCGCGGCTGATGGTGAATTGCACGTCCTGTCTTCCAGGTTTGGAAAAGTCCACACCGGGGAACGCGCTCATCGGCCAGTCCGATTGATGGTTCGACATGTGGTCGCGACGATGCTCCATCAGCGCAAATTCGACTCTCCCTGCCTCGTCGGACTTGCTGATCGCCCAACTGCCGCTGCGGACCGAGTCATGCAGTTCTGCGGCCTGGTTGTTAACCACGATCAAAAACACGCTAGACGCAAACACGATGTATGCCAGCGTTCGAGTCATCCTCATAGAGTCTCCTCTCGGTCTCGACCGTGCTCCCTGTCCCTGCCGCTTATGGAAAGTCTCGATCCGGGATATCCGTTTAGAGTTCTGCTCTACTCTCGAGAATCCCAAGCCGCTTGAGCTCGATTAGTTTTTCAATCGTCAGGCGCTGGAAACCATGCTTGCGCGCCAGATCGATGAACTCGATGGTGACGCCCTGTACCTTGGCGCCAATTACCTCATCGATATTCGGTTTAAACCCCGCAGCCTGCAATGCCTTGATGAATTCCGGTGTTACTCCCTGCACTTTCATTCCAACGATTTCGTTCGCGTCGGGGTTGAGGCCGAGAGCGCGAATCTCCCGAATGTATTCCGGAGTCACGCCTTGCACCCGCATTCCCACTACTTCATCGGCATCTGGATTCAATCCTTGCTCGCGCAGCCCTTTGACGTACGCTGCAGTCACTCCCTGTACTTTCAGACCCACGATGTCGTTGGCGTCGACCTTTAAACCCGCGGCCTGCAATTCTCGTACGTACTCCGGTGTGACGCCCTGCACCTTGAGCCCGACAATGTCATCCGCATCGGGTTGAATGCCGACTTCCCGCAGACCGCGAACGTAGTCCGCACTGACGCCCTGCACCTTCATCCCCACGATCTGATCTACATCAGGACTGAATCCGAGCGAGCGCAGCTCCTTTACATACTCTGGTGTAACGCCTTGCACCTTCATGCCCACGAATCCGTCCGCCCCCGGATGGAGCCCGATCTCGTGCATTTCCCTGACGTATTCGGGAGTGACTCCCTGGATTTTCAGGCTGATCAGTTCATCGGCGGTCAGGTTACTCAGCCCCGCAGCGTTCATTCCATCGATATACGATTGTGCGCTCGCCGGCTGTTCAGATCGCCCCGACGTTTGTCCGGCGGAAGGTTTCGGTGCAGTCAGAGGACGCGATTGTGGCGTAGGTTGCGTTTGTGGCGCCGCGGATTGGAGCAGCCGCCGAATTTGCATTGCGCTCCCATGGGCAGTCGGTTTCGGGTAGGCCATACCCAGCAGCGAATTCCCAGCAAGTAGCGCAGCTGTCAGAAACAGCACGCTTCCTCCCATACCAATCTTTCGGCTGCCTTCTCGTCCTGAACTCAAGCCCAGCAGGTGCGCAATTCGTTCCGAAAGGGGACCGCGATTCACCGCCATTGCGAAGGATGGCGCAGCGCGCCATTCTTCCATTAAGGTCAGTGCGCGCGCGTACTCGATCGCATTGCCGCAGAGTGCAACCGCCATCTCATCACAGCAGTGCTCGCGCTCAGCGCGAATGCGCCGGTTCAACCACCAAACCGCCGGATGATAAAAAAGCAGCGTCTCGATCGAAACCTGCGCCAGATTGACGAATGCATCCAATCGTCGGATGTGTGCCAGCTCATGCGCAATTACCAGTCTCAGTTGGTCTTCGGATAATCCCGTGAGCGCGCTCGCGGGAAGAAATACGATAGGTCGAAACCATCCGATTACCGCCGGAGCTTGTAAGGAGATGCTTTCGCAGTATTGGATAGCACGACGAATCCCGAGCCGCCTCTCGAGTGCGTGACAGATCTCGAGCACTCGCTCTTGGACCACGTTCGATTTCCCCCGACGAACGCGCGCCAATAGAACGAATCCGCCCGCAGATCGCAGGCTGAGAAGGGCAACTCCAAGCAGCCAGACTTCAACCAGCCAAGGCAGCGGATCCAGGGGGCGAGCCACCAGATGCGCGGCACTCCCCTGAGTCCTGTAGTTGGTGAGGGGCCCCACGGCCGTGACCAGTGGCGATCGCTCGGCAAAATCGGAGGGCTCGAGCGACGTAAGCGAGAAGAAGGTCACGATCGGCGCCAGCATCATGAGCCAGAGGCCAAAAATCCCAATCAGGTAGCGCGCCGCGGGCCGGCGAAAAAGAGTCATCGCCGCTGCGGTCAGAGCTGCCAGAGCGGTCCCTTGCCACAGGAAGTGCACCAGAGCCCACCCCAGACCTTGCATCGTACCCGGAGTAATCCAGTCCGTTAGAGTCGTCATCGGCTTTTCCTCTCATATTCGTCCAAGAGTCGACGAATCTCCTCAATCTCTTCCCGCGAGGCACTCTTGCCTGCCAGTGCGTGCATCATCAACTGACTCGCAGAGCCCTCAAAGACGCGTTGCAGCATGTCTCCAGCAAGCTGTCGCTTGGTGTGCTCAGCCGGGAGTCCTGCCTCATAGACATGAGCCCGCTGCGTTTCGTTCCGCCGGACGGTTCCTTTTGTTGTCATGATCTGAAGCAGTTTCAAAACCGTTGTATATCCCAGGTTCTTTCGCTCACTGAGCGCGTCGTGTACTTCGCGGACGGTCGAAGGTCCGCGAGCCCACAAGACACGTAGTATTTCAAGCTCGGAAGCTGTCGGCTTCTGGGGAGAGCGCATGGATGGGAACATACTACGAAGGTTTTCGTAATGTCAACGACAATCTTCGTAGAAAAGTTCGTGGATCACCGCAAGCCGGTCCACTCTGCCGGACGGCTTAAGCGTCTTGGGACCGCTTCGGGCGACACGCACCGGGTTACCTCCTCATGGAACATCTTCACCCGCTTCTATGTACTATCCCGCGGAGTCTTCCACGAGACTCCTTATCCACCGATTGTCTATCTGCAGGGTTAGCATTGGGATAGCGTTATGTTTCCAACCTCTTGCCCTGCAGAACACGCCTAACCTGATTTTGCTGTCCGATTTGACCCGACAATCCCCCGAAAGTTGCTCTTTATTCATGATCAGTTAATACCCCAGAAACTTCTGCGCAACATTCTGCCGATAGAGTATGCCGGCATTTTCTGTTTTACCCAATTGTCGAGTCGAACTTTACATTCTTGTTACAAATGAATTCCTTGGGGAAGAGTCAGGGTCCCGAAGCTGCGGACGTCCCACGTGCCCTCATCTTTGTCGTCGAAGATGAGGGTGATATTGCTGGTTTAATCAGCCATACTCTCCGGTCCGGAGGCTTCGATGTGCAGAGTTTCTCTGACGGCGCCTCCGTCATTTCCGAAGGTATGCGGCTGAAACCGTCATTATTTCTCCTGGATGTGATGCTGCCCGGAACCAGCGGATTTGATTTATGCAGGCAAATCAGGAAATCGCCGGCTCTCTCAAGCACTCCAATCATATTTCTCACGGCACGGGTTGGGGAAAACGATCGCATTAAGGGCTTGGAACTCGGCGCGGATGACTACATCACGAAGCCTTTTAGTCCGCGCGAACTCGTAGCTCGGGTGCGCAGCGTTCTGCGGGCTCCTCGACAATCGTATGATCAGGAACAGATTTTGAAGCTAGGAGAGCTGGAGATCGATGTACTCTCGATGACAGTAAGCTTAAGAGGAAGGACGGTTCCAGCAACGGTGCGAGAATTTCGGCTACTCGAGTACCTTGCAGCTCATCGTGGAAGAGTGCTTACGCGCGACCAGCTTCTCGAAGCGGTTTGGAACGAGACGCGATTTGTGACGCTGCGATCCATTGATGTCTACATCCGAAGGCTGCGCGAGAAGATCGAAACCGATTCCCGCCATCCGCGATATCTCAAGACTCTCCGGGGAATAGGCTATCGTTTCGAAGTGCCGAAATAAGAAGCGTCGCGGTCCATACCGGTTACTGGGACTCATCAGACTAGTTGGGCGGCCCGAGAGTATTAGTTTCAGTATTGCGGATGCACTCGGAAACGATTCGTGCCCCAGGTCACAAGTATCCGGCTGATCCGCGATAGTGGCCAGTATTAGTTCCGCGATCAACCGAGGCTGATTTGCGAGCGAGGGGCGAATACAGTTCATGATTCTCCGTTTAACTTCTCGAATATTCGCAAAGGGTACGATCGCGCTTCCTCATCGGCAAGGTTCAGTACAAGCCATACAGGAAATCATTCGCTGTTTTCCTACTACGCGCAGGGGGTCGGTTTGGTATCGGCTCGGTACCTCCCGATCACCACTTGCGTACCAAAGGTATAGTCGATCTCCTCGGAAAAGAAGGACCGCAGAAGTGTGGAAAAAGAAGTCCTGAAAGATGAGATGCGTCAGTAGTCTTAGTACTGCGTTGACCCTCTGAGTTTCCTATATGAACAGATTGTGAAATAAGCGCGAAACCTTCGTCACCTTCTTGACAAGTTTCTGCCGCATGTTAGGTTAATGCATTATCCCAGAGTACACAGTTCCAGCCAGGGCAAGAGCCAACGTTTACCGGGCTTGTGTCGGGGAGCCGAGTCGCAGTCGTTGGCGCACTTTGTCTGATCCGTCTCAGTGATCCAGTGATGGAGCATGGCCAAAGACGGAAGCGCCGTGTCTTCCATGAGTGCGGAAGGAGCCTATGCGGAAGCTGGCTGAAGTGTTTCTTCTGGCGGAGAACCGCTTGTTGCGCGAAGCATTAAGTCGCCTCCTGAGTAAGAAAAGTGGAATTCGAGTGGTTGGGGCGAACTCCTATTCCCTCGCTGTGCAGCAGGAGATCGTCGCCGCACGCCCGAATATCATCCTGTTGGACTCGAGTAGTCTGGCTTCTCCCATAGTTACGCTCCTCACAACCCTCCGCGCGGCAATTCGCAATGTCCGGATCATCATGGTTGATATGGATGAAGACGAGGCCATTTTCTTGGGGGCAATTCGCTCTGGTGTTGTTGGTTATGTATTGAAAGAGGCATCCGCCGCGGAGGTTGCAGCCACCATTTGTGCAGTCGCAGCTGGTAGAGCGGTTTGTCCGCCTTCCCTCTGCATGACTTTGTTTCGGACGATAGCGCAGCAAATGCCCGCTCTTTCAAAAACTTTCTGGGCGGCGGATTTCGGACTCAGCCATAGGGAGCAGCAGATCACGGATCTGCTAAGCGAGCGGCTCACGACAAACGAAATCGCTTTGCGACTAAATCCTCGGAACAGATGGTCAAGAATCACAACTGAATAGTGAGGTTGGCAAGAAGGGCGATCTAAGGGAGGCGGTGCGACAGTCTCGACCTGACGTACTGATTCTTGCCATGGATTGCCAAGAGAAGTGCGGGCACGCAATGTGGTTCTTTGCTTGGTCGATATTCCGAGACGAAACTTCTCGCGCTCGCCCCGGAACAGAACCACGCCAAGTTTTACTGTGCGATTCTCGCTATTCGCTGCCGGGCGCTGGAAAGCATGGAAGCGGGAATTCTGGACGCCTTACGACATCAGACTCCGTGTTCGGTCTGGCTAGGGTTTAATCGGCGGTCGTCTGAGAGTAGTCGTCAAGTAATTGCAATGAATGGGTTTTGCTCACAACGACCCTGTAAGTGAGGGGGCGAAGCCATAACTAGACAGAGTGAAACATGATCGAGCAATTACGCACAACCCTGCAGCCCCAACAAAACTGGTATGCCCTCTACACGTGTCCCCGCCACGAAAAGCGCGTGGCTGAGTTGATCGAGCGCCGCCGCTTTTCTTGCTTCCTTCCGCTATATCGATCCGTCCGGCAGTGGAAAGACCGCCGCAAGGAATTGGAACTGGCGCTGTTTCCTGGATATGTCTTCGTACAGATTGCTCTTGAGGAAAGGGTGCGAATACTGGAAGTGCCAGGTGCGGTGCGACTGGTTTCATTCAGTGGGAAGCCGGTCGCGCTTTCCGCGACGGAAGTTGAGACACTCCGTTATCGCCTCGCCCGAGCGGCCAGGGCCGAGCCTCATTCTTACTTGCGTGCGGGGTGCCGGGTCCGGGTGCGCCGGGGAGTCCTCGAAGGATTAGAAGGAATCATGATCCGCAAAAAAGAACAGTATCGGGTTGTCTTCTCGATTGATCTGATCATGCGCTCTGTGGCAGTAGAGGTCGACCAAGCTGATCTGGAACCGGCGTGAAGTCGGTTCCGCTAAAACGTTTTCGGATGCATTGACATGATTGCCGTCATATTGTTGTTCGCGAAAAGAAAAGTACTTCTAACGTTTGCAGTGGTGCTATTCAGTTGGTTCGTCTACGGCCAAACGAATGATGCAGTGCGCAAGCAAAGCGAGTTTTCGCACAGAACCTCGACGGGGTTATCCCAGCTTGCTGAGGAGAATCTCAGTCGGGTAGCAGCTTCCGCAGTGCAAATCCGCGAAGTGCTCATCAGGGATGTGGGGCTCCAAGTGGAGTTGAAGCGGTGGGTCGCGAAAGAAGCGGCTGATAATGGCCGAGTGGTGGAAGATTCAGATTTGACGGACCAAGCGATCTTCGACCGGTTGGATCGCGATGTGGTATTCCGCTCGGTTGCAACCCGATTGCTGCAGCGCTATGGATATCTTCTGCCAACAACAAATCCGGATTCGACGGCAGGCAAGCAAGAGGATCTGGTTCTGAAAGAGCGGGCACGTCGATTGGTGCAGATTGAAGCGCAGGAAGACAGCGAATCGTTGAAACCGGAAAACAGCGAAACCCAGCTACAGCGTACGAGCTCATGCGGAACCGAGGGCGCAGAATGTGCGAACCCGCGCTTCAGAAAACGGCAACAGCGAGAACTGGATGGTGGAGAGCCTGTGCAAAACGAAGCTCCAATCCCCAGAGAAACTCCTCAATTGGCACCGGAGATGCCGAAAACGCTGCGCACGCAGCTCTCGACGGACGCATTAACGCCTCGCGATGTGACTGCTGATCCGCAGTTCGGATTGTCCAGCGCGTCGTTGCAGACGCGAGATGGCAATCAATTTAGTTCGACCGTGGATGGCGCGACTGCACCTGAAGAGTCTTCCTCGCGCGGAAATGCCTTTCGCTACTCGGCAACGACAGGTTCGCAAGAAATGGTCGCAAGCAATGACATGTCCCGGCGATCGACTCGAACAGATTGGAAACGCACGCAGTCTCAGCAGCACGAGGAAGATTTCAGTCCAGTAAAGATGCTGCGAACGGCGAATCCGTATTCTGACGTTCCCTCCTTATATGACATGTACGTGCAGGCGGCTGCCAGGCAGCGGGCTCCAGAACGCTTTGGAGTGGAAGTATTCCGCAATACAGCCAGCCAAACCGATGTCATCCCCATGGACCTGCCGGTGGGGCCGGACTATGTGGTCGGGCCCGGGGACAATTTGGCAATTGATTTGTGGGGCAGTGTCTCCCAGCGAATGATGCGTCCAGTGAGTCGTGAGGGGCGAATTGCATTGCCGGAGACGGCACCTTTGCTGGTCAGCGGAAAGAGCCTGGGAGAAATCCAGCTAGATGTTCAGCATGCTCTGCGTGGCGTCTATCGTGACGTTTTCGCAGACGTTTCGATCTCCCGCCTGCGCACAGTGCGTGTCTACGTAGTCGGGGATGTTGTGGAACCGGGAGCGTACGATATCAGTTCGCTGTCCACTCCGCTCAACGCTCTATTTTCTGCCGGAGGAGTGACTCCCCGCGGTTCTTTGCGTGCACTTCGTCACTTTCGGGGAAGCCAATTGATCGAGCAGGTCGATGCTTACGACCTCCTTCTGCACGGCATCCGCTCGGATCTGAAACGGCTGGAGAACGGCGACACACTGCAGGTTCCGCCGATGGGTCGGCAAGTCACTGTCGACGGCATGGTTCGCCGTCCAGCCATTTATGAGTTGTCGGGGGAGAAATCTCTCGCAGAGGTGCTCCAGCTTGCCGGGGGAATTCTTCCCACGGCGGCCTTACGGCACATCGAAGTGCAACGAATCGAGGCGCACGAAAAACGCACCATGCTGACGCTCGATCTCACCAGCAGCGAGCCGAAAGAGATCGATGAGCAACTCCAGGCATTTCAGATCCAGGATGGCGATCAGGTGCACATTTTCCCGATTGCCACTTACAACCAGGACGCGATTTACCTCGAGGGGCATGTCCTGCGGCCGGGACGTTATTCCTATAAGCCAGGCATGAAGTTGACGGAACTAATCTCGTCGTACACAGATTTGCTTCCCGAGCCTGCGCTACATTACGCGGAAATCATCCGTTTGAATCCCCCCGATTTCCACCCGAGCGTTGAAAGTTTTGATATCTCCTCCGCTCTGGCGAATCCCGCTTCCGCACCCGCGCTTAAGCCTCTCGATACCGTGCGAGTGTTCAGTCGGTTCGATTTCGAAGCCCCACCCGAAGTGTGGGTGGGTGGAGAAGTACGCGCCCCAGGGGCCTACCGCACTTCCGGTGAGGCGCACCTGCGCGATGCTGTTCAACTCGCCGGGGGAGTTACACCCGACGCGGCGCTCGACTCGGCACAACTGTTTCGAACACTGCCCGACGGCACGATGAAGATATTAGGCGTCGACCTGCACGAGGCTCTGGGCGGCAATCCAGTGGACAACATTATTCTGCAGCCCCGCGACCGGCTGCTGATCCACAAGACTTTGGCAAGGGTGGACGCCCCAACCGTCGACATTCGTGGTGAGGTCGCGGTGCCTGGGCGGTATCCATTGGCCACGAACATGCGGATTGAAGATTTGGTCCGCGTCGCGGGCGGTCTGAGACGAAGTGCCTTCGCGGACAGCGCTGACCTTACTCGCTTCGTTGCAGGCGGGGGTGCGAATGAACACATTGATATCAGGTTGGCTTCGGCGCTTTCCGGAGAGGTAAACGACAACATTCCGCTCCGTAATGGTGACGTGCTCGCCATTCGACAGATTCCGCAGTGGAATGACCTCGGGGCATCGGTCACCGTAAAAGGGGAAGTACAGCATCCGGCTACCTACGGAATCGAGCCTGGCGAGCGGCTCAGTTCCTTGCTTGCACGTTGCAACGGATTTACAGCCGAAGCTTATCCGTACGGAGCGATCCTTCTCCGCCGGGAAGTTCGCGAGCTGGAATTGAGGTCGCACGTTGAGTTAGTCAATCGAGTAAAGAGGGAAGAAGACTATCTGAAAGCTCAGCCCGACGGAGATGCTGACCAGAAGAACTCCAAAATGAATGCCATAGCACAAACGGACACCGTCCTCGAGCAACTCGAGGCTACTGAACCGTTGGGGCGGGTTGTGATTCACATTCCCTCAGATCCCAAGCGTTTGATCAAGACTGCCTCAGACATTCCGTTGCGGGATGGAGATGAGCTGATCATTCCTAAGAAAGCGAACTTCGTCCTGGTGAGCGGCCAAGTCTACAATCCGACGGCTGTAAGCTACCTCCCGGGTAAGAGCGCCAACTGGTATCTGAGCCAGTCTGGGGGGCTGACCGAAATCGCCGATAAGAAGGCGGTCTTCGTGATTCGGGCTGATGGATCAGTACTCTCGTCGAAGAACAACTCCGGATTCTGGCTAGGCGATCCTCTGACCGCAGTTTTGAAGCCGGGAGACTCAATCGTCGTGCCGGAAAAGGCGCCGAAGATCGCTGGTCGCAATTGGGGACCAATCCTGCAAGCGGCTCAGGTTGCGTCCTCGCTGGCAATCACGATCGCGTATTTCCATCCATGACTTTGTTTCTGTTGCGAATGCCGGCCAGAGTATCTGTCATCGCGGCGATTGGAGCGATGTTTTTCTTGGTTTCGCTGGGCCGGGCTCAACAACCGTCTCAGTCCGGAGTGTCTGGGGAACAAGTTAGTCAAGCTAGCCCCCAAATGACTGCAAGCCCATCTACACGAATGAAGGGCTATGTGGCATCCGATGATTTGGCGAGGCCGGGCTTCACGGGGCATGTTACTGACTTTCTTGATGATCAGAAACGAATCTGGACCAGTCCTTCGAAGATCCGATTATCGGATGCCAGGTGGCTGGTGCCACTTGGTGGAATGGCTGCCGGTCTATTCGCCACAGATCACCAGTACAGCGAATCGATTAATCAGAATCCCAGCACGCTCAGACACTACAGATCCGTGTCCAACTACGGCATTGCCAGCCTGATTGGTGCCGGGGCTGGGCTTTACCTTTTAAGCGTCCCCTCTCGCAACGAACGCTGGAGGGAAACCGGTTTCTTGGCCGGAGAAGCGGCGCTGAACAGTCTGGTCACGGTCGAAGCTTTGAAGTATTCGTTCCGACGCGAACGTCCGTATCAAGGAAGTGGGGCACTCTATCACGGCGGCACTTCGTTTCCTTCAGAGCATGCTGCGGTCGCCTGGTCCATTGCAGGCGTGTTTGCCCATGAATATCCGGGAACGGTCCCGAAGCTGTTTGCCTATGGGATTGCCTCGGCTGTCAGCCTTTCGCGAGTGCAGTCGCGGCAGCACTTTCTTTCCGACGTCTTCGTGGGTAGCGCTCTCGGTTATCTAATCTCGCAAGATATATACCGCCACCGGCACAACCCCGAAATCGGTGGGGCGGCGTGGGAATCGCCACACGAATTTGTTACTGACGACGCTTTCAGGACGCGTTCGTTTATGGGATCGCCATATCTTCCGCTGGACAGCTGGGTTTATCCAGCGATGGAGCGACTGGCAGCCCTAGGGTATATCAAAACAGATATCTTGGGGTTGCGACCCTGGACACGTCTGGAGTGCGCCCGCCTGCTGGGGGAAGCCGCGGAGCGTGTCCCCGAAACTGAAGGCTCAGGAGAAATTCAAGATCTTTATGACTCGTTAGCGCGCGAGTTTCGAAACGAGCTCAACCTCGCCGACGGGGAACAGAATGTGCACGCCCAGCTCGAATCGGTGTATGTGAGGCCTCTGGCCATCGCAGGTCCGCCGCTGACCGACAATGAGCACTTCGGCCAAACTATCCTGAACGACTATGGGCGTCCCTCTCGGCAAGGGTTCAACAGCGTCGTGGGAAGTTCAGGATGGACGACGGCAGGTCCGTTCGTGTTCTATGCACGGGGTGAATATCAATCTGCTCCTTCCGCGGACCCTCTCTCTCCGGGGGCCTCCGATTTCATCCGAAGCATCGATAATCTCCCGCCGAATCCACCGGCAAGTCCTTTCGCGGGGGTGAGTCGCTTTCGCGTCCTTGACGCGTATGTCGGTATGAATCTTGCTAACTGGGAGATCTCGTTCGGCAGGCAGAGTCTCTGGTGGGGGCCCGGTGAGGAAGGTGCCATGCTGTTTACTAACAACGCTGAACCGCTGAACAAAATGTTCCGCATCAACCGCGTGAGTCCATTTCGCCTTCCAGGTTTTTTGCAATTGCTTGGTGGCATTCGCATGGAGTTTTTCCTGGGTCAGGTTGCTGGGCAGGAGTTCGTCAACAACGGAGAACAAGAAGGAGTTCTTAACGGAGGCTTGATCGGGCAGTATGGCAAGAGTCTCAATCCCCAGCCCTATCTCAGTGGCGGAAAAATCAGCTTCAAATTCACTCCCAACTTCGAAATCAGCATGTCGAAGACGACAGTTTATGGCGGTCCTGGTAATCCGCTTACTCTGAAAACCCTGGTAAAGAGCACTTTCGCCCTTCACCAGGGGAATTCTCCTGTGGGCGATGGGCGGGCCGGACTCGATCTCGTTTACCGGATTCCAAAATTGCGCGACTGGGCCACCGTCTACTTGGATTCGGTCCAGGAAGACGAAATCTCTCCACTCAACCGCCCTTACAAGGCTGCGTTTCAAAGCGGGCTCTACCTGGCGAAACTCCCAGGCATTCCCAAGCTGGATTTTCGGCTCGAAGGTGGCACAACCAGTCCTATCAACTTCCCAAGCTGTAGAGGCTGCTACTACAGCAACGGCCAATACCTGAATGGATACACAAATAACGGCAACCTAATAGGCACATGGCTAGGGCGGGCTGCCCAGGGTGAAGCAGCGAGAACGACGTACTGGCTCAATGCTCAGAGGAAGATCTCTTTCGAAGTCCGCCACCGGAAAATCGACCGGCAGTATCTCCCAGAGGGAGGTACCCAGAACGATGCTTCCTTGCAGGCCGACTTCTTAACAAGATCCAGGCTCCGGTTCTCTGGAACAGTACAATACGAACGATGGCAACTACCTCTGCTTGCGACGGGTGCGCAGTCGAACTGGACCACATCCCTCCAATTTAGTTACTGGCCTGTGATGCGTTCAAAGTAGACGCCCAGGCGAAGGTTATTGAACTGTCTATGAAAGCGGCTCCTCTCAATTCGGAACTGGAAGTCGTCTACCACCCTGAGAGACGACCTTCCCTTAGGACTGAGGCAGACGACTCATTCGTCGGAAGACTGCGGGTGCTGCTGGCGCACCGACGCTTCCTGGCAGGTTGTGTCTTCTGTGGCACCTTTCTCGCCACGGTCGTGGCATTGATTACTCCGCCCCGCTTCCAGTCCGTCGCTCGCCTGATGCCCCCGGATAATCAGCCGAGTTCGAACTTGGCAATGCTCGCCAGTATCGCAGCCAGGAGCACAGTTGCCGGAGATGCTTTTGGAGTGAAGAGTTCTGGTGCACTGCTCATCGGTGTTCTGATGAGCCGGACCGTACAGGACGACCTCATTCAAAAGTATGATCTGCGCAAAGTGTATGGTGTGCGTTACGAGGAGTTGGCTCGCAAGCGTCTTGCCGCCTGTACCCTCATCTCGGAGGACCGAAAGAGTGGGATCATCACGATTACGGTTTCCGACCCAAGTCCGCAACGCGCGGCGCAGCTGGCGGCCGAATATGTCGCTGAGCTGAACACCGTCCTCAGTCAGGTGAGCACGTCATCAGCCCGCAGAGAGCGCGAATTCCTCGAAGGACGGCTGAAAGAAATCCGTCAGGACCTGGAATCGGCCGAACGGGATTTCGGCGATTTCTCCAGCAAGAACACTGCCGTGGATATCAAGGAGCAGGCACGAGCGATGGTGGGAGCCGCCGCGACGCTACAAGGTGAGCTGATCGCGACTGAATCCCAGCTCGAAGGACTCCGCCAGATCTATGCGGACGACAACGTGCGAGTCCGGGCTCTTCGCGCACGACTGAACGACCTTAAGGCCGAAATGACTAAGATGGGGGGAAAGTACGAAAATCCGGCCAGTCCGGAAAAATCTGAAGATTCGGCGTACCCTTCCATCCGTAAATTGCCGGTTTTGGGAATAACCTATGCCGACCTTTACCGCCGTACGCGAGTGCAGGAGACAGTGTTCGAAACGCTGACCCAACAGTATGAGCTGGCGAAAGTCGCCGAGGCAAAAGAGATTCCCACCGTGAAGGTATTGGATACACCTGACCTGCCCGAGCGCAAGGCAGCGCCGTCCCGGAGATTGATCGTACTGATGGGCGTGTTTCTGAGCTTCACTTTTGGCTCAATCTGGGTGCTAGGCCGGGATCGCTGGCAAAAGATGGATCCGGAATCGCCTGGCAAGCAGTTGGTGATTGAAACCTTCGAGGTTCTGCGTAACGCGACGCCGAAACCCGTTCGGCGATTGCTATTTCGGCGGTGGGACTGAGTCTCTTCGGTCTGTTGGGTCAATGGAACTGTTGTTTCTGAGTGGCCGGAACGAAATTGTCTGCTGCAGCGATACAGATGAGCGTGTTGGTTTGATGCGGCTCCGGTAGAAGAGCCAAGATCGAATAGGCAAAACCTGGACAACCTCTGTTGGCGAATCTGACCACCTCATCCTTAATCGCTCGGAACGCAACGCTAAATCTACTGGGCGAGGGCTGGGTTTTTCTTGTCCTCCTGGTGGCGATGCCGAAGCTGATACGTTTACTCGGGGAAGCTTCGTTCGGTGTATTCTCCCTGGCGTGGGTCATCATCGGGTACCTGACGGTTCTCGACATCGGCGTAAGCCGCGCCGCTACCAAGTTTATTTCCGGACACCTTGCCAATCGTGAGTTTGCCTCCGTCCACCAGATTGTAAGCACAGCGATCGTTGCCAATCTGGGACTGGGCACGGTCGGAGGTTTAACCGTCGCCTTGGCCTCCCCCTTTCTGGTGCATTCCGTATTCAAAGTTGGAACTGGTCTGGAGCAGCAGGCAAAGCTCGCCTTTTACGTGGCGGCACTCGCAGTCCCTGTATTGCTGCTGCAGGGAGTCTTTCGCGGAGTCCTGAGCTCGTTCCAACGGTTTGGCTGGATCACGGCTGTCAATACAATTGCGACCACCCTGCAATGGGGGCTGGCGTGTTTCCTGGCATGGCGGGGGCATAGCCTAGCGCTGGTAGTGCTCTCGACTGTGCTGGTGCGGACGCTAGCAACTGCGGCGTATGGTCTGGTGCTGAAGACTGTTATGCCAAAAGGTCGTCTTCTTCGGACACCAGACTTCGATCATCTCTCCAAGCTTTTGCGCTTCGGGAGTTGGGTTACGGTCTCACAAGTGGTTGGCCCGCTCCTGGTTTACCTGGACAGAGTACTCATCGCGTCTTTCAATTCTCTTGGTGCCGTCGCTCTATATACCGTGCCTTACGAAGTGATGACTCGCCTCAGGATTATTCCCTCGAGCCTGGTCACGTCTCTTTATCCTGCATTCAGCGAGCGAACACACCAAGATTCTCGCACCCAACTGGAAACTCTATACCGGCAATCGATTCGATATCTCTTGCCGTTGCTTTTACCCGGGATTTTGATACTCGTGATCCTGGGTTCGGATTTGCTGGAGATTTGGATGGGGGCTGCCTTTGCCGCACAAACTACTTCGGCACTGAAAATCCTCGCCTTTGGAGTACTTGCGAATGGCATGGCATTCATACCATTTAACATTCTCCAGGCGGTTGGAAGGCCGGACCTGACAGGGAAATTTCACATACTGGAACTACCCGCATATCTCGTTCTCTGCCTTGCGTTAATTCCACACTTTGGAATCAATGGCGCGGCATGGGCAAGTACGTTCCGGTTTACGTTAGACGCCGCTCTTCTTTTCTGGGCGGTTCGTAAATACTGTCGTTTTTCGCTGAAACGCATGTGGAACCGGAACCTGGCCGGAATGTTGGGCCTGACAACCAGCCTTGCAGCGGGATTATTCGTAATCAGGATATCTTTGCCTACGCCGTGGCTCCGAGTGGCGGCAGCAAGCTTAGCAACACTAATCTATTTTGCTGTAGCCTGGATAGCCGTGGTCGATAGCAAAGAGAAGCTTGGCCTCGGCAGTGCTTTGAAGTTTTCTGGTAACGCTTCCGAATCTTAATTGGAAGCAAATCACAGCGCGCTCACAATAATTCACGGGCGGTCGTCAGCAACCACGGACAAGACGGCAATATGATGCGGCAGGGCCGTTTCCACCACTTTAACTTCGAGGCCCACGGCGGTCAACAGCTCTTGTGTATTCCGGGTGTTGAACACGTGGTGGTGCAGAGCCCGCATTTGCAGATTCTTCAATGAGCGCTCGCGAAAGTCTGTCCAGTTCCCGGCACTAGGGTCTTTGCGTAGATCGTGCCTTTCCAGAATTTCGGCCAGGTGAGTTTGATCGTCTTCGCCAACATTGTTGCCAAAGTCGTCGAGCATATGTTCTAGGCTGGTGGGAGGGCGGGAGTGATCGAAAGTCCGACGATGGTCGGGTACGACGAGCACGATGCAGCCGCCGGGTCTGGTCACTCGGATCCACTCTTTCAGCGCCCTTATTGGATTTGCGATGTGCTCAAGGCTGTGACACGAAAGGATAAAATCGTAAGCCGCATCCGCCACGTGATTGAGTGCTGTTCCATCAGCAATATAGTTTCGTCCGGGAGGCTTGCTGGGAGCGTACTCGAAAGACTCTTTTACAGCTCCTTCCCACATCGTCGTATTCGCAAAAACGCAGTTGTCCAATGATGCCACCGTCTTGTAGATGGGCAGGAAGGTTCGAAAGAATGCACTAGGTCCGCCGATCTCGAGGCCGCGCTGCCCCTCGACACGCTCACGAAAGACTGCCGTCGATGCCAGCGGACGCTTGATCGATGCTGCAATCGTTCCCGGCAAGCCGTGGGCCCGCAAACTGTTCATGACGCGTTTTATCGGGTTAGTCACACCTGACGGCAATTATAGAGGACGAACTATGTATGGGTGTGTGCTATAGGGCGACTGGACGGCGGCAGAAAACTCAGTCTTCGATCTCAAGTTCACGGATTGTTCGTTTCCCCTTGGATGCATCCATCGATCCCAGAGCGTCCTTACGTCAAGGCGGCACGTTAGCTGTTGCCCTGGCGCAAGCAATTGTTGTCCTGAAAATAGGCGAGATAAGGAACAGCATCTCTAGATTGGACAAACCGCTCCCATGAGTGTTTTGCTTTGGGTTCTGCTTCTAGGCGGGCTGAGTGTGAGCGTCGGTGATCGCAGCCCAAACGTCCTTTATCTGGACGTGTTCCTCCCGGTCTGGCTGGTGTTCCAGTCTTACTGGCGAGGGGTTCATCCCGATTTTCGTGATCCGACAATTTTGCACCTGGCCTGGGCCTGCTTCTTGGCATTCATCATCTCCGCTGTCAGTAATCCCCTCGATGTACTTAAAAGCATAGCGGCAATCAAAGTGTACATTATCGGTTTTCTTTTCTACGGTATTTCACGGAAACTGCGTCCGTCTCTGCTGATTCTGTCAATCTGGGGGGCGACAGTAGGCGTACTCCTGCTCTATAACTACTTCGATTCGTGGGCATCGCTGCTTTCGACCACGAACATCGTGGCGGTAAAAGACGAGGTGGGCATTACTTTGGGCAGAAGCAACTATGTGGCCTCCATCCTTCTGCTCTTACTTCCACTATCGCTGGCGGGTTTCGCCGCCGAAAAGAGAGGGAAACGGTGGGTCTGCGCCGGATGCTGTCTCGTGATGATCCTAGGACTGGCTAGTACACTTTCGCGCGGAGCGATCGCCGCACTAGTTATCGCAATTTTAATATGTCTGCCTCTGGCGTTCCGCGCAGGGCTAACTTACAAACATGTTGTCATTGGCATAATAGCCATCGCGGTCGTATATATCGCGCTACCATCTGACATTCTTGACGCCAACGTGGCGCTATATAACGTCAAACTTGCAAATTCTGACCCGGGCAGAGTCGATCTGATGCGGGAAGCATGGGAGCGCTTCCAAGAAAATCCCGTTTTAGGTGTCGGTCCTGGGCAGCTACCCACATGGGTCAAGATCGATGGAGTAGAAAACGTTCTGTCCGGTATGAATGCCCACAACCTTGTCCTCAATGCACTTGCAGAGACGGGACTGGTTGGAAGTTTGCCGCTGTTGCTTCTCGTTTCCTTCATT
>Ga0126373_10001306_pt1 | contig 17592 bp, 15 predicted proteins | sample PanSoiMetPlot_11_FD_92545 | JGI IMG/M metagenome (GOLD analysis project Ga0126373, IMG submission 92545) | Tropical forest soil microbial communities from Panama - MetaG Plot_11 | ecosystem: Environmental > Terrestrial > Soil > Tropical forest > Bulk soil | place: Panama | collected 2016-02-17 | reverse complement strand
TTGAGGGCCGTTTTGCGAAGCGGGCTTGTCTGAGAAATTGTGGCGGAATCCATTCCAATCGCTCGGGCAGAGACCGATACTAACATGCGCCTCCAAGGCGGTCAAAGAAGCCCCGCGACGAACCATACTCTAAACCGATGCACCACCGGCCATCCACCAGCCACGTTTACCTTGCCGCGTGCGGCTTCGCTCAGGTACAGTTTTCTTGAGGGCGCCTATGGAAGCTCCAACCGTTTGTGTGCAATGCGACATGCCGGAAGATCGCTGCACCTGCGAGAAGTACTGCAGCATTTGCAAAGGGCAGCACAACATCCGTCTCTGTTCGGACGGCCTCTATTATTGCCCCGATTGCCGGGAAGCCTGTGACGTCGGGTTAGCTAGCACCCGTGGCCGCTGAACCGAAAGGCTTGCAGATGTGCCTTGACGCCGACGCCCGCCTGGCCGCGGCGGCGGGCGGGGTGGCCCGCTTCTTTGCGGAAGCTGCCGGCCTCGAGAGCGATGCCGTCACTCGGTTGCAATCCGCGGTCCTCGACGCCTGCGAGGAAGCTTTCAAGCATCTCGGCACCAAACATCCCCACTTGGAAGTGACCTTCGCGCGTTTTTCCGACCGCCTCGAAGTTTCTCTCTCCCATGAAGAGGATGCTCCCGCCCTTGACCTACGAGCGATTACCAACCTTGTGGAGAAAACAGGAAGCGGAGGGAACTCGGAAAAGTTAGCGGGGGTAGACCGCGTGCAACACGAAACCCACGGCAAAGAAGTTGTGACCCGCCTGACCAAGTATCTCCGCCAAGTCGCGCCCAGCGTCTAACGGCTCCGAAAATAAGCAGGCCGGGCAAGTTCTTGCCCAGCCCATCTCTTTCTCGACAACTCCCGCTCCTTACATCTTCAGAGCGAACGTATTTTTCCGTATCAGCGACGTCATCTGGTCGTCGCTCAGCGACATGCTGAGCGTGACGCGATCTCCGGCGGGCGTGATGCGCGCCTGATCCAGCAGATCCGCCAGTTCCGGGTTGTCTTTTTGCGCTTGGTAGCGTTTATACAGGAATCCCGCCTGAAGCAGTTGGCCGAGCGTGTTCGCGTCTTCCGTGGTTCCGCAGATGGCCTGGAACTTCCCACTGATGCCGCTGTCCGCATTCACGTTGATAATCAGGTTCTGCATCCGGGCCACGAGCTTTGCCGCCTCAGGAAACTGCTGCACCTCGGGTGCAAGTTGCTGCATGGCCAGCCGCGTATACGCGGGATTCAACACCGCCCACACCACGCCGCTTCCGTTCGCCTCATTGACCAGCGGGAAGAGCCTGTCGTTCGTCAGCAGTCCTTCGTCCTCCCCGAAGCGTACGGCGACCATTTTCTCGAGGATAGCGCGATGCCCGAACGCCGCGGTATTCGAGTCAATGAAGAAGAAAAATAGGTCGTTCGCCCCGGATCCTGTGCCGAACGAGTACAGCGTGTAACCCCGCGTCTTGAACGTCGGGAGCTTCTGTTGCTTGAAATACGCCTCCGTCGAATTCGGATTGTAGGTGCCCAGAGCAACTCCGACGATCTCTTCACCGGTGGGAACCGCTGTCGAGCCCGAGCCCTCGCTCTTGGTGTTCAGCCCTTCTGCCACGAGCCCCCAGGCCAGTTCATCGACCTGCGAATTCGGATCCACGCCCGCCGACGCCAGGAATTTCTCGAATTGGCGGAACCGCTGTGGAATCATCTGCTCCTGTAATTGCGGGAACCATTTTTCGGACCGCGCCTTCTTTAGGTCACAATACGCAAATTCGCCGACGTTCTTGGGGAACAGCGCAATGATGTCTGTCCCGAGGCGGCCCGCCCGCGCGGGTTTAGGCGCCGCCAGGAGGGTAGCCGCTAACATTGCAATGGCGCCGGTCTTGCCGATCGCCCTGATCACTCTCATGAAATGCTCCTTTCGGGAAGGGCCGAGGGAATCTCTATTTTACGCGCTTCTCGCCTGCGGCGCATTTCCCAATCGCTCGCCGAGCTCTACCGCTTTCGCTCGCATCAATGCCACATAAGCTGCGTCACTTAGCCCGTCGAGGTTGATCTCGACGTTGGCGAGCGCTCCGCGAGCTCCTGCCTCGGCCAGCAAACGGGCCACGTGCAAGTCTGAACGCATGGATGCCGCCACGATACCCCCCAGTTGTCCCAGGCGTTCGAAAAGGGCAACCGTACGCTCGGCCACCTGCAGGGGAACTTCGGCAGCCCCCTTGGTCGCCTTCTGGATGGCCTCACTACGCTCGCGCGTTTCCTTTTCGTTCCCTTGTGGCAGTTTGTAGGCCGCCATCACCGCGTCATAGGATTCGGCATCGCGGTCAATCGCCGTGGCCAGCTCTTCCGCTGTTTTCCGTAGCTCGTCGAGTGCTCGGGAAAGCTTGTCGACATGCGCGGCTTGCGATTTCTTTTTCCGCGAAAGCCCGGTAACCATCTGCCCAAGCGAAGCCGCCAGTGCCGCAGCAAACGCCGAAGCGCTTCCGCCGCCCGGCGTTGGCGTGGGTGTGGCCACTGCTTCCAGGAACGGCCGCGCCAATCCCGCAAGCTTTCCGCCCATTGGTGCTACGGGCGGCGCGCCGCTTAGCGCGTCGGCCAGCCTGTTCTCAAACACTTGTGCGGGGGAAAAACTCTCAAGCTGGAGAAAAAAGTCTGCCGCCATTTCCAGCGCCTTTTTCGGCACCAGTCCAACGATCTCGCTCCCCACGGGCATCGCGCCATAGCGCTCCGCTTCGCGCTTGACCATTTCGTACACGCGATGCATGGGTGTCTGCTCGAAGTCCGTCAGGTTGATGGAGACCTGCGCCTGGTTGCGCGCTTTCAATTCCACGCCCATAGATTTCACGTAACGCAGACCTCCCGAAGAAAAGCGGATGGCCTTGGCAATCTTGATCGCGATCCCCACGTCGGGCGTGTTCAGGTTCACGTTGTAGGCGATCAAAAACTTGCGCGCTCCCACGACGGTTACCCCGGCGGTGGGGTGTACTTTCGGCTCACCGGCGTCGGGCTGCCGGTCGTGATTCTTCTTCATCTCCTCGCGCAGCCCTTCGAATTGCCCTCGCCGCACGTTTTCCAGGTTCACGCGGTCCGGCCGGGTGGCCGCCGCTTCGTAAAAGAAAACGGGGATGCGATAGCGGTTCCAGATCTCCTCGCCCACGCGCCGAGCCAGCGCCACGCAATCTTCGATCGTCACACCATCGACCGGAATGAACGGCACCACGTCGGTCGCGCCTACACGCGGATGGGCGCCGGAATGCTTTGTCAGGTCGATCAATTCCATCGCTTTGCCAACGCCCCGCAGCGCCGCTTCCGCCACCGCGTCCGGCTCTCCCGCCAGCGTAATCACCGAGCGGTGATGGTCAGCGTCCATCTCCCGGTCCAGCACATACACGCCCGGCACGCTGCTCAGAGCCGCGACGATGGCCTCCACCTTTGCCGAATCCCGACCCTCGGAAAAATTTGGCACGCATTCGATCAATCGTTTCATCGTTTTGGTTTCTTGTTCTTCGCTTTCTTCTTGCCGGGATGCGCCCAGTTGTTTGGCAGCCTTGGCGCGCGGTCTGGCAGCGTCGGCCGCTCATAAACGAAGCGCTGCTTTTTCTCCCCCGAGTTTGTCTGCGACGTCTGATTCTGCTCCGCCGGAACGGCCGAAGGCGAAACGGCTGGGGCCGAAGAAGGTGCCGGTGGAGCGACCTTGTTCGCCCGCTTGGGCAATTTAGGCCAAACCGTCCGCGCACCTGGTCTCACCGGCCACTGCGGCCCAATCATCGGTTTCATCCCCGGTGGAAGAGGCAAAGACCGTTTTGGCGGTGGCGCGGTGGCCGGAGCCGGCGGCGGGGCGGCCTTCTCAAGTTTGGCTTTCTCCTCAAGGTAGCCTCTCCATTGCTGCGAAAACCAAATCGCTGCGGTTATCCAGGCCGCTACGATCAGCGCGTTATAGGTGCTGAACCCACCCGCTTTCCCCAGGATAGCCACGCTCAGGAAAACCAGCATCAAAAGGATATAAAAATATTCTTCGAAGACGCTGTTCGTCTTCGTTTGCCCGATTTTCGGAAGTTTCAGGCTCCGGACGGGCTTGCGTGTATAGCTAGTTCCTGGACTCTTTGGCGGCATGGATCACACGACCGCGCTTGATGGTCATCCAGCAGTGGTTCACTCCAAAATAATAAGGAATTTCGCGGTAGTCGGCCACTTCGAATACGGCGATGTCCGCTTGTTTGCCAACCTCCAGCGAGCCCACCTGCTTGTCGCGTCTGAGCGCGTAGGCGCCGTTGATGGTCGCGGCGGCAATGGCCTCCGCAGGTGTCATTCGCAACTGCGCGCACGCCAGCGACAAAATCATGGGCATGCTCAGCGTCGGGCTGGTCCCCGGGTTGTAGTCCGTGGCCAGCGCGACAATGGCCCCCGCGTCAATCAGCGCTCGTGCCGGCGCGTATTTCTTCCATCCCAGATGGAAATCGCATCCCGGGAGCAGCGTCGCTGCGGTTTCGGATTTTGCCAGCGCCTGAATGTCGCTTTTGTTTATGTTTTCCAGGTGGTCGCAGCTCGCTGCACGTAAGAGAATCGCTAATCGCGTTGCCCCAGTCCGCGAAAGCTGCTCGGCATGCATCCGCGGGGCCAGTCCCCATTGCCGCCCGGCCTGTAATACCCGTTTGGATTCCGCCGCGCTAAACGCGCCGCGGTCGCAAAACACATCGCAGAACTCCGCAAGTTGGTGCTCGGCGACGGTGGGCAGGAGATTTTCCTCCAGCAACAGCATGTAACGCTTGGCTCCGTCCGCCTTCTTGCGAAACTCTTGTGGTACCACATGAGCGCCCAGGAATGTCGAAACGATGTCCAGCGGCTGTTCCGCCGCCAGCTCCTTGTGCTGCTTCAAGATCTTTAGTTCGTTTGCAACATCCAGCCCGTAGCCGCTCTTGGCTTCGAGGGTCGTCGTGCCGTGCGCGGCAAATTGCTTCAAAGCCTCGAGCGCTCGCTTCTTCAGCTCATCCGCAGTAGCCGCTCGCAGCTTTTCGACCGAATTGAGAATCCCCCCGCCCTTGCGGGCAATCTCCTCGTAGCTCGCTCCTTGGATCTTCAGTTCGTATTCTTCCGCGCGGCTCGCCGCATGAACCAGGTGCGTGTGCGAGTCCACGAATCCCGGCAGCGCCACACGCCCGCCCAAATCCAGTTTCCCCGCGGCTCGCGCTCCGGGCAACCCTTCGACCTGCCCGCGCGTGCCCACGGCTGCGATCAGGCCGTCGCGCACCAGTAGCGCGCCATCTTCGATCAAGTCCAGATTCGAAAGGGAACTGCCGCGTCGCGGACCGCGTCCACCGAGCGTCAGCAATTGCGACACACCGGTAATCAGCAGGGAATCGCCCAAGGCCCTGGTATTATGCCGGATTGCTTCTGTATAGCACAGACCTTGCGCTGGGGTCGGTGGTTGGCAACATGGAATTTGGTCCAGCAAGACGAGCAAAAAGAATGAATGCGGCCAAACCGGCGATTGCCAGCCATCACCGGCTAAATGGAGTTGCAAGCAGAAAGAAGATCAGCTGTACCTACCCGGGTCGTTGCTCAGGTTCCGATTTTCCATTCACCTTTGACCGCCGGCTTCTTAGTTGGTTGGAAGGTGGGAAGATCAAAGGCGGCAGTGGGGAGCGGGTGGCCTTCTAAATTCCTATCCCATCGGCAGTTTTAGGCCGGTTGTCTTCGCGAACGCAATCGCTTCGGGATAGCCCGCATCCACGTGCCGCGCCACACCCATTCCTGGGTCGTTGGTCAGCACCCGCGCGATGCGCTTCGCCATTTCCCTCGTTCCGTCCGCCACGGTCACTTGCCCCGCGTGCTGCGAGTAACCGATCCCCACGCCGCCGCCATTGTGAATCGACACCCACGACGCCCCGCTCGCCGTGTTAATCAGCGCGTTGAGCAACGGCCAGTCCGCGATTGCGTCCGACCCATCGAGCATCGCTTCGGTCTCGCGGTACGGTGACGCCACCGAACCGCAATCCAAATGGTCGCGTCCCATCACCACCGGCGCCTTGATCTCTCCGCGCGCCACCAAATCGTTCAGCGCCAGCCCAAATTTGTCGCGCTCGCCGTATCCCAGCCAGCAAATTCGCGACGGCAAACCCTGAAACTTCACGCGCTTTTGTGCCAGCTTAATCCAGCGGCTCAAGTGCTCGTCGTGCGGAAACATCTCAAGCACCAACCGGTCGGTCCGCGCAATGTCCGATGCTTCTCCCGAAAGGGCCGCCCAGCGGAATGGGCCTCGGCCTTCGCAAAACAGCGGCCTAATGTACGCGGGCACAAATCCCGGGAAGTCGTACGCATTCTTCACGCCCTGTTGAAACGCGAACGTGCGAATGTTGTTCCCGTAGTCAAAAGTCACAGCCCCCAGCTTCTGCAAATCCAGCATGCCCTGGACATGCGCGGCAATCGCCGCGAGCGCACGTTTCTGGTATTCCTCGGGATTCCGCCGGCGCAGCTCCAGCGCCGCTTCGAGCGACAGGCCATTCGGCACATACCCGCCGAGCGGATCGTGCGCGCTCGTCTGGTCGGTAAGCAAATCCGGCACCACGCCGCGCTTGGCCAATTCGGGAATCACCTCGGCGCAATTTCCCACCAGCCCCACCGAAGTCGCTTCGCCTCTGCGCACCGCGTTCTTCAAGATTCGCAACGCCTCATCCAGCGAAGTCACCAGCACGTCGCAATAGCCGGTCTTCAGGCGCTTCTTGATGCGCTCGGGATCGACGTCCATCCCCAGAAACGCCGCGCCATTCATCGTGGCTGCCAGCGGCTGGGCTCCGCCCATGCCGCCCATGCCGCCGCTGACCACAAGCTTTCCCTTCAAGTCGCCGCCAAAATGCTTCTTCGCCGCCGCCGCAAACGTCTCGTATGTCCCCTGCAAAATCCCTTGGGTCCCAATGTAAATCCAGCTTCCCGCGGTCATCTGCCCGTACATCATCAAGCCGGCGCGGTCGAGCTCATGAAACTTGTTCCAATTGTTCCACTGTCCCACCAGGTTGGAATTGCACAGCAGCACGCGCGGCGCGTACTCATGCGTGCGAAACACCGCCACAGGCTTTCCTGACTGAACTAGCAGGGTTTCGTCCGCCTCCAGCGCCTTCAGCGAACCCACAATCGCGTGAAAGCACTCCCAGTTTCTCGCCGCCTTGCCGGTCCCGCCGTAAACCACCAGCTCTTCGGGGTTCTCCGCAACCTCGGGATCTAGATTGTTGAGCAGCATGCGCAGCGCGGCTTCCTGCTGCCAGCCTTTGCAGGAAATCTCGGTCCCCCGCGGCGCCCGGTGGGGCGCTTTGGACAATCTCGGGTCCGCAGTCGTTCCCGATGCTGTGGCTTTCATTTCCTTCTCCGCCGCCCATACTAACCTACCGCCATCCCGATTGCATCCGCGACTCGGCTCATTGACTCTCGACGGCTGTTTCCTCTTAGCTCAAAAGCTCTCGAGGATTTGTCGCCGCTTGCGCCGCTTGCGGTAAAATTTTCCATATATGAAGCGCCGCACGCGCAAGCCAAATCCCTCGTCGGCCACGAAGGCGGAGGAGAACCGCGCGCAACTCGTGGAGGTCGTCGCGGAGCCGCAGGACACAGTTCACCGCGAGACTGAGACCCCTCGGGATCCTGCGAATTCTGTCGCCACCCACGCCGAGTGGGAACGCTCCGAAATCCCCGTAGAGCTCGAGAGGGAAATCGAAAATTTCACAAACTCCTTCCACGTACAGCGGGCATCCGGGACGCCTCCGGCTCCCCGCGAGTTTTCCGCTGCAGTTGAAGCACCGGCCCAGCCTGGCGCGCCGGTCTCGCGTCCGACCGAAACCGCAGCCGACCGCCGCGCGAATCCCCGCTATGCCTTCCACGCGACCGCGGAAGTTGCTTCCATCGACACCGGTCGAAGGTCCAAAGCCCGCGTGCGCGACTTGAGCCAGCAGGGCTGCTATCTCGACACCGACGATCCGCTCGCCTTAGGAACCACCGCCCAGGTGCGCATGACCAAGGACACCAAGTCGCTCGAACTCCAGGGCAGAGTCGTCTACAACCAACCGGGCAGGGGCATGGGCCTGATGTTCACCGCGGTCAAGCCGGAACACGGCGGGACTCTCGATGCGTGGATCAACGAGTCCCGCGAAACCTCCTGGCTCGCCAACAATCGCCGCCGCAGCCAGCGCGTCCTCGTGAAAGTCCCCGTACGCGTCTCCGTACAAGCTGGCGCCACGCCGCTTACCGAAGAAGAGGCGCACACGCTGGCGGTCAGCGCGCACGGCGCGCTGGTCGCCGTTTCCGCGCCGCTCTACCGCGGCCAGCGGCTCACACTGTCGAATCCGCAGACCAAAGACTCGCTCGAGTGCGTAGTCGCCCACATTGACCGGTTTCCGAACGAGCCGGTGAAGGTCGGGGTCGAGTTTTTGCTCCCCAATCCCACCTTCTGGCGCGTGGCCTTCCCACCCAAAGACTGGTCCCCGCGCCACCCTGACGCCAAGCGAGGACCCCGGCAAGGGTCGTCCTGAGCGAGAAGGCAGCGGGCTTACCCCCGTCGTGTTCTCGGTTTCCCGAAGGGGGCGACAGCCTCGTGCCCATGGTTCATCGGCTGGAGGCCGTCTAGGCATTGAATCTCAAGCATTATCAGTCCCTCGTACGGCCTCGCTTCCCAAATTCAAACTCCTGCGATTCTTGCGCCGCCCACAACCGGCCGTGTCTCGCCTTTTTCGCCCGCCATTTCGCGCTACTTCTTGTCTTTTGACCCAACAATGTCGTACGGGCGGTCGAAGGTCACGAACATCAAGCACTCTTGCTTCGCCGTGCACGCAGACCAGTGCACCTGCTTGCTGGCCATCATCGCGAAGCCGCCCGGACCAAGCACCGTGTCCGGCATGCCCGTCGAGACTTCTCCGCGCACAATGAGGAGCTGCTCTTCCGCGGTGTGGTAATGCGCCGGGATCGTGCAATTCGGCGCGGCCTTCATAACCGCCGTCGAGGGACCGGACTTCAGATCGCCATTCTCGATCGAAACTGTAGGCAGTCGGGATTGTGGCCCTGCGGGAAACCGCACATCCGCCAGGGGCCGCGCAAATCCCGCGTTGGGCGCTTGCGCGGAAACCGTCAGCGCGGCCGGCAGAATCAGCATCGTCGCGATCCACCGCCGCGAAAATGCGTTTTGGTGGCGCGCTTCCATATGACGTTTGTGCATGGCTGCTCCTTGAGACGGTGTAGTGGCGAGTCTACCTCAGAAATCAGGGTCCACCGGCTGCTCAGCCAAGGACCGATGAGTAGGTTGTGCTTCTTTGCAGTATTGACGTACCTGCCACGAAAGCCTTGACGAAAATGGCGTTTCATTGCGACTCCCTTGTTATTTAAGATAGAGTTTCGGCCTGAACCATGACCTACGGCACGCTTCCCTCGCGCTTTCTGAATGCGGTTGACCAGCTGCCGAATCCGCGCGCGCAAATGGTGCGGCGCGACGGGAAGTGGGAAGCGGTGTCATCCGAAGAGTTTCTCCGTCGCGTGGCCGGCTTGTCTTCCGCGTTCGTGGAATTGGGCGTAAAGCCCGGCGACCGTGTCGGGCTCCTTGCCACGAACCGCCCGGAATGGCACACCGCTGACTTCTCGATCAGCGGCGCGGGAGTCATCACCGTACCGATTTACTTCAACGAATCGCCCGACCGCATGACGTACATCCTGAGGCATTGCGGCGCCAGGGTGGTTTTCGTGGCGGGCAAACCGCAGCTCGAGAAGCTGCTTTCCCTGCGCGGCAGTCTGCCGGAGCTTGAAAACATCATTGTGGCCGACGCCGGCGCGGACGTCCCCAGCGAATGCCTGCGGTACGAAACGCTCATCGCCAGCGCCCGCGAGAAAGACGTTGCCGCCTACCGCGAACGCGCCGCGCAAGTGCTGCCGGGGCAGCTTGCGTCCATCATCTACACTTCCGGGACCACCGGCGAGCCCAAAGGCGTGATGCTCACGCACACGAATTTTTGTTCCAACGTGATCGACGTGGGCCAGGATTTTCATCTCAATCCGGCGGTGGACGTCGCGCTTTCCTTTCTGCCGCTCTCGCACGTCTACGAGCGTACCGTCGCGTACATCTACCTTTTCCAGGGTTGCCCGGTCGCCTACGTCGAGTCCATCGACGCGGTTGCTCAGGCGCTCTTGGAGGTTCATCCCACCGTCCTCGCCGCGGTTCCAAGGTTCTTTGAAAAGATTTACGCGCGCCTAGTCGAACAGGGCTCGAAAACGACCGGTGGGAAGCGAATGATTTTTGACTGGGCGATGAAAACTGCCAACCGGTCCGTCCATTGGCGCGCGAGTGGTGGGCACGCCAGCCTCACGGTGAAGCTCGAATGGCTGCTGGCGGATCAGCTTGTCTACAAGAAGGTTCGCGCCGGGCTGGGCGGGCGCCTGCGTCTAGTGAGCTCCGGCGGCGCACCGCTGGCCAAGGAGTTGGCAGAGTTTTTCTGGGCGATTGGCGTGCCCATCTATCAAGGCTACGGCTTGACGGAAACGTCGCCCATTGTTTCCACAAATTATCCGGTGAATCGCGTGGGCAGCTCCGGAAAACCCATTCCCAATGTGCAGGTGCGCACCGCGGAAGACGGCGAAATCCTGGTCAAAGGCCCCTGCATCATGCAGGGTTATTACAAAAACGTCGAAGCGACGCGCGAAGCGCTCACGCCGGACGGCTGGCTCGGCACCGGCGACATCGGCCATCTCGACAAGGATGGCTACCTGTACATCACCGACCGGAAGAAAGACTTGATCAAGACGGCGGGTGGGAAATTTGTCGCCCCGCAGCCCATCGAAAACCTGCTCAAGACCAGCCCGTACGTCCTCAACGCCATGGTCATCGGCGACAAGCGAAAATTCATTGCCGCGCTAATCGTGCCTAACCCCACGACCGTCGGCGCGCGGCTGGCCGACGAAGCCCTGAAATTCTCGTCCCCTGCCGAAATGGCCGGACATCCGCGCACGCATGCGCTCATCGAGGAGGAAATCAAGCGCCTCACCAGGCATCTGGCGCAGTATGAAACGATCAAGCGTTTCGCGCTGCTCCCCGACGATTTTACCTTCGACGGCGGGACGCTTACTTTTACGCTGAAGCTTAAACGCCGCGCGGTGGAAGAAAAATATCGCAAGGTTATCGAATCGCTTTACGCGGACGTCGCCGAGCCGCGCCCTATTTTTCAGGAATAAAGGCTGCGGTTCGTCGTTTTAGTGTAGAGCGGCTGCATCACCAGCTGGGGCGGATCTGCTGCTGCCGCGCCCACTGCCCCTGGCATGCCGGCCCACTGGTGGCGCAATTTTTTCATAGCCTGCAGGGCAAGTCCCGAACTGTTCTCACGTACAGTTTCCCTTTCGAAGCCTTTCGTCGTAAGCTCAAGCTATCAAGGCATCCCCTGTTCGTAAACTGGGATTAGACAAAACAACGCCCACCTCAATTCCCGGAAATCCTGCATTGGTGTAAACGATTCGACTTGCTTTCGTTGTGGGAACGGAAAGTTGAAAGCGAGAGTTGCGATAGAACGTGCCAGATGCGGGAGCTAGGTCCTTGAAGCAAGTTGCGAGCGGTGGAAGAAGCACGAAAAGCCTGGTTGGGAGGCGACTATGCACTTAGTTCGTGGATCGTTCTGGGGAAGTCGGATCACTCGTTGGAGAAGTACGAGCCATCGCGCCGCGAGCGTGGCTGGCGCTGGGCTGCTCTTCGTAGTTGTTCTGGCTCTTTGTCCCGCGATGGTGGCGCAAACTCCGTTGCCGGCGGCCAAGAATCCGGCCAGCAAAGATACCGAAGGATTTTCAGCGGGGTGGACGTTGAACGCTCGGTTTGAAGGTGACTACAGCAGCTACGCAGGCGTGTATGACTTCGCGACTGCCGTAGGCTACAACTTTTCACGCCACCTTGGAGTGGATGCCGGAGTTCCAGTCTATTTTGTCAACACCGCCACTTCGATTAAGCAAACTAACCCGGGAGCGGTGTCTGGGACGGGCATCGGCAATACTTTCCTGGACCTGCTGGTCAATTATCCGAACCGGTCGTTCAATTACAGTTCCGTGATCCATTTGACAGCGCCAGTCGGAGACACGAAAAAAGGATTTAGCACGGGCCATGCGACCTGGAACTACACCAATCACTTCGATCACGCTTTCCGAGATTGGTCGCCGTTCCTCGATGCCGGGGTGGGCAACACGCTCCTGGACACGCGGTATTTCACGCGTCCGTACTCGAGCTTTGGCTATAACGCGGCGTTTACCGGAGGCCTGGAATACGATCATGGGCCGTACAGTTTCCAGGCCGGCGCATACGACGTGGCGCCCTGGGGCAACCAAACCATGATCAGCCGTGTTTTTCGTTGCGGCGCCTCGGCCACTTGCAACGCCGGTGGAGGAAGCCACAACCGCAAGGGCTTCGCCAGTTCGAGCGTAACGAAAGGAAGCGCGGACCTGGTGCGCGACAACGGCTACGAAGCGGGGATCGACTTTAAGCCGGTTTCTTACCTCGATTTCGAATTCGACTACAGCCGCAGCGTGCCGCTCAGTCTCAACAATTATTCGTTCGGTATCGGGATTAATCTGAGTTCGCTAGTGCGGCCGCGGGCACACTAGCTCGCCACCAGGTACCTGAAGTAGGCACTGGATCTTTTTAAGATCCTCGTCGAGGCTCGGCCCGAGACGGTTCGGGCATCCCTGTCACAGCGGTTGGCCTTCGGGGCTGAGCAGATGCAGTTCGCCGAGATTCAATTCTTTGATGCCCGCTTCGAGTTTCGAGCGGTCGCCGACAATCACCCAGATCAAATTCTCGGGATGGATCACCGTTCTTGCGGCGTCCTCGAGGTCGCACACACTCAATGCGCGGACTTTGCTCGCGTAAGCGTTTTTCGAGCCGACGCGATACCAGACGTTCACGTGGGCGCCTGGTGGTCTTCGTGGACGATCAACGTGAGACCGTTGGGCAGCGCGAATTTTCGAAAGGGGATTCGATCTCGGCGCTAGTCCCGGCAAGCAGGCTGTACGTGAGGGCGCCGCATGCAGCGAGCGCGACGATGAGAATCACTAGAAACGCTTTGGACCCGATTCGGGAGCCTGCGAAGGGAAATGCACACAAACCCCACAAGGGAGAGCAAATCCGACGACACCAAGCCTCCGATATTGACCACGACAACCACGGAAAGTTCCAATGGAAATGGAGTTTGTGGCCCCCGGTTCGGGTACTCTGCCCGTGATCTGTTCGACCTGCGGGTCTACACCTCCGCGCGATGATTAGAAAACCTTTCCCGATCGGATTGCTGAGCGGCGAGTGAGATGGAACGGATTGAGACGTGAGAGGAAAGCGCGTCTAAAGACCCGCCACTAGAGTGCATACACAAATTGCACCAGCCAGGAGGATTTGTTCCCGCGACGCGCAGGGTCTAAAATCCAGTTGAGGTTATTTTATGCAAGATCATTTGGTGATTGCGGGTCGGGCGTTTCGATCGCGGCTCATCGTGGGAACAGGGAAGTACCGCAGCTTTCAGGAGATGGCGCGGGCGCACGCAGCTTCGGGCGCGGAGATGGTGACGGTGGCGGTGCGCAGGGTGCATCTGACGGACAAATCGAAGGAATCATTGATCGATTACATCGATCGCGAGAAGATTTTCATCTTGCCGAACACCGCTGCGTGTTACACCGCGGACGAAGCCATCCGCACGGCGCGGCTGGCGCGGGAAGTGGGGCTTTCGAACTGGATCAAGCTGGAAGTTATCGGAGATCAGCAGACCCTTTTTCCGGACACCGGGCAGCTCATCGAAGCGACGCGCGTTCTCGTCAAAGAGGGATTTGTCGTCCTGCCTTACACCAACGACGATCTCATCGCCGCGCGCAAACTGATTGACGCTGGTGCGGCGGCGGTTATGCCGCTCGCGGCCCCCATCGGGTCCGGTTTGGGCATTCAGAATCCCGCGAATCTGCGGATTCTCCGCGAGCGCATTACCGAAGTGCCGATGATTGTGGATGCCGGTGTTGGAACAGCCTCCGACGCGGCCATCGCCATGGAACTCGGCGCCGATGGCGTGCTGATGAACACAGCCATTGCTGAGGCGGAAGATGCCGTGCTGATGGCCGAAGCGATGCGAGACGCGGTCATCGCCGGGCGCAAATCCCGTCTCGCAGGGCGCATGCCCAGGCGGCTCTACGCCTCGGCTTCTAGCCCGATGAGCGGCGTGGTGCGCTAGGCCAAGCGTAGTCGGTCGGCCACGGAAAACAGTCAATCCGTTGGCATGTCGGCGTTGCGAACCTTTCTTGCAACGGTCGGCTTCCGTGCTTCGGCTGCGGCATGGCGCGGGCGCACGCGCAACCGGCAGCCTCTCCCGCCTACGCTCCGGTAGAATTGCGGTCCCTCAAAGCAGGATTCTGTCCTGCCATGCCTGTGGATCGATCACAGTGGGAGCCACGAATCTTTGCAAGACGGAATTCACACCGAACCTTGGCCCGATAACTCGTCCTCTTCGAATTGCAGGCGCGACTGGCCGAAAGGGCAGTACCCTGAACGACAGAGCTAAGGTTTTTACCTAGCTAACCGATTCGCAACCGAGAAACTAGAAGCCTGCTGCCGCAATTCTAGTTCTTTGACACTACTCTAGGGTGGGCCGCTTAGTGCACTTATGACTTGCGTGAGGACTAAGTCGCGGGCCCCGGGGAGCTCAAGCCGTGTTGACAGGGTCGCAACGCGGTCTCACACGGCTGCGCTCCGGGCCTTCGGGTGGAAAGCCGTGCCCTGACGAGCCGTAGCCCGACGAAATAGCCCGCGTTGACACAGGCTCGTTGCGGTCAAATCAGGCGCGGAACGCTGTCCGAGGAGTCAACCTCGCGGGCTTTTATGGAAACAAAGTCGAGCGTGTGGCGTTGGCAGTCCCTGAAACCATTGCTCGTCGGCTTGGCCGCATTTGCCACGTATGTCCTGGCCGCGAAGCTGAGCCTCCGCCTAGCCACGGTGCATCCGAGCGCGAGTCCCTTCTGGCCGCCTACGGGCATTGCCATCGTCACGCTTCTTCTTCTCGGTCTGCGGTATTGGCCGGCGATTTTCGCGGGGGCGTTCCTGGTCAATCTGACGACGGCGGGGAGCGCGCTCACGTCGCTCGGTATCGCGGCGGGAAACTCCCTCGAAGCCCTTGCGGCGACTTATTTGGTTTCGCGTTTTGCGAACGGTAAGGGCGTGTTTGATCGAACCAGGGACATTCTCCGCTTTGCCCTGTACGGAGGCATTTTGAGCACGGCCGTGGCTGCCACGTTCGGCGTCACGAGCCTCGCTTTGGGCGGTTTCGCGCCGTGGCATCACTACGGCATAGTTTGGCGCACCTGGTGGTTGGGTGACGCTGCGGGGGCGCTGGTTTTTACGCCGTTCCTGCTTTTGTGGTGCGGCAATCCAAGTTGGAAGTGGTCCAAGCCGCAATTCATCGAAGCGGCCGCACTCTTGGTATCGACGCTGCTCATTTCGGGCATCGTTTTCGGGCCGCTGCTTCATCAAGAAGTCCGAAACGATCCCTGGACCTTTCTCTGCACGCCATTTCTCATCTGGGCGGCGTTTCGCTTTGGGCCGCGCGAGGCTTCTGCGATCATCTGTATGGTGTGCGCGATTGCCGTGGTGGGCACCACGCACGGGTACGGGCCGTTTGCGCGCCAGTCGCCGAATGATTCGCTGTTGCTCTTGCAGTTGTTTCTTTCCATTCAGGCACTAATGACGCTGGTGTTTGCGGCAGAAGTTTCCGAACGCCGTCGGCAGGAGGAACACGCCCGGGTGCTGGCCGTGCGGGATCCTCTGACGGGCTTGGCGAACTATCGATTGTTGGTGGAGCGCGTCGGGGAGGAGATCCGACGTTATGGGCGCACGGCCAAGCCATTCGCGGTTCTGTTGCTGGACCTCGATGGATTGAAAAAAATAAATGACCAGTACGGGCATGTGGTGGGCAGCGTGGCGATTTGCCGGGTGGCCGAAGTATTGCACTTGAGCTGCCGTGAAACGGACACGGCGGCGCGGTACGGGGGAGACGAATTTGCCCTGGTGCTGACGGAAAGCACAGCAGAATCGGCCACCGTTGTGGCCCAGCGCGTGGCCCAGCGATTGTCGCAGGACGCGGAAGAGCCGCACATCTCGGTGAGCATCGGTGTTGCCGAATTTCCGCGCGACGGCACCACTATCGAACAGCTGCTCAGTGCCGCCGATCAAGCGCTTTACATGGACAAGGGGCGAAGTCGAACGCCTCTCCCTCCGCGTGAGGTGAGAAAGTAGATCGGCTTTGGAAGGCTGGAAACCGCCTGGTTTAATCGCCCGCGGCTTGGCGCGCCTGGGCGTCGTCGTAACTTTCTCCGTAAATCGAAGGCACCTTCGCGCCCATACAGCGCAGATAGGAAGAAAGCTGGCCGCGATGGTGGATGGTATGGACCATCCCCAGCATTGCGAAGCTGACCGCTGGCCGCCGGAACAAACCCCGAAAATCCACCATTTTGGCGAGCTGCTCGCCATTCAGCTTTGTTAGCGCCTCGAAATTCTTTGCAAAGCGCTGCTCATACCAAGAAGCGACTTCTTGGGGCGTCTTCACCGTGTCAGGAAGCGCGGCAGCGTTAACGTCGAATACACCGTTGATTACCGTTTCGAGAAAGCGGTTCTCCGCAATGGCGATGTGGCGGACCAGCTCAATGGCGCTTTTGGACACGGGGTCCGGGCGGTGCTCACATTTGCCCGGGGGCACGGCCTCCAATACCCTCTTGGTGATGCGGCTTTCGTTCTTTAGTGAGCCCAAGTAGACACTTTGCAGCAAGAAGAGCGCTTGATCTGCCGTCAGTTCGTTCATTTCTCATCCTCCGCGCTTGTAGTTACTGGCGAGATTCTAATGCATTTGGGGGACCGGCTTTCCTTCCCGTTTGGATGCGCGAAGTTTACCGCGGTTTCATTTTAGCCGGCCTTTGGCTGCTCCGCTTCCCGCCATCTAGTGTCACCTGCCGTCCACGACGTTGGGAACCAGTCTCCGGGTTTTCCTGCAAACCGCGCAATTCTCGGCACTTGAAGACGATTCGACTTCCGAACCGTTTCTTCGGCGTGGCGCGGACAGGAAAAAGCTTACCCTTGGAACTCGACTGCCGGGGCATCCTCCACCGTCGCTCGGTGCCAGGCGTTGAGTAGCACTCCCTCCAAGGGCATCCTTCCCCCAGCCTTCCGGTGCACCGCCATTACCCTCCCTTGCGTTACAGAGTGCGGAAAAGGAAATGCCAGGTCGTGTCCACCGCAGCGTGGACGACCGCGGAGGCAAAGATGGAGCCCGTCTTGCGCCACGTCCAGCCGTAGAAAATTCCGGCAATGGAGGCCAGCGCCACGTAGCGCCAGTTGGGAAATCCCAGATTGGTGATGTGGGAAAACCCGAACAGAACCGAAGCCGTCCACCAGCCGGCAATTTCGCTTTTGGACGCCCGCGACAATTGGTTCTGGAGCAAGCCTCGAAACAGAAATTCCTCCGGCCAGGCCGTGAAGAACAGAATGGCCGGCGCAACGAGCGGCAGGGAGTGCCTCTCTACCCATCGCGGCTCCCACTGAATGAAGTGCATGCCCGTTCCGAGAGGAATGGCAATACACG
>Ga0126373_10001305_pt1 | contig 17593 bp, 24 predicted proteins | sample PanSoiMetPlot_11_FD_92545 | JGI IMG/M metagenome (GOLD analysis project Ga0126373, IMG submission 92545) | Tropical forest soil microbial communities from Panama - MetaG Plot_11 | ecosystem: Environmental > Terrestrial > Soil > Tropical forest > Bulk soil | place: Panama | collected 2016-02-17 | reverse complement strand
GTCGGATTTCGCTGACTACGGGCGAGAACGATCCGACCGTATGCGAAAGCTCAGGCTCATCGCGGATGTCGTGTCGGTGACCTACGCCGAAGACGCCGACAACCGCATGGCCCGAGTGGGCTTCCTAGGCGAGAAAATCGCGAGCACGGACCCCGACGTCTTCCCGCTTGTTATCGGGTTCATAACCGGCCCCGAGACAGTGCCCGACGAGCTGGTAAATCCAGAGATCCTGAACCGGATCAGAAACGCCGCAACGGCGGCCAGTTCCTAGAGCAATCCGTTGCCTTGGACGTGCGTGGCTCGATAATGTCGCGCGTTGTGCCGTTCCCCGATGAGCCCGCCGACGTGACTGTGGTGGATTACCAGCCACAGTGGCCGGACGAATACAACCAGATCGCCGCCCGACTAAGAGACGTCCTAGGCGAGGCGGCGATCCGCATCGACCACGTCGGCTCCACCTCGGTGCCCGGACTTGCTGCCAAAAACTGCATTGACGTACAGGTGCAAGTGGCTCTGGTGGACGAGAGCACGATCGTTCCGCTGATGGAGTCGATCGGCTTCCGCTGTCGTCCAGAGCCGTGGAACCGAAGCGAAACATCGAGCGGAGTGACCAGCTCGAAGCTCGTGTTCGCTCCGGCCATCGGTTCCCGGCTTTGCAACGTTCACTTCCGCCAATACGGTGGCGCGAACGCGCGGTTCGCACTCCTGTTCCGCGACTATCTGCGCGCCGATGACGTCGCCCGGATTGCGTGGGCTGAGTTCAAGCAGTCATTGGCGCGCAGCGTGGCCTACCTTGCCAGCTATGGCCAGATTAAGGCGCCCGCCACAGAGATCCTGATGCGCGCCGCGGAGCAATGGGCGGTGAAGACGCGGTGGGTCGCCGAAGACACCTCGTAGTCAGCGGCTTACGCTGCGTGCATGTCGAACGCTTGGGAGTACCTGGTCACCGCTAACGCGCACGACCCGGAGACGCTGACGCACCATGTGAACAATCACGCGCGAGTCGGTTGGGAACTTATAACCGTCACCTTCGCGGTCAAAGGTGAGAGTGGCACCCACTACTTCTACTGGCGACGGCCCGTCAATGTACGGGTGCCCGAACCACCGCCGGGCACCTGACACAGCTGGGTGCGACTACGGGCAGACGCGGCCGTTGCGCTCAAACGCAGCGTGCGTAAGCGGCATTAGTTGCGCCCACAGATGCTCCATCTGCTCGGCGACCATCTCGATCTCTCGTTGCGGGAACGATGGATAAGCCGAATCTGGGTGCCGGATCCGGAGTGAGAGGAAGTTCATGAGCGCGCGTGCATTGCAGGTCGCATACATCGAGGAGTACAGCCCGACGGGCAGCACGGTGCGCGCGACCTCACGGGCGACGCCAGCCTCGAGCATTTCCAAGTAGGTGTCGTAGGACCGCCGGCACGATGCCTGCACCGACTCAGTTACCAGTTCGTGCTGCCCTGGCGTGCCCTCCTCGAAGACGTAGGCACCGGGCTTGCCCGTCTGCACGAGCTTTCGATCTGGCCCGGGCACATAGAACACCGGGTCGAGCTTGCGATACCGGCCGCTTTCCTCGTTGTAGCTGAAGGTACGGTGCCGCATGAATTCGCGGAACACGAAGATCGGAGCGTGCACGTAGAAAGTCATCGACGAGTGCTCGAACGGAGTGCCATGCCGGTCCCGCATCAGGAAGTTGATCAGCCCCGCAGACCGCTCCGGATCGGCGTTCACATCATCAAGCGACTGCTCGCCTTTTGTGGACACGCGTGCCGCCCAGATAACGTCGGCGTCCGAGGCTGCGTGCTTGATCAATTCGACAGTCATGTCGCTGCGGAAGGTGATGCCTGGCACGGTCGCTATTGTGCTCGCAGTTGCCGTCAGTTCCATACCGTGCCCTTCGTCCGCGTCATGGCGCCCGCCCAGTGCGTGCCATGATCCATCATGCCGGGGTCGGCTGACATTTGAGCCGCGGGACATGCCGGTCTCCTAGCGCTCCGCCGAAAGGTGCAGATCAGACAGAGCCCGCCAGACCTGGGCGATTAAGAGATCACTTAATCGCCGGTCGCAAGCAGCGCTGCCAGAGCGTTAGAGTCAATCAAGATTAAGTTTGGCCGGAGGGATGCCCGTTATGAGCGCTGAGCGCACAGAGGCGCTGGACGTGCTGCGCGACGTCTGGCGCGGCAAGGGGCAGACAGCTGCCGACCTGGACGAGGCAGCCGCAGAAGGCAAGACCTGCAAGCGTATGAGCGATGCGGGCGTGGGCTATGAGGACTTCGCTGCTGGTGACGAGGACCTGAACTCAGCGTGGCGCACCCGGCTGGAGCGCGAGGGCAAGCTCGATCGCTCCGGTGGAACTGTCCGGGACCTCGTGCTCGGCTCCGCCGAGACTCGCTGACGCTGACCCTGAAGGCAACATCTGACGGCTAGGAGCTTGCTTCTTGAAGTATCCCGAAACCGTCCAGGAGCTAACTGACAGCCTGCGTCAGGGCGGGTATCTCGCTGATCGCGGCCTGGCTACCGCGCTGTTGGTATCGCTGTCGCTGCACCGGCCAGTCCTGCTGGAAGGCGAGGTCGGAGTCGGCAAGACCGAGCTAGCGAAGGTACTGGCAGCGGTATTCGGCCGTCGGCTCATCCGGCTTCAGTGTTACGAGGGCATCGATACCAACCAGGCCCTCTATGAGTGGGACTACGCCAGGCAGATGCTCCAGATCCGGGCCCTGTCCGAGCGTCAGATTGCCGACGAGGACGCTGTCGACAAGCTGTTCGGACCAAAGTTCCTAGTGGAGCGCCCACTGCTCGAAGCGGTCCGAGCCGGCGATCAGGCTGTGCTTCTGATCGACGAGATCGACCGGGCTGACGATGAGTTCGAGGCGTTCCTGCTAGAAGTGCTCTCCGACTTCCAGATCAGCATCCCCGAAGTAGGAACTGTCCAGGCACCCTCTGCGCCTGTTGTCATCTTGACCTCGAACAGGACGCGCGAACTGCACGATGCACTTCGCCGTCGCTGCCTCTACCACTGGATTGGGTATCCAAGCGCGGACCGCGAAGTGGAGATCGTTTTGGTGCGCGCCCCCGGAGCAGCCGAACTGCTTACCCGCAAGGTCGTCCATGCCGTGCACAGGCTGCGCGAGCTAGATCTAGCCAAACCGCCCGGAGTCGCCGAGACGATCGACTGGGTGCGGACCCTGGAATTTCTCGGTGAGACCGACCTGAACCCGCAAGCAGCCGGCGAGACGCTCGGCGCGGTCATCAAGGATCATGACGATCTCGCGGTAGTGCGCGAGAACCTGGAGGAGATCACCTCGGGTGCCTGAGCGGACAGCATTTCCGGGGCTGCTGGTGGATTTCGCGCGGGCGCTGCGGGCCGCGGGACTGGTAGTCGGCACGGGTGATGTGCTGACTTACTGCTCGGCTATGACGCCACTGGATCCAACTGACCTCGTCGACCTGTACTGGGCCGGCCGGACCTCGCTGGTGTCGCGGCATGAAGACATTCCGACTTATGACCGGGTGTTCCGCCAGTTCTTCCTGCATGTCGGCGCTCCTGCTGCGAGCCTGCTGATGCTCAAGACATCAGCGGCAGCCGAGGCAGAGACCACGCTGGTCATGCCCGCCACCGAACCTGGTCCAGAAGAAGAGCCTGAGCAGGCTGTCCTTGGGTGGATGGCCTCAGACGTCGACGCGCTGAAGCACAGGTCGTTTAGTGCCTGCACGCCGGCCGAGCTGGCTGCGTTGCGGAAGATCATGGCTCGAATCAGGCTGACGCCACCCCGACGGCGTACGCGACGGACAAGACCCGGAAAGGCGAGCCACGTTCCTGATCTTCGAAGGGTTATCAGGAACTCGATGCGCATGCATGGCGAGCCAGCCGAGCTGTACTTCCGGGAGCGGAAAGTCAAGCTTCGGCCGCTGATCCTGATACTCGACGTTTCCGGGTCGATGGCTGACTATTCGCGGCACTTGCTGCAGTTCGCCTATTCGGCCAAGCAGGCAGCTGCCAAGGTAGAGGTCTTCTGCTTTGGCACCCGGCTCACTCGGATCACCAGGGCGCTTGAGCACAGGCGACCTGATGTTGCCCTGGAGCAGGCGGCGCGCACTGTTGTCGACTGGGATGGCGGGACGAGGATCGGCGGTTCGCTCGACAGTTTCATCCGGCGGTGGGGCCGGGGTGGGTTCTGCCGAGGCGGCATCGTCGTTATCTGCTCCGATGGCCTAGACCGCGGAGACCCGGAACTGCTCGCCGGTGCCATGGAGCGCCTCTCGCGGCTTAGCCACCGCATCGTCTGGCTGAACCCGCATAAGGGCAGCGATGCTAACTTCCGCCCGAGCACGCTTGGCATGATGGTGGCAGAGCCGCATATTGACCTGCTGCTGTCCGGCCACGATCTGGCTAGCTTGGAGCAGCTCGCGCAGATGCTGCCGTCCCTTAACTGAAGCGGGCCGAGCCGCGGACTGGGGAGACACCGGTGAAATGGAGTGTCGGCGTCGAAGCTGAAGGCGACCAGGTCTTGACGCGCGAGGAGATTGTCGAACTGGCGGACGCTGTTGCGGCCGACAACGGCATCGCTACCGGCATCGGAACAACCAGGTATGGTGCGCAGCTGCTGGTCGAGGCCGAGACTCGGGACGAGGCTATCGCCAAAGGAACTCAGGCATTCCTCGCTGCGGTCAAGATTGCCGGGCTGCCAGGAGGCTCGGTCGTGCGAACCGAGGCCATCAGCGAGGACGAAGATGAGGACGAGGGCGACCAGTGATAAGGCTAGGCTCGCTGGCTGGCTACCCGTTCGAGGGTCCGCGGGTGCTTGCCGGCTGGACGCCGCCGCCGATCGCTGCGGTCTACGCGATTGCCTATAAGCCCGACCCTGAGCGCAAACCAGATCGGTATGCGGTGATCTACGTCGGGCACGCCGACGATCTGTCGGCTGAACGGTTCCCGTTCCAGCATCCGCGTGCCCACTGCTGGATCAGCCGGGCAGGGTCAAAATGGAAGGTCTACATCTGCACCTACGAGGTGCCTGGCGGGAACCGGCCGCATCGCGAACAGATAGCCCGCGAGCTGGCTGCCATCTACCAGCCAAGCTGTAACGACACTCAGTACGACCATTCGTGGAAGCAGCAGTGGATCGGCGAGTATTCAGCGCCAACCACTGGTCCGGTTGCGCGCCGGGACCCGGACACCAGTGGCCACGACTGACCAGGAGCTACGGCCGAGCTGCCGCGCGACCTATCGCTACTGCGGACGCAACCCTACTGCGGGACGTAACCGACCGCGTCGTGCAGGCGCGAGCGCCTCGTGCCGGACGCCGGACGTGCTGGCTCAGGCACCTCTGGCTCTTCCGGCCGCGGCGTCACATCAGTCACGATTTCTTCGGCCATCCCGTAGAGCAGCGGCAGCGCGCCGGCCACTACCCCGCCGGTCTGGTTGATGTGCTCCACGCCCGGCCCGATGAGCTTGGCGTGACCGACGATCGTGCGCACGAGAACGCCGCACTCCTCGAGGTTCGCGCCAATCCGGTTCAGTAGCGTGCCTACCCAGAACAGGTAGAAGGCCAAGCCTGCGATGAGCAGCAGGATGACTATGACCGACAGAACGACCAGCGTGGTCATGACTTCACCTTCCCGAGCACGCGTCCGAGGAACAGGTGGTGCTTCAGGCCCTCGGCAAGCACAGCCTCCACGCCGTCAGCCACCTGCGGTATGAGGGTCGTGTCGGCCGTATTGGCGGCTGCGGCCTGCAACGTGTCGCGCACCGTGACGACCCGCCGGTCAATGATCTTGACGTAGTAGATGAGCAAGCTGAGAAGCGCGGCGACGGCGAGTACGACCACGAATCCGATGATGATCGTGACAACCCACCATGTGTGCTCGCTGGAGTTCATGGCCAATGTGTGCACAGCTATCCTCCGAGCCTCTCGCGGCCGCGCTGCAGCCCGCCAATGATGATCGTGGCGTGTTCTATCGTCGTGCGCAGGGCCGCAAGCGGTGCGGTGTTGTGTACCGCATCAGTGAGCGCGTCGTTAATCTTCGGCGCCTCGTTACCGATGGATCGCGCCAGCAGCAGGATCGGGACCACCAGGGCGACCACCGCAATAAGCACGATGCCGCCGAGGACATAACCGAGAATCCAGCCGAAGCTGCTGAAGTTACCGGCCGAGGCCGCAGCCACATGTACGTTCATCGCTGATCAGACCGTTTCGCAGAAGTCCCGGACGGGCTTCAGGTTGTCGTTCACTGACGTGAGCCTGGCGGGCACCGTACTGGTGAGCTGCGCGACGGCCTGCACGCCGCCGGTCGTGGCGACCAGCGTCGCGCGGATGGCGCGCAGATGGAGAATGACTCGCAACAATCCGACCGCTGCTATCGCGATGATCAGCGCGGCGACTATCAATGTCATCCAGGCGGCTGCCGGCATGACTAACTCCCTTCTGCTCGGTGGCCGCTAGCCGAGGAGCTTGGCTACCGAGCCCGCATACCGGACTGCTCCAACACTGACCTCGCCGACGGTCGCGTCGGTGGTTGCCAGGGCCTCTGGCACGCCCTGCAACTCGCCTATGAGGGCGACACCGCCGCTGAGGATCTCGTCGGTCGCTCCCCTGATCCGCTCAAGTGCCGCGAGCACGCGGTTTACGAGGTAAATCACGACCGGCAATACGACCACCAGCAGGACGATGTTGCCGATCCACCACAAGGCCATGGCCATGCGCTCCTTAGCTCAGCAAGCCTCAGCTCGCCGGTTGGTAGGGAAGGAAGAAACGGCGGAATACGCGCATCAGTGCCAGCCGGGCGGCGCGCAGTCCCAGTTGGAAGCCGCTGGCCGGCGTCGCCGACGCAGCCGCGATCTGCTCGGCCGACTCGCCTCGGTCGAGCCGCGCGATCCGGTCCTGCATGTTGGCCGAGAAATCGCGCATGAGCACTGAGGTGACATCGGAAATCATCCCCCGGCCGTATTGCGCCGCGGCGCCTGCGAGCTGGAGGTCCTGGGTCACATCGACCTTCGTGCCACGTCCCGATCGAGCGAGGGTGGCCGTAATCACCATGTTGGCCTGACCCCGGCCTCGCTCTTCAGCGCCGGCCGCGTGCACCACGACTCGCTTGGCTGCCTCATCCCGCTCGGTGATCTCGGCGACGCCGCCGAACTGGAGCCGCACGGGACCCATCCGGACCGCCACACGGCCCTTGTACTTGTTGTCTCCCAAGTCCTCGGTTAGCTCGGCACCCGGCAGGCAGCTCGCGACTTGCGGAATGTTGTCAAAGAACTGCCATACCTTCTCGACCGGCTCGGCGACCTCGAAGTTGCTCGTGATCAGCATCGGGTATCTCTCTTCGCGTTGGCGCTTGCGTACGCAGCAGGATCGTTCTCGAACGCCTGACGGCAGCCGGATCCGCAGAAGTAATAAGTACTGCCGTCGTGCTCGAGCGGCAGCCCATTTGGTCCTGCGGTGACAGTCATCCCGCAGACCGGGTCGGTGGCTTGTGGATGACGCTTAGTCTTCGGAGGAGACGCAGTGTGCCCGGTCGACCGCCTTCCATGTGGCGACCGGGCGCCCTGACCCCTCTCTGCCGTTGCGCTAGCCAGCGCACCCGAGGCGCGGAAACGCACGAGTTCGGCCAGGATCGCAACTGCTATCTCTACATGAGTGGTACTGCCGAGATCGAGGCCGGCCGGGACGCGCACCCGCTCGAGCTGCTTCTTCGGCACGCCACGGTCGGCCAGGTAACCCAGCAATGCTTCTCCGCGCCGACGCGAGCCCACGACACCCAGGTAGGCAGGCTGGGCCGCGACCGCGCGCTCCAACACCGCCTCGTCTGAATGGCCTTGCGTCGCCACCACCAGCATCGAACGACTGCTCGCCGAAGCAGTAACGAAGTCGTCGCCGTCGATCATGTCCACATTCCAGTCCAGTGACCGCGCCATCGTCGCGAGCGCGTGCGCCATCGGCGAGCGGCCAACAATTACAAGATGGGGAACGGGGAGCACCGGCTCGATGTACACCTCAAGTGCGCCTTCACTTTGGCAGGCGATGGGCACGACCCGCATGCCGTCGGGCACAGCGCCGCCGAACTGATCCGGGCTGCCAAGCAGCAACAGCCGCGCGCTGCCCGATGAGATGACCTGCTGCGCTTCACGAATGACGGCGGGCTCTGCGCAGGCACCGCCAATCCAGCCGTCCAGTTCGCCGCTGGCCGTGATGATCGCGCGCGACCCCTGCTGGCTAGACGACGGGCCCTGCCGCCATACGACGGTTGCCAGCGCAAACGGCTCACCAGCACGCGCCATATCACTGGCCCGCTCGAGGACTGCCCGGCTGTCATCCATGGTCATTCGCTAGTCATCGGATCGCACCGGAGGAGCTCCCGAGACGTCGCGGCGGTAGGTGATCGCTTCCCAGACCCGGTCGGGCAGCAGCGGCATGTCAATGTTGCGCACGCCGGTGCCCGACAGCGCGTCCATGACCGCGTTAACGAAAGCGGCTGGTCCGCCTACCGCAGCGCACTCGCCGATGCCCTTGGCGCCGATCGGATGGTGCGGGCACGGCGTGACGACTTCGCTGTGCAATTCGAAGCCTGGTGTCTCCCACGCGGTCGGCAGCAGGTAGTCCATGTAGTTGGCCCCAACGCAGTTGCCGTCCGCGTCGAAAGTGATGAACTGCATGTTCGACATTGCATAGGCCTCGGTCAGCCCGCCCATGATCTGGCCTTCCACGATCATGGGGTTGATCCGGACACCGCAGTCGTCGACGGCGACCATCTTGAGCACGTCCCACACGCCGCTCTTCGGATCGACCTCGACCGTGACGATGTAGACGGCAAATGGCCAGGTGAGGTTTGGCGGGTCGTAGTAGGCGGTGTTCTCCAGGCCCGGCTCCATGCCATCGGGCATGTTGCTGTAAGCGGCGACCGCGCACTCTTGGATAGTGACGCCGCGGTCTGGCGCGCTGCGGACGTAGAACCTGCCAAGCTCCCACTCGACGTCCTCTTCCGAAACCTCGAGCAGGTGCGCGGCCAGCTTGCGGCACTTAGCCCGGATCTTGCGCGACACCATCGCGACGGCCGCGCCGGCAACTGGCGTGCTGCGCGAGGCGTACGTGCCCATGCCGAAGGGTGCGGTGTCGGTATCGCCCTCTTCGACAACGACGTCCTCGGCTGGAATGCCAAGCTCGTGGGCGACGATCTGAGCCCACGTGGTTTCGTGGCCTTGACCCTGGGTCTTGGCGCCAGTGCGCACAATTGCCTTACCGGTCATGTGCACTTTGAGGTCGGCCGAGTCGAACATCTTGATGCCGAGGATGTCGTACTCCCGGCTGTTGCCCGCACCGAGTGGCTCGGTCATCGTGGAGATCCCGAGCCCGAGCAGCCGACCACGCGCGCGTGCCTCAGCCTGCTCGCGCCGGAACGCCTCGTAGTCGATTGCCTTCAAACCGACGTCAAGGCACTTGGCGTACTGGCCAGAGTCGGTGAGGAAGCCGAACGGCGTGCGGTGCGGGAACTGGTCGTCACGCACGAAGTTCATCCGGCGGAAGTCGGCCTGGTCCATGCCGAGGTCATCGGCCGCCGCCTGGATCATCCGCTCCTGGAAGAACATCGCCTCTGTGACCCGGAACGAGCACCGGTATGCCACGCCGCCTGGTGCCTTGTTGCTGTAGGTCCCGCGAGCGGTCAGGTGCGCAGCCGGTATGTCGTAGGCGGCGAACGCGGAATGCAGCAGGCCGATCTTGAACTTGCTCGGCTGGGCGTCAGAGAAGAACGCCCCGTGGTCGGCGTCGCAGTGCATCCGCACGCCCAGGATCTTGCCGTCCCTGCGCAGTGCCACCTCGCCGTCCAGGTAGATGTCGCGCGCGAACCCAGTCGAAATCAGGTTGCCTGACTTGTCCTCGATCCACTTCACCGGTCGCTCGAGCAAGATCGACGCAAGGATCGAGCAGACATAGCCCGGGTACACCGGGACCTTGTTTCCGAAGCCGCCGCCGATGTCCGGCGAGATGATCCGGATCATGTGTTCGGGCAGCTCAGCGACCATGGCGACAGCGGCCCTGATGATGTGCGGAGCCTGCGTCGTCATGTACACGGTCAGCTTGGATGTGGCGCGGTTGAAGTCAGCAATCGAGCCGCAGCACTCGATCGGCGACGGGTGTGACCGCGGGTAGTGCAGTTGCAGCTTAGAGACCAAGTCGGCGTCCGCAAACGCGCGGTCAGTGCCCGCCGAATCGCCGACCTCCCAGTTGTAGATGACGTTGTCGGGCTGGTTTTCCTTGTCATCGCGGATGACGGGTGCTCCATCCGCGACCGCCTGGATCGGGTTGACGATGGCGGGAAGCGGTTCGTAGTCGACGACGATTGCCTCGCACGCGTCTTTGGCGATGTAGGGGTCGTCGGCGATCACGCACGCGACCTCCTGGCCCTGGAAACGGACCTTGTCGGTCGCTAGGACCGCCTGGGTGTCATAAGACAGCGTGGGCATCCAGGCGAGGTTCCTGGTCGCCATCATGTCGCCGGTTAGTACCAGCTGCACGCCGGGGATATCCCACGCCTTGCTGGCGTCGATCGACCGGATCCGGGCATGCGCCAGCGGGCTGCGCAGTATCTCCATGTGCAGCATGCCGGGCAGCACGATGTCGTCGGTGTAGTTGCCCTTGCCGCGGATGAACCGGCTGTCTTCGACACGCTTGCGGCTTGCGCCAAGTCCGCCGATCTTAATCTCGTCTACTGCCTGCGACATGTTCTGGATCCCGTCTAGGTGGCCAGCGTCACTCGCCGCTGGCTGCCCGCATCTTGCTAGCGGCCCACAGCACTGACTTCACGATGTTCTGGTAACCCGTGCACCGGCAGAGGTTGCCCGACAGGGCCCACCGCACTTCTTCCTCGGTCGGATCCGGGTTCGCCTCGAGCAGCGACTTTGCGGCCATCATCATGCCGGGCGTGCAAAATCCGCACTGCAGGCCATGCTCCTCGCGGAAGCCCTCCTGCAGCGGATGGAGCTCGCTCGCTGTGGCCAGGCCCTCAACTGTCTCCACCGAATGACCGTCGACCTGAACTGCGAGCATCGTGCACGATTTGACGGCCCTGCCATCAACGAGCACAGTGCATGCGCCGCAGTTGGTGGTGTCGCAGCCCATGTGCGTACCGGTCAGCCTGAGTCCCTGCCGGATCAGGTGCGACAGGAGCAGGCGCGGTTCGACTTCGGCGATCTTCTTCTCGCCGTTGATGGTGAACTTGATACGGCGTACCGGGAATTCAGCGGTTTCCTCGCCGCGATCGTCAAAGACCATCGTCATTGTCAGGCCGCCCTTTCCGCCGCATTGGTGTGGCCGCGACCAGCACCGCTGAGAATGCGCTCGACGAAAGTTGCCACCATGTGGCGCTTGTATTCGGCGCTGCCCCGATGATCGGTGCGCGGGTTGGCGGCGGCGGCCGCAAGCTGGCCTGCCTCGGCGATGGATTCGGCGGTCAGCGGCTTGCCGACGAGCGCTCGCTCTGCCTCGGCCGCATGGATCGTCGAGCCACCTACGCCGGTCAGGCCGATCCCGGCCCTGGTCACCGAGTCGCCGCTGGTCTCTATTGAGACCGCCACTCCGACCGTGGCGAAGTCGCCTACTCGCCGCTCGAGCTTGAGGTAGCCGCCTGCCCGAACACCGCGAGCCGGCGGGATAACGGCCTCAACCGCGATCTCGTCCGGCGCCAGCACATTCTGGAACGGGCCGGTGACGAACTCAGCTACGGGAATCTGCCGTCGGCCGCCAGGACCTTGCGCCACGACCGAGCCACCAAGCGACAACACGACTGAGGCCCAGTCGCCTTGCGGGTCGGCGTGACAAAGCGAGCCGACCAGCGTGCCACGGTTACGGACGATCGGGTCAGCGATCAGCGGTGCTGCTGCCGCCATGGTCGGCTGCGTGTCCTTCAGCAGGCCCGAGCGCTCCAGATCGACATGCCTGCACAGCGCCCCGACCCGGAGCGTGCCATCGGAATCGGCGCGGTGATAGGCCAGACCTGGAACGCTGTTGATATCGACGATCAGCTCCGGCGACGCGAAGCGCAGCTTCATTAGCGGAACGAGGCTCTGACCGCCTGCCAGTACCTTGGCCTCGTCCCCGCCTGAGCGCAGGAGCGTGATTGCCTCATCAAGCGAATGCGGTGCCTCGTAACGGAACCGCGATGGGTACATGCGTTTCCTCCGGTCTTCGGGGCGAGATATCGCGGATTAGCCCCCTTGCCGACGCTCCCTGGACTGGGGGTCGGCGACCGCGACGGGAAGTGAGTCGTACTCAGGGTCGGGCCGTGGCTCCTGATGTGGTGGCCAAGGTCCGGCGACTGGCTGTCCGGCGATCTTTAGATAGTCGATCAACTCTGGCCACGCCCAAACGGTGGGACTCTTGCCAGTCTTCGGCGCGTGCTCAATCAATTCATAGAGCCGCGGATTGCCTTTGCTGTGGCCGCTTGACTCAATCCGCATCGCACGCTCCCGCAGATGGGCGGCGTCTCACTTCTGCGACGCCAACTCCTCAGTATTCACAAGATGCTTTACCCACGTTTGCCACACCGCAACGGGCCAATAAGTGCTCGCTTAAGGTAGCAGGTAGTTCGCATACCATGCCACCTCAAGCAGTGATTTTAACTCCATATCGTGACGTATACGGGAGGCCGGAAACGTGAAGGTGGCACGCCGATTCCGGGCGAGCGCATCAAATGCATAGCCTCCGGAGTGCCAAGGAATCTGCGCAGGGCGCTCGCGGCATTACTGCGATGCTCGCGTTCTAGCAAAGTGGCGTGCCAGGACGCAGCCTTTGGTAGTCCAGGCACCTCGATCAGCGACAGTTCGCCGCGCCGTAGCTGCTGCGAGACAAGGTGTTCGATGGCCGGGGCAACGCCACCTCCGTCCGCGGCAGCCGCCCACGCGGCCGTCTGGCTCGGGAAGACCCCGATACTGCTTTCTGGCACGCCAAGTTGCTCGAGCAGCTTGCCGATATCGCTACCGGGATCAGCGCCATCGGGATCTACAAGCCAGCGCCATTGCCTGGCCGGACCACGCAGCTTCTCCCGGCCGGAGGCTACCGCCACGATCCGGTACTTGAAGATCGGCTCGCTGACCACCGGCAGCGGCTGTTCGCCCTGAGCGCCGGTGCCGATCGCCACGTCGGCCAGCCGGTTGGCGACCAGGACTGGTTGCTCGCTCGATACCGCGACCCCGGTCGAAGCTTCAATCGAGGCGGAGGCCCTGCGACTGAATGCATCCATGAGTGGTCCGGCGACGAACTCGGTAAACGTGGATGTACCCACGAGTCGCAGCTGCTCGGGAGCACCCTGGGCTGCCCGGACTGCCGCGTGTGCCTCAGCGCCGAGGACGACGATCTGGGAGGCTGTGGCCAGCAGTCGCGAACCACCAGGAGTGAGCGTCATGCCAGCTGGGCCGCGCGTGATCAGCTGGTCGCCAAGGTGCTGGCGGAGGGCAGTAAGAGCCTGGGACACGGCGGGCTCGCTGACGCCCAGAGCGCTGGCTGCGGCGGTCACCGACCCCAGGCGTGCCACGAGAACGAAGGCGTTCAACTGCGTCAGGGTCATAGCGCGGTCCCGTTTGTCCGATCCGCCATCATGGCAGCTAGAGCGGGGATTCGTACACTCATCTGGGACGCCCTGAAACAGGCAACAACGGATCGCGAACCCCTGAGAAGGGCGGCCCTGAGAAGGGCAACCCCGAGAAGGGCAGCACTGTGCAGGTTCCAGCCCACGTGGAGTACGAGAAGGCTGGCAGTGTTGAGCACGCGCTGGCACTGCTGGCCAGGTACGGCCAGGAGGCACGCATCCTGGCAGGCGGCCACAGCTTGATCCCCATGATGAAGCTGCGCCTCGTGCAGCCAGCTGTGCTGATCGATATCAACGGGCTCACCGACCTCTGCTATATCAACGTCAACGCAGATGAGCTAAGAATCGGTTCGCTTACCCGTCATGCGCAATTGCTCAACTCGGCGCTGGCAGGCCAGCACTTTACGATCTTGCATGACGCAGAACGAGTCATCGCAGACCCGATTGTCCGTAACTGGGGCACTATCGGGGGATCCCTTTGCCAGGCCGACCCGTCCGAGGACTTGTCTGCCGCGTTCGCGGCGCTCAAGGGCACGATGATCATCCGCGGCCCGGACGGCGGGCGCGAAGTCAGCGCCAGGGCCTTTCACACCGGCCCGTACGAGACCGTGATCGGCGCGGCCGAACTGCTGACCGAGATCAGGCTGCCGATCAAGCCTGGCGGCGGCAGTGCCTACCACAAGGTCAAGCGCCGGGCTGGTGACTGGCCCGTGGGCGCGGCTGGCGCGGCCCTGTGGCTGCAGGACGGCGCAATTACCGATGTGGGAATCGGACTTACCGCCGTTGGCGCCACCCACTTCGCGGCCGCAGAGGCCGAGGACTACCTGCGCCGACGGCCGGCGACCGAGGAAACCTTCGCCGCAGCCGGCGAGATAGCCGCAGACAGTTGCCGTCCAACCAGCGACCAGCGCGGGCCGGCGGACTACAAGCGTCACCTGGCCAGGGAGCTGACGATCAGGGCGCTGCGCAGCGCGGCAATCCGGGCCGGTGATCAGAACGGCCAAGGTGTCTCCGCTTGGTCGCAGCAACCACGCGGCGGACCGCCGAAATGAAAGTGACAGTGACGGTCAACGGGACCGAGCACGTGCGCGAGGTCGAGCCGCGGTTGCTGCTCATTCATTTCTTGCGCGATGAGCTGCGGCTCACCGGAACACACTGGGGTTGTGACACCTCTAACTGCGGCGCATGCATTGTCTGGCTGGATGAGGTGCCGGTGAAGTCGTGCACGGTCCTGGCGGCAATGGCAGATGGTCACAACATCACTACCGTGGAAGGGCTGGCCAGAGACGGCGAATTGGACCCCGTCCAGCGCGGCTTCGCCGAATGCCACGGCCTGCAATGCGGATTCTGCACGCCGGGAATGATGATGACGGCACGGTGGCTGCTCGATCAAAACCCTGATCCGACCGAAGCCGAGATCCGTGAAGCGATCTCCGGGCAGATCTGCCGGTGCACCGGATACGAGAACATCGTCCGCTCCATCCAGTGGGCCGCGAGGATCGGGGGCGGTTCCAATTCACAACCATGATTCACATGGGAACGGGGTATACGGCCCAACGCCGCGCAAGGAAGACGCGCGGTTTATCCGCGGGCAAGGCACCTATGTCGATGACATCTCGCTTCCCGGCATGCTGCACGGCGCGATCTTGCGCAGCCCACTGGCGCATGCGCGCATCGTGTCCGTCGACGCGACGGCAGCTCGCGCGCATCCTCGCGTTGAGGCTGTCATCACCGGCGCCGACCTAGCCGAACGCGGCCTTGCCTGGATGCCGACACTGTCGGCCGACGTGCAGGCGGTGCTAGCGACTGACAAGGTGCGCTTCCAGGGTCAGGAAATCGCGTTCGTTGTTGCGCACGATCGCTACGCAGCTCGCGATGCGCTCGAGCTGATTGCGGTGGAATACGAGCCGCTGCCGCCGGTTGCTGACGCACGAGCCGCGCTGGCGCCCGATGCGCCGCTCATCAGAGACGACCTGGCCGCCCAGGCTGGAAATCACGTCTTTGACTGGACGGCAGGAGATAAGGACGCCACTGACGCGGTGTTCGCGGCCGCGGACGTTGTGGTCGGCTGCGAAATGATCTATCCCCGTTCCCATCCTGCGCCGCTGGAGACGTGCGGAATCGTCGCGGAAATGAATGCTGTCAGCGGCCAGCTGACGCTATGGGCAACAAGCCAAGCCCCGCATGCGCACCGAACCATCCTGGCGATGGTCACAGGTCTGCCTGAGCACAAGATCCGGATTATCTCGCCGGACCTGGGCGGCGGCTTTGGCAACAAGGTACCGATCTATCCCGGCTACCTGTGCGCGATCGTTGCCGCGCTGCAAACCGGCCGGCCCGTCAAGTGGGTCGAGGACAGGTCAGAGAACCTGATGTCGACAACCTTTGCCCGCGACTATCACATGCACGGTGAGATAGCCGCGACGAAGGACGGCAAGATCCTTGGTCTGCGCTGCCAGGTGCTGGCCGACCACGGTGCGTTCAACGCGACGGCGCAACCGACGACGTATCCGGCCGGGTTTTTTCACATCTTCACCGGGTCGTACGATCTCGCGGCCGCCCATTGCCAGGTAACAGGCGTCTACACGAACAAGGCGCCAGGCGGAGTCGCGTACTCGTGCTCGTTCCGCATCACAGAGGCTGTCTATCTGGTCGAGCGGCTCGTCGACATGCTGGCGCGTGAGCTTTCCGCGGATCCAGCTGAGTTGCGGATGCAAAACCTTCTGCGCCCCGAGCAGTTCCCATATAAGGGCCCGACCGGCTGGGAGTACGACTCCGGTGACTATCCGCGAGCCCTTGCGCTGGCGCTGGAAATCGCCGGCTACGAATCGCTACGGCGCGAGCAGGCCGAACGCCGAGCCCGCGGCGAGTGCATGGGCATCGGGCTCAGCTTCTTCACCGAGGGCGTTGGCGCTGGGCCGCGCGGACATATGGACATCCTCGGCCTTGCCATGGTCGATGGTGCCGACCTGCGTGTGCACCCGACAGGTAAGGCAGTGCTCGGGATCTCTGTGCAGACTCAAGGGCAGGGCCACGAGACGACATTCGCTCAGATCGTCGCGCAGGAACTTGGCCTCTCGGTCGACGACGTCGAGGTGGTGCACGGCGATACCGACCGGACGCCGTTCGGTCTGGGCACCTATGGCTCGAGGTCAACCCCGGTGTCTGGCGCTGCGGCGGTAATGGCGGCCCGCAAAGTCCGCGAACGCGCCAAGATTGTGGCCGCGGCCATGATGGAAGTCGCTGCAGACGACCTGGAATGGATCGACGGCAGGTGGCGCGTGCGCGGGGATCCTGAGCAAGGGCGAAGCATTCCCGAGATCGCGATGGCGGCGCACTCGTCGCTGGAACTGCCGCCTGGCGTCGACGGTCACCTGGATGCATCCGTTGTGTACAACCCGCCCAACCTGACGTTCCCGTTCGGCGCGTACGTGTGCGTGACTGACGTGGATCCCGGTACGGGCGAGGTGACTGTCCGCAGGTTCATTGCCGTGGACGACTGCGGCGTACGGATCAACCCGATGATCGTTGAGGGCCAGATCCACCGTGGCCTGGCCGACGGGGTCGGAATGGCCCTGATGCAGGCTGTCGTGTTTGACGAGAACGGCAACTGCCTCGGCGGCTCATTCATGGACTATTTGCTGCCGACGGCGCTGGAGTGCCCGTCCTGGGAATTGGGCACCACTGTCACGCCCTCGCCGCATCATCCGATTGGCGCTAAGGGTGTGGGCGAGTCGGCGACTGTTGGTTCGCCAGCCGCGGTTGTGAACTCGGTAGTCGATGCCCTGGCCCCGCTCGGTGTCCGGCATGCTGACATGCCGCTTACCCCGGCGAACGTGTGGCTCGCGATTCAGGGCCGACCGGTTCGCTCGGACCTGGCAATAAGCTGATGAGCCAGGTTGTTGAACCTGTGTTGCCCCCGGTTGCATACGGGCCTCTCGGGTTGATGTGATTGCCGGTAGCCCGAATGCCAGAAGATGGAGATATGAGCGATCTCGCCGAGCAATTGCCGGAT
>Ga0126373_10001304_pt1 | contig 17598 bp, 17 predicted proteins | sample PanSoiMetPlot_11_FD_92545 | JGI IMG/M metagenome (GOLD analysis project Ga0126373, IMG submission 92545) | Tropical forest soil microbial communities from Panama - MetaG Plot_11 | ecosystem: Environmental > Terrestrial > Soil > Tropical forest > Bulk soil | place: Panama | collected 2016-02-17 | reverse complement strand
GCAGCCCGGCAGACGGGCGCGCAATCTATCCACCCTGGGTACGGATTCCTCGCCGAGAATCCTGCATTTGCGGCCAGCGTGATCGACGCTGGACTGATCTGGGTCGGCCCGTCGCCAGGATCGATCGAGCAGATGGGCAACAAGATCAACGCCCGGAACTTGATGGCGCAGGCCGGAGTTCCGGTCTCGGCCGGCACCGCCGAGCCCGTAGCTGATGTCACGTCGGCGCTCGCGGCTGCCGAGCAGATCGGCTATCCGGTCATGATCAAAGCTTCAGCAGGCGGCGGCGGGATTGGCATGAGCGCTGCGGCCGATGCGACACAGCTCGCGGCTGGGTTCGAGACGGCGCGTTCACGCGCTGAACGGTTTTTCGGCAATCCGGCCATCTTGCTCGAGCGGTTCGTCGAGCGAGCGCGCCACGTCGAGGTCCAGATTCTGGGCCTGAACGATGGCCACGTGATTGCGCTTGGCGAGCGAGATTGCTCGGTGCAGCGTCGGCATCAGAAGGTGGCCGAGGAGACACCGTCGCCCGGCATAGGAGCGGACCTGCGAGCCAAGATGCTGGCTGCGGCAGCGCAGTGCGGGCAGACGGTCAACTACCTTGGCGCGGGAACGGTTGAGTTCCTTGTCGACGTGACCGCTGGCGATTTCACGTTCCTGGAGATGAATACCAGGTTGCAAGTTGAGCACCCGGTCACCGAGTTGGTCACGGGCATAGACCTAGTAGAGCAACAGTTCCTGATCGCTGACGGCGGTAGTGTCAACTTTGCGCAGGACCAGCTGAAGCCAGAGGGGCATGCACTGGAACTGCGCGTCTATGCAGAGGACTCCAAGCGCTTCCTGCCGAGCCCCGGCACGATTTCGGTCTGGGAGGAGCCATCTGGGCCGGGAGTGCGCGTCGACGCCGGCTATACCGCTGGGAACGTCGTCACCCCGTTTTATGACCCGCTGCTGGCAAAGCTCTGCGTGCACGGAGCCGATCGGGCGCAGGCACTAGAGCGAGCCAGGAGCGCGGTTGCGGCCTTTCATGTCTCCGGGCTCAAGACGAACCTAGAGTTCCATGCGGAGCTGCTGGAATCGGCGGAATTCTGTAGCGGCGACTACGACACGTCGCTGGTTAGCCATCTGCGCCCCTAAGCGGGCAGCGACGGGACATTATTAACCGCAACTGGCCCGCGGTGGCTGTTAAGTAGGAGGACATGTGAGCGAGGTCCGCGCTGAGATGGTTGCCAACGTCTGGAAGGTCGTGGCGACCGAAGGCGAGGCGGTCGCCGACGGCGACACACTGGTGATACTTGAGTCGATGAAGATGGAGATTCCGGTTCTTGCCGAGGACGCTGGCACGCTGACCAGGCTGGCCGTCGCTGAGGGTGACGTGGTTCAGGAAGGCGATCTCATCGCGGTCATCGAATAAACGAACCGGCGTCAGACGCTGTTGGTCGACCGCGGGTAGGCGTCCTTCGGATCAGTCATGACGTTGACGAGGTAAGGCACGCCGGAGTCAAACGCGCGCCGCAGCGCAGGACCGATATCTTCCGCAGCTGTCACCAGCTCCCCGCCGCCGCCTAGGGCCGTGACTACCTGGTCATAACGGCACCCCGGCTGCAGCTCTGCTGCGACGTCGTACCCGTAGATCATCTGCATCGGGTGTTTCTCGAGCCCCCAGATCCCGTTGTTGCCGCAGATCATCACGACTGGCAGGTTGTGCCGGACCAGGGTGTCGACGTCCATCAATGAGAAACCGGCTGCGCCATCACCAAGCAGCAGCACTATCTGGCCCTGCGGCTTCGCGACACGGGCCGCAATGGCGTAGCCGAGGCCAGTCCCGAGACATCCGTAGGGTCCTGGATCGAGCCAGCCACCCGGCTGTCTCGGCTCGATGTGCTTGCCGGCGTAGCTGACGAAGTCGCCGCCGTCGCCGATGACGACTGCATCCGGATCCAGCGTCTTGGCCAGCTCGCCGTAGATGCGCAAGGGATGGATCGGGTGTGCGTCGCTGGCCAGCAATGCCGCGTCGGCGGATATCGCTGCAGACGATGCTGCCTGCAGCTTCGGCAGCCAGTTCTGCGACCATCGGCTCGCCCCGGCTGACGACGCCGCGCGAGCGAGGCCGGTGAAGATGGCATCCAGCGCACCAGCGGCTGAGCCCGCAAGCTCGCAGTGGGTCGCGATCTCACCACTCGCGTCGGCGATGTGCACGACCTTGGCGGACGGAGTCTCGTTCTTTCCGCCGAACTTGCCGTAGCCGAGGCGAAAGTCCAGCGGCGTGCCCGCGACGAGCACGAGATCGGCTTCGCCCAGAGCGACCGACCGCGCTCGGGTTACGAGCAGCGGATGCCCGGCCGGCAGGATCCCTCGGCCCTGGCCGTTGGCGACCACCGGCAGGCGGAGTTGCTCTGCGAAGGTACTAGCCGCCACCTCTGCGCGGCCTAGCCAGACGTCGGATCCCAGCACGAGCACAGGTCTGCTGGCTTCGGCGAGCAGCCGCGCGATTAGCTCGATCGCCTCCGGCTCGCACGCCACATCGCCGGAACCGGCAGTGCGCGGACCTGCATTCTCTGGTGCTGAATGCATTGGCGCTGAATTCATCGACGGGGCGGCGTCCACTGCGCCGAACATTGCCTCCAGGCTGACATCGAGGAACACCGGGCCGCGGTGCCTCGAGTTCGCCAGCGCGAAGGCTTCATCCGCCGCGGCACCAACCCGCCCGGTCTCGTGCTCGGTCCAGGCGCGCTTGGTGACCGGGGCTAGCAACGGAGGATGGTCGAGTTCCTGCAGGCTGCCCAGACCCCAGCGGGAGTCGGCAGCGCGGCCTCCGATCACTACCACTGGTGAGCCGTTGAAGTGCGCGGTTGTCACCGCACTGACGCCGTTAGTCACTCCTGGTCCGGCGGTAACTACGGCGAGGCCGGGGGAGCGGGTCAGCCTGGCCGTCGCTTCGGCAGCGAACACAGCGGTCTGCTCATGCCTGACATCGACGATTCGCATAGGTGGGCGTGCCGTCACGGCACCGTCATAGACCGGGAAGACATGCAGCCCTGACAAGGTGAACACGGTCGCCACGCCGTGCTTCCTGGCTGCCGCGACCACTTGGGCGCCACCGTGTGCTGGCCGCTGTTCGTCCGTCATGGGGTGACGTTACCAGCAGGTAGCAGCCGTGAGCAGGAGCAAGCTTCTGACCGCAGCACGCTGCAGTGTCGCATCCGTGGCGGGCTGGGCACGGCTCACGGGCTGCGATGATGGACGGGTGCCCACCCTCTCTGATCTGGCCGCCAAAGCCGGACTCGATAGCTCGCAGCTCGAGTGGCTGCATGCGCTAGTTTCCGATTGGCAACTGCTGGCTGACCTGTCGTTCGCTGACCTGGTGCTCTGGGCGCCCTTGGGTGACCGGGAAAGTCCGGATGAAGACTGGCTCCGTAGTGGCGACTGGCTGGCGCTAGCTCAGATGCGGCCTACCACGGCACCGACGGCACTGCCGGATGACATCGTCGGGACGCTGCGACCGGGCGGGCAACGGCCGTTCCTGGCGGCCGCGTTCCTGGAGAAGCGCATCTGTCGTGAGGGCGACCCCGAGTGGACCAGAGGCGTTCCCGTCCGGCACGAGACGATTCCGGTGCTGTGCGACGACAAGGTGATCGCAGTCATCGAGCGCTCGACGAATCTCAGCTCCGCGCGTACCCCGAGCCGCCTCGACCTTGCGTACTTGCGGGCAGCTGACGACCTGGCACAGATGGTGGCCGCGGGAATGTTCCCCGGCCGGGGAGATGAGCCTGCCCTGGTTAGGTCGCCCAGGGTCGGCGACGGCATGCTGCGCCTCAGCCGGTCCGGGAAGGTCACATACGCCAGCCCGAACGCGCTCTCGGCTTACCGGCGCCTCGGACTTACCGCGGACCTTGTCGGCAAGCCCTTGGGCCCGCTGACCGCCCGGCTATGCGCGAACCGGGAGCCCCGCGACGACTCACTCATGCAGGCAGCCAGCGGACGGTCACATGCGGAGGTCGAGGTGGACGGGAACGGTTCAGTCGTGCAACTGCGGACCATCCCGTTGATCGTGGACGGCCAGCGCGCTGGCGCACTGATACTCCTGCGCGATGTGACCGAGCTACGGCACCGGGAGCGCGAGCTTCTCAGCAAGGACGCGACGATCCGGGAGATCCACCACCGGGTCAAGAACAACTTGCAGACGGTCGCCGCGCTTTTGCGCCTGCAAGCAAGGCGGCTGAGCGGCCCCGAAGCCAAGGCGGCGCTTGAGGAGGCCGTCCGCCGAGTCGGCTCGATCGCGATGGTGCACGAGACGCTGTCGCACGTGCCTGACGAGGTCGTCGACTTCGACGAAATTGCCGGCCGCGTCGCGATGATGGCCGGCGAGGTATCGGCGCCCGAGGCTAGGGTGACGCCGACGCTGGTTGGCGAGTTCGGGATGCTGCCCGCAATGGTCGCAACGCCACTTGCGCTCGTACTGACTGAGCTGTTGCAGAACGCGCTCCAGCACGGGCTGAGTCGGCCCGACCAAGCGGCTACGGGCTATCTGGAGATCGCTGCCACGCACTCGGCAGGGCGGCTCACAGCGACTGTTACCGATAACGGCGCGGGCCTGCCAACAGACTTCGACCTTGAGGCCACGACGAGCTTGGGCCTGCAGATTGTGCGGACGCTCGTGCTAACCGAGCTCGACGGACGACTGGAGATAGATCCGCGTCCCGGCGGCGGGACTCGAGTGCTCGTGGAGATTCCGCTGCCCGAGCCGTCGCTTACCTGACTCGGTCGCACAACCAGAAGCTGCGCCGCTCCAGCCGGAGACGGCGCAGCTCAGCAGGAAATCAGGCTCCCGCGCGTGCAGCAACCCGACTGCGACGCTTCACCGCGCGCCGCTCGTCCTCGCTAAGTCCGCCCCAGACACCGGCGTCTTGGCCGCTTTCGAGTGCCCACTGCAGGCAGGGTTCCGTGACCTTGCACCGCTGGCACACCGACTTGGCCTCGTCGATCTGGAGTAGCGCAGGCCCGGTGTTGCCGATTGGGAAGAAAAGCTCCGGGTCCACGTCACGGCAGGCGGCATGGTGACGCCAGTCCATGAGTCCACTCCTCCTTGCGCTCAGGCCCGATCGGCCTGGCTCCTCAGTCGCGCTTGTGAATGATTTCACGAGCTAAGTTCTATGTCCGCTAAGTCCGTTTTTGCTGTTGATCTTGGCGTACTGGTTAAATCGGCGATGCTGTGCTTACCCCGGCTGCGCCGTATTTATACCGGCGATGCCAAGTCCGGACTTTTGCTCCGGCTCTCCGTGGTGTGCTATTCGGCCGCGCCGCTTTCACGTCGCCTGCCAGGCCTGGCGCGCGCTAACGCACCGTTCACCAGGAGCGTTACAACCCTCTCAACATCGGCCAACAACCGCAAGAGGCTAGGGCAAAGGTTCTACAGGATTTCGGTGTCAGATCAGTCACATGGCTGGCATGGGAGCCGTGCCGGACGTAGGCATTGGACCACTTGCCCGGGTCTTATATGAATATTGAGAATGTTTGAGCTGTTTTATTATGAGTGGACGTTGTCAATCTCGCATAGATTAACCCATCGATAACCCAATTACGCGCAGGGCCCGGGGGACTGATCGGAACAGAACTTCCTCGACCTCGCCCATGTACTCGCCATCGAGCTGAAATGCAACTGGACGGCCAGCTCGAAGCCCGATTACCGGTAGATCATGCCCTGATAGGACAGACCGGCCATGTGGCGGTTCAGTCCGAGTCGAGAGCATTTGGCGCAATGTGCGCAGCGTGGCCACCGTGCTCAGGCTGCGAAAACAGAGCAGATCCAGTCCGGTGTCGAATCTGGCTCGCGGGGTCGCATTGACAGGCCTGTTGCCAAGAAACGTCCATGGCGCAGAGTTCGAGACGATGCAGAGGTAGACGACCTGGCCGCTCAACTCTGACGGCTGTGTGATGGTGATGGCCGGATGCCTGCGATCGGTGACTTGGAAGTACTGGCGCAATGCCGTCCTGGCGAAAAGTGTGGGCGTCAGTGCCTTGCCGGTTGCTCGCCTGCCTTCCACGGCACGTACAGCCTCGGCGTCCAGCCCAACGCCTGCGTTGAAGGTGAAGTACCGGCCGTTGGCATTGCCGAGCCCAATGCACCGTTCGCGGCCGCTGGCCAGGTCCTCGATTAGCTTGCCTGCTGCGTCCACCGGGTCGGTCGGCAGCATCAGCGACCGGGTGAAGACGTTCGCGTTGCCGCCGGGGAGCGCCGCAAGCGCGGGCAGGTCCTTGGCGTCTGGCAGGTCAGGAGCATGCGATACAGCTGTTGCGCTGGCCCACTGCGCGGCGCTGGTCTTGGCAGCGCTGGTCTTGGTATCGGGTGGAAAAGTAGTCGCTGCTGCGTCGGGCCAATCTCGCGCCGGGTCCAGACTGGCCGGGTCCGATAGTGCGCCGTCTCCACCGAGAATCCCGTTAACGGCCTCGTTCACCGTGCCGTCTCCGCCGAGGGTCATGACCAGGCCAAATTTGTCTGCAGTGGCGGTCGCGGCAAGTTTCGTCGCCTCGCCCCGGTAACGTGTCTGCACGACCTCTAGGTCAACTGCGGAGGCGAGCGCCCGCACAATGACATCGCGTCGTTGCCGGGTTGTGGAGGTGGCATTTGGGTTCACGATCAAAAGCGCGCGCACGGGCCAAAGTTAACCAGCCAGCGGCTCGCAAGGCGCAAGCGGCCCAGAAGCCCCAGCAGGCAGCTCAGCAGCGTCAGCAGGCTGCTCAGCAAGGTCAGCCCTCCGCAGCCGCCCCGAAACCAGCTGCCGCACCTACCCCGACGGCTACGCCAAGGACCGTGCTAGCCGCGGCCACAGTGCAACTCATCGAGGCTGTAGCGGTACTTGGGGTCTCCATCTTTGTTGCGGTAGAAACTGCCACTGGACGTTCATATCAGCAGAGCAGCGGTATCGCCTTGACGCTGATCGGCATTGGCACCACGCTGGCACTGGCATTTGTTGCCCGCGGCATTCGGGCAGGCCGCCGCTGGTCTCGGACTCCGGCGATGCTGACGCAGCTGTTCACTGGAATCGTGGCCATTTACCTTATGCAGTCAGGACGTTTCGATTGGGGTGTTCCGGCTGTCTTGCTGGCTATAGCCGGATTCGGCACGCTATTGGCGCCATCGAGCGTCGAAATGCTTACGCCAGGCCGCACCGGCAAGGCGAGCAACCGGGGCTGAGACGGCCCCGTTCCCATTGAGAATTTGATTTTCTATGGGTTATTCGTCGCTTGTGAGGCCTTCGCGCAGCTGAGCTAGCGTTCTGGCCAGCAGCCGTGAGACGTGCATCTGCGAGATGCCAAGCTCGGTGGCGATCTGGGACTGGGTCATGTTTCCGAAGAACCGAAGCAACAGGATTCGCTTCTCTCGGGGTGGCAGTTGCTCCAGCAACGGCTTGAGCGACTCGCGGTACTCCACGCCTTCGAGGGCCTCATCTACGATGCCGAGTGACTCAGCAACCGCCGGGGCATCGTCGTCGCCGGAGTCTGGCGCGTCCAGCGAGACCGTTGAGTACGCGTTGGCGGACTCCAGGCCTTCCAGCACCTCTTCTTCGCTCATCTGGAGGTGATCAGCGAGTTCACCGACGGTCGGGGCCCGGCCAAGGCGCTGAGCGAGCTCGCCGATCGCCTTTGCCAGGGCCAGCTTTAGCTCCTGCAGCCGCCGGGGTACGCGTACGGCCCAGCCCTTGTCGCGGAAATGGCGCTTGATCTCGCCCACGATCGTGGGCGTCGCGTAGGTCGAGAATTCCACGCCCCGGTCGAGGTCGAACCGGTCGATGGACTTGATCAGGCCGATCGTCGCGACCTGGGTGAGGTCATCGAGCCATTCCCCGCGATTACGGAACCGGCGCGCAAGGTACTCGACCAAGGGCAGATGCAATTCGACGAGCTCGCTGCGGATCCGCAGGCGCTCCTCGTTGTCTGGTGGCAGCTCGGAAAGCCGCTCAAACAAGTCCCTGGCGTGCGTCCGCTCGCGCGCGCCATGCTGGGAGCGCGGCGGCGGTTGCAGCTCGTCGGTCAGTTCTGCGCCATCGCCGAGCTCTAGCACGGCGGGCAGCGCGCCGTCGGTGTCATCGGGCGCAGCTCCCCTGGCCGGCGCGGTCGACATCAATTCGAACTCCTCGGTCAAGGCGACCTCTGTTTCCCCCGTCACACCGACCCCGGATTCGGGCGGCTTTTGCGCATCACGATGGCAAGCCTGTCTCCTGGCCCTGTCTGCGCCTCCACGCTGCCTGCCAGGGCCGATAGGACAGTCCAGGCGAACGTGTCACTTGACGGGGGTCGTGGATTCAGGCTCGGGACTGAAACAGAGATGGTGATGTCGTCTTGACCGAGTGCGAAGCTGCATTCCAGGTTGGTGCCGGGAATCGCCTGGCTGAGCAGCATCGCGCAGGCCTCGTCAACTGCGATTCGCAGGTCCTCGATCTCGTCGAGGGTGAAATCGAGCCGCGCTGCCAGGCCAGCCGTCGCGGTCCGAAGCACCGACAAGTAGGCGCCGTCGGCGGGCATACGGACGCAGACCTGGTCGAGGACAGTGCCGTCCGGCGCGCTGGCCGTCGCTACGTGCCCAGCCGAGGCCGCGGACTTGGCCTGGGACCCTGCCTCGGCCTGAGGGCTAGCGGCGGCCGGGTTCGCACTTGGAGGGCTGCCGGGGCTTGCGCTTGCAGGCTTGGCGCTGCTCGCGCTGGCTGGAGCGGTCGCCGCGACGGCGGCTGCCGTAGTCTCCTCCGTCACACTGTCCTCCCTAGATGCCGGGCAGGCCCGCTGCGACACAGCGCACCGGCATCTCTAGGCAACCTACAGTGACCATCGGACTGCATTGAACGCAGGCCGGGTTCATCGCAAACTCCGAGCACCATAGCGAACGGCGGGCCGCGTTGGGCCCGCCGTCGCCACCTCGATGATGCTGCTCAGCCCTGCTTGGTCTCCCAGAAGATCTTGCTGATCTCCTCGATCTTGCCAAGGAGCGCATCGGCCTTGCTCACGTCCGTGCTGCCCTTGGTGCCGCCGGCCCCGGCCAGCTTGGTCGCGTCGTTGAAAAGCTGGTGCAACTGCGGGTACTTCTCGAAGTGCGGGGGCTTGAAGTAGTCGGTCCAGAGCACCCAGAGGTGGTGCTTCACCAATTCGGACCGCTCTTCTTTGATGTCGATTGCGCGCGCCCGGAACTCGGGATCCTGGTTCGCCTGGTACTTCTCACAGATTGCCTTGACCGACTCTGCCTCGATGCGGGCCTGCGCCGGGTCGTAGACGCCGCACGGGAGGTCGCAGTGGGCGCGCGCGGTAACCTTCGGCGCGAGGAGACGGGTGAGCAGCCTCATTGATTGCCTTCTCTCATCTCACACATTGGCTTGGCTTTCCTGACAGCGCTTGGCTTTTCTGAACAGTACAACCTTGGCCATTTACCCGAGCGGGAGGGATAGATGCGCTGGCCGCTATGGCGAGTCGCGGTAGCCGAGCGCTCGATGGAACCGGCGCTGAACCCTGGCGACTGGCTCTTGGTATGGCGTGGCGTGGGCGGCAAGCGTCGGTTGCGGATCAGGGCCGGCCAGATAGTAATCGCCCGGCATCCAGCGCAGCCAGACATGCTGCTGGTTAAGCGGGCGGTAAGGCAGGATCGCGATGGCTGGTGGCTTGGCTCGGACAACTCCGCAGCGTCCGCCGTCGACAGCAGTTCCTTCGGGCCTGTGAGCAGTGGCCTGATCCAGGGCCGAGTCCTGCTCCGATATCGCTCTGCACGTCGTTAAACGGCTGAGAGCCCCCCTTCCGCTTGAAAGGGGGGCTCTCAGTTAAACAGGAGCGATCAGTGGTGCGCACCGCCCGGCAACTCGGGCTCGGCCGACTGACGTCCGACGAGGTTCTGCATCTCTTCGCGAGGCAGTCTCGTCGCCATCGCCCAGTAGTAGATCACCAGGCTGAAGCCGGCCACGACCAGCGCGTCGATGCCGAATGGGATGTGGTTGGTGTTCAGCGGTGGCGCCGTCGCGCCGCCGGAGAACTGGCCCTGCCAGGAGATGATGCCCATGCCTACCAAGTAGACGGGCAGCCAAATCGCGGAACTCCAGTCAAGCGGCGGACGCTTGGGGTCGAACGCCATGCACACACCGATGATGACGTAACCGATCACCAGCACGACGCCGAGTTTCCAGATCGTCTCGAGTCCTGACCAGTAGATGAGCAGGTTCGCGATGCAGAACGCTAGCGGCGCCAGAACAACCGCACCCGGCAGTCGGTATGGCCTGTCCGCATCAGGGACCTGGCGACGGAATGCGCCAAGCGATAGCGGGGCGCCTGCGTACATCAGCACGCTGGCCGATGTCACCAGTCCGACCAGGGCGCTCCAGCTCGGGAACGGCAGCAGGAACACCAGGCCGAAGACGAACGCCATGATCAGGCTGAACCACGGAATACCGTTCTTGTCGACCCAGCCGAACGCCTGCGGGTAGTACCGGTTCCTGGCCAGTCCGTACCCGACGCGCGAGGTGCCGGTGGTGTAGATAAGGCCGGTCCCCGATGGCGAGATGAACGCGTCCACTCGCAGAATGGTGGCGAGCCAGGCAAGGCCGGCAGCACCAGCGATGAACGCAAGCGGTCCGTTGATCAGGCCGGTGTTGCCCTTCAGCGCCGCCCATCCGTGACCCAGCGTGGCTGGCTGAATAGCGCCGATGAAGACAACCTGGAGCAGGACGTAGATCACCGTGCCCAGCAGAATCGCGTAGATGATTGCCCGCGGCAGGTTGCGCTGCGGGTCCTTCACCTCGGCGGCCAGCTGGTCTGCCTGTTCGAAACCGAGGTAGGCGAACACGATGCCAGCACCGGGTATCGCCGCGAACATCGCCTTAGCACCGAACGGCAAGAAGCCGCCGTGCGAGTTGAAGTTGCTCGGGTGGAACTTGAACAGCAGGATGACGATGGTAAGGACCGGGATCGCGACCTTCCACCATGTGACCGCCGCGTTGACCTTGTTGAACAGGCGCATCGCCATGAAGTTGACGGCCGTGAACAATGCCATCAAAGCGATGCTGACCGCAAAGCCAGCCCCGGTAACTTCGCCGGTCGTGTCGTTAAACAGGCCATGCCAGTAGTACGAGGCGTACTGCATCACCGCGAAGCACTCGATCGGCGTAACGGTGACTGCCTGTACCCAGGAGAAGAACCCGAACGACATACCTGCGACGCTGCCGAACGCAAAGTGCGGGAATCGCGCCGTTCCACCGGCGACTGGGTACATCGCACCCAGCTCGGCGTGCACCAGCGCCAGGACGATGATCGCGATACCGGCGATCACCCATGCGAGAAGCGATGCTGTCCCCGTGGAATAAGCGGCTTTCCACGAGGCGAACAACCAGCCGGATCCGATGATGGAGGTCTCAGCGGCCCACGTGGCGCCGACAAGCCCCATCTCCCGTTTGAGGCCGACATCTGCGGGTCTGGTAGATGTTGCGACCGATTCACTAGCCATGTCCGAACCTTCCTTCGGTCCGCCTATGTGGGGCATACGTTACGCCCGTGGAGATGGCCAACATGGTAACGACGGCCCTCCGCGCTGAGAAGAAGCCACTTGGCGTCATTTCGGTAACGCGCGTCACTGGAGTATTGCGCTGGGCAACCCCGTCGCGCCAGCACATTGCCCCGATCCCTGGTCAGCACGTGAATTTCTTTGTCCAGCCGCGTTCACGCATGCGGCCAAACGCGGCGGATTCGTAAAGGAAAAGTAAGCGCAAGCTCTAGCTAGCGGCTGCCGTGTCGCTGACCAGGGTGTGCGCCAGGTGGCGGAGTGTGCGTTGTGTACGCGTCTTGAGCGGGCCGAACACGCCGCGGACGAGGCCGACGCGGCCCGTCGAGCGTGTGGTTTCTGTGACTGGCTTAGCTAGCTTGCGGCGGCTGGGCGCGCGCCATCCGGCGTCGGACGGGAGTCCCGGCGCAGGGTGCTGACGTTGCCGCGGGCCGCGTGATCGGCGCAGTATCGCCTCGACCTGTTCTTGCTCGAGTCGATGAAGACCTGAGGACAGGCCGCGATCCCGCAGATGCCGAGGCGCTTCACGCCGTACAGCGAAACCGTCAGCGCCATCCCGATGACAGCGCCCGAGGCGATCTGATCTGAAACCGAGCCATGCGGGGCGAGGTGGACGTGCCACCGTTGATCATCGTGGCTGACCACTTCCGGCTGAATCGGAAATTGGACGAGCAGAGCGTTGAGCCGTTCTATGGCCGCTTTGTCGTCGCCAGTGGCCGCGGACTTGAACATCGCGGCGAACTCGTCCCGCAGATACTGCAGGACGGCCAAATCACGCCGCGAGACCGGCATTGTGATGCAGTCATTAAACGCTTCAGCGCATGCCGAAGGAGTGCCTAGTGGATCTGGCTCGCCTGGAGCCCGCGCAGCGGTGTTGGCAAGGCGAACCGCCAGCTCTGCATAGGACGATAGGTTCACTACGGTCCTCACCTGGGTGTGTCCATCGGGAGGCCGCTTCCCGGAACGAGTATGGCACAGCTGCCAATATCGGGGCGGGTCTCCGTGTCACATAACGATTTACTTTCCCGGCTTGGGCGTGATGTCCGGTGCCCAATCGGGCGGAGAAGCTCGGGACAGCATAGGCCCATGGGCCGCCGGGCACTGACGGAGCACGCCGAAGCGCTAAGGTCCCAACCATGTTCGCAGTCACCGCAGCGCGATTCGACGCCGACAACCCGCTGGCAGGATTGGAACTGGGCGAGCACGCCGAGCCTGTGCCACCGGACGGCTGGACGACCGTGGAAGTGAAGGCCGCCGCACTCAACCATCACGATGTCTGGTCGCTGCGCGGCGTCGGACTATCTGCGGATCGACTGCCGATGATCCTAGGTTGCGATGCGTCGGGCGTGGATCCAGAGGGGAACGAGGTTGTCGTCCACGCAGTGGTCGGCGACCCCGCAGCCGGCGGGGGTGACGAGACTTTGGATCCAGCAAGGTCGCTCCTTTCTGAGCGGTATGACGGAACATTCGCGGAGCGAGTGACCGTGCCAAGGCGAAACCTCGTTCCCAAGCCTGAATCCCTTTCCTTCGCAGAAGCTGCATGCTTGCCGACGGCTTACCTGACGGCCTACCGGATGCTCTTTGATCGCGCTCCGATTGGAGCCGGTGCGACTGTTCTAGTCCAAGGCGCGGGTGGCGGCGTCGCGACCGCGCTGGTCCAACTCGGCAGCGCCGCAGGGCATCGGATGTGGGTTACCAGCCGCAGCGAGGAAAAGCGGGACCGCGCGGTGGAGCTTGGCGCGGATCAGGCGTTCGAGACTGGCACTCGGCTGCCGGAGCGGGTGGACGCGGTGATGGAGACGGTTGGCGAGGCAACCTGGGGACACTCACTGCGTTCGCTCAAGCCGGGCGGAGCAATCGTCATCTGCGGTGCCACAAGTGGCGCAATGCCGCCCGCGGACCTGAACCGTGTCTTCTTCCTGCAGTTGTCTGTGATTGGGTCGACGATGGGCACGCGGGAGGAGTTGGCGAGGCTAACAGAGTTCTGCGAGGACAAGGCAGTGCGGCCGCTTATCGATCGGACGATTCCGCTTAGTCAAGCCGCAGATGGATTCGCCGCGATGATTGCCGGTGACGTGTTCGGCAAGGTGGTGTTCACGCTGTAGCCGCGGCCGGGCTGGGGCTGCCAGGCGGGCCGCATGCGAGGGCGCGTGGGCGACCCCGGCTTTGGTGGAGTGTTTTCGTCGTATAGCACTACTAACTCTCCACCCTGGCCGAGATTTAGCCGGGAGCGCCGCCGGGATTGCTCGCGCCGGTGCTGATTACCACGTTGTTGGCGGTGCTGGAGATCTGCGTGGCATTGCGGGCGACGAGCGTGGGCCTTCGCGCTGTGACCCTCAGATGATCCCCGACCTGGCCCAGTTGGCTAGCGCCCCACGCATAGACCGCTCCGGTTGACGAGATCCCATATGAGGTAGCTGATCCGGTGGCAAGGCTCACATACGTCACGCCGGCAGGAGCATAGAAGCGGATCGGCCTTGGCTGCAGAAGTCTGCTTCCCCCGCCCAGTTGGTGATGCCTGTTGTTGCCCCAGGCCCACAGCGAGCCGTCGGACAGCTTTACGAGGGTCTGCCCATTGACCCAGATCGATCCGCCAAGTGCGACCTCGACGACCCGGTGTGACAGGTGCACGCGGACCGGGACGTCGGACTTACCGCGCCTGTGGCCGTCGCCGAGCTGGCCGCCGCCGTTGAAGCCCCAGTCGAGGTATTCGCCATTCGACAGCAGCGCCCCGGAATTAGCGAACGACGCCACCAGCTCGGTGACCGATGATGGAGCGAGCCCGTGCACGCGCACGGGGGTGGTGGTGCTTCTGAAGCTGCCGATGCCCAGGTCGCCGTCCACGTTCTGGCCGCAGGCGTAAACCACTCCACGGGAGTCATAAAGAACGTGATTGCTGGCTCCGGCAAGAGCAGTCACGTGCGGGAGAGGGAGTCGCTTGGGAGTGGCGTAGCTTCTGGTGTTGCCCAGACAGAAATCTCCCCATCGGTCGGAGCCCCAGCCCCAGACCCGTCCACGGGTGTCGACGGCCAGACCCGCGTCGAAAGGCATAGCGTCCGTCGGTATCCAAGCGATCTGGACACCAGGTGGGAAATGCACCTGCACTGCCTGGTTGAAGGAGTTGGCCGAACCACCGTTACCAAGCTGGCCTCGGTTGCCCATGCCCCAGGCGTAGAGACTGCCGTCGGTGAGGAGCGCGTACTCGGTGGAGTTTGAGCTGCCGACTTCTCTCACGGCACCGGGCAAAGTCACTGCGACCGGGGACGTCTGGATGTCGAAGTTGCCAGCCTGGGCGCCGAAGAACGATCCCCAATGCTTGACAACGCGCCCCGATTGACGTGCCCGGACCGTTGTGGCTGGCTGGCCATCGATGGATCGTGCCGACGATCGGGAGTGCGGCGCGCTGTGCGGGGAGTGCCCCGACGTGCAGCCGGAGAAGGCTGCGGACGCGACGATCAAGCACAGCATGATTCCGATGCGTCGCGATCGTTTGGCCGCGGCCGGCAACCGTAGGTGGGTCAGCATGGTCGGACAATACCTAGTAACGCTGGCCTGCAGAGCACTAGGCCGCAATGTCGCGGCTAGTCAGTCTGCCCCGGCCGGCCAGTAGAGCACTGGGCCGCAACGTCGCGGCTAGTCAGTCTGCTCCGGCCGGCCAGTCGGGCCGTGCTCGCCAGTCGCCTCGGTGCCCGTGGTCTGCTCAGCTTCTGGCGTACCCGCGGCTTCGTCTGACTCCGGCGCGTCAGTGGTGGTATCGCGTCCCTGGCTCTCAGCGCCAGTGAACACCTCGTCCCTGACCTTCGCGAGGGTGTCGGTGAGAATGTCGCGCAGGTCGTTTAGCGAGCGCTCGCCGAGCCCGCCCGTCTGCCGTGCTGCCGCCCGAAGTTCGGTCGCGAACTGAATGGCGATGCGCTCCAAGTCGGAGAACGGGTTTGGGCCACCACGGTGCGGACGGTGGCCCGGGCCAGAGCCGCCGACTCTTCCGGCTCCGGCGCCTGCGTCGCGAGGGCTGTCCGTGCCAGGAGCGCCACGGCCGCCGCCGAAGCCGCCGGCCCAGTCGCCCCATGATGTCAAGCCAGCCCAGTCAGGACGCGCGCCCCAGTCACCGCCCCAGTCTTTCCAGTCGCCTCGGTTACGGCTCCGCCCTCGGAAGCCGGCCCGCATCTGTTCACGATTGCGCCTGGCCTCATCCCGGATTCGGCGAGCTTCTTCGCTGGAGGCGTCCTTGGCCTCGCCCGTGCCTGGCTCGCCTTCAGCGGCTTCCTCGTCCTCGGCCTGGCCGTGCCGTCCAGCTTGCTGGCTGCGGAATTCGCGGGCCGCCGAGGCGAGCTCTTCGCGGATGGTCCTGACGGTGTCCCGGACGTCCTCGGAGATCTCCCGGGCGACGTCGCGGAGGGACTCGCTGAGTTCGTCCTCGATGTCGGCCAGCTCGCCGAGCCGGGAGCGGATTTCCTCACGCCCCTTATCGGTGATGCTGTAGACCTTCTTGCCGTCTATCTCCTCGTGGGTCACCAGGCCGTCTTCTTCAAGCCTGGCGAGCCTTGGATAGATGGTGCCGGGGGAGGGCGCATAGACACCCATGAATCGATCCTGAAGCAGCCGGATGACCTCATAACCATGCCGAGGTGCCTCATCCAGCAACTTAAGCAAGTACAGCCGCAGCCTGCCATGCCTGAATACCGGGCTCACTTACCTCACCGCCAGCCTTAGTGCCTGGACAACAAGCCGCAGGAGCCTGTCATTCAGAAGATCGTAGTACTACTTGCTCTCCCGATACGATATGTCGCGTCGCGAAAAAGTCAAGATGTATCGTGACTGTCCTGGGGCAACCGAGGGGTCTAGCTGTTGCGGGCAGAGTTTAGGTGCCCAGGGAACGGTTTTTAATCGTCGGACTCATCGTCGAGGCGCGCTAGCCAGCTCGCAAGCGAATCGACCATCGACTCGGACTCTGGGTGCTCGTCGATAAAGTCGCGCAGTCGTGCTGCGAGCCAGCCCAGCGTTACGTGCTCTTCGCCGCGGCGCTCATCCAGCTCCTCGATGCCGCGATCAGTGAAGTACACAGTCACCCATTCTTCGGCAACACTGCGTCCAAGATCGCGGCCTGCTCAGCGGCGTGCGCCTTGGCCGAGCCAGACGCGGGTGCTGAACTGGCAGGCCTCGACACGGCGGTCACAAGGCGTCCGACCGCCTCGGGCAGGTGCAATGCCATGAACGGCCACGCGCCCATGTTTGCCGGTTCCTCCTGCACCCAGGTGACCTGCGCACTGCCCGGGTACTTGGCCAGTTCGGCGCTGATCTCGGCTGCAGGCAGCGGATACGGGCGCTCGACTCTCACCAGAGCGGTCGAGTTCGCTCCTGTGGCAGCCCTGCGATCGGCGAGGTCGTAATAGATCTTGCCGGAACACAGCACGATGCGCGTGACGCTCGCCGGATCACTGCCAGCCGGGTCACTCACCACAGGTTCGAATGTTCCGGTCGTGAAGTCTGATGTCGCTGACACGGCGGCCTTGAGCCGGAGCAGCGACTTAGGAGTGAACACGATCAGCGGCTTAATCCGGTCGGTCAGCGCCTGCCAGCGCAGCAGATGGAAGTAGCTCGCCGGAGTGCTCGGCATGGCAACGGTCATGTTGTCCTGCGCGCACAGCGACAGGAACCGCTCCACCCTGGCCGAGGAGTGGTCGGGACCTTGGCCCTCGTAACCGTGCGGCAGCAGCAGCACCACGCCTGAGCGCTGTCCCCACTTCTGCTCGCCGGAGCTGATGAACTCGTCCACGATCGTCTGGGCGCCGTTGACGAAGTCGCCGAACTGCGCCTCCCAGCAGACAAGTGCGTCCGGCCGCGCGACTGAGTAACCGTATTCGAAGCCGACGGCCGCGTACTCCGACAGCAGCGAGTCGTACACGAGGAACTTGGACTGCGGACTATTGAAGGCCTTCAGCGGCGTGTGTTCGCCGCCGGTGTGCCGGTCAACCAGAACCGCGTGCCGCTGGCCGAAGGTGCCGCGTCGCGAATCCTGGCCAATGAGTCGCACAGCATGGCCGTCGATGAGGACGGAACCGAATGCGAGGGGT
>Ga0126373_10001303_pt1 | contig 17601 bp, 10 predicted proteins | sample PanSoiMetPlot_11_FD_92545 | JGI IMG/M metagenome (GOLD analysis project Ga0126373, IMG submission 92545) | Tropical forest soil microbial communities from Panama - MetaG Plot_11 | ecosystem: Environmental > Terrestrial > Soil > Tropical forest > Bulk soil | place: Panama | collected 2016-02-17 | reverse complement strand
CGCGCGCGGCGTAGGCTGCGGCAGCGGCTGGGCGATCGCCTAGCGCCAGAACCCCGGAGACTTCCTGACCGCGCATTGCTTCCATCACCGTGTATGCGGCGTTCTCGGGAGATTCAAAATGAACTGCGATTGCCTGATCGCCCCAGGGGTCCTCGAGTTGGTGACAGCGATCGGTGACGTAAACAAGCTGCACGCCCAGCTTTCGCGCGGTGTCTGCGAAGCTGCGGGTTTGGTAGCCAAGCTTCGCTGTGAAAAGAAGGAGCTTGGCAGTCCTATTCGGCTCTTGTGCCAGGGAAGACAAAGGCTCTCGACTCAAACGAACGACTCCGTCTGCGGCAATGTTTCTTTTGCTTTGGCGAATGGGGCCAACTGGTCCCGCGTGGGCTCGGCTCAACAGTACCAAGGTTCGTTCAAATAAGGGATTGTCGCGCGGGATGCGAGCACCGGCGGCGCCGCGAACTCTTCCTGCGCGCCAGCCGCTTCGTGCGCGGCTTTCCAGATGCGTTCAAAAGTCTTGCGCCGCGGGAGATTGAGCTTTTCGCACGTGGCGACAATTCCTTCAATCTCTTCGCAAAGCACATCCACCCGCGAATCCGGATTCCGCCAAGGATAAACCAACGCGGAAGGATCAAAGGGGCCAGCGAGACGACGGACGTCTTCGAGTTCGAGCAATCGAGAGCCTGCGGGGATCAGCAGCCGAATGGCAAGCTGAATTGGAGCAACATTTTCGACCAACTCGTTTTCGCGCAAGACGCGGAGTAGGTCGAGGTAGCCGTCCAGGGTCGTCCAAGGCGTGAATGGCACAAAGGTTGGTTGCAAAGCCATGGCGAGTTCACGAAAGAGGCGGTTCACCTTCAGAAAATTAGCGCGCGTGTGGCCCTTATCGAGACGGCAGAGCATTTCATCGTCTACTGATTCCACCGCGCTGGTGACGAAGAGGCAGCCAGTGTCGCGCAGTCTCGGCAAATGCTCCTTGTGTTTGAGAAGGTGTTCGATCTTGATGGTGACGTCGTACGAAAGCTGGGGGAACTCGCTATGCAACGCTTCCACAAGCACCATCGCATGCCCAATGCCATTGAAAAAATCAGGATCGCCGAAGGTGATGTGCTGCGCCCCCGCCGCCACTTGCTGGCGAATGTCTTCGAGCACGACTTCGCAGTCCACGATTCGGAAGACACCATGGTAGACGGGCACAATCGGGCAATGACGGCAAAGATGTTTGCATCCCCGGCTTGCTTCGGTGTAACCCGCGACGCGGTGATCGCCAGAGGGAAGGACAACGTGGGCATATTTCGGGGGCCACGGCAATCCGCCCCGCACGGGAGTTACGAATTTCTGCCGCGCCAGCGAGATTAGGGGTTCACTCTGGGACGTTCGTGACGCGCCGTTGCCGGTGTGAATCGCGGCATATTCCAGACGCTCAGCTAGATGTACGAGGCCTTCCTCGAATTCCCCGCCGAGAATTGTGGAAACGCCTAGCGAGCGGAGGTATTCGGCGTTCATCGGCGCATACAAGCCGTAGCCGCAAAGATGCGCGCGCGGATTCAGTTCGCGCAGTGTAGGAATGAGCTGCGCCGCAAGCCGCGTGGCCGTGTGCATTGGCAAGTAGACCGCGATGAAGGCAGCATCGCGCACAACTGCTTCGTCAAGCGGCTGGCGCGACAGGTCGAGCGCCGTAACCCGACGGCCGGGCGCTCGCAGCCAAGCCGCAGGCGAAGCCAGTCCAAACGGCTGACGTCCAAGCTCATACGTGGATATCAGAACGATGTTCACTTCCCTACTAGTATAGCTGTGGGGCGCGCGAATGCGATTTCGGTTATCATAGAAGGCTGCTTTCACAGCGAAAGGATCGCAAGGATGGCCATCAACGCGGGAAATACCTTCCGCACACGCGACAAACTCAACGTCGGCGCCCAAACGTTTGAAGTGCAGCGGCTCGAACTCCTCGAAAAACAGGGCGTCGCGGAACTGGGAAAACTTCCCTTCTCCTTGCGCATTCTTCTGGAAAATCTGCTTCGCTGCGAAGATGGCCGCTTTGTCCACGCGGAAGACATTCAAGCCCTCGCCAAGTGGAGGCCTGGCGCTCCCGAAAAAGAGATTGCATTCATGCCTGCCCGCGTGCTGCTGCAGGATTTCACCGGTGTGCCAGCTATCGTGGATTTGGCCACGATGCGCGAAGCGTTCGTGAAAATGGGCGGGAATGCCAAGCGCATCAATCCTCTATTTCCTGCCGAGTTGGTCATCGACCATTCCGTGCAAGTGGACAATTTTGGCAACGTCAACGCGTTTGGCTTGAACGCCGAATTGGAATTTCAACGCAACATTGAGCGATACGCCTTTCTGCGCTGGGGCCAAACCGCGTTTCAGAATTTCAAGGTTGTCCCGCCGGACACGGGAATTTGCCATCAAGTGAACCTCGAATACCTGGCGCGGGTGGTGTGCGCCGTGCAGCACGGCACCCGCTGGGAAGCTTATCCCGATTCTGTAGTGGGAACCGACTCGCACACAACGATGGTGAATTCACTTGGCGTTTTTGGTTGGGGCGTGGGAGGAATTGAAGCGGAAGCTGCCATGCTTGGCCAGCCTTCTTCGATGCTCATTCCAGAAGTTGTCGGTTTTCGCCTGCACGGACGGTTGAGTCAAGGCGCAACCGCGACGGATCTTGTACTAACCGTCACCGAAATGTTGCGCAAGAAAGGCGTGGTCGGAAAATTTGTTGAGTTTTACGGCTCTGGCCTCTCCAGCCTGAGCGTTCCTGACCGCGCGACGATTGCGAACATGGCGCCGGAATATGGCGCGACGATGGGCTTTTTCCCCGTGGATTCCGAAACGCTTGCGTATTTGCGATTTACCGGGCGTCCATCGGAACAGATTGCGCTCGTGGAAGCTTATTGCAAGGAGCAGATGCTTTTCCGCACCGACGAGATATCGGCTCCGCTTTTCAACGACACACTTGAATTGGATCTTGGCAGCGTCGAGTCCGCCGTCGCCGGTCCCAAACGCCCGCAGGATCGCGTGCCGCTTCGACAAGCAAAATCTTCTTTCACGAAAGTTATCGAAGGAGCGCCGGCCAAGAGCGTTCATGTCCGAAATAATGGGAACGCGTTCGATCTTTCGAGCGGTGCCGTGGTCATCGCAGCGATTACCAGCTGCACCAATACTTCAAATCCTTCGCTGATGATTGGCGCGGGATTGTTGGCCAAAAAGGCCGTTGAGCGCGGACTACAGATCAAGCCCTGGGTGAAGACAAGCCTTGCACCTGGTTCGAAAGTTGTCACCGACTATCTGCATGCTGCAGGCCTCACCGAGTATTTGGACAAGTTGAATTTCCATCTCGTCGGCTATGGCTGTACGACGTGCATCGGGAACAGCGGCCCACTGCCGGAGTCTATTGGCGCAGCGATCAAGGACAACAATCTAGTCGCGGTCGCTGTGCTCAGTGGAAATCGCAACTTCGAGGGACGCATTCACCCGCTGGTGCGGGCGAATTATCTGGCTTCGCCGCCGCTCGTGGTTGCCTACGCGCTCGCCGGGCGCATGGATGTGGACATAACCAACGAACCGCTCGGATGCAATTCCGAGGGCCAGCCGGTTTACTTGAAAGATGTGTGGCCCACGCCTCAAGAAATTGAGACCGCCGTCCGCGCGGCGGTTTCCACGTCGCAATTCACCAAGGAGTATGGCGAAGTCTTCGAAGGCGACGCGCACTGGAAGTCCATGCCCATCCCACAGGGCGACACTTACAGGTGGGATGCAAAATCCACTTACATCAAGATGGCGCCGTACTTCGAGAACATGCCGAAGACTCCGCCGGCGCTCACCGATATCCGCGGCGCTCGCGTGCTGGCGGTTCTCGGTGACAGCGTGACGACGGATCACATTTCCCCCGCGGGCTCAATTCCCGCCGATTCACCGGCGGGAAAATATCTCGTCGCCAACGGCGTCAAGCCGCATGAGTTCAACTCCTACGGCGCGCGCCGCGGCAATCATGAAGTGATGATGCGCGGCACATTTGCGAACATTCGTCTGCGCAACCAGCTTGCTCCCGGCACCGAAGGCGGCTGGACGCTGTATCAGCCGGGCGGCGAAAAAATGTCCATTTATGATGCGGCCGTGAAGTACCGCGAGGGGGGCGTGCCGCTGGTGGTCATTGCCGGAAAAGAGTACGGTTCAGGCTCTTCGCGCGACTGGGCAGCGAAAGGCACGCGGTTGCTCGGCGCGCGCGCGGTAATTGCTGAAAGTTACGAGCGCATCCACCGGAGCAATCTCGTCGGCATGGGGGTTCTCCCGCTCGAATTCCAGGCAGGAGACAATCGCGAATCACTAGGATTGACCGGCCACGAGATCTATTCCGTCGAAGGCGTCGCTTCGCTGTCCCCAAAGAAACCCGTCGCTGTACATGTCAAGACAGACGACGGAAAAACGAAGACGTTCACGGCAATTGCGCGCGTGGACACGCCGGAAGAAGTCTCGTACTACCGCCACGGGGGGATCTTGCAATACGTTTTACGGCAGATGCTTTAGCGCGATGCGGTTTGCGCGGCCGCCTGTGGCTTGCTCCGCAAGAGCAACACAATTCCCAGAAGGATGGAAACCAGGCTTGCTGTTTGCGCGTTGGACATGCCGAAAAACGACCGCGGGTTAATGCGAATGAACTCGATTAGGAAACGCGCGATGCCCGTCAAAATCAAGTAGTAAGAGAAAACTTTTCCTACTGCTTCTCCATTAAGCGCGTTTTTCCCCATCTGCCACAGAACCACTGCAATCAACATCCAGATCAGGAATTCGTAGAAGGGAGTTGGATGAACTCTCTCGGTTGTCGGAACTACGCCGTTTGGAAAGCTCATACCCCAAGGCAGTTTCGTTGGTACTCCATAGTCACCGTCGCCGGAAAGCAAGCAGCCAATCCGTCCAATGGCATAGCCCACGGCTGCTGCGGGCGAGCACAAATCCATAAACTGCAGCACGGGGATTCGATAATGTCTCGCCAGGAAAAACAGCGCGATGAATCCGCCGATGAATCCTCCAAACCAGGCGAACCCGAACCGACTGTACAGCATCGAAGGATCGGCCACCAGATCACGTGGGCTTTCCAGGACGTGATACAGCCTCGCTCCGATTAATCCGCTGATGCCTGCGATGCCAATGATCAGGAAACCCTCGTCGTGAGGCCTCGGCTCTTTCGTTTGTGGTAGGTAGCCGCGCTTCAGAAAGCTTTCGCGGCGGCGGTCGAAGTCTGCCTGCAGCACGTACGCAGCGACCAGCAATCCGGTCGCGACCATTAGCCCAAATGTCGGAATCGTCAGAGGGCCTAGATGAAGGAATGGAATCATCGTTCACGAAGCTTTTCGCCTTCGGCAGTATACACGAGCGCTACTTTAGACCGTCCCCAGTGCAGCGCCGCTCCCAGCACAACCCAAATCCCGAAGGCCATCCACTCGGCACGAGTGAAGTGTCCCGGGATAACAGGCAACACCTTCATCAGAATGAATGTCAACGAGACCAGTATTCCCAGCCCAGTTGCAATCCTCACTCCGGTGCGGTTGTCTATCATCCAGAACGAAGCGCAGGCAGCGAACCAGCCCAGCGCAGAGGCCATCGAGCCAACTTCCGTAACGGGGACGAGCAAAGCATCGCCAAGCAACAGTCCTGCGATAGAGCCAGCGGTGATACCCAGAACGGCTATGTGCGGCGTTTGGAATCGCTCGTGCACGGAGCCAAAGCTCGCAGGGATGGTTCCGCGGCGTCCAAACGCGAAGAGCAATCGCGTGGACGCTGCGAAATTCCCGTTGAAGCATTGGAAAAGGCCCAGCAACGCCATGGTGAAAATCAAGGTCACGGGCCAGTGGGTTTTTAGCATGGTTTCAAACGCAATCGCGGTCGCAAACCGTTTTCCCAGCAAGCTCTGCCATGGCGCGGCGTAGGTCACCGCGGCAATGCACACGGAGTAAAAAAATGCACCCATGCCCAATGCCAGCGCAATGGCCCACAGGTAAGTCCTTTGACCTAATTCCGGGTTGGACTCCTCCGCATACTTGGGAACGGATTCGAAGCCAGTCATAAAGTACGGCACAATTTGCAGCGTCAGCAGGATGGAAATCAGCGGCGTCGTCTTAAACAAAGGATGAAAATTCACGGGCGCGCCGCGCGTTGCGCTGACCGAAACGATCACCAGGAAGCATAGCAGTACGGCGCTGGTCATCAATTTTTGGAAATTCGCACTCAGGCGGATGCCGCGGTAGTTCAAAACTCCGAGAAAAATAGTGAGCCCTACTCCCAGTACCACTCGTGGGAGAAACACCGGCTGATCTCCGATGCGGTAGAGTTCGAGCTGATTCAACGACGGAAGAATGTAGGCCGCGAGCTTTCCGAGCGCAACGGCCTCCCACGGGCATACGATGAAGTACGCCAGCAGCATCATCCAGCCTGTGAAATAGCTCACCATGGGTGGAAAGACTTGCGCCGTGTATGCTGCTTCCCCCGCGGCGTCCGGCAATCGCTGCACCCACTGGCCATAAACGTAGCCAATGGGAAGCAAGATGATTCCGCCGATGGTGTATCCGAGGATCGCCCCAAGCGGCCCGCCACGCCCCAGCCAATCGTCCATCAGCACGAGCCAGCCCGTGCCAATCATCGTGCCGAATGCCAGCGCGAAGTAATCGTGAAGCCGAAGTTTGCGCGCGAGTTTGGCCATTTTAAAGAACGCAGAGCAATTCGAAAACGAGATTCGCGGCGAGGAGCGAAGTGATTTCTCCTGTGTCGTAAGGCGGTGAGACCTCGACGAGGTCACAGCCAACAATATTTAGCCCGCGCAATGCGCGAACCAGGGTAAGGATTTGAATGCTGCTCAGTCCGCCCACTTGGGGCGTGCCTGTTCCCGGTGCGAATGCCGGATCCACCGCGTCAATGTCGAGCGTGACGTACACCGGCTTGCCGCGGAACGCGCGGGGATGGCTTTGTACCCTAGACATGCCTTTCTCGTGAAACTCTTCCGCGGTCACCATTCTGACTTTGTGTGCCCTGGCAAAATCAAAATCGTCTTCTCCATACACTTGCCCGCGCAGCCCAACCTGGAGCACGCCGCCATCCTTCAGCAGCCCTTCTTCGAATGCCCGCCGGAAAGGCGTGCCGTGCGAATATTTGCTGCCGAAATACTCGTCCCAAAGATCGTTGTGCGCGTCGAACTGAATCAGCGAAACCAGTCCATGCTTCTTCGCTACCGCACGCAGAATCGGCAGGCTGATGGAGTGGTCCCCTCCCACGCAAACGCAGCGCGCTCCTGCGGCAAGCAGCGGCGCCAGGCCTGTCTCGATGCGGCGGAACGTATCTTCAATCGAGAGTGGATTGACACTCAAATCGCCGTAATCGGCGGTGCGGAGTCTGGCAAAGCGATTCACCTTCAAGACAGGATTCCATGGCCGGATAATCGCAGATTGTTCCCGAACATGCCGCGGGCCAAAGCGCGGCCCCGGCCTGTAGGTTGTTCCTCCATCGAACGGCACACCGACCAGCGCTACTTCCAGTTCCTCGGGATCGGTGATGTGGGGCAAACGCATGAACGTCGGCACACCCGTAAACCGCGCGTAGGTCAGCGCGTCGGTGGGCTCGGGATGAGGCAGGCGAAACTTTCGCCGCGTTGCTGGCATGGTTGCGCATATTAGTTTTCCGGGTAGTCGAAAGTCAAAGCTCTAAGGGCCTCCCTAGCAAACCGAAGCTGCCTTATTTTCTTAAACGCCAGCTGAGTGGACCCATGGACGGTGATGTTTCGATTCCATACCGCTTTAGAGCTTTAGAAGCGTGGCTTAGTTTTGACCGGCCATTCATCTCACGCTAACACTCAGCGATTACAAGTGACCTCTTCCGTGTGGCCGGCCTGATGCCTTGAGCCCTGTCCCCCAAAAGGCGACTCAGGATGTGTCGCGCGGATTTTCCCTCTGGTTGTTGACTAGAGGATAAGGAGAAATCTCATATGCACTCTTGCTTGACCAAAGCCTTGGCCGTTGTGGCAGCCGCAGGCATGACCCTGCTGCCAGCCAGTCCTGCCTTCGCTCAAGGTAGTTCCTCCACGGCCACGCCTATCAAGCACCTCGTCGTGATTTTTCAAGAGAACGTCTCGTTCGATCATTATTTCGGAACCTATCCGAACGCCACCAACCCACCGGGGGAACCGGCCTTTAATGCCCGGCCGAACACGCCTGTTGTGAACGGCTATACAACCGCTCTGCTCACCAAGAACCCCAACCTGAATCCTGCCAACGGCGCCGGCGCCACAAACCCATTTCGCTTGGATCGTTCCCAGGCGGTAACGCGCGATCAAGGACATGGTTACAAGCAGGAACAGCAAGCGTTCGACGGCGGGGCGATGGACCTCTTTCCTTCAACCGTCGGGAGGTCAGGACCTCCGGGAGGCGTGAACGACACCGGCCTGAACTTAGGTTACTTCGACGGCAATACGGTGACGGCGCTGTGGAATTACGCTCAACACTTTGCGATGAGCGACAGCTCCTTTAGCTCAACCTTCGGGCCGTCCACACCCGGCTTGCTGAACCTGGTTTCCGGTCAGACCAACGGAGCCATGAACATAGCGCCGGGTGCCGGCTTCGCGATCACCGACGGGGGGAACGGATCTTTCAGTGTGATCAGTGATCCGGATCCATTGGGAGACGTTTGCTCCAACACCTCCATAACGGTTTCCATGACCGGAAAAAACGTGGGCGATCTGCTGAACGCAGCGGGCGTCTCTTGGGGCTCCTTTATGGGAGGGTTTGACCTCACCGCAACAAACTCCAACGGTACAACCGGCTGCAAGAGGAGTTCCGCGGGCCTTTCAGGAACCACGGGGGATTACATCCCGCATCACGCATTTTTTCAGTATTCCGCCACAACGTCCAACTTGTCACATACTCGCCCCGCGTCGCTTGCCGAAATTGGAAATAGCGGTCCGGCTAATCACAACTACGACGTCACGGACTTCTTCGCCGCGGTGAAGGCTGGAAATTATCCGGCGGTGAGTTTCCTGAAGGCGCCCGCATACCAGGACGGCCACGCGGGATACTCGAATCCGCTGGATGAGCAGACCTTTGTCGTAAACGTGGTCAATTTTCTCCAGCGATACGGAGACTGGAGCAGCACCGCCGTGGTCATCTTGTACGACGATTCCGACGGCTGGTACGACCACCAGATGAGTCCCATCGTAAATCAGTCCCAGGGCGCGCAAGACGCGCTGACAGCGCCGGGATTCTGCGGGGCGTCGGCGCTGGCAACTGCGTTGCCAGGTCTGGACCCGGGCAATTCGCACGCGCTTGGACGCTGCGGCTATGGCCCACGCCAGCCGCTGCTCGTGGTTTCTCCCTGGGCGCGCGTGAACTTCGTTGACCACTCTATTACCGACCAATCCTCGGTCCTGAGGTTCATCGAGGACAATTGGCTCGGCGGGCAACGCATTGGCCAGGGTTCGTTCGACGCGATCGCTAACTCCATCACGCAGATGTTCGATTTCAGCCAGAACAATAACAGCCAGGGCAATCTCCTGATCCTCGATCCAAACACGGGGAATCCGCCTTCGCAGAATCAGTGATTAGCCTCGTGCCATAAGACTCCGGCATTTTTCTGCCGGGTGCGTAGCAAAAGATCAGCCCGCCGTACACAGCGGCGGGCTTTTCCTTTGGGCGGACAACCAAACCGCAATTCCCGACATCCCTTTCTCCGTTCTCCTGGTGCAAGGAGACTCACGGGTGCGTTGGCTGACTGTTTCCATCGGCGTGCTGATCGTGTCTGCGACTGCCGGCCCTCTTTTGGGCCAGATTGCGGCTAACGCGCCGGAACCGCGGCCTGAAGCTGGAAACGCCAAAGAAACACCGTACATCGTTGATTCGTTTGAGTTCTTTGGTTTGCGCCACACCTCGTCTGCTGCGGTGAAAGCCCAATTGTCTTTGCTTCCCGGAGATCGCTTTGAGGCGGCGAAGCTTGACCATGACGTTCGGACACTCGCTAAGCTTGGCTGGTTCTCAGCAATTCGAGTAGAACAGACATCGAGAACGCCTCCCAACCCTCAGGAACAGCATGACCGCATTGCTTTGGACTTTTATTTTACCGAAGAACCGATGCTCTCGCGCGTCGAATACTCCGGCTCTCGCCTGCTTTCGACAAATCAGATTGAAAAATTGCTGGAAGAAAAGAAACTCGCGCCGGGCCTCGGCAAGCCGGCCGATTCTGTAGGTTTGCAGCGTATCGCGCTGGCAATCCGTTCCACTCTCAACGAGCTGGCGCACCCCGATGCTTCTGTTCATATTCTTCGTCAACCCCGGGAAAACGGCACGGCCAGTGTTCATTTTGAAATTGCCGATGGCCCACATCTTCCCGTTCGGCAGGTTCGCTTTCTGGGCGACACCGGAGTCTCTGAGAAATCATTGCGTGCGCAAATGCAAACCATCGCGCCATGGAAGCCGCTAGCTTCGCTGCGAGGCAAAAACGCGTACACACAGCCGGCATTCGAAGAAGATCGCCTGCGCCTTCTGACGTATTACCAGGACCACGGTTACCCCGAGGCCCGAGTCGGTAGCGCGCGTGTGGGCAAAATCGCCGAGCCATCTTGCAAGTGGTTTCCCTTCGCGCGGCACGCAACAAAAACAGGCCTGCTGCTTTCCATCCCTGTTCAGGCAGGCCCTTTCTATCACCTTACGGCCATCGAAGCCGAACCGGCTCTTGAACGAGCAATTGAAGAACACCATGGCAAGCCCTTGCCGGTTCCTGTTCCCGACCAGGACCAGGGCTTTTCCTCACATGAAGTCGACAGGCTTCGCCGTTTTTATACGGCCCGCTTGCAATCCCGAAATTCGAAATCTGGCACGTCCTCTTCCTCTTTCCAAGCCGTTGACGCCAATCCAGTCTTTGATCCCGTGGAACACTCCGTGCGCGTCAAGCTCCGTCTTAGCGATTCGCCTCCCTATCTCGTTCGTCGCATCGAGTTCCTGGGCCTGCACAAATTCAACGATCGCTTCGTGCGCCGCCGCATCCCGTTGCGCGAGGACAGCCCTCTGGACGACCGCGCTTTGGAAATAGGTCTCACCAAACTCGCGCGCACCGGCTATTTCAAGCCTATTCGCAAAGAAAACATTCACATTCAGCTCGACGACAGCCGTCACACCGCGGACATTTCGATTCACCTCGAAGAAATTGGCCAGCAGCGCGTCGCCTTTGGCGGGGGCCGCACACAGTTCGGGAGCACAATCGGACTGGCCTACACCGTGTTCGATCTTTTCAGCCACGAGGAATTGCTTGGCGCAAAGCTCGATGGCGGGCCGGAAAGCCTGCAACTGCTCCTGGACATCGCCAAAGACGGGATCTTCGGCACGCGCAGCTCACTCGCACTCTCTATTTTTGATAATGTGATTCGTCCTCGCTTCGTCCACGGCGTTCAAGGTCCGTTCACAACTTCCCACACCGAGGGAATCAACATTCCCTGGACTTATTCCCTAACGAATTCCGACTCCATCGGTGTCAGCTACACTTTGTCGCGCACCACTTCCGACCAAACCTTTGGCGCAACAGACAACACCGCCGGCTCGCCCCCCAGTTCTCCAATCGATTTCCGTACGCACACTTCCAGTCGTTCCCTTGGAGCCTCCTGGGCCCACGACTCGGGCAACGAACATATTCTTTTCTCTAACTCCGTTTCCGGCGGCTTGCTTGGCGGCGACGAAAATATGCTCCACTCTTCGGGCGAAGCCGCGCGCATTTTTCAGGATCCGCTTTTCACACCGAAGGACTCCTGGGCTTTTCGCACGACGGTCACCGCCGCAGGCAGTTACCACGGCGACATGCCCCTCTATTCGCGCCTTTTCTCGGGCGATGAATACGTCCGCGGCCTTCGCACCGGCGAACTCGGCCCCATGGCTATGACCGAACACTTAACGCCTTCGGGCGTAATCGCCCCTTCCCCTTCCTACGCAGGCGCGAATCTCATTACCGCCGCGAACGCGGAATACCGCATTCCGTTTCACAATGGCGTCCAGGCCGCAGGATTCTTCGATATCGGCTCTGGCTGGCTTCTTCCGAATTGGCTCGGCCCGGCCAAGCCCGATCTCTTGAGCGCCACGAACGGCATTCTTCACGGCTCGACCGGCATTCAACTGCAATGGACCATCCCCGGCGTCCAGGTGCCATTTTGCTCCTATTATGCCGTGAACGTGTTGCGCCTTGACCGTTGGATCCCGCTCTCCAAGAAATCTCTCTTGCACGCGCACAATCACTTCGGCGCCTTTGGCTGGGGACTCGGCTCGCTTTTCTAAGCGTTTGTTCTGTCATCTGTTCGAGCATGCGCGCCTGTACTACACTCCAAGGGTCATGAAACATGACAAGTTATTGAAAGAAGCCTCGCGCATCATCGAGCCATACTGCATCACCAAAGGCGAAAAGTTTCGCCTCCAGGACTACGATCCCGCCGACACCAACGACGTTAGGGACAAACGTGAAGCGCAAGGGCTGCTCGAAGACGGCATCGCCTGCTTAAGCCGCTTCCAGGAAATGCTTTACGCACAGGACCGCTGGGCGCTGTTGCTCATCTTTCAGGCTATGGACGCGGCCGGCAAAGATGGCGCCATCAAGCATGTTATGTCCGGCGTGAATCCGCAGGGCTGCGAGGTCCACTCGTTCAAGTCACCCAGCGCCGAGGAACTGAACCGCGATTATCTGTGGCGCAATCACAAAGTCGTTCCCGAGCGCGGCAAAATCGGCATCTTCAACCGCTCGTACTATGAAGAAGTTCTTGTCGTGCGCGTTCACCCGACGTTTCTTCGCGCGCAAAAACTGCCCGATCGTCTGGTCACCAAACACATTTGGGAGGAGCGCTACGAAGACATTAACGCCTTCGAGCGCTATCTCACGCGCAACGGCGTCGTCGTTCGTAAGTTCTTCCTCCACGTTTCCAAGGAAGAGCAAAAAAAGCGTTTCCTCGAGCGCCTCGAAGATTCAAAAAAGAATTGGAAGTTTTCTATGGCCGACGTGCAGGAGCGCGGTTTCTGGAAGGACTATCAGGAGGCTTACGAGGAAATGATTCAACAAACCGCAACAAAACACGCGCCCTGGTACGTCGTTCCCGCCGACAATAAATGGTTCACGCGCTTGGTCGTCGGTGCTGCTATTCTCGAAACCCTCAATGATCTCAATCTAGCCTTCCCCGACGTGGAAAAACCCAAGCGCAAAGAGCTTGCCGCTGTCCGCACCTCACTCCTAGCGCAAAAAGATTGACCGCTTCCGAAACTTTGCCAGGAGAAAGCCGCGCCCGGGCGAAACCAAGCCTCTAGGCGTATTTTCTGTGCAGGTGGATCATGACCCGCAGGTCACGGAGCGCGCAAAGAATCTCTTTCTGCTCCCCGCGTCCGGCTGCATTTGTTCCTATGTCGATCAGAGAGCGAAGAAGTTCATCGACGGCAAGGTTGATTCTCACCATGCGGACAGTCCTCTGGTTTTCGCGTATGGCCTCGCCGTAGGACTTGGTCCATTTATACTGCTCCATCTGCGGCTCCTGGAGGGCTGGCCCTCTTCCGCCACAAGTGGTTTAAATTACGTGAGCGCACCACGGAAGGTAAATCAGGTGTGACAATCTCGACTATACACCCTGTTTAAGCGCGAGCGGCGTTAATCTTTCAATTTCCATCAACGGCGCTTTCGCCGTTGCACATTCATATAACCAGGGGCATGATTCCCCCATGGCAACTTTCCGAAAGACCGCAAAGAGCTTCGGCGATTACTTGGATCGTTTTCCAAAAGACGTTCAGCAGCGTTTGCAAAAGATGCGCCTGACCGTGAAAAAAGCAGCGCCACAAGCAAAGGAAAAGATCAGCTACGGCATTCCCTCCTTCACTTTGAACGGCATGCTGGTGTGGTTTGCGGCTTTCAAGAACCACATCGGGTTCTACCCGCGCGCTTCGGCGATCGCCGCGTTCCAGAAGGAGTTGTCGGTTTACAAAGGAGCGAAAGGATCCGTGCAATTCCCTTTCGACAAGCCCCTTCCGCTTCTCCTGATCAGCCGCATCGTAAAGTTTCGTGCTAAAGAAAACCTAAGCAAGAGCAAGAAAAAATAGCCGGTACCTTCTTGAAAAGACTTCAGCGCGGCGCGCCAGGATACTGATAGCGCAGGCTTGGCGGCATGCGGTCCGAACGAGTGCGCGTGTTGTACTCCAGCTGATATTTCAAATGCTCCGCATCACCCGGATAATCTTTTCCTTCCGGGTACGGGTAGGGCAAAAGCGAGTGCCTTGGCAGCGGCTCCACTGTAAATGCATCGGCAGCGTAAAAATCCAAATCCTTCTCGAAGCCATCCGCATAGAAAAAGTAGTCGCGTGCCCAGCCTCGAGGCAACTCCGGCAGCGCCTTCGCGTCGAAATCCAGCTTCACGCCTTCTCCTGACCCGAACACCGCAAAGCGATCGTCCGAAGCACGCAGCAAATCGGAAACATCGCCGTAGCGCGTATAATTCCCGGCGGCGCGCGCGTATGGCCCGGTCATGCTGCGGTGCGTGTACGAATACGTCGTGTCGCTTGCCGGCTGCAAACGAATCTCGCGCGGATAACCCAGAAAATCCAGCGCCGCATGGGCCAGCGGCACTTCCGCAACGCGAAGGTCTTTTACGTCCGGCGTCTGATCGATTCGAATCGCGTCCCAATAAATCTTCAGGTTGGTGACAATGCGAATCCTCCGCGTCCCCGCAGGCAGCTTGCCGCTCAAGTCCGCGATCATGGTGCGTTCCAAGCCGGCCGGAAAACCCATGTCTTCCATAACGCGCGCCCACTGGCCCTTCGCGTTTTGCGCTTCGACGTACGGGGCGATCACTTTGATGCCTGCCTGATCCGCCGCATACATCGAAGTCGCTGTGAAATAATCGGTGTAGCCGTCCATAATGAGCCGCAATGGCTTTTGCGCGTCCCACGCGCCAAGGTCAAGCTCCAGCCAATGCAATTTCGCAAATCCGGCGAAAGGCAAGTCCTCGAAGTCGGTCACATACTTGCGATCTGTTTTGGAAATGAGCGCAAGTGCGTCGTGTCCTTGGTCATCCCACGCGCCCGCCGGTGAGCGTGCGCCCTGGCTTGCAATCACGCGAAACTCCGGGAAAGGCGGCGCGCTCACAAAGCGTTCATTAGGGAAAACTTCATATGCGGTGGGATGATCGATCGCCAACAGCCGCACCTGGTCCAGATAAACCGTCTCTTCCATCGGCTCCAGGAACCGGAAACTCAGCAAACCATTTCGCGCCTTCACGCGATGCCCGGAAACCTTCAGATATTCGTCCGGGTCCGGAACGTCGCGCTCACCGGGCGCAATCCAATGTCCCACTACGCCCGGCCCGATCATATCTGCAATAAATTCATATTCATGACCATTCCACGAAAAAAGAATCGGGCAGGAACTCCCACGCCGGTCCAACTCTGCTATTACTTGCGTCTTTTTCGCAGCCAGATTGATTTCGTCTTGTGGCACGCCGGTCGGCCACAGCAGCCGCACGACTTCCGCAGTTGTTTCAGTCCCCAAGCCGGCCAGAATCGGTGACGCATTTTGCCCCAAATAGCCTGAACCTCCCGCTACCTCCCACTTCTGATACAGCGTGCCCGCGTAAAGCTCGACCTTCGTACCGATGCCGCTCTTGTTGTCGTTCAGCGCTCTAAGATCAATGCTCATCCAAGCGTGCTGATTCCCGCCTTCGTTGCGTAGCACAACAGGCGCGCCGCCCAGTTGCGTCACAACCAAGTCGGAGTCGCCATTTCCATCAATGTCCGCCACTGCAATCGCGCGCGGCTGATTCAGCTTCACCCCATCCAATCCCACGCTTTTCGTGACGTCGCTCCAACCTTTAGTTCCCAAATTGCGCAGCAGCCGTAGCTCCGCGCCATGGCTCGATTCGCCCGCCGCAACCAAATCGAGCCAGCCATCATTGTCGTAATCCAACGCGGCAATGCCCCAACCCTTTTGCCAACCCAAATCTGGTAGCGCCACGCGCTCCAGCCGCTTCCCTTCCACGTTCCGCCACAAACTGACTCCCGGCGCTCCGGCATGCGTAAACGCCAAGTCCATCCAGCCGTCTTTGTCGAAATCGAAGGCGACCACGCCCATTGCCGGCGGCAACTTCTCCTTCCCAAAATCAATCCCAGGGAGCGGCGTGAACCTTCCTTCGCGCGGATTCAAGAGAATCGAAGCGCCGGCCGCTCCGCCCGCAAGAACGAAATCAATCGCGCGGTCATTGTTGAAGTCTGTCGTGATCACGCCCGCGCCCGTCGCCACCACCCCTAGCGCCGTCTCTGCTGAGACATCGGTAAAGGTGCTATTCCCATTGTTGCGCCACAAAACATTGTGCGCCGCCCCGCCGGCAGAACCCGAATCCGCAGCCATCGTAATGTACAAATCCAGGTCGCCATCGTGGTCGTAATCCACAAACGTGACGCCGACGCATCCCTTCTCTCTCTGAATTCCTGCTGTCTCCGTTGCGTCTTCAAATTTTCCCTCGCCCTTGTTGTGCAGCAGCCGCACGCCGTCGCTCAGGCACACCGCAAGGTCCGTTTTGCCGTCGTTGTCAAAATCTCCGGCCCCACAGCCGAATCCACTTCCGCTCAAATGAATCCCAGCCGCCTGGGTCAGGTCCTCAAACTTTCCGTTGCCCAGATTGCGCAGCAAACGACTCTCTCCATCCGCCGCGCCACTTACCAAAAAAAGATCGGGCTTCCCGTCTCCGTCAAAATCAAAGAAGCACGCGCCCGTGCTTGCTCCAATAGCAACAGCATTTCCACTCTTTCCGGTCGAAACAAACGGACTCGCCTCCAATGCAAAATGCACAGGAATCGTCGCGGGGACCTCCGTTACTCCACTCAGCGGCAGTTCTGCTGTCGAGAATTTCCCCTGATCTCCATAACCGGCACCGAACGGCGTTCCCAAATGCTCCGAAGTAATTTTCTGAAACCTCGCGAGATGCTCCCGCGCCGCAGCCGTGTCGCCTTTGCGCTGCAGGGCCCGCGCCAGCCCAAACTCGGCCGAAGCATGCACCGCGTTCAGCGCCAGCCCTTTCTGGAACGCAGCAATGGCCTCGTCATATTTTTGGATTTGCGTGTAGAGGTAGCCGACAAAATAATATGCGTCCGCTTCATTTGGCTGGATTTCTGTCACGCGCTGGAACGCCGCGATTCCCTTCTCCGCTTCACCTGTGTCTTTGTAGGCCAGCCCGAGGTTGTACCACGCGTAAGGATCGTTCGACAGTTGTTTCGTCGCTTCCTCAAGGGCTGCCCGCGCAGCATCGAGTTTTTGCTGTCCAAGCAACGCCACGCCCAGATTCAGACGTGCCACCGCAAACTTTGGGTCCGCCGCGAGCGCCTGTTCGAAGTATTTCTGCGCGTCCGCCGGCCGCTGTTGGTTCATGTGGGCGACGCCCAGGGTGTTGAAACGGTAGGCCTCGGCAGGATTAGTCCTGCCCGCCGTCTTTCTCGCGCTTGCGGCCTTCTCCCTCTCCTGGCCCGTCTTTGCTCCCCCTCGCAAAGCTAGGGCCGCACAAAAAAGCAACCCGCCGCAAACTCCGATCACAACCGCACGCCGAGCAGTCACATGCATAGAAAGTGTTTT
>Ga0126373_10001302_pt1 | contig 17606 bp, 15 predicted proteins | sample PanSoiMetPlot_11_FD_92545 | JGI IMG/M metagenome (GOLD analysis project Ga0126373, IMG submission 92545) | Tropical forest soil microbial communities from Panama - MetaG Plot_11 | ecosystem: Environmental > Terrestrial > Soil > Tropical forest > Bulk soil | place: Panama | collected 2016-02-17 | reverse complement strand
TGCGTCGACGACGTAGCGGCGTACTGCCGAGTCGGTCCACTCGCCACGCCCGTACCCATAGAAGCGCAGATGCAGGAAGACGAGTTGCGCGACGTCCTCGACGATCTCCTTGGCATAACGCAGTTCGCGTAGCCGCGCCCGGGCCAGACGCGCACCGACCACTTCGTGGTGATGGAAGCTCACCCGCCCGCTGGACTCGAAGCGGCGTGTCTCCGGCTTGCCGATGTCGTGCAGCACCGCAGCCCAACGCAGGACCAAATCAGGGGCGCCTCCGCTGCGCCGTTCCAAGTCGATCGCCTGGTCGAGCACTTGCAGCGTGTGCGCATAGACGTCCTTGTGCTGGCCGTGCTCGTCGGCGGCCATCCGCAATGCGGGCAGTTCCGGCAGGACGTAGTTCGCGAGCCCCGTGTCGACGAGCAACTCCAGGCCCTGCCGCGGCGCGCTGCCGAGCAGCAGCTTGGTGAGTTCGACCTGGACCCGTTCCACGCTGATCCGGACGATCTCGCCGGCCATCGCCGTCATCGCCGCCTGCACCTCGGGCGCGACGCTCACCCCCAGCGTCGACACGAACCGGGCCGCGCGCAGCATCCGCAGCGGGTCGTCGGCGAACGACTCCTCCGGCGTGCCCGGGGTGCGCAGCACGCCCCGGGCCAGGTCGGCCAGCCCGCCGAACGGGTCGGTGAACACCCGCTCCAAGACGGACAGCGCCATCGCGTTCATGGTGAAGTCGCGTCGCCGCAGGTCGTCGACCAGCGATTCGCCGTAGGCGACCTCGGGGTTGCGGGTGACCCGGTCGTACCGGTCGGCCCGGAACGTGGTGATCTCGCACTGACGCGACCCGAGTTGGACACCTACCGTGCCGAAATCGATACCGGTAGTCCACGTCGAGCCGAGTGGCGCGACGATCGCGAGCACCTCATCCGGGCGGGCGTCGGTCGTGAAGTCGAGGTCGGTATCGCTTCGTCCCATGAGCGCATCGCGCACCGTCCCACCGACCAGATGCAGCTCGTGCCCGGCCTCGACGAAGGCGGCACCGAGGCGCCGCGCCTCCTCCGGCACGGCGATCAGGTCAGCCGGTCCACGCGCGCTCATCGTCAATCCCACCGCCTGGGCGCCAGCGCTCATCGCAGCCACCGTACCGGCCGCTCGCTACCATCGGCGCATGTCCCGGGGCTCCAACTCGCCGTCGCCCCGGCGCTCTGGCGGCAATCGGTCGCGGCGTGGACGGGCGAGACTCAAGCGGGTGGACGAGACGAGCGCGGGCGGCCTGGTCGTGGACCTGGCGGGCGATGTCCCGCGGGGTGCTCTGATCGGCCGCGTCGATCGCCGTGGCCGGCTGCTCTGGTCGCTTCCGAAGGGCCATGTCGAGCCGGGCGAGACACCCGAACAGGCGGCTATTCGGGAGATTGAGGAGGAGACGGGCATCAGCGGCGAGATCCTTGCCAGCCTGGGCACGATCGACTTCTGGTTTATCGCCGAGGGACGCCGGGTGCACAAGACAGTGCATCACTATCTGTTGCGCGCTGTCGGGGGTGAGCTCTCCGACGAGGACTACGAGGTTGCCGAGGTGGCGTGGGTGCCGCTCACGCAGATCACCGAGCAGCTCGCCTATCCCGACGAGCGCGGCCTGGTGGACGCGGCCGGCCGGCTGCTCGCGGAGAGCGCGTGAGGCTGAACAGCGTCATCGCAGGCACCGGCGTCCTGGTCGCCCTCGTCGTGGTGGCTCCGCCGGCGAACGCACAGCCGTCGCTGACCGACCAGAGCGTCACCGTCACCGTCACGGACGTGTTGCCGACCACGCCCGCCTACACCGACAAACCCGAACCGCTGACGATCATGCTGTCGCTGACGAACAACACCGACCGAACGCTCTACAACGTCAGCATCGACGTCGAACGCGACGCCCCCGTGTTCCAGCAGGCGCGGCTCGAGCGGCTCATGGCCAATCCAGCGCCTACCCCCGACAACAGCGCGCTCTCGCAACTGCGTGCGATCTCGACCTCGGCGCTGGCGCCGCATGAGAAGCGCCCACTGGCGCCCTACGAGACCACCACCAGCCTGCACACCGGCACGGGCGGCATCTGCGTGTGCATCCTGAACGGCGGCGGCATTTATCCGATCAACTTCACCGTGTTCGCCGCAGCCGATCCGGACGGGACGACCACGGAGGTCGGCTTCGGGCAAACCTACGTTCCCGCGTTCAAGGACAAGCCCAAGCCCGTGCAGGTCAGCTGGGTATGGCCGCTGATCGACCGACCGCACCGCCTCCTCGACGACACGACGTTTCTCGACGACGATCTTGCGCGCTCGGTCAGTCCGGGCGGACGGCTTTACCGGGCGCTCCAGGTTGTGCATGACGTCGCCCCGACAATCCAACTGACGCTGCTCATCGATCCCGAGCTGATCGACGAACTAGGGGCCATGACCCGGCCCTATACGGTCGAGTCCGGCGGCAAGACGGTGCCCGGTACCGGGACGAAGGCCGCCCAGGCGTGGCTCGCGGAGCTGAAGTCCGTCCTCACGTCCACCCAGGTCAGCCTCACTCCTTACGCAGACCCAGACATCACGTCGCTGAGCCGCGCCGGACTAACTTGGTCGGACCGCTTCGACGTGAAGCAGCAGGAGCAACTCACCGGCGAGCTGGGCATGCTGCCCCGCAGTGATGTCGTCTGGCCATCCGGCAGCACCATCAGCTCGGCAGCGCTACGCCAGGTGCTCAGTTCGGGCACCCGGTCCGCGGTCGTGCTCAGCGACGCCGCACTTCCCGGCGCGCGAGAGACGACCCCCCGCCCCGACGCGTTGGTCCCCCTGCCCGCGCAGTACGGCATGCCGGGCACGCTCGCCGCCGTCACGGACAGTGCGGTGCAGCCGCTGGTGGCGCGGGCGCTGCGGCCGAATGGGTCGGGGGCAGCGGCGCTACCTGAACTCGCATCCGAGTTGGCGGTACGAGCCGCTGAGCAGCCGTCCCAGTCGCATTACGTCGTGATCACGGCCGACCGCTACGTAGACGTCGAGCCGCGGCTGGCCGAGCGGATACTGCAGGCCACCGCGGCCGCGTCGTGGTCGACGTCGCTGACGCTGAGCGACGCGCTGCATGCCGTCAAGCCGGTCGACCACGGCCAACTGGTAGAGCCGCCTGCGGACCGGCCGCAATTGCCCAGCGCCAACCTGGCGGCCGCCAGCCAGGCGACTCAGTTCATGCACTCGTTCGGCGGCGCGTTGAGCCCGGCCGACGCACCACAAGTCATGGGCGGCCTGCCCGCCGCGATCCAGCGAACCGAGTCGGCGGCGTGGGCGGCTGATCCGATAGGCGGCGCCGCGTTCGCCGGTCGCCTCGACGCGCTGGTCGGCGCCCTTCAGCACGGGATCTACATCAGCCGTCCGTCGAGCGGCACCTACACGTTGGCCTCCAACGACGCGCCCTTGCCGATCACGGTGGTCAACACATTGCTGGTCGACGTGCACGTTCGAGTGCGGGTGACCACCGCAAACGACGTCGCGGGATTCCACGCCGACGACACCCGCGTGGTCACGATCCCGCGGGCGGCATCGCAGACAAGCCCGACGCGGGACACCCTCAAGATCCCCACGCGCGTGCAGCGGGCCGGCACGTTCCAGGTGAACGCAACGCTGCTCACGCCCGATGGCACCCAACTGGGCAGCTCCGTCCCGCTCTCGATCCACAGCACGGCACTCGGCGTCGTAGGCGTGATCATCACGGCCGTCGCAATCGGCATCCTCGTCTTGGCCCTGGCGATCCGGGTCGTGCGCCGGGTCCGCCGCCGTGCGACACGCCCCACGGAACCGACAGAGCCGACCGAGCCGGCGCCGATCGGAGCCGGTACGTGAGCGAGCAGCAGGACGACGGCTGGAGCGAACCGTCGCACTACGGCCCCGGGCGCGGGCAGATCACCTTCGAGCCGCGGATGTTCACCGAGGACCCGTCTTTGACGGGTGTGTTCATGCCGGCGTGGCAGCACGCCTCCGAAGAGGAGTGGTCGCACGCCGAACAGCAATGGGGCGCCACGACCTACGCCGGCCGGCGCCGGCAGGACGCGCAACCGGCAGTGCGTGGGCGCCCCGAGGTCGGGTTGCTCGCGTCCAGCCGGACGATGGCGGTCGGCAGCCTGGTCAGCCGCATCACCGGCTTCCTGCGCAGCGTCGTGCTCGCGGCGGCGCTCGGCACCGGCCTCGTCGCCGACGCCTACAACGGCGCCAACAGCTTCCCGAACATGGTGTACGAGCTGATGCTCGGCGGAGTCCTGTCGAGCGTGCTGATCCCGCTGCTGGTTCATGCGGAGGAGCACGACGAGGACGGCGGCGAGGCGTACACCCAGCGGCTGGTGTCGGTTGCCACGGTCGCTCTCGCGCTGGCAACGGTCGTCGCGGTCGCGGCGGCCCCGTTGCTGGCGACGGTCTTCGTGAACAACCAGAGTCAGCGCGACCTCACGACGACGTTCGCCACCCTCCTGTTACCGGAGATCTTCTTCTACGGCCTCGGCGCGATGTTCACCGCCATCCTGAACACCCGCAACGTCTACGGCCCGGGCGCGTGGGCTCCGGTGCTGAACAACGTGATCACCATCGCCACCGTCTGTGTGTTCTGGACGCTGCCCGGTCCGAAGACGCTGCTGCCGTCCACCATGACGAACACCCAGATCGCGGTGCTGGGCATCGGCACCACGCTGGGTATCGCCGCCCAGGCACTGGTCCTCGTGCCGTCGCTGCGCCGCGTCGGGTTCCGGTGGCGCTGGCGCTTCCGAGCCCAGGGCCGCGAGCGTCGCATGACAGATATCGGCCCACTGACCGGCTGGGTGCTCGGCTATGTGGTCGCCAGCCAGATCGGGCTGAGCTTCATCGTCAAGGTCGGCTACAACCACAACGGCGTCACCACATTCACCTACGCCGACCTGCTCTTCCAGGTGCCCTACGGCATCCTCGGCGTGTCGCTGCTGACCGCGTTGATGCCGCGCATGTCGCGCGCGGCGGCGCGCGGCGACCGGGCCGGCGTGATTGAGCATCTCTCGACGGGCGCGCGCTTGTCGGCGACGGTATTGGTGCCGATCACGGTCGGACTGATCGTGCTCGGTCCGTCGTTCACCACGGCGATCTTCGTCGGACGTACGGACGTGCACCAGGCCCGGTTGATCGGTACCTGTTTGGCGCTCGCGTCGTTCGGCCTGCTCCCGTTCGCGATCGTCATGCTCCAGATGCGGGTGTTCTACGCGATGCGCGACGCCAAGACGCCGACGCTCATCAATTTCGGCATGGTCGCCACCAAGATTGCGCTGGTCCTGATCGCCGCCGCGACGTTGCACGGTGACGCGGTGATCGCGGCCCTGAATGTCTCGACGTCCGGGTCATACGTGGTGGGCGCAATCATCGGCCATTGGCTACTTACCCGACGGTTCGGCCGACTCGGGTTCAGCAGAGTTGTCCGGACGACAGTGCGCGTCGGCATCGCCTCGGTGATTGGCGGCGCAGCGGCGTTCGCCATGGTGCGGGTCGGCGTCGCCGTAGCGGGGGACGGGCGTACCGGCGCGCTGATCGGCGTGCTGACGGGCAGCATCGTCGGGCTGGCCGTGATGCTGGCGGTGTCCTGGCGGATGCGCATTCCCGAGGTCCGTGAGATCGTCTCCGCCGCACGCGGCGGCTGAGCTTCCAGGGAATGCGGAGGGTCTTAGGATCGTTTTGTGGCCGTGACGGAGCATCGAAATGTCATCATCATCGGCTCGGGGCCGGCCGGCTACACCGCTGCCTTGTACACCGCCCGCGCCGACCTTCAGCCGCTGCTGTTCGAAGGGGCACAGTTCGGCGGTGCCTTGATGACCACCACCGAGGTCGAGAACTACCCCGGCTTTCCCGACGGCGTCCTCGGGCCGGACCTGATGGCCAAGATGCGTGCGCAGGCCGAGCGATTCGGCGCAGAGATCATCAGCGACGATGTGACCTCCGTCGATCTGACGGCTCCCGTCAAGACCGTGCGCACCTTCTCGGCCGAGTACACCGCGGATACGGTGATCCTCGCGATGGGATCGGCCTACCGCAAACTAGGCATACCTCGCGAAGAGCAGCTGTCCGGCCACGGCGTGTCGTGGTGCGCGACCTGTGACGGATTCTTCTTCCGCGACAAGGACATCGCTGTCGTCGGTGGTGGCGACACCGCGATGGAAGAGGCGACGTTCCTCACTCGGTTCGCCAGGTCGGTGACCGTGGTGCACCGCCGCGACTCGCTACGGGCCACCGCCATCATGGCCGACCGAGCCTTCGCCAACGACAAGATCCAATGGGCATGGAACTCCGAGGTAGTCGACATCCACGGCGAGGGCACGGTCACCGGCATCCGGCTGCGCGACACCGTCACCGGCGCCGAGCGGGAATTGCCGGTGCAGGGGCTCTTCATCGCCATCGGGCACGAACCGCGAAGCGACCTGGTCAAGGGTCAGGTCGACCTGGACGCCGAGGGCTACATCCTCACCGCGCCGGACTCCACGAAGACCAACCTGGACGGAGTGTTCGCCGCCGGAGATGTCGTCGACCACGTCTACCGTCAGGCCGTGACGGCGGCGGGCACCGGTTGCGAGGCCGCGCTCGACGCCGAACGCCACCTCAGCCGGTTGCACGACCTGACAGGCGTTCCGGCCGCGGGTGGAATTGCCGGCTGAGCATCGCTGTTACACCACCGCATTCCCACACACCTCAGGAGTTTCCATGGGTCAGAACACCAAGACCGTCACCGATGCCACCTTCGCCGACGAGGTCTTGCAGGCCGACGGTCCGGTACTGGTCGACTTCTGGGCCGAGTGGTGCGGTCCGTGCAAGATGGTCTCGCCGGTGCTTGATGAGATCGCCGGTGAGTACCCGGACAAGATCACCGTCGCCAAGGTCAACATTGACGAGAACCCCGGCATCGCGCGGGACTACCAGATCATGTCGATCCCGACGATGTCGGTGTTCCAGAAGGGCCAGGTCGTGAAGTCGATCGTTGGCGCCCGGCCCAAGGCAGCCATCCTCAAGGAGCTCTCCGACTACATCGCCTGAGTAGTCACGTTTCAGCAAAGGCGGTCACCCCGGTGACCGCCTTTCTGTTATGTGCCCGTAAGCCCCCGACTCGCGGGGGTCCGGCCGGTTCTGTATCCGCATCAGGCTGCGGCACAATGAAACCGGCCAGCACGCCCCGACGAGCTCCGTGAGGTCTCAGCACCGATGCAGCCATTGCGCCGCGGCGCCAATGAGGACGCCGTCGCCGAGGTGCGACGCGTACTCGCCGGGCTCGGCCTTCTCGCCAACCTTGATCCCGGTGCCGAGTCGCTCTATGACGAGGCGACCGAGCTCGCGGTGCGACATTTCCAACAACGGCGTGGGCTGTCGATCGACGGCATTGTGGGACGCGAGACCTGGACAGCGCTGGCCGGTGCGCGGTGGCGGCTCGGGGATCGTGTCCTGGCACACAACGCCACCAGCCCGTTCACCGGCGACGACGTCGTGGCGCTCCAGGAGCAGTTGCTCGAGATGGGCTATGACGTGTCCCGCCCGGACGGTGTCTTCGGCCGGCACACCGAAATCGCGCTACGCGCGTTCCAGCGCGATTACGGCCTTACGCCGGACGGCATCTGCGGCCCGACGACCTTGCGCGCGCTGCGCCAGCTGACTCGGCGCGTCATCGGCGGGCGCCCGCAGTTGCTGCGCGAGCAGATGCGCGTCGCCGAGTCCGGACCCAGTTTGCTGGGCAAACGCCTCGTGCTCGACCCCGGTCACGGGGGTGCCGACTTGGGCGTCGTAGCCGGCGACGTTTGTGAGGCCGAGATCGCCTGGGACCTCGCCACTCGCCTCGAAGGTCGGCTCACCGCGTTGGGTGTCACCACCTGGCTGACCCGCGGACCGTCCAACGGCAAGTCGGACGAGGCCCGGGCCAGCTTCGCGAACGAGGTCGGCGCGGACGCGCTGCTGTCGCTGCACGTCGACGGCTCACCGTCCCCGCTAGCGAGCGGCGTCGCGAGCTACCACTACGGCGCGGGTGAGTCGAGCTCGACGATCGGCGAACGGCTCGCCGACCTGGCTCAGCGCGAGATCGTCGCCCGCACCGGGATGCTGAACTGCCGGGTGCATCCCAAGACCTGGGCGCTCTTGCGGTTGACCCGCATGCCGGCCGTGCGAATCGAGGTCGGCTACCTCACCTCGCCCGCGGACCGGGCGCGTCTGGTGGACCCGGCGTTTCGTGACACGATCGCCGAGGGATTGCTCGTCGCGGTGCAGCGGCTGTACCTGCCCAAGGCGCAGGATCCGCCGACGGGCGTCATGCGCATCCCCGCTATAGCCAGCTGAACCTAAGGTCTTGACAGCGCCGGCGGGGAGATCGACGAGACCAGCCGTTCCAACGCGTACTCGACGTCCTCGCGCCACGATGCCGTTGCCTTGATGTCCAGGCGCAGCCGCGGAAAGTGCGGGTGCGGACGCACGGTCTTGAAGCCGACCGCGAGCAGGTAGTCGGCCGGCAGTACGCAAGAGCCGCCCGAATCGTGGGTCCCGAAGGCCTCGATCGCCTTCAGCCCACGCCGGGCAACGTCGCCGGCAACCGCCTGGACGAGCACTCGGCCGAGGCCGCGGCCCCGAAACGCCGGCAGTAGCCGCGCCGTCATCAGCAGTACGGCGTCCGGGCTGACCGGTGAGGTCGCGAACGCCACCGAACGCGGCACGTAGGCCGGTGGCGCAAACAACACGTATCCCGCAGCGACATCATCGACGTACGCGATCTTGCCGCAGCTGCCCCACTCGAGCAGCGTGTCGGAGATCCACGCCTCTTTCTCGAGCTCCGTGCCGCCGGTCTGCTCGGCGCGCTCGCCGGCCACGGGGTCCAGCTCCCAGAAAACACAGCGGCGACATTGCGACGGCAAGTCGTCGAGGTTGTCGAGCGTAATGTTCGCCAGCCGGCGGGCCACGATCCGATTCTGCGCTCACTCGCGTCAGGTGCGCGACTAAGCCAAATCTGCGAGGAACAGTCCGATGCGGCCGATGGCCTCGGTCAGGTCGTCGGCGCGGGGGAGCGTGACGATGCGCAGGTGGTCGGGACGCGGCCAGTTGAAGCCGGTCCCTTGGACGACGAGCACGTGCTGCTCGCGCAGCAGTTGCAGCACGAAGTCCTGGTCGTCCTCGATCGGGTACACGGTCGGATCGAGCCGCGGGAACACGTAAAGGGCGCCCCGCGGCTGCACGCACGTCACGCCGGGGATCGCCTTCAGCGCGGCCATCGCGGCGTCACGCTGGTCGCGCAGCCGCCCGCCCGGCAGCACCAGGTCATGAATGCTCTGCTGGCCGCCGAGCGCGGTTTGGATCGCGTGCTGCGCCGGGACGTTCGCGCACAGCCGCATGTTGGCAAGCATCGTTATGCCCTCGAGGTAGCTCGCGGCGTGTCGTTTCGGGCCGGTGACCAGCATCCAGGCGCTGCGGAACCCGGCGAGCCGGTACGCCTTGGAGAGCCCGTTGAACGTCAGCGTGAACACGTCCGGGGCGATCGCCGAGAACGGGATGTGCGTGGCGTCGTCGTAGAGGATCTTGTCGTAGATCTCGTCAGCCATAACGACCAGCCGATGCCGGCGAGCCAACTCGGCAATTCCTTGTAATACCCCCTGTGGGTATACCGCGCCAGTTGGGTTGTTGGGGTTGATGACGACGATTGCCTTGCTGCGTGGGGAGATCTTCGCTTCAAGGTCGTCCAGATCAGGCAGCCAGCCGTCTTCCTCGTCGCAAAGGTAATGTACCGCGCGTCCGCCCGACAGGCTGGTGGCTGCTGTCCACAGTGGATAGTCAGGTGCCGGGATGAGCACCTCGTCACCGTCGTCAAGCATCGCCTGCAACGAGATCTGGATCAGCTCGCTGACCCCGTTGCCGAGCCACACGTCATCGACGGTGACGCCTCCGATGCCACGCTGCTGATAGTGCTGCACAATGGCGGTCCGCGCGGACAGCAGGCCCTGCGAGTCGGAGTAGCCCTGCGATGCGGGCAGGTTGCGGATGACGTCGACAAGGACCTCCTCGGGCGCATCGAAGCCGAACGGGGCCGGGTTGCCGATGTTCAGCTTGATGATCCGGCGGCCTTCTTCCTCGAGTCGCTTCGCTTCTTCGAGCACCGGGCCGCGGATGTCGTAGAGGACGTTCTCGAGCTTGCGTGACTGGGTCAGATCCACTGCACAACGATCGCACAAGCCGGTTGGATAGGGGCATGAGCAGCGCTCGTGGAGGGAACCGCTAGTGGAGTTCAGCGACGTAGTGCGCCGCCGCCGGATGGTCCGTGCCTACGACCCGACCCGTCCAGTTGCGCGTGCCGTGGTGAATGAGCTGCTCGAGCATGCGACACATGCGCCGTCAGCGGGGTTCAGCCAGGGCTGGCGATTCCTCGTGTTGCAGTCGGATGCAGAGCGGGAAGCGTTCTGGACCGCAACGGACCCGCGCGGGGTCCCGGATCCCTGGCTTGCCGGCATGCGTACCGCTCCGGTTCTGGTTGTCGTGTTCTCCGACAAGAAGGTCTACCTCGACCGGTACGCGGAGCCGGACAAGGGCTGGGCCGACCGGGACGAGTCACGCTGGCCGGTGCCCTACTGGCACATCGACACCGGCATGGCCGCGCTGCTCATACTTCTCGGCGCCGTTGATCGCGGGCTGGCTGCATGTTTCTTCGGGATACCGGAGGAGCACTGGCCTGCGTTGCGCAAGGCGTTCGCCGTGCCGGAGCGGCTCACGCCGATCGGGGCGATCAGCCTCGGCTACCGCGCACAAGATCGCCGCTCTCCGTCGTTACGACGCGGCCGGCGCCCGCTCTCCGAGGTCGTGGCGTACGGCTCGTTCTGATCCTCGTGTTGCAAGCGCTCAACGCATAATGTCCGGAGCGATCATCGAGACGATGCGCTCCAGGTCGTCCACCGAGGCGAACTCGACGGTGATCTTGCCCTTACGGCGGCCCAGTTCGACGCGGACGTGGGTGTCAAGTTTGTCGGAAAGCCTGTCGGCCAGGTCAGCCAGTCCGGGGGCAACCATGTGCGGTGCGGCTTGTTTTCGAGCGCGCGTCTTGTCGGCGTGCCCGCGGGCATGCAGTGCGGCCAACTCTTCTGTGGCCCGCACGGACAGTCCCTCGGCGACGATCCGGCCGGCGAGTTCTTCCTGCGCCTCCGGTTGGTCGATGCTGAGCAGTGCGCGTGCGTGACCTGCTGACAACACGCCGGCGGCGACGCGGCGTTGCACCGGGACCGGCAGATTGAGCAGCCGGATCGTGTTCGTGATCTGCGGGCGACTGCGCCCGATACGCCGGGCGAGCTCCTCATGCGTCGTCGCGAACTCGTCGAGCAGCTGCTGATAGGCCGCCGCCTCCTCGAGCGGATTCAGCGAGACACGATGGACGTTCTCCAGCAAGGCATCACGCAGCATCGCGTCGTCGTCGGTGTCCCGAATGATCGCGGGAACGGTGGCCAGACCGGCTGCCAAGGCGGCGCGCAGCCGGCGCTCGCCCATGACCAACTCGTAGCCGTCGTCGCGCCGACGCACGACCACCGGCTGGAGCATGCCGAACTCTCGAATCGAGTGAGTGAGCTCGGCGAGCGCCTCCTCGTCGAACACCTGGCGTGGCTGGCGCGGATTGCGCGCGATAGTGCCTACCGGGAGGTCGGTGAACACTGCCCCCGGTACCGGCAGTAGGCCGTCGGCCGGCCGGGGCACCGCCGTGCCTGCGAACGACCCGTCAGGTTGCCGGCTCGGCGCGGTCGGGATCAGAGCGCCGAGGCCCCTGCCCAGCCCACCCACGCGCGTCTTGCTCATCGCTCGCCTCCTGGCGGTTCGTGTCGCGGCCTCGTTCGGCGAGTTCGCGCGCGGCCTGGAGATAGCCGATCGCGCCACGCGAGCCTGCGTCGTATGTCATGACGGTCTGCCCGAAACCTGGTGCTTCGGACACTCGCACGTTACGGGGGATGACCGACTCGATCACGAGCTCTCCAAAGTGGCTGCGTACCTCGGCGGCGACCTGGTCGGCGAGCCGGGTTCGGCTGTCGTACATCGTGAGTAGCACGGTGGTGATCGTGAGCGTCTTGTTGAGGTACGACTGCACCATCTCGATCGTGCTGAGCAACTGCGCCAACCCCTCAAGCGCGTAGTACTCGCATTGAATCGGGATCAAGACTTCGCGTGCCGCCACCAGGGCGTTCAGGGTGAGCAGGCCGAGCGAGGGCGGGCAGTCGATGAGCAGGTAGTCCAGCTCGGCTGACGATGGCTGCGCCAGGTACGCGCTGACGGCGCGTTGCAGCCGGTACTCACGAGCCACCTGGGATGAGAGTTCTAATTCGGCGCCGGCCAAGTCGAGGGTGGCGGGCACACACGCAAGCGTGTCTGCGGCCTCGACGGGTACCACGGCCTCTACAAGCGGTCGACCGTCCAATAGCACGTCATAACTCGATCGCACGCCGACCGAATGGTCGATGTTCAGAGCGGTGCTGGCGTTGCCTTGCGGGTCGAGATCGACGACCAACACGCGTAGCCCATGCAGAGCGAGCGCTGCTGCCAGGTTGACCGCGGTCGTCGTCTTGCCGACGCCGCCTTTTTGATTAGCGACGGTGATGACGCGCGTCGTAGCTGGACGTGGCCAGCGCTCCTGACGCACGTTCAGCACCTGCAGCGCCTGCATCGCTTCACGGGCGATCGGCGAGTCGGACCAAGTTTCACGTGAAACATCGAGGCCTTCTGTTTCACGTGAAACCTCCGGTGGGTCGACGCCCTGCGGCGGGCTGCTCATTCGCCTTGCCTTACCACTCGCTTGCACGCTGTGCCTCAGTCTCCCCCGTGGCGCGCCGGTGACCGTCGAACCGCAACCACGGTCACCGGCGTGTCCAGGGTGCCCACCCCACATCGGACGACCGACACATCCACCCCCATACTGGCACGAACCCGTTCCACCTCGACGTCCGCCTGCTCGCCCTTGATCGCCAGCAGCGTGCCACCCGGCCGCAGCAACGGCACGCACCATCTCACCAACCGCTCCAGCGGCGCCACTGCACGGGCGGTAACCCATTCGGCTTCGCCCACTGCCGCGCGCACCGTCGGGTCTTCGGCTCGACCATGCACGACTCGCACCGTCTCGTCCAGCCCCAACGCCGCCACGACCTCCTCGAGGAACGCCACACGCCGCGTCAGCGACTCGACCAAGTCGACCCTCAGGTCGGCGCGGCGGCACGCCATCGCAATCCCTGGCAGCCCGGCCCCGCTCCCGACGTCGACGACCCGGGCACTCGCCGGCACAAGCTCGGTGACCACGGCGCTGTTGAGCAGGTGCCGTTCCCAGAGCCGGGGAACTTCACGCGGGCCGAGCAGCCCGCGGAGCATCCCGTCCGTCGCAAGCCGTTGCCCGAACGCTACCGCCAGCGGCAACCGTTCACCGAAGACCTGGGACGCAGCCGCCGGCGGAGCTGGCAGTGAAGTTGCGGCCGTCACAACCGGTCAGGCGCACATGTCACTGCTCGACGAGCACGACAACCCTGCGCTCCGGTTCCTCACCCTCCGACTCGCTGCGGACCCCGTCGATCGTCGCAACCGCGTCGTGGACCACCTTGCGCTCGAACGGGTTCATCGGTGCCAGCTTCACGGGCTCCCCGGACTCGAGCACCTCCCTGGCGGTGCGCTCCGCCAGTTGGCTCAACTCCGCCCGGCGCGCCGCCCGGTGGCCGCTCACGTCGAGCATCAACCGGCTGCGCTCACCCGTCTGCTGCTGTACCGCCAGACGCGTCAATTCCTGCAGCGCGTCAAGCGTGTCGCCGTTGCGGCCGACGAGCGGCTGCAGGTCCGAGCCGACGATCGCAACGATCGCCCGGCCGTTCTCCACGTCGAGGTCGATGTCACCGTCGTAGTCAATGATGTCGAGCAACCGCTCCAGGTAATCGGCGGCGATGTCGCCCTCGCGCACCAACAGATCGCTATCGGCAACTGTCTCGGCCGACGCAGTATCGGGCGAGACGTCGAGGTCGCTCACAAAGTCCTCCTAGCGGCGTTTCTTCGCTTGGCTCGGCCGTTTGCCGCCGGGCCGGTTCGGGCCGCGGTTCGGACGAGCGCCCGGCCGTGGCGTCGAGGTACGCGGCGCAGGGGGGGTCTTGTCCTCAACGGGCTCAGCGGGCTTGACAGGGATCGTCCGGTCCGGACGCACCGGCTTCTGCCCGGGTTTCGGGGCAAGCGCCTTGCCCACTTCTCCGACCGGCGTCTTCTCGGGTTCGGTATGCGGATGGAACTTGTTGATGTACGCCTGCTGGCCCAGCGTCCAGGTGTTGCTTGTGAACCAGTACAACAGCACACCCAGCGGGAAGATCAAGCCGGAGAACAACACGCTGAGCGGGATGAAGTACAGCATGATCCGCTGCACCGTGGCCGCCGTACCCTCCGGTACGGTTGCCTGCCCACGACGCACCAGGATCTGCGTGTAGAACGTGGCCGCTGAGCTGACCAACACCAGCACGATGATGACGACGCGGGTGCTGGTGACGTCGCCGCCCAACTGGACGATCTTCTCGGCACTGTCGCGCAGCGACGCCGCCAGTGGCGCCCCGAACAGCTTTGCCCTGGCCGCGCTGTACGTTTCGGACTCGGTGAACGAGTAGAGCGTTAGCTTCGGGTCACCTGGCGGCAGGTGGACCGAATTCGCCAAGTGACGCAGCACGTGGTACAGCGCGATGAAGATCGGGATCTGCAGCAGCATCGGCAGGCATCCGGAGATGGGGTTGAACCCCTCCTCCTGCTGCAGCTTCATCATTTCCTGCTGCAGCGTCGCCCGGTCGTTCTTGTACTTCTCCCGCAGCTTCTGGATGCGCGGCTGCATCTGCTGCATCTTGCGCTGGTAGTGCACCTGCTTGACGAAGAACCGGAACATCAGCACGCGGGCGGTGATCACCAGGAACACGATCGAGAGCGCCCAGTTCAGGCCGCTGTCCTTGTCGATTCCTATGGCCGTGAACAGCGAATGCCACCGCAGCAGCACCCAGGAGACCGCTGTGTACAGGAAGTCGAGCACGGAACGCGTCTCCTAGGAACTGGCTGGGACGGACGTGGGTACCGAACCGGCAACGACCGGGGGTACCGGGTCGTGCCCACCGCGATGCCAAGGGTGGCAGCGTAGTAGCCGCCGCACGGCGAGGTAACTGCCGCGCCCGAGCCCGAATCGCTCGATCGCGATCATCGCGTAGGCGCTGCACGAGGGCGTGAACCGGCACGACGGTGGACGCCACGAGCTCACGAAGACCTGCCAGCCGCGGATTGCACCCAACGCCACGCGGCTCAACGGCCCCACGTCACGCTTGGCGCCAGCTTCCGCAACCCCGCCCGGGTCAGCGGAGCGCACACGCTCATCGCCGTGCCGGCCATCTGCATCAACGACCAGCCAGCGCAACGCAGCGTCCAGGTTGCCGGCCAACTGTGCCGAGGTCGCCGTCGCGGCGGACGGCAACGCCCGTACCACGACGCCGGAGCCACGCGGTAATGCCGAGAGCCAGCCCGCCATCTGGGAGCGCAATCGACGGGCGACGCGATGCCGTACGACGCTGCCTCCGACCGACTTGCCGACGATCAGGCCCACCCGCGGCGCAGCATCATCAGCAAGATTCGGCTGGAAATGAACCACCAGGGTCCCGCGCCGAGTGCGCGCTCCAGCCCGGACGACCGACGTGAACTCGTCAGACCGCCGCATCCGAAAAGCCTGCGGCAACACGGAATACCAGACCGCTTATGCCGACAGCTTCTCGCGACCCTTGCGGCGCCGAGCGGTGATGATCGCCCGGCCGGCACGGGTGCGCATCCGCAAGCGGAAGCCGTGCGTCTTCGCACGCCGGCGGTTGTTCGGCTGGAAAGTCCGCTTGCTCACGGTAAGGCTCCATCAATGTCTGTTGTTACCGAGATTCGGGGTCCGGCACGGTTTGTGCGCAGCACAAGCTGGCGTCCGCTCGGACCGCTCTACGGTACCGGACGTGCACCGCTTCGGGCCAAGTGCCCTGCCGTGATCGCAGAACGCTCACCATAGCGTGTGTAACCCATTTCGATATGTAGCGACACGCCGCGTAGTGTTGTGGCCTTCGGCGCACGCTGTTATTTTTTCTGCCCGTGCCACTCGCCGATGCGTGGCGCACGCCGGTGCGAACGCGATCCGAAAACGCAGCACCTTGCAGGACGTGCGCTCTCCACAGGCTGTGGACAGCGGTGTGGACTGTGCATCTGGCGTCGTGCCGATTCGCCCCCGGTCGGCGTGCTGGGCATCAGTGCGCATGAGATGGTCGAACACCGACCACCGGTAGCAGCTTTCGCAAGTGGGGGATGGACTCGACTAGTGGACGACAGCACCGACCTCGGCGAAGTGTGGGCACGCGCCATCGGGCGACTCGATGACGACACAATCCGACCGCACCATCGGGCCTGGATTGGACTTACCCGTCCGCTCGGACTGGTAGAAGACACCGCACTGCTCGCCGCCCCGAACGAGTTCGCCAAGGACTACTTGGAGAACCGGCTCCGCCCGCTCATCGCCACGGCGTTGTCGGACGAGCTCGGCCGCGAGATACGCGTCGCCGTCACCGTTCAGCACAGCGACGAACAGCCCGTCGAGCGGAGCATCGAAGCCGATCCGCCACATGCGGAACCTACGGACGTCCGTTTCGATGACTGGACGGGTACCAGCCGAGCAGCGTCCGCGCTGGTCAACGGCGATGCGAGCCGGGCCAGCGACCGCGAGGCGCGGTTGAACCCCAAGTACACCTTCGAGACGTTCGTCATCGGCTCGAGCAATCGGTTCACCCACGCCGCCGCCGTCGCAGTTGCCGAAGCGCCGGCGAAGGCCTACAACCCGCTGTTCGTCTACGGCGACTCCGGGCTGGGCAAGACACACCTGCTGCACGCTATCGGCCACTACGCCCAGCGGCTGTTCCCCGGCATCAAGGTGCGTTACGTCTCCAGTGAGGAATTCACGAACGACTTCATCAACTCGTTGCGTGACGACAAGATGCAGGCCTTCCAAGGCCGCTACCGCAGCCAAGACCTGCTGCTCATCGACGACATCCAGTTCCTGGAGCGCGCCGAGCGCACGCAGGAGGAGTTCTTCCATACCTTCAACACGCTGCACAACGCGAACAAGCAGATCGTGATCAGCTCCGACCGGCCGCCACGGCAGTTGTCCACACTGGAGGATCGACTGCGAACCCGCTTCGAGTGGGGCCTGATCACCGATGTGCAGGTCCCGGATCTCGAGACGCGCATCGCCATCCTTCGCAAGAAGGCGTCACAGGAGGGGATGAGCCCACCGCCCGAGGTGCTCGAGTTCATCGCCACCAAGATCCAAAGCAACATTCGTGAACTCGAGGGCGCTCTGATCCGGGTCACCGCGTTCGCCAGCCTGAACAAGCAGGACGTGGAGATGCAGCTCGCCGAGATCGTCCTCAAGGACCTGATCAGCGAGTCGGACAGTCCCGAGATCACCGCGGCCCACATCATGGCGGTGATTGCCGAGTACTTCTCGGTCTCGATCGACGATCTGACCAGCAGTTCGCGCAGCCGGGTACTCGTCAACGCCCGGCAGATCGCAATGTACCTGTGTCGCGAGCTCA
>Ga0126373_10001301_pt1 | contig 17608 bp, 12 predicted proteins | sample PanSoiMetPlot_11_FD_92545 | JGI IMG/M metagenome (GOLD analysis project Ga0126373, IMG submission 92545) | Tropical forest soil microbial communities from Panama - MetaG Plot_11 | ecosystem: Environmental > Terrestrial > Soil > Tropical forest > Bulk soil | place: Panama | collected 2016-02-17 | reverse complement strand
GCGGCCGCCGATCCGCCCGTTTCTCAGTACGCCGCCGAGCTCGTCAGGGGCGTGCACGAGCGCGCGGCGCAGATCGACGACCTGCTCTCGGCGCACGCGCAGGGCTGGTCCCTGGAGCGGATGCCCGCAGTGGACCGTAACGTCCTGCGGATCGGCGTGTATGAGCTGCTCTGGCGGGACGAGGTACCCGACGCGGTGGCGATCAGCGAGGCAGTAGCCCTGGCCAGCGAGCTGTCCACAGACGATTCGCCCGCGTTCGTTAACGGGCTGCTCGGCCGGCTGCTGCAGCTGAAGCCGACCCTGGTGCTCTGACCCGAGACGCGCCGCGGCAGGCACCGCCGATGTCGCAGTCGGCCGCTAGCGTTGCACCTGGGAGCGGACACAGATCGGTGCCAGGACATGAACGTGCGATCGGGCGGTACGGCACACGACGGTGCCGCACACGACGCAGTTGCGGATGACACCGGCTGTCACATTTTGCACGTCGACATGGACGCCTTCTACGCGAGCGTCGAGGTACGGGACCGCCCGGAGCTGGCTAGCCGGCCGGTGATCGTCGGCGGACTGTCCGGCCGCAGCGTCGTCCTGTCGGCGACCTACCAGGCGCGGGCCTTCGGGGTCAGGTCGGCGATGCCGATGTCCAGGGCCCGGCGGCTGTGCCCGCAGGCCACCGTGATCCCGCCGCGGCACCGGATCTACAGCGCGGTGTCGAAGGAGGTCATGGCGATCTTCCGGGCCGTCACGCCGCTCGTGGAGCCCCTGTCGCTTGATGAGGCATTCCTCGACGTGTCCGGGGCGATCAGGCTCTTCGGTTCCCCGGCCGAGATAGGCCAGCAGATCCGCCGGCAGGTGGCGCAGCAGCAGCAGATCACCTGTTCGGTCGGCGTCGCCACGAGCAAGTTTCTCGCCAAGCTCGCCTCTGTGCACTGCAAGCCAGACGGGCTCTTGGTCATCCCCGCTCGCGGGGTCCTGGAGTTCCTGCACCCGCTGCCGGTCTCCGCGCTGTGGGGTGTTGGTGACAAGACGAGGCAGGTCCTGTCCCGGCTCGGGCTGCGAACGGTCGGCGACATCGCCGGGACGCCGCTGGATGCGCTGGAACGCGACCTTGGTAAGGCGGTGGCCGCTCACCTGTACGGATTGGCGAACGGCCGGGACGAGCGCGCGGTCGCGTCGTCCGTCAGGGAGAAGAGCGTCGGCAGCGAAGAGACGTTTGACGCCGACATATCCGATCCCGTGCTGATCCGGCGGGAGTTGTTGCGGTTGTCGCGGCGAACCGCCAGGGCGCTGCGATCCGGTGGCCTTGCGGCCCGGACGATCAGCATCAAACTCCGCAAGGCTGACTTCACGACGATCACCAGGTCCAGGACGCTGCCCGAGGCCACCAGCGAGACCCAGCAGATCTACGGAACCGCCTGCGCGCTCTACGCCGCCTCCGGGCTCAGCGGGCAGACGAGGCTGCGACTGGTCGGGGTGCGGGCGGCAGGACTGGTGCCTGCGGCCGCGGCGGCCACCCAGCTCACGCTCGAGGGGCGCGGCGCCGCCTGGCGGGAGGCGGAATCCGCCCTGGACAAGATCGCCGGCCGGTTCGGCCCGGATGCGATCCGCCCCGCTACACTCGTGGAAGAACGGCGCGTCGGCCCTGAGTCCCGTGACCAGGGCAGATAACTACCGACCGTAGTGGCTTGGCGCGGCTGATTGGTGCCGCCAGCCCTGTACCCTTCCACATGGCGCCCCGGCGCTCGTATTCTGGGCGTAAAGCAACGGCCGTGGTGATTAACGAGCATCAGGCCGATGTCGATGGGAGGCACTGTGCCGCTCTCTGACCACGAGCAGCGTCAGCTCGAGCAGATTGAGCAGGCGCTCTATGCCGATCATCCCCGCCTGGCCCGGCTCATGCGGGCAAGGGATCCCAAGGTCCATTACCGGCGCCGCGTCCTGCAGGCGTGCGTCGGGTTCCTTCTGGGCATCGGCGCTCTGGTCGCAGGCCTGTTCCTCAAGTACCCCTGGCTGTCCGCGGCAGGCTTCGTGCTCATGCTGCTCAGCGCCATCTGGGTCATCGCGAGCTACCGGAGGATGGCGGCGGTGATGGTGCCCCAGGGTCGGCGCGGACGAGCCGGCCGGAAAGGTCGAGCGCCCAGAACGTCGGCGAACTCTGGCCTCATGGAGCGGCTGGAGGAACGCTGGCGCCGCCGCCAGGAGGGCAACAACCGGTAAACCGGCCCGCCCGGCCTCGGCGCGCACCCGGACATCAACGGCGGGTTGCCGTTAAGTCTGACGCGGGTCCACCTGCCGTCGCAGCGCAGGCCATGAGGTATCCAGCCAGCTGAGCATGTCGCCCAGCCGTTGGAGGCCTTCCTGTACCGCTGCGAGCGTGGACACCGGCAGCAGCCAGGCTCGGATCCGCCGGCGCAGCGGGGTGGCCGCAGCGATGGCGCGGCGCACCCGGGTCACGTCAGCGGAAAGTCCCGCGCCGGAGTCCGCGCGGATGGCATAGGCGGCCCGCTCCGCAGCAGTGACAATCCGGCGGAGCGCCTGCGCGGTGTCCGGAGTCAGCTTGGCCTCCCTGGTGAGCCGCCTGGCCAGGGCGCGCGGCGTCTCGCCTGGAGCGCGACTCAGGCCATAGTCGGCCAGGTCATCGGTGAGCTCGCGCCAGGCGGCCGCCGCTGTCGCGGCGTCGTTCGAGGCGAGCAGCCAGCGGCGCCGCCTGGTCAGCTTCCTGGCCGCGGCTGGCGCGAGGATCAGCAGCAGGACCAGCAGCGGGATAGCGATGGCGAGCCACTCGGTTGAGCCGCGGCCTGCGTGGCCGGCAGGCCCGCCTCCGGGCTCGAGGCGCTGGAAGGTATTGAGACCTCGCACGCCATTCGCCTGGGAGCCGCCGCCTGCCCCTGAGCCCTTGGCTCCGCCTGGGGTCGGCGTGGGCACGCCGCCGCCAGCCTTGCCAGTGGCGTATGAGGGCACAGTGGCGGTGCCCTGGCCCGTCGCGCCGTGGGGAGTCGGCTCGAACCTGATCCAGCCCATGCCAGCGAAGTAGAGCTCGGGCCAGGCGTGGGCGTCCGCGGTGGTGACGCGCCACGTGCCGTGCGGCCCGCGCACCCCGCCGGTGTAGCCGACGGCGATCCGGGACGGGATGCCCAGCAGCCTGGCCAGCACCGCGAACGCCCAGGCGAACTGCTGGCAGTAGCCGCGCCGGTCGTTGGTCAGGAACGCGAGCAGCCAGTGCGACGTGGGCAGGTGCGGCGTGAGGGTGTAGCGGAAACTGCCGGCCAGGAACCAGTCCTGCAGTTGGAGTGCCATTTGCAGTTGGTTGGTGGCGCGGACGGTGCGCTGATGGGCGATGGCTGCGAGCTTGCTCAAGTCCGGTCCGTTGTAGGCGCCGTACTGACTATTGATCGAGGTCGGCGGATTCTCGGTGGCTGCCTGCAGTTCGGCTGCCGTTGGCTGCGCCTCGCTGCTGGTCACCGTGTACACCAGGCCGTCGAGCGAAGCGGTCGGGTTGTACAGCATGAGCGATCCTGGTAGCTCACTCCAGCCCGGCGCGACGTCGAGCTTGACCGGGGCATAGGGCGCGGGCAGGAACGCGCTCGCGCCGACCTGTGCCTGGTGCCTGGCCAGCGTGACATGTGTCTGTACCGTTTCCGCGCGGGTGCTCGTGAGCTGGCCCTGCGGTCGATAGGGCAGCTGGCTGTCGGCCTGCTGGCTGACGATCTTGCCGGCCAGCGCCGGGTACCAGGCATCCCGGCTGCCGTTGTAGTTCAGCACGTACTCCTGGAAGTACTGGTCTGCGGGCACCGCCGCGGTGGTGTGGTAGCTCAGGACCGGCAGCGGCTTCTTTTCGCGGAGGTCATCCTGAACCTGCTGCAAGACGGCCAGCCCGCCGCTGGAGCCCGTTCCGAAGTGTGCTCCGCCGCTGCCGCTGCCGGTGCCGAACACGTGTTGCACTCGCATCGCCGGAATCAGGATCGGGACGATCACGGCCAGGCAGACGGCGGCAAGTCCGATGCGGCGGCCGGACGCCGCCATCTCCCTGGTATCTGGCCCGGTCCCGGTCTCGTCGGAGCGCTGGACGTAGCGGAACGTCACGAGCTGGCCCCACATCCGCAGCCGCTCCCGGCCCGCTGTGGACAGCAGCATCAGGAACCCCGCCATACCGGCCGCGAAGGCGAGGATCTGCTGCCCGCCGAAGCTCTTGAGGTTGCTGGCAACAGGGACGCTGAAGAGCACGAGCAGCGGAAGCCCGGCGGCGGCGGGCCGTCGCATCCGCACCGCGAGCAGGTCGACCATGATCGCTACCATGCCGATGCCGACAGCCCCGACCAGGCTCACCGGTCGGATGTCGGGTACCGGCGGGGCGTACTTGAATTCGGCGAAAGCGGCCCGGACCATGCTCCCGAGCCTCGCGAGCGAGTCGGGGCTCGGAATCACGTGACCGAAAGCAGGTCCGTTCGCGAACCACAGATTCAGGTAGATCAGCAGCGCCGCCAGGTACAGCGCGACGACGGCAAACCCGCGCATCGGGCGTGCGCCGGTCGCGCTCGCAGCGGTCAGGGCGACGATGACCAGCCCAAGGGTCAGCGGCAGCCACCCCTGCCATAGCAGCAGGGGCACGACCGCCACGATGACGGCCGCGGTTGCCACGACGGCCGGCTTCAGCCCTGGGAGCCGGGAAGCGAGGCCGGCCGCGCCGACGACGATGACCGCCCCGATGCCGGCGCCCAGCCATCCGGCACCCTGCAGGACGGAGCTGAGTGACAGCGATGCGAGCAGCACGGCGATCGCTGCCATGGCGGGCAGCCGGAGGCTCATGACGGTGCACCGCCATCGGCTGCGAGGGCTGGCCCGGTGGGACGAGTGTCCGCGACTCCCTGCAGGCCGGCCGGCCCCGCGCTCGCCGGTACCATCCAGGCCTGGGAGCGGACAGACGCCCGCGGCTGGGCCAGCCGCCGCCACGCCACGGACAGCGGTGTGGCGGCGTCGAGGATCGTCACGCGCCAGCCGGCGCTGACCAATATCGCCTCGGCTGCCGTCGTTTCGGCGGACCGTCTGACTCCGGGCGGGCCAGCTGCGCGGAGAGCGCCGTTATCCGGCGCGTTGTCGTCGGGTCCCGTGACCGGCTGCTCAGCGTGCTGGGGCTCAGCCGCCCACGATGCCACGTCCAGCAGGATGGCCAGCCCTTGGCTGCCCTCCCTCCGGCAGGCGGCCAGCTGCCGGGCCTCGGGTGCCGGGAGCCTCCCCACGATGGCGATGACGACTCCGCCGGCGGTTCTCAGCTCCGCGATGGCCGGATCGAGGTTGCGGCTGGTGGACGGGTGGACGACGGCCAGGGAGTCGAGGAGGGCGTCCGCGAAGAGCGGGCCGCCGCGAACCGTCGCCACGTCGGTGACGAACTGCCCCGTGAGCCCTTCGCTCGCGATGTGCGTCCCGACAGACGCGGCCACGCTCACGGCTGCCTCGAATGACGAGACCATTCCCGTGCCCAGGTGCGACCTGGACCTGGTGTCGAGGAAGATCGTCGCCCGGTTGCGCCATCGCTGCTCCTCGCGACGCACCATGAGTTCCCCGTACCTGGCCGTGGACCGCCAGTGCACCCGCCGCAGTTCGTCGCCGTCGCGGTACTCCCGCGGGATGACATCGTCCTCGCCAGCGGTCGAGGTGAGCCGCGCCCGGCCCTCTCCCTCGCCGGCCCAGGTCCGGCTGATCACCGTGCGGGACAGCGGCACGATCCGCGGCGTCACCACGAACGTTGAGCGCCCGGACGCCGACCTCTCGAGTTCGACGAGCCCGAAGGAGTCGGCGACGCGCAGCTGGACGGGGCCGATCTCGAACTTGCCGCGCAGATCGGAGCGGAGTGAGTAGGTGAGCTGCCTGATGCCCCGGCGCTCGATCTTGTCCAGCACGTAGCGCGGCTTGCTCCCGAGCGCGTACGGCACCGTGTCCTCGGCCAGGAGCAACCCGGTGGGGACACGGGAGACGTTCTCCAGCCGCAGTGTCACCGTGGCGGTGTGCCCGATCGGCACGCGTGCTGGCGTAATGATGCGCGCGGTTGAGAGCCGGTACTGGCCTCGGCGGGCGGCGAAAGCGGCCAGCAGCGGCAGCGCGATCAGGGCGACGCCGACCGAGAGCAGGCCCCGCTCGCCGAGCACGAAGCCGAGGAGCACGGCCACGCCGCCCGCACTCAGGAAGCAGATGCCGCGGGTGGTCATCCCGGCGAGCAGCGAGGTCCGCATCGCGTGTCCTTCCGGCGGCCCTGGTGTTGAGTCTAGGCCCGTTACCGGCTCGGCAGCGGAAGCCGGCGGACAAGACTCGCGAGCACCTGCTCAGGCAAGTCGCGGCCGACCATGGCCTCGGCGCTCGGGAGCAGCCGGTGGGCGAGGACAGGGACTGCGAGGGCCTGGACGTCGTCCGGGAGCACGAAGTCACGCTCGTCGAGCGCCGCGTGCGCCCGGCTGGCCCGCAGCAGGTGCAACGCGGCTCGCGGTGATGCGCCGAGCCTCAGCTCAGGGGCATTCCTGGTGGCGCCGACGATGTCGATGATGTACTGGCGGAGCGCGGGTGACACGTGGATCTCGCGGACGGCGGATACCAGGGCGCGCACGTCGCTGGCATGCGCGACGGGCTTGAGCTGGTCGAGCGGTGAGCTCGAGCCGTGCGTCTCCAGCAGGCTGAGCTCGGCAGCCCGGTCCGGATAGCCGATGGAGATTCTGGCCATGAACCTGTCCCGCTGCGCCTCGGGGAGCGGGTAGGTGCCCTCCATCTCCACCGGGTTCTGAGTCGCGATCACCATGAACGGCGGGTCGAGCTGATAGGTGCGGCCATCGACCGTGACCTGGCGCTCCTCCATGGACTCCAGCAGGGCTGACTGCGTCTTCGGCGAGGCCCTGTTGATCTCGTCGCCGAGCACCACATTGGCGAAGATTGGCCCGGGCTTGAATTCAAATTGGCGGAGTTCCTGGTTGTAGGCGCTGACCCCGGTGATATCGCTCGGCAGCAGGTCCGGGGTGAACTGAACCCGGCGGACCGAGCAGTCGATCGACCGGGCGAGCGACTTGGCGAGCTGAGTCTTCCCCACACCGGGCACGTCCTCGATCAGGATGTGTCCCTCTGCCAGCAGCACCGTCAGCGCGAGGCGGACCGCACCAGGCTTGCCGGTGATGACCGTCTGCACCGCCGCGCTCACCTTGGTGGCGACCTGCACGAGCTCGTCGAGATTTGCGTCGGCCTCCCGGCCGGTGTCCGTCACCAAGGTGCCCTCCTGGCGCCATTCCCTGATAGGGGCTGCGATCAGACAGTACGTCGTCCGCGAGCCGCCTGCGATTCCGCCTGCCCAGCAGCGCCTGCTTTATTCCCGCATGCCGGGCTCTGCCCCAGCTGAGCGGGGGAGATCATCGTGGCCGGGCGAGTGCCGTGGCCGCTGCCGCCCCACTTCACTCCACCCCCTCTGAGCTGGAAAATTCGCTCGGCCACTCGCCATTTCGTCGGCGGGCAGTCATTGACGGTGGGGGATAGTGGGGTACAGTGGTGCTCCGTGGGGCGAGAATGGCGCCAGCGGGGCGCCGAGTGGGGTCGCCGGGGAGGTGAGGCGGGTGTTCCTCGGCACCCACACGCCGCGACTCGACGACAAAGGCCGATTGATCTTTCCGGCCAAATACCGCGAGGAGCTATCAGCCGGCCTCGTGCTGACCAAGGGCCAGGAGCGCTGCCTGTACGTGTTCCCGGTCAGCGAGTTCGCGCGGATCACCGAGGCGCTCCGCACCGCGCCGGTGACGGCCAAGGCGGTGCGGGACTACAGCCGCGTCTTCTTCGCGAGCGCCTCGGACGAGGAACTGGACAGGCAGGGCAGGATCACGATCCCGCCGGGCTTGCGGGAGTACGCGGGCCTGGATCGCGACTGCGCGGTGATCGGGGCTAACACCAGGCTTGAGATCTGGGATGCGCACGCCTGGGCGAGCTATCTGGAGCAGCAGGAGCCAGCTTTCTCGACGGCATCTGAGGAGGTTCTGCCAGGAGTGCTGTGACGGTGCGTGCTGGGATCGGGCGCCGGATGCCCGGCGAGGTCTCCACCCGTGCTGAGGGTCGGTGCGGCCCGGCTGACGCCACTTCCCCGGCGTCAGGCGGCCCCCAGCCTGTCAGTGCAGGCGCGGATGGGGACCTGGCCGGGCATCTCGGGCAGTCGGAGCAGTCGCCAGAAACCCGAGGAGCAGTCAGTGCGAGCATTCGTTGAGGGGGACCGATGGGAACGGCGTCCGGGCATCGTCCGGTCATGCTCGACCGCGTCGTGGAGCTACTTGCGCCCGCCCTCCAGACGGCTGGCGCAGTGTTAGTGGACGCGACGCTAGGCCGGGCTGGGCACGCGCGTGCACTGCTCGCGGCTCATCCCGGCTTGCGCCTCATCGGCATCGACGCGGACGCATCCGCCATCGAGGAGTCGCGTCGCGCCCTGACCGAGTTCACCGGGCGGGTTCTGCTCATCCAGGCGGTCTACGACGAACTCCCGCGAGTCCTGGCCGACGCCGGTGAGCAGACCGTGCAAGGCGTGCTGTTCGACCTTGGGGTGTCGTCACCGCAGCTCGACGATCCAGAACGCGGATTCGCCTACGCCTACGACGCGCCGCTCGACATGCGGATGGACCGGGCAGGCGTGCTGACTGCGGCCGAGGTACTCAACACCTATCCAGCCGACCGGCTCGCCCGGGTGCTGCGCGAGTACGGCGAGGAACGCTATGCCCGGCGCATCGCAGCTGCAGTCGTCCGGGAGCGCGCCCACGCGCCGCTGCGTAGCACTGGCCGGCTCGTCGAGATCATCAGGGAGTCGATCCCCGCTCCGGCGCTTCGATCCGGCGGGAATCCCGCCAAGCGCACGTTCCAGGCGCTGCGGATCGAGGTCAACGGGGAGCTCGAGGCGCTGGCGCGAGCGCTGCCCGCAGCGCTGGACTCGATTGCGGTCGGCGGCCGGATTGTCGCGCTGGCCTATCACTCGCTCGAGGACAGGACGGTTAAGCGTGAGCTTGCCGTGCGGTCGGCTGATTCGACGCCTGCGGGCCTGCCCGTCTCGCTGCCGGGCGCGCGGCCGCGGTTCCGGCTGCTGACCAGGGGAGCGGAACGGCCGACAGACGCGGAAGTCGCGGCGAATCCGCGAGCCTCTTCGGCTCGCCTGCGCGCGGCCGAGCGGATCAGGGCGGCGGCATGACGACGGACATCAGGACGCGACAGCCAGGAATGGAACTCCAGCCGCCAGACAGCGCAGGGAGGGGCCAGCGCAGGTGACAGACACGACGATTCAGCGCCCTACTCGTAGGCGTTCCGCCGGGACTTCCGCCCGGGGTATCGCCGTCCCGAGTCAGGGCCGATCTGGCGGAGAGATTCCGGGCCGCGCGAGTACGCCCCGCGTGGGCACGGCCGGCGACCGGACGGTCCGCCGCGGTCCGCGGCCCGGTGGCGGTCGGCCCGTGCTGCGCGCCACGGGCACGGGAGCAGCCGCACAGCCGACCGCATTGCGGGTACCTGCCCAGCCCAGGCCGGCCGTGCGCGCGCGGTCCGCCCCGGCGGAGCCGGCCCGGCAGACCCGTGGGGTTCCGGGGGGTCGTCCTCCCGGGATACAGCAGCGGGGGGTTCCGGGGGGTCGTCCCCCCGGGATACAGCAGCGGGGGGTTCCGGGGGGTCGTCCCCCCGGGATACAGCAGCGGGCAGTCCCGGAGAGCCGTCCTGCGAGGCCGCGGCGGCCTGCGTTCGCCGCTGCGGGTGTCGCGACTAACGCGGCGCGAACCACGGCCGCGACAGCCAGTCCCGCTGCCCGCCGGGTGCCGCGCGTGCCGTTCGTGCTGCTGGTGCTCGCGCTGCTGGCGGGCAGTTTGGTCTGCCTGCTGGTGATCAACACCACGCTGGGCGCTGCGAGCTTCCGGATCAGCCAGCTGCAGAAGAAGTCAGCGAGCCTGTCCACGCAAGAGCAGGCGCTGAGCCAGCAGGTGGCGGCCGAGCAGGCGCCCGGCGCGATCGCGCGGCGGGCTTATGCGCTGGGGATGCGCGCACAATCCAGCAGCACGATCCTCGACCTGCGAACGGGCCAGATTTACCGGCTGCCCGGCCAGGCCGGGTTGGGTGTGGAGCTCGGAGCCCCGCCAGTCACCCCGGCATCGAGTGCACCGGCAGGTGCGAAGAAGCCAGCCGCCAGGCGCACGCAGAGCCCGGCGCCGAACGCGAGCGCGAACCCCGGCGCCACCCCGACCGGTGCGGCTTCGCCCGCGCCATCAGCCAGCCGGACCCCTGCGCCCGCGAGGTCGAGCCCGTGACCGGTGGGCCGGCGAACCGTGACGACGGCGAGTGGCGGCCGCCGCTGCGGCGGAACGCGCCGAACCCGGCCGGCTCGCGTGGACCCGGTCGGCCGCCGCGAACGCCGGGCCCGCTCGGCAGGCACGATCAGGCCAGGCCCGGTGGCCGGCCAGCTGAGCAGCCGCAACGGGGGGTTCCTGGGAATCGTCCCGGCCGGGCACAGCAGCGGGGCGGAGCCGGCCGTGCACGGTCGGGCGAGCCACGCAGCACGCCACGCCGCGTCGCTGACCGGCCCTGGCGGCCGGGTCAGGAGTTCATGCCGCGCGACAAGCCGAATCGTCGAGGCGCCCGCCGACCGGCCGGGCACCGCGCCAGGCTGGTTGTTGTCCGCGCGCCGCGAATGGCCATGCGACGCGCGGGTCCTGAGCGCCGGCTACGCGTCGCGCTGCTGTGCATCGTCTTCGCGCTGAGCATCTTCGCGGGACGGCTGGTGCAGGTAGAAGGCTTCGACTCGGCGGCCTACAAGACCGCCTCGGCGCAGTGGCATCCACCGGACTACATCCCGCTTCCGGCCGTCCGCGGCGCGATCACCACCAGTGATGGCGCAGTGCTCGCGATGACCGTGCAGACCGAGACGGTGTTCGCAGACCCGAAGCTCATCCCGGTCGTTAACCGCCCGCAGGTCGCCGCGCGTCTGGCCGGCCCGCTGAAGCAGGCTCCCGCCGCCATCCTGCAGTTGCTGAACCATCCGTCCAGCCCCGAGTACGTGAAGCTCGCCAGCGGCGTGTCGGTCGGTGCGGGCAACCAGATCGCCGCCCTCGATCAGCCCGGCATCGACATGACCCCGACGTACACGACCAGATACCCGAACGCCGACCTGGCGGCCACCGTATCGGGCTTCGTCAACAACAAGACCACCACGCTGCCTGGTGGTGCGCAGCAGACCACCCTGTACGGCGTTCAGGGGCTGGAGCAGGAGTACAACTCGCTGCTGGCCGGGCGGCCCGGCGGCGAGTATGTCGAGCTGGGCCAGGACGGCCAGCCGATTCCGAATACCGAGGCTGACGTGACGCCGGCGGTCCCGGCCCGGAGCCTGCGGCTGACCATCCAGTCCGCCATCCAGTACGACGCCGACCAGGTGTGCCGCCAGCGCGTCCAGCAGACCCACGCCAGCAGCTGCTCCATCGTCGTGATGCAGCCGAAGACCGGCGCGATCCTGGCGATGGCGCAGTGGCCGACCTACAACCCGGCCACCGTCTCGAGCCTCGCCGCCACGACGAACATCGGCGTCGCGCGGGTATTCGCCCCTGGCAGCACCCTCAAGCCGGTCACGGTCGCGGCCGCGCTGGAGAAGGGCGGTCAGACGCCTATGAGCGCTTACACGATCCCGCCTCAGATCACCATGGACGGCAAGTTCACCTTCCACGACGCCGAGGCCCATCCGACGGAACGCCTCACGGTCGCCGGGATCCTCGCGAACTCGAGCAACGTCGGGATGGTCCAGGTCGTGCAGCACATCACCCGCCAGCAGCAGTACGAGTACCTGCGCGCCTTCGGACTCGGGCAGGCGAGTGGCCTGGGTCTGCCGGGGGAGAGCGCCGGCCTGCTCGCCGCGCCGGGCGCCGCCAACTACTGGGGTGACAGCCCGTTCGAGTACTCCTTCGGCCAGGGCCTGGGGGTCACCGCGATCCAGATGGCAAGCGTGTACGCGACCATCGCCAACGGAGGCGTCCGGGTGCAGCCCACCCTGGTGGCCGGTACCACGAGCGCAGCCGGGCAGTTCCTCCCCGCGCCGCGCCCGGCGAGCAGCCGGGTCATTTCGCCCACCACGGCGAGCGAGCTCATGACGATCCTGCAGCAGGTGCCAAACGTGGACGCGCGAGCCGGTCAGAACGCCGGCCTGATCTCCGGGTATACCGTCGCCGCCAAGACCGGGACCGCCCAGGTCGCGGGCCCTGGCGCGAGCAACTGCCTCTGCCAGTATGGTGCCAGCTACATTGGCATTGCTCCGGCCGACAACCCGCAGCTCGTCGTCGCGGTGAACATCCAGGATCCGCAGGGCAATTACTACGGTGACCAGGTCGCGGGGCCGGCCTTCTACGACGTGATGAAGTTCGCTCTGCAAACTATGAAGATCGCCCCTGACTATGCCAGGACACCGCATATCAGACTCACCGCACCGTGAGGGGAGGTACCCTCGGCCCGTGCCAGAGGCCCTCCGACCGCAGCACGTCGCACCCCGGCCCCTGGCCGGGCTCGCGGCGCTGCTCGGGCTGCGCGCGGCCGACCCGCGGCGCGCAGGATCGGGGCCGAGTGTAACCGGCGTCACCCACGACTCCCGGTCGGTCCGGCCCGGCGACCTGTACGCAGCACTGCCCGGCGGTACGGTGCACGGCGCCCGGTTCTGCGCCGACGCCGCGACGGCAGGCGCGGTAGCCGTGCTGACCGACCCCGCAGGGCGGGAGGCGGCGATCGCGACCGGGCTGCCGGTCTTCGTGGTCGCCGATCCGCGGGCGCGGCTGGGAGAGGTGGCCGCCTGGATCTACGGGGAGCCATCCAGCAAGCTGCTGCTGATCGGCGTCACTGGCACGGCCGGAAAGAGCACGACGACCTATCTGATCGAGTCCGGGCTGCGGACGGCCGGCTATCTGACCGGGCTCATCGGCGGGGTGGAAACTCGCATCCGCGACGTGACGCTCGAGAGCTCGCTGACTACACCGGAGGCGACAGACCTGCAGGCGGTGCTGGCGGCCATGGTGCATCGCCGAGTGGGTGCGGCAGCCATGGAGGTATCCAGCCACGCGCTGGCCCAGGGCCGGGTCGCTGGCACGCACTACGACGTCGCCGTCTTTACCAACCTGTCTCAGGACCACCTCGACTTTCACGCCAGCATGGACGACTACTTCGCGGCCAAGGCGCAGCTCTTCACGCCCGAGTACGCGCGCGCTGGCGTGGTGAACGCCGACGATCCGCGAGGTCGTGAGCTGGCCGCCACGGCGGGCATTCCGGTGACGACGTTTTCTGCTCGGGGTCGCGATACCGCTGACTGGATCGCCACCGACGTGCGGCCGGGTGCCGACGGATCGGCGTTCCGGGTGATCGGCCCCGGCGGCGTGGCGGCGGACGCGACCATCGCGCTGCCCGGCGACTTCAACGTCGCCAACGCCCTGGCCGCTATCGTGGCGCTGGTCGAGGCCGGGGTTGGCCTGGCCGACGCAGTGGCCGGCGTGGCCGCTTGCCCTGGCCCGCCCGGCCGGCTCGAGCGGGTCGAGGCCGGACAGGACTTCTCTGTCCTGGTCGACTACGCGCACAAGCCCGGCGCAGTCGAGGCTCTGCTGTCGGCCATGCGCGCGGTGACGCAGGGACGGCTGATGATCGTCGTCGGCTGCGGCGGGGATCGGGACCGTGGCAAGCGCAGCCTGATGGGCGCGGCGGCCGCCCGGCTCGCCGATGTCGCGATCCTGACCAGCGATAATCCACGATCGGAAGATCCCCTCGCGATCCTGACCGAGATGCTTTCAGGCGCCGCCGGGGTACCGCAGCGCGAGCGCGGCCACGTCGTCGTCCAGCCGGATAGGGCCGCAGCCATCGCGGCGGCCATCGACGACGCCGACAAGGGAGACGTCGTCGTCATTGCCGGCAAGGGCCACGAGCACGGTCAGTACGTGGGCGGCTCGGTCATCCCGTTCGACGACCGGGAGGTCGCCGCCGCGGCGCTGCGCGAGCGCCTGGCGGCAGACAATGGGGCCCACCCGGCACCGGAGGGCCAAGACCGTCCGGGCGACGAGATGCTGGCGGACGCGTGATCCCGCTATCGCTATCGGAAGTGGCGCAGGTCACCGGGGCGCAACCGGACGACGTTCCTGATCCCGGCGCGCTCGTGACCGGGCCGGTGGTGATTGACTCGCGAGAGGCCGGGCCGGGCAGCCTGTTTGCGGCGCTGCCTGGCACCCGCACCGACGGGCACGAGTTCGCCGCGGCCGCTGTTGCGGCCGGGGCCGTGGCGGTCCTTGCCTCCCGGCCAGTTGGCTGCCCCGCTCTGGTCGTGCCCGACGTGCAGGCGGCCCTCGGCCAGCTCGCCCGGGCGGTTGTCGACCGGGCGAGCGACCTGACGGTCATCGGGATCACGGGATCGGCTGGCAAGACCACGACCAAGGACCTGACCGCGCAGCTGGTCGAGACCCTCGGCCCTACCGTCGCGCCGCGCGATTCCTTCAACAACGAGATCGGCCACCCGCTGACCGTGCTCCGGATCACCGGCCAGACCCGGTTCCTGGTGTCGGAGCTGGCTGCCCGCGGCCCCGGACATATCACCGAGCTCTGCCAGATCGCGCCGCCTAGGCTCGGCGCGGTACTCGGCGTCGGTCATGCGCACGCTGGTGAGTTCGGCGGTCTGGACGCGATCGCGCAGGCGAAGGGGGAGCTCGTCGCCGCGCTGCCGGCCGACGGCGTCGCGGTACTGAACGCCGACGATCACCGGGTTGCGGCGATGGCCGTCAGGACCCGCGCGCGTGTCGTGACGTTCGGCCGCAGCCAGGGCGCGGAAGTCCGGGCTGAGAGCGTCCGCATGGATGAGGCGGGCCGAGCGGGTTTCTTGCTCGTGACCCCAGCCGGGTCCGCGCCGGTTCAGTTGCGGCTGCACGGCGAGCATCACGTCACGAACGCGTTGGCGGCAGCCGCGCTGGCGGGGCAGCTCGGCATGCCGGTCGCCGCCACGGCGGCCGGGCTGTCGGCGGCCGCAGCCCGGAGCCGCTGGCGGATGGAGGTAACTCGGCTCGCCGACGGGGTCACGGTCGTGAACGATGCCTATAACGCCAATCCGGACTCGGTCCGCGCGGCGATCGCTGCGCTGACGAGCATGTCCCGCGGTCGACGCGCGTTCGCGGTGCTCGGGCACATGACCGAGCTCGGTGACGACGCCGACCGGCTGCACGCGGAAATCGGGGCGGATGCCGCTGCTGCGGGACTGGCCGGCCTGATCGTGGTCGGGGACGAGGCCGCGCCGATCCTCGCCGGTGCGCGGACTGTGTCCGGCTGGCGGGGCGACCTGGAGCATGTGCCGGATGCGGCCGCCGCGGTCGGGGCGCTGAAGGGCCGGCTCCACGACGGCGACGTCGTCTTGGTCAAGGCCTCGCACTCGATCCACCTGGAGCGGGTAGCGCTCGCGCTCACCGGCGAGCAGCCGCTTGACGGCGACCAGGAGCCGCGCCCGTGAAGACCATCCTCGTCACGGGGGCTGTGTCGCTCCTGCTCTCCCTGTTCGGCACGCCCCTGCTGATCGGGCTGCTGCGCCGGCAAGGTTACGGCCAGCCGATCCGGGTCGAGGGACCGAAGTCGCACGAGACCAAGCGCGGCACGCCGATCATGGGCGGCGCCGCCATGGTGCTAGCCGCGGTCATTGGCTACCTGGTCGGTCACGTCACCACCCACGACCCGATGAGCGCGTCCGGTCTGCTCGTGCTGTTTCTCATGGTCGGCCTCGGCCTTGTCGGATTCATCGACGACTTCATCAAGATCTATCGCCAGACGAACCTCGGCCTGCGCAGCGGCGCGAAGCTGGCCGGCCAGCTCGTGGTCGGCGCCGTGTTCGCCCTCGAGGTGCTGCAGCATCCCGACGGCTACGATCTCACCCCGGCGGACGCGCACCTGTCCTTCCTCCGGGACTTTGGCCCGGCCCTCGGCACGCTGCCCTTCGTGATCTGGGTGGTGATCATAATCTCGGGCACGTCGAACGCGGTGAACCTCACCGACGGCCTGGATGGCCTGGCCACCGGCGCAACCGTGCTGGTGCTCTCGGCCTACGTGATCATCGGTATCTGGCAGGAGCGCAACGACTGCACGACGTTCTTGTCCCGGCAGTGCTACCAGATCAGGGATCCGCTCGATGTCGCTGTGGTCGCCGCGGCGGTGCTGGGCGCGTGCTTCGGCTTCATCTGGTGGAACGCGCCGCCCGCGAAGATCTTCATGGGCGACACGGGCTCTCTCGCCCTGGGCGGCGTGCTGGCGGGCTTGGCCATCGTCTCCAAGACTCAGCTGCTGCTCATCATTCTCGGCGGGCTGTTCGTGATCATTACGATGTCCGACGTGATCCAGGTGGGCGTCTTCAAGGTGACCAAGCTCAGGACCGGGCGAGGGATACGGGTCTTCAGGATGGCACCGCTGCAGCATCATTTCGAGATGCTCGGCTGGGCCGAGACGACGGTCGTTATCAGGTTCTGGCTCATCTGCGGACTGTGCATCGCTATGGGACTCGGCATCTTCTACGCCGAGTGGCTGACCATCTGAGCCGATGACTCCTGAGCCGAGAAGCAGCGCCCGCTACACCGGCGGGCTGGCCGGCTTCGATGGCCAGCGGGTCGTCGTCGTCGGCCTCGGCATCACCGGGCAGTCGGTGATATCCCTGCTAACCGGCCGGGGCGCGAGCGTCACCGCGGTCGACTCGCGCGACGACGCCGAACGGCAGGATCTTGCCGGGCGGCTGGCCGACGACGGAGTGCAGGTCCTCCTCGGCCCGGCCGAAGTCGGGCCAGAGGCGAGCGTGGCCCCAGGCACCGATCTCGTTGTGACCTCTCCGGGGCTGCGACCCGATACGCCGCTGCTGGCGCGCGCCATGGCGGCGGGCGTCGAGGTGATCGGCGACGTCGAGCTGGCCTGGCGGCTGCGGCCGGAGCTGCCCGGCGGCGGCCGCCAGCGGTGGCTCGCGGTTACCGGCACCAACGGCAAGACCACGACGGTGCGGATGCTGGCCGCCATGCTCGCGGCGGCCGGGCACCGCAGCGTCGCCGCCGGTAACGTCGGCGTCCCCGTCCTCGACGTGGTCACCGATCCGCAGCCCTTCCCGGTCGTCGCGGTCGAGCTGTCCAGCTTCCAGCTGTACTGGAGCACGACCATCACCCCGCTGGCTGCCGTCGTGCTGAACGTGGCCGCACATCACCTCGACTGGCACGACAACGTCCGTGCCTACGTGGCGGCCAAGGCCAGGATCTTCGCACCAGGCACGATCGCCATCTGTAACGCCGACGACCCGCAGACGCTCGCGATGGCCGACGCCGCGGTGTCGGCCGCCGGAAACCGGAAGGTCGCGTTCCGGCTCGGGCCGCCAGGGGCAGGGGAGCTGGGCGTCGCCGATGGCTGGCTCACCGACCGCGCATTCAGCCCCGAGCCGGGCGGAACCCGCATGGTGCAGGCGGCGGGCATCCGCCCGGCGGCGCCGCACAACGTCGCCGATGCGCTCGCGGCTGTGGCGCTGGCCCGCGCGTACGGGGACGGGCCCGCCTCGATCGCCGCCGGGCTGGCGGCGTTTGTGCCGGAGCCGCACCGGATCAGCCTGGTGGCCGAGCTCGCT
>Ga0126373_10001300_pt1 | contig 17614 bp, 17 predicted proteins | sample PanSoiMetPlot_11_FD_92545 | JGI IMG/M metagenome (GOLD analysis project Ga0126373, IMG submission 92545) | Tropical forest soil microbial communities from Panama - MetaG Plot_11 | ecosystem: Environmental > Terrestrial > Soil > Tropical forest > Bulk soil | place: Panama | collected 2016-02-17 | reverse complement strand
CGCGCTGGTTGGCGAACCAGATCAGCGTCTGCCGGTCGTTGCAGAGGGCGTAGGAGACCTCACGACGCGAACTCTCCGCCCAGAGCGTCACCGTGCGGACGAAGTCCGGTGTGTAGCGCGGCACGTTCTTCTGCATGAACGGCGCCTGGCCGCGCAGCACCCTGATGACGGACAGCGGCCGGTCGGCCAGACCTCCGATGATGAGGTCATGCACGGCATCCAGGTAGCCGACCAGGTCCCGCTTGGTGGCCCGCGCGCCCTCGAACAGCTCCTCATCGAGGTTGGTCAGCCGGACGCCGGCTAGTTCCTCAGCCTTGCTCTGTCTGTCTGCCATGCCTTCGACCAGCGCCTTCCGGCTAGTGTCCCGTCGCAGATACAGATCTGTCCGGTCTCACCCTGCACGACAGCCCGGGCCGCTGCGGCAGTGAAGCGCCGATGTCTGGCGTTTCCGCAACCGTCTGGCCAGGGCTGAATTGCGTGCTGGCAGAGAAGACCTCCCCCGACCCCTGTCCGTGGGCGACCGCGGCGCCATACCCCGTGCCGTCCGTGTTGTTGAAGGTCTGCGGCCTGCCCACATACTTGCCGCTCTGGTCAGTGATGGACACGACCAGGCCGGTTGGCAGCGAGGCCGGGCCACCTGTGGTGTTGACGAACGTGATGACGACCGCCACGCTCGCAGCGCCGCTGGCCTTGTTGGGAACGAAGTAGTGCTGGAAGTTGGCGTCCGTATCCGGCACGTAGAGGTCCACCGCCCGCGTGGCGTTGATGTACGACACGTCAACCACGCACGAGGCGATAGTCCAGGTGCCGGTGACACCACTACCTGCGCTGTGAGGTGTGCTGCATGCTGCTGCACCAGAAGCGATTCCTGGTGCAGCGATGGCAGCGATGAGCGCGCGCCGCATCACGAGTCGGCCGAGGCCGCCGAGGCCGCCGCAAGGCCCCGCAGCGCGCTGACGGCCTCGGCCGGGTCCTCGGCACCGTAGACGGCGGTGCCGGCCACGAACATGTCCGCACCCGCCTCAGCGCAGAGCCCGATGGTCTCTTCCGTCACGCCGCCGTCGACCTGCAGCCAGATCTCGCCACCGTGCGCGCTGATCAACTCCCTGGTCTGCCGGATCTTCGGCAGCAGGGAATCGATGAATTCCTGGCCGCCGAAGCCAGGCTCGATGGTCATCAGCAGCACCATGTCGATCTCGGCCAGCAGGTCCGCATACGGCTGCACCGCCGTGGCCGGGTTGAACGCCAGGCCCGCGCGGGCGCCCGCCTTGCGGATCTCGCGCAGCGTCCTGATGGGCGCGCCCGCTACCTCGGCGTGAATGGTCACGCTGCGCGCGCCGGCCTCGGCATAGCCGACCGCCCACCGGTCGGGATTCTCGATCATCAGATGGCAGTCCAGCGGCAGCCGGGTGTGCCTGACCAGCGCCTCGACGACTGGCAGGCCGATCGTGAGGTTGGGCACGAAGTGGCCGTCCATCACGTCAACATGCAGCCAGTCGGCCGCATCGGCGACCGCGTACGCCTCGTCGGCCAGCCTGCCGAAATCGGCCGCGAGCAAGCTCGGCGCTATCTGAATGGTCATGGCGAGACCGATTCTCGCATCCAGCGCGTGGCGAGGCGGGGACGCACTGTCCGATCGCGCCGGTAGGTTCGTTTCGACCGCACCGCAGCCCTCGAGCCGGGAGGCACCCGATGACCACGACCGCAGCGGCGCCGGAGCGCCTGCTCGATCGGGTGCGCAAGCTGCTGGCAAAGGCCGAGGCCGACGGCGTCACCGCGGCTGAGGCGCAGGCGCTGACGGCCAAAGCCGCCGAGCTGATGGCCAAATACGGAATCGACCGGGCGCTGCTGGCAGCGCGGCAGCCGGAGACCGACAAGCCGGGCGACCGGATCGTGGAGATCTACAATCCGTGGGCCAGGGTGCAAGCGCACCTGCTGTGCGGCCTGGCCGCTGCACTGCGGTGCCAGTGCATCCTGCTTCCGTCGCGGGCGGGTCAGCGGGTGCACATGTTCGGCTACGCATCTGACCTTGAGCGAGCGGATGTGCTCTATACGTCGGTGCTGATCCAGATGTGGCACGGCCTGGCTGCGGCCGGCGTACCGGCCGGGGCGTCCAGCGTCCGGGCCTGGCGTCGCAGCTGGCTGCTCGGATTCGCGACTGCTGTCATCGCGCGCGTCCGAGCCGCCGAGCGGGGCGCCGAGCGGTCGGCCGGGACAGCTCAGGCCGGCGGCGGCTCTTCCAGCGCGGCGCTGGTGCTCGCCGACCGCGCGCTGGTAATCCGGCGGCACGTCGCGCGCGCCTACCCGGTCACGAGGACCGCGCGGGTGACCTATTCCGGGAACGGGTACGGCGACGGCTACGCCCAGGGCAAGCGCGCCGACATCGGCGCGGGCCGAGTCGGCGGCCGGCGAGCGCGAGCGCTCACGGGCTAACGCGCAGCAGCGCCAAGAAGATCGCGTCGGTGCCGTGCCGGTGCGGCCAGAACTGCGCGTACCGGCCCTGCGGGCCGCAGCGGAGATCAGGTACCTCGGCCAGCACGGCCGGGGCGTCGAGGACCGAGACGTCGCTGCGCCCGGCGAGCACCCCGGCGACAACATCGCGAGTCTCCGCCAGGTGCGGCGAGCAGGTCACGTACGCGACAACGCCACCGGGCCGGGCGGAGTCGAGCGCGGCGCCGAGCAGGTCGCGCTGCAGCCCGCCGAGCGCGGTGACGTCCGCCGGCGTGCGCCGCCAGCGGGCCTCGGGCCGCCGCCGCAGTGCGCCGAGGCCGGAGCAGGGCACGTCGGCGAGGACACGGTGGAAGGCGCCGTTGCGCCAGGCCGGCCGGGCCCCGTCGGCCATCAGGACGCCGCAGGAGCCGGACGCAGCTGTCGCCGACCGCACCAGCCGTGCCCGGTGCTCGCGTATCTCCGCCGCCGCCAGGCGCGTCCCGCTGCCCGCGGCCAGGCCCGCGAGCAGCCGGGCCTTGCCTCCCGGTCCAGCGCACACGTCGAGCCACCGATCATCTGGCGGGCTCGCCTCGACTCTGGTCAGGGCGACGGCCGCGAGCTGGCTGGCCTCGTCCTGCACGCCTGCTCTGCCATCGGCGACCGCACCGATCGCCGCCGGGTCGCCCTCGGCCAGGTACCCGCCGAACGGTGACCACCGGGCCGCTGAGCAGCCACTGGCCAGCAACTCCTCGCGCGCGGCAAGCCCCGGCACAGCGCACACGTGCACGATCGGGCGCTCGTTGTTCGCGGCCAGCACCGACTCGGTCTGCGCCAGCCCGCTGTCGGCCGTCTCGCCCAGCGAAGCGGCGAAGGCGTCGACGACCCAGCGCGGATGACTGTAGCGGACTGCCAGATGCCCGACCGGGTCTGTCTGCCGGCCGGGCGCGACGATATCCAGCCAGCCGGCGAGATCCCTGCTGGCGACGCGGCGGAGCACGGCGTTGACAAGGCCCGAGGGTCGCTGGCCAGCCACTTCCTTCACCAGACTGACCGACGTGGCAACGGCTGCGTGGGGCTGGATGCGGGTGGCCAGCAGCTGATGCGCGCCCAGCCTGAGCACCTCGAGCACGGCCGGATCGAGTGAGCCCAGATCCCGGTCACAGCAGACAGTCAGAACCGCGTCATAGCTACCGCGACCGCGCAGCGTCCCGTAGGTCAGCTCGGTGGCCAGCCCGGCGTCGCGCCCGGCGAGCCGCCGCTGCACGATGAGCCGTGGCAGCAGCAGGTTGGCGTATGCATCCCTGGACGCCACGGCGAGCAGCACGTCCAGCGCGACACGGCGGACCGGATCGCTGCTGGCCCGGCGGCCCCTACCGGCCGCTCCCCTCGGGCGGTCCGCCGCCGTGGCTCCGCTCATCTCAGCCCAGGACCGCCGGGCGGCTGCCCAGGCGCAGGCCGCGGGCCCAGTCGGCGGCAGGCATGCGGCGCTTGCCGTGCTGCTGTACGTCACCCAGCTCGACTGGCGCGGTCGCTGTGCCCACGAGGACCCGGTCACGCAGCGTCTGGAGCTCGCCAACCGCCAGCGGACCCTTGACCGCGCCGCCGTCCCCATGCTCGCCTCGCGGCGGTGCGACCGGCCACAGTTTGACCCTGCTCCCGTCCAGCTCGGTCCAGGCGCCCGGCTCGGGAGTGCAGGCCCTGATCAGGCGGCCGATCGCCATCGCGGGCTGATGCCAGTCGATCCTGGCGTCAGCCGGGTTGATCTTTGGCGCGAGGCTGACCCCGGCCGACGGCTGCTCGCGCGCCGCCAGCTCGCCGGACTCGATCCCGTCGAGCGTCGCCACCATGAGGTCGGCGCCCGCAACGGAAAGCCGGCCCAGCAGGTCTCCGGCAGTGTCCGACGGCCGGATCGCCTCGGTCAGCACCCCGAAGACCGGTCCCGCATCGAGTTCCCGCACGAGCCGGAAGATGGTAGCCCCGGTCACGTCGTCGCCATGCAGGATGGCGTGCTGCACCGGCGCCGCCCCGCGCCAGGCAGGCAGGATAGAGAAATGCAGGTTGACCCAGCCCTGCGCCGGGATGTCGAGAGCCGCCTGCGGGATCAGCGCGCCGTACGCGGTCACCGGGCAGCAGTCAGGACCGATCTGACGTAGCCGGGCCAGGAAATCCGGATCGCCCGGACGCTCCGGCCGCAAGATCTCGACGCCGGCCTCCTCGGCTCGCGCGGCGACCGGACTCGGAGCCACCTGCTGGCCGCGGCCGGACTTCGCGTCGGGCCTGGTGATCACCGCAGCCAGTGAGTGCCTGGACTTCAGCAGCGCATCGAGCGTCGGCACCGCCGTGGCGGGCGTGCCAGCGAACACCAGGCGCATGGGCTAGTAGGCCTTGCCGTGCGTCGGGTGCGGCGACACCTTGACCATCGGCGCTGGCTCCCCCCACCACTCAGCCGCGCGGATGTCCTTCATGGCCAGTTTGCGCTGAGCCGGGTCGAGCCGGTCGATGAACAGAACGCCATCGAGGTGGTCGGTCTCGTGCTGGACGCACCTGGCGAGCTGGTCGGTCCCTTCCACGGTGATCGGCTCACCGTGCATGTCGAATCCCGTCGCGACGGCACGCAGCGACCTGGCGGTCGGATACGCGAGGCCGGGAAACGACAGGCAGCCCTCCTCGTCCACGACGATCTCCCCGGCAACCTGCACCAAGGGATTGATGATGTGGCCGACCACTTCGTCGACGTAGTACGTGAAGACCCGAAGTCCCACGCCAATCTGCGGAGCGGCAAGGCCGACGCCGGGCGCGTCCATCATCGTTTCAGTGAGGTCCCTGACCAGCTTGCGCAGCTCGGCGTCGAAACTGGTCACCGGATCCGCAGGGGTGCGCAGCACAGGGTCGCCGAACATGCGGATGGGTCGGATGCTCACACGTCCTCCAGGAGCGGGCGCCGCCTCCGGCGCGGGGTCCCCGGGCCCGTCCCCGGGGCGGCCGATCAAGTCTACGAACTGGCGGCTGGCTGGTGCGCCAGGTCCTGACCGTCACCAGCCGAGCGGGCCTTGAAGGCGGCTTTGCGCGCCGCCCTGGCGACGCGCGGCTCAGGGTGATGATCGCTCAGCGTGGTCAGCAGGTCGATGAGGGCCGGGTGACTCACCTGCCAGAGACCCGCGACGATCTCGGCCTGAGCGTCCGCTGCCACATCTGGCAGGAGTTCGGCCACCACATCCCGCGGGTCGGCCTCCTCGAGGAGCCCGGCCCCGAGGTCGACCAGCAGCCAGGCGCGGTCTGCGGGGCCGAGGTCAGCGTCCTCGCCGTGCTCGTGCAGCCATACCGCGGCGTGCGCGCGCAGCAGGGGCTCCCGCAGGGCGCCGCGCACCTCGCCGGCCGCCTGCTCGCCGATGCGGTCCAGTACCGCGAACGCTGCGCCTCGCAGCCCGGGTGTCCCGTCCGCAGCGGCCGCGATCAGCTCGGCCGCCGCTGCCTGCGCTGGGCGGCCGATGAGCCACGCGGTGATTCTGGACTCACCGTCCTCGGCGTCGCAGCTAGCCAGCATCGTGAGCAGCCCGACCGCCCCGTCTTGCTCGGCCGTGCCGAGCACCGGCACATGCCAGCCCTGGGCCAGCAGCCGGCGATGCACACCCCACACGCCAAGCGGCGACAGCCCGACGGTCAGCCCGCCGCTGCTCTCCTCCGTGCCGAGCTCGACAACGCCGAGGTCGGCGAGAATCTCTAGCGCGCGGGACAAGTCCGCGGCGTCATCAGCAGTCGGCTCCTGGCGCTGCGGTCTGGCCCGGCCCCGCGGCCCGGCCGCAGCGGAGTACGCGTCGAACAGCGCGTCGATCCGGACCGGTGCACCCACGGTGTAGAGCGCGGTAGCGAGGCCGTCGAGCGCCTCGCGATCCAGCAGAGCCGCGAGCGCTCCGTCCCATTCGCGCAGTACGTCCTCGGTAGCAGCCGAGGTCATAGGCTCGGCATCCGTGGCGGCAACCACCTGCCAGGCCGCAGTCAGCTCATCAGGGCTGAGCTCGAGCATGTCAGCTGCCCGGACCTGATCGCGGTCATCGAGGAAGCGGCGGCGGGCAACCTCCGGGTTGGCCGCGAGCCACACGCGCAGCTCCCGTGCCGCCCGCAGCAGCGGGACAACCCTGGCCGCGGCGGCCAGCTCAGCACGGGGAGCGAGCCGCACCGGTGGCATCCGGGGGCGCTCCCGGCGAGGTTCGGCCTGCCCGGCCGGCCGGCCGCTATCGGGTGCCGGCCGAGCGCGCTGACCGCCCGGTGAGTTGGTCACCCCGCTACCCTACGGCCTGATTCGCAGCGCGTCAGATCAGCACCGTTCGTCAGATCAGCTCTACCGGGTCAACCTGCACGCGCACGCTGCCCGCCTCCTTGGCCGCGCTGCGCGCCGCCTGACCGTCCCGCAGCGCCGCGGCCAGTTCCTGGCCCGCCGTCCTGGGCGCCCGGATGAGGTACCTGATCGCCGTCGCCGGCGAGCCGCCGCGGCCATCCGCGACCGGCAGCGGGCCGAGCACTTCGGTACCTTCCGGCAGCCTGACGGCTGCCAGCAGGCTGTCCACCACCTCAGGTGTGCCAGTCACGCTCGCCATCCTGGTCGCGGGTGGCAGCCCGAGTTCGGTTCTCTCACCAAGCTCGCGATTGGCAAAGGTTGCCGGATCCCAGCGGATCAGGGCCTGGACGGCCGGCTGCTCGGGCCCGGCGACGACGACCACACTGCCGCCGTGGCTGGCTGGCCGCACCAGCGCGGCTGCGTTCATCCACCGTCGCAGCGCCTCCTCAGCCGCGCGCAAGCTCGGCAGACCCAGCATCGCCCAGCCGTCCAGCAGGATGGCAGCGCTGTATCCGCCCTGGGCGGTGGGCTCAGCGCCGGGCGTGGCGACGATGACGGCAGGATCCGCTCCGACTTGGTCCAGTACGGAGCTGCCGCCCGATGTGCGCACCGGTGCTGGCCCGAGTGCACGACCTAGTTCCTCCGCAGTTCGCCGGGCGCCGGTGACCACGGCACGCAGGCCCACGTGGCCGCAGCTGCGGCAGCCGCGGCTGATAGCCGCGCCGCACCACCCGCACCGGAGCGGCATGCCAGGGCCGGGCAGCTCGGCCGGTCCGCCGCAGGTGCAGCGTGCCCTCCGATGGCAGCGCTCGCACGCGACCGCCGTGAGATAACCGCGCCTGGGCACCTGGACGAGCACCGGGCCCGTCTGGAGGGCATCCCTGGCCGTGCGGAGCGCAATGCTCGGCAGCCTCGCGGACTTCGCCGCCTCGTCCCTGGCCAGCTCGGCATCGCTGCCCGCGGCGCGTACGGCCGGTGCCAGGTGCCTGCGTGCGGCCCGGTCCGCCGTCAGGGGGCGGGCCCAGCCAGCGGCGATCAGCAGCTGCGCCTCAGCGGTCCTGGCGAAACCCCCGACCAGTGCCGCGCTCCGGGCCAGATACGCGCGCAGCGCGAGCACCTCCCTCGCGTGGGGGTAGGGTGCCCGCGGCTCGGCGTGCAGATCATCGCCCTCGTCCCAGAGCACTACCAGGCCCAGGTCAGGGACCGGTGCGAACATGGCGGACCTGGTCCCGGCCACCACGGTCCGCTCGCCGCGCGCAACGGCAATCCAGCGCCGGTAGCGCTCAGCCGGGCCGAGACTCGCGGAGAGCACGACGTGCCGGCCTCCCCCGAGGTTCCCCTCGAGCGCGGCGTCCACCAGGCGCAGGTCGCGGGCATCAGGAACGACGACCAGGGCGCCGCGGCCGGACCGCGTCGTCGCCGCGACCGCATCGGCTATCTGCTCCGGCCAGCCAGGGCCGGGCAGGGCAGACCACACCGCACGGGGGCTCCGGCCTTCTGAGAGCGCTTCGACGAAAGAGGGGCCATCGCGATAATCGCTCCACGGCCCGCCGCCGCCATCGTCGGCGGCGCGGGCCGGCGAGTCCTCGGCGACCAGCGGGCGCGGGGACACCTGTGCCTTGCTCGCGGCCGCGTGCCGCGGCGGAATGGCAAGGCGGAGCACATCAGCCATCGTGCCGCCGTACCGGTCGGCGACGGCCCTCGCGAGCCGAGCGATCTCCGGCGTCAGGACAGGCTCAGGCGCGATCACCCGCTCGAGAAAGCCCAGCCGGCCGGTGTGCTCGCTCGCGACCAGCCGGTCCAGCACGAACCCGCTGACAAGCTGGCCGGCGAAGCGCACTCGCACCTGCGCGCCGGGAACGGCGGCTGCGGCCATCGCGTCCGGTACCAGGTAGTCGAAGGGCCGATCCAGGTGCGGCAGCGAAATGTCGACGGCTACCCGCGCTACCGGCAGCTCAGCCGCTGGCTGCCGGGCGGCCCGGCCTGCCCTGGCAGTGCCCGTGGCAGCCTGAAGCGACACGGTTTCAGTCTTATCACCAGGCTGCGACGGCGCGCCGTCAGCAGGATCTGGGCAGCGCCGTGCCGTCAGCCGTCAGCCGCTGCTGCAGGTCCGAGGTGAGCTGCCGGTGCCTCGCGACGTCGGCCGAAGCCTCGTCCAGATCGCTTGCCATCGCGAACATTGCGGTCCGGGCCGTCTGCTGGCCGGCGGCCGCCGCGGACGCGTTAGCCACGGTTGCGGCCCGCTCGAGGTCCGCGGCCTGCACAGACCGAGGGGCGTGGCCGCTCAGATCGCTCATCGCCCGCGCGTAGGCCTGGCGGACTGCTGACGGATAGGTGGCGCAGCCAGTACCGGGACCGGCGGATGTGGCCATGACGATCACCACGATCACCACGACCAGGACGACCACTGCCGCGCCGCCGATCATGATCAGCCGCGAGCGCTGGCTGCGCCAAAGGCCAGCGCTCGGCTCAGCCGCAGGCTCAGCGCCCCGGGGGCCGGCCGCCGGGAGCCATGGCCGCTGGGTGGCTTCCTCCCCCGGACCGGGCCACGGGCCGACCTCCCAGGGTGGTGGCTGTCCCGCCGTGGCCGCAGCGCCGTCAGGTCCCCATGGCGGGACTCCGGCCGCCGACGCCCGGTGAGTCCGGTCTTCCGCTGCGGCGCCAGCCTCGTCCCAGGTCTCGGTCATGGATTCGGGCAGCAGCCCCGCCCGGCCGGCCCGCAGGAACCACTCACCCTGCACGCTGTCGCCGTCAGTCCCCGCGAGGCCAGCGTCGACATATGCGGCCTTAGGGCCGGGGGTGAACCACGGATCTCCCGGACCGTCATCGGCCGCTCGCGCCGGCGTCGGGGTGTTCGGCTCGGCTGCGGTCTTTCGCGTGGCGGCCCTACCGGAGCTGGCTTTACGGGGGGCGGTCTTGCGCGCGACAGTCTTGCGCACCGAGCCGGTCCCGTCGGACGACATCAATCACCAGGCCAGCATCAGATCGGAGATAACTGTCCTGATGCTAGGGGCAATGCCGTAAGAATGTCTGGATAACTCCAGATTATCCGTTGAGTTTTGGGACCTCCACGACGCCTGACCTGCGCGGAGTCGGCGAGAATCCGCAGGGACCAGTGCCGCCAGAGCGGGTGACCTTAGTCCTCTGGCCCGCCACAACCATTCGCGGAATCGTGGCAGGTGGGGGTGAACGGCAATGCTGGCGGCCGGGGGGACGCCGCAGTCCGAGCCTCAGGGCGCGGGAATCGTCACGGGGGTGCGGTCCCGCGCCCAACTCTGTCCGTTCGGCGAGGTCAGAAGCACAGGATCAGGATGCATGTCCGCGAGGGCGACGGCGACGGTGACGCGGCTGATGTTGGTGGTCGACCGGGTGAGCTAGCCGCCACCGTATGCGAAGGCGTTGTCCTGCTCGGAACGCCGATCACCGGCACCACTGGGTGCGTGACCGTCTGGCGCGGAGTGGGAGAGTTACTGCCAGGGACCGCAGCCGCCGGTGCAATGGACGGCAGATGCGGACTGGGGCCACGAGGCGAGTGTGAGAGCACCAGCAAGCCAGCAATCATCGCGCCAGCGACCAGCACGGCGACACTGACCAGCCCCACGAGAATGCCACGGCCCCACACGGCGGGATCATATGCGCACAGGCCGTAGTCCAAGGGTCGATCTCGATATCCACCGACCAACTCGCCCGGAACGGCGCGTGGTTACAAGCCCGCTGCTGAGCGCAGAGCCTCGGCCCGGTCAGTGCGCTCCCAGGAGAAGTCCGGCTCCTCCCGGCCAAAGTGTCCGTAAGCCGCCGTCAGGGCATAAATCGGCCGAAGAAGGTCGAGATCGGCAATGATCGCGGCGGGGCGCAGGTCGAACACGTTGAGCACGGCGTCCTGAATCCGCTCGACGTCGACGCGCTCCGTGCCGAAGCACTCGACGAACAGGCCGACCGGCTTCGCCTTACCGATCGCATAGGCCACCTGCGCCTCGCACCGGTCAGCCAGCCCGGCAGCCACGACGTTCTTGGCTACCCAGCGCATGGCGTAGGCGGCGCTGCGGTCCACTTTGGACGGGTCCTTACCGGAGAAGGCGCCTCCGCCGTGCCGCGCCATGCCGCCGTAGGTGTCGATGATGATCTTGCGGCCGGTCAGGCCAGCGTCGCCCATCGGGCCGCCGATCTCGAACCTGCCTGTGGGGTTCACCAGTAGCCGGTAGCCGGAAGTGTCCAGGCTGAGGCCTGCCAGCACCGGCTCGACGACGTGCTCGCGGATGTCAGGGGTCAACAGGCCCGCGAGGTCAATGGCCGGCGCGTGCTGCGTGGATACCACGACCGTGTCGAGGCGGACCGCCTGGTCTCCCGCGTACTCGATGGTGACCTGGGTCTTGCCGTCCGGGCGGATGTAGGGCACGTCCCCGTTCCGCCGGACCTCCGACAGCCGCTGCGCCAGCCGGTGCGCCAGGGTGATCGGCAACGGCATCAGTTCCGGCGTGTCACGGCAGGCGTAGCCGAACATGAGGCCCTGGTCGCCCGCTCCCTGGCGGTCCAGCTCATCGGTACCCTCGCCCTCCCTGTGCTCGACGGCCTCGCCGACGCCCTGGGCTATGTCGGGCGACTGCGAGCCGATCGAAACCTGCACGCCGCACGTAGCACCGTCAAAGCCCTTGGATGAAGAGTCATAGCCGATCTCGAGGATCTTCTCCCGGATGATGCCGGGAATGTCCACATAGGTGTCGGTCGTCACCTCGCCTGCCACGTGCACCTGACCGGTCGTGATGAGCGTCTCGACGGCGACCCGGCTGCGCTGGTCGCCCTTGATCATGCCGTCCAGGATTGCATCGCTGATCTGATCCGCCATCTTGTCCGGATGGCCCTCGGTGACGGATTCGGAAGTAAACAGACGGCGTGCCACGCGACACCCTCTCCTCGGCTGGAACTGATGGCGAGAACCGGGTCGGCGCCCGGCTCCGCCGAATTGTACTGGTGCGCGCCGGCCACCCGACGACGGCGCCCTACCGCGCCAGAGCTGGCAGCCTGGCTGCGACGATGTCCCAGAGCTGATCGGCGATTTCATCCTTTCCGGCTCTGGGCAGCTTGACCTCCGTGCCATCGGCGCCTAGCACGGTGACCTCGTTATCGGCAGTTCCGAAAGCGAGCCCGTTCCCCACCTGGTTGACGACGAGAAGGTCGCAGCCCTTCCGCGTGAGCTTCTCCCTGCCGTTCACCAGGACATCCCCCGTCTCGGCGCCGAACGCGACGATGAGCTGACCTGGCCGCTGCCGGGCCGCGACCAGGTCGCGAACGATGTCAGGGTTCTGCGCCAGCACGATGGAGTCGGGCTGCGCGCCCGTCTTCTTGATCTTTGCCTCACTCCGCGTTGCAGGCCGGAAATCGGCCACCGCGGCGGCCATCACGATCGCATCAGCAGCCGGAGCCGCGGCGAGCACCGCATCTCGCAGCTGGGCTGCGGAAGTGACCCGGATCACGCGCACGCCGGCCGGATCGGGCAGCTCGGTGTTAGCCGCTACGAGGGTGATCGCCGCGCCCCGGCTCGCCGCTGTGCGCGCCAGCGCGTAACCCTGCTTGCCCGAGGACCAGTTGCCCAGATAGCGGACCGGGTCCAGCTCCTCTCTGGTGCCACCGGCCGAGACGACGAAGGTGCGTCCGCCGAGGTCCGCGACGAGCGCCTGGGTGCCGCGGCTCAGCACGCGCTCGGCGACTGCAAACAGCTCGGCCGGTTCGGGAAGCCGGCCCGGGCCGGTGTCCTGGCCGGTCAGCCGTCCCGACGCCGGATCGAGCACGACGCAACCGCGCGAGCGAAGCGCTGCGACGTTGGCCTGCGTGGCCGCGTGCTCCCACATCTCGGTGTGCATGGCCGGGGCGAAGACAACCGGGCAGCGGGCGGTCAGCAAGACGGCCGTCAGCAGGTCGTCGGACATCCCGGCGGCGGCGCGAGCGAGGAGGTTTGCGGTCGCCGGCACGACCATGACAAGGTCAGCCTGCTGGCCCAGGCGGACGTGGGGCACCTCGTGGACGGACTCCCACGGGCTCGTCTCGACCGGCTGACCAGACAGGGCAGCCCAGGTAGCCGCGCCGACGAAGTTCAGCGCAGCCGGGGTCGGCACGACCCGGACCTGATGACCGGACTCGGTCAGCAGGCGAAGCAGCTCACATGCCTTGTAGGCGGCGATCCCGGCGGAGACGCCGAGGACAATGCGCACCGGCGCGCAGTGCCAGGGTCAGGCCTGCTCAGGCGCCTCGGCGCTGAGCAGTCGCTCGCTGACCTCGCGGAGCGCGATCGACAGCGGCTTCTCCTGGACCCTGGTTTCCACCAGCGGGCCGACGTACTCGAGCAGGCCCTCGCCGAGCTGGGCGTAGTAGGCGTTGATCTGGCGAGCGCGCTTGGACGCCATGATCACCAGAGCGTACTTGCTGTCAACGACGTCGAGCAGGTCGTCGATCGGCGGGTTGATGATGCCTTCTACGGCCGGAGTCGCTGCCACTGTGTGCCTTCCAGCTCCGAATTGCCATGAGTGCCCTGCCGGGCATCGCCGGATGCCACATTGGCATCCTGGCCGAGAATCAAGGCTACCAGCTGTGCACACACACGCTCGACGGACGTATTGACCAGGGTGATGTCGAACTCGTCCTCTGCCGCTAGCTCGACCCTGGCGGCGTCCAGCCGGCTGGCCACCTTCTCGGCAGACTCGGTGTTCCTGCTGACGAGCCTGCGCTCCAGCTCCGCCCAGGACGGCGGGGCGAGAAACACCAGCAGCGCGTCCGGCACGGCTTCCCTCACCTGCCGGGCGCCGGCTACGTCGATCTCCAGCAGGGCGGGCTTTCCGATGTCGAGCTGCTCCTGGACCGGCAGACGAGGCGTGCCGTAATGGTGGCCGGCGAACCGCGCCGATTCGAGTAGCTCGCCGCGCTCGGCCATTGCGGCGAATTCGGCCTCGGAAACGAAGTGATATTCCCGGCCGCTCATTTCACTGGGCCGCGGCGGCCGGGTCGTGACCGACACCGACTGCCATATTGCCGGGCAGTCCGCGCGGAGCCGCGCGACGACCGTGCTCTTGCCGACGCCGGACGGTCCTGACAGCACCGTCAGCCGTGCCGGGGCGGGGGCGCCGCGGTGGTCCCGGCGCGGCTCAGCTGCCAGCATGCCTCCGCCGCCCCCTCCCTGGCTCGGCGCGTACGGCTCTGACTCTCGTCCGGTCAGATCTCGCCGCCGAACTCCGTCTCGAGCGCGCTGCGCTGGTTGGCCCCCAGGCCACGGACGCGCCGGGACTCGGCGATGCCCAGCCGCTCCATGATCTGCTTGGCGCGGACCTTGCCGACGCCTGGCATCGACTCCAGCAGCGCCGACACCTTCATCTTGCCCACTACTTCGTCGGTCTGCCCCTCCTTGAGCACTTGGGGCAGCGTGGTCGATCCGTGCTTGAGCCTGGTCTTTACTTCCGCACGGTCCTTGCGAGCCTGGGCCGCCTTCTCAAGTGCCGCTGCCCGCTGCTCGGGAGTAAGTGGAGGAAGAGCCACGCGAGGTCACCTCGGGTTTCGTATCGAAAAAGTCGCTCCGCGAGGGGAAACTAGCGAGTTCGGCTCGCGTCGGCAACGAGAACCTCGGTTTGGGCGCGCACAAATTAGCCAATATAACGCTACGTATATTCACCGTGCACTCAGCGTAATTGCATTTGCGCAGGTCGCGCAAGGTTTTCCGGCCTTTCTGCGACACATCGCAGGGCCGAGCTCCAGCGCCAGAAAGGCTGGCTAGCGGCGCGCGACGGCCTCGGCGCGGCGCAGCGATGCCGCGATCGCCGCCGCTGCCGCGCCAGGGTCGGCCGCCCCGGTGATGGGTCGGCCGATGACGAGCAGGTCAGCGCCCGAGCGGAGCGCGTCCTCGGGGGTAGCGACCCGGGCCTGGTCATTCGCCTCGGCGCCGGCCGGGCGCACTCCTGGTGTGATCAGCATGATGTCGTCGCCGACCTCGGCCCGCACCGCCGCCACCTCCTGCGGCGAGCACACCAGGCCCCGCGCGCCGGCCTCGACGGCGTGCGCCGCGAGCCGCCGGACCGCGTCGCTGACCGGCCCGGCAAGTCCGATATGACCGAGGTCTGTCTCCGACAGCGAGGTCAGGACGGTCACGGCGACGATCCGCGTTGCCGGGATCGCGTCCGCCGCGGCCCTGATGGCGGCCGCGCCAGCGGCCGCGTGGACGGTCAGCAATGACGGGCGCAGCCGGGCTACCGCGCGCGCCGCGCCGGCGACCGTGGCCGGGATATCGTGCAGTTTCAGGTCGAGAAAGATCTGCGCGCCGCTGGCACCGCGAACCGACGCCACGACTTCCGGTCCGTACCTCAGATACAGTTCCAGCCCGACCTTCAGGGCGCTGACGTGCGGCGCGACGAGCGCGGCCCAGCGGGCTGCGGTTTCCAGGTCCGGCGCGTCGAGTGCAACGGCAATGGGTGCTTGGCCGGCCATCAGATCCTCCTCGCTCGGACGGTGGGGCTCAGGGTGCGGGTCACGGCGTTCGGCTGCTGGGCGAGCCCGATCACGTCCGCAAGCCGCTCCACGCCCCGTGCGGACAGCTCCTCCTCAAGCTCGCGCAGGATCCGCACGCAAGCCGACGGATCGTGGAAGAGCGTCGTGCCCACGCTCACCATTGAGGCGCCCGCCAGAATAAGCTCCAGCGCGTCCTGCCCGGTCCGCACGCCTCCCATTCCGATGATCGGGACGCCGGGCAGCGCCTCCCTGACCTGCCAGATGCAGCGCACCGCGATCGGCCTGATAGCTGGGCCGGACAGTCCGCCGGTCATGCTGGCGAGTTGCGGGCGCATGGTGTCGGTGTCGATGACCATGCCCAGGGCGGTGTTGATCATCGAAAGGCCGTCGGCCCCGGCCGACACGCAACTCTTCGCGATGGCGGCGACGTCGGTGACGTCGGGTGACAGCTTCGCGAGGACAGGAAGGTCGTACCTGGCCTGGCCGCGGACTGCGCCGATGACCGCAGCGGAGTCCTCCGGGCTGGCGGCGAAGACCTGGCCGCGATGCTCCACGTTCGGGCAGGAGAGGTTGACCTCGATCGCGGTCACCCCGGCCCCGTCCGACAGCCGAGCCGCGAGGTCGGCGTACTCCGCGACCGTGCTGCCAGCGATCGACACCACCGTCCGCGCCCCGCGGGACAGCAGCCAGGGCAGGTCACGCTGCAGGAAGGCGTCGACGCCCGGCCCTTGCAGCCCGATCGAGTTGAGCATCCCGCTGGGCGTCTCTGCCATCCGCGGCGTCGGCCTGCCGGACCTCGGCCCGAGCATGACTGACTTAGTGACGAAGGCGCCGATCCTGGACACATCCATGAACTGGGCAAGCTCGCGGCCTGCCCCGGCGCACCCGGACGCGGTCATGATCGGGTTGGGCAACTCGACGTGGCCGAGCCTGGATCGCAGGTCAACCGCCATGGCCCAGCCTTCTGGCAGCCCGGCCGCGGCCAATCGGCACGGCCTTCGGCTTCCCGTTGCCCGCAATGCGGTCAGTCACCGCGCCGTCAGCGCGACCGCCGGCGGTCGCGTCGCCGTCTCCCGCGTGCGGCTGCCCGTCGGGTGCCGGGCCGGCGGCGCCGGCTCGGCCCTGCGCCCGGTGCGCCCGCGGTTCCCACCCCGGCGCGCCGAAGGCATCAAACGGAATCGTGCCGATGTCATCCCAGCGGACCTGCTCGCCGCGGAACACCGGGCCATCCACGCACGACCGCGTCATCCGGGTAATCCCGTCTGACCCGATCACGGGCAGCACACAGGTCATGCACACGCCGGTCCCGCACGCCATGGCCTCCTCAGCCGCCACTTGCACGGGGATGTCGTAGCGACGGGCGAGCACGGTCACCTGGCGCAGCATCGGCATCGGGCCGCACGCGTAGATGACATCCGTGCGCCCGTCGTGGATGACCTGATCGAGCATGTCCGTGACGAGCCCGCGACTGCCGAGCGAGCCGTCCTCCGTCGTGATGGTGGCGGACCGCGCGGTGCGGCGCGCGGTCAGCGCACCGAAGACCCGTTCCCCGCTCGCGCCGCCGAGCAGGAAGTCGACCTCGCAGCGGCGCTCACGCAGCCGCGTCGCCAGCGCGAACAGCGGCGCGCTACCGTAGCCGCCGCCGATGAGCAGACAGTTCGCCGGATCGCGTGGCTGCGGGAACGGGCGGCCCAGCGGGCCGACTGCGTCCAGCACGTCCCTGGCCCGCCGCTCGGCCAGCCACTGAGTGCCGCGGCCGCGCGCCGCGAACACGAACTCCACCGTCCCGCCATGATCGGCGCGGACATCGTGGATGAAAAAGGCCCGGCTCAGCATCATCGAGGTGTCCGGGCCGCCGACCGCGAGGCTGATGAACTGACCGGGCCTAAAGCGGGCAGCCACGGCGGGCGCGACGAGCGTCATCGCGTAGTAGGCGTCGACCCGCCGGACCGTCAGCACCGTCCCACGGACCTGCACCGGGCCGGCCTGCGCGTCCGGCATGTCGCTCTGCGTCATCTCGTCCCGTGCGGTGCCTGCCCGGGATCCTCCGCCGCGGTGCGGATGCGAGCGGCATGCTCCTGCAGCGACCGCACGCCCACCTCGTCCCTGTCAATCGCCTCGATACCCTGCACGGCAGCCCACAGGCCCTGCACCGTGGTGATGCACGGGATTGCCCGCCGCACCGCCGCGGTCCGGATCTCATATCCGTCCCGCCGGAATCCGCGCTGTGCCGGGCCACCGAAGGGGGTGTTCACGATCAGGTCGACCTGGCCGTCGAGGATCCGCTCCACGATCGTCGGCTCGCCGTCCGGGCCAGGCCCGTCGCTGTGTTTACGCACGATAGTGGCATGAACGCCGTTACGG
>Ga0126373_10001299_pt1 | contig 17618 bp, 14 predicted proteins | sample PanSoiMetPlot_11_FD_92545 | JGI IMG/M metagenome (GOLD analysis project Ga0126373, IMG submission 92545) | Tropical forest soil microbial communities from Panama - MetaG Plot_11 | ecosystem: Environmental > Terrestrial > Soil > Tropical forest > Bulk soil | place: Panama | collected 2016-02-17 | reverse complement strand
CGCAAAGTCTCAGTCCCTTCGCGCCGAAGGCAACAAAGACAAACTCGCTCCACGAATGACCATCGGTGATCTCAGCCTATACGTGATCCGCCGCGAATCCCGCTTCGCCCTGCGCATCAAAGATGCCCACTCGCCTTCGATAACCGGATTTCACGGCCTCAAATGGTATCCACTAAACGAAACCTACTGCGTCACCGCAAAGTGGATTCCCTACACTCCGTACAAGACCATTACGCTTGCCACGCTCGTTGGCACCAACTACGATCAGCCCGTTCCCGGAGCCGCGGAATTCACGCTTGCTGGAAAAACCTGGCGCCTCGAACCGGTCCTCGAAGATCCCGCCGTCGCCAAACTTTTCTTCATCCTTCGCGACACCACCAGCACCGCCACAACGTATCCAGCAGCTCGTTTCCTCTACACGGGTTTCCCCTCAAATGGCCTCGACCAGCCGGGCGAACTCGTGCTTGATTTCAATCGTCTTGAAAATCCGCCGTGCGCCTACACGCCGTTCTCCACCTGCCCGCTCCCGCCGCCCGGCAACCGTCTCCCGATTGCTTTACCGGTCGGCGAGCAGCGCTACCACGAGTCAAACTAGAAGCCGTCTAAGTCATCTCGTAAATGCCGGACGGCAAGGCACGACTCGTCAGGACACGACTGAAAAGGCCGCAAGGAGCAAGGGCTGTAGCCCCCTAGAACGCAATCAAGAACACGGTCATCCCGCCGGAGGGATCGCTCCCTCAACTTCTGAGTTCTGCTGGATGAGGACTACGGCTGTGTCTTGACCGTCGGATAGTGAATTCCCAGTTGCTCGAGATAGCTCTTGTATCGCGCAGGATCGTAGTAAAACTTCTTCAATTGCGGGAGAAACTTCTCCATCTTTTCCTTGTTCATCTCAATCGCGGGCTTATCTTCAGGACCCAAGAACGAAGAATAGTGGATATCCTTCGTCTGCACCGTGCGGAAATAATCCCAAGCCTGTTGAACTAGTTGAGGTTGCAACAAAAAATCCAGCGCCGTGAGCGCCTGCACTTTCGCGCCGGCAGCGGAACCCTTGTGCGCGATCGGTGTCGCCATAGCCACGGCGTTGGGCCAACTGTGCCCCGGAAGATTCGGGATGTTTGCGGGATACATCAGATAGGTCATGGGCACATTCCAGGAGATGTCTCCCACATCGTCGGACGGGCCACCGATTTGCTCTTTCGCTGGTTCGGCGAGCGGCTCAATTTTCTCCTGTAACCCATCTACCTTGGCGCCGATTTCTTTCTGAAGAGCTTTTGCAAGCGTCTGATCCGCGTCGCTCCACTTAGGCATGCTCACGGCCTCGATATTTTTCTGCTGCGCCTCCGCGATAACCTTGTTGAAGAAAGGCGGCCAAGCAGAACCAACGAGCTTGTGATCCACAGTCGTGCCGGTCATCTTTGCGGCGGAATCTGCGATCGAATTCCCGAGGTCGTAGAGATCTTTGATGTGCGGATAATCCAGTTCGCGGAAGTAGTACCACACCGCCGCTTCCGAAGGAACAACATTGGGCTGATCGCCGCCGTTGATGATGACCCGATGAGAGCGCTGCGCCGGGCGTAGGTGCTCGCGGCGAAAATCCCAGCCCGTATCCATCAGCTCGACCGCGTCGAGAGCGCTTCGCCCTTGCCAGGGAGCCATGGCCGCGTGCGCCGCCTTGCCATGGAAGAAATACTGTACGGAAACCAGGCCGCTCGACTCGCCATCTGTGGCATAGGAAGTCGCGAACTCAGACGCCACGTGCGCTCCCAGCACGATGTCCACATCGCCGAACAATCCCGCGCGAACATAGAAGGCTTTCGTCCCCAGCAGTTCCTCCGCAACGCCTGGAAAAATCTTGAGGGTGCCCGCAAGATGATGCTCCTCCATTAGCTTCTTCAAGACCAATGCGGCGGTCACATTGACGGCCATGCCGGAGTTGTGGCCCTCTCCGTGTCCCGGCGCGCCTTCTACCAGCGGATCGTGATACGCCACTCCGGGCTTCTGAGAAGCACGCGGAATACAGTCGATGTCCGTAATAAAAGCAATCGTAGGCTTGCCGCTTCCATAGGTCGCAACCCAAGCCGTGGGAATGCCGGCAATCTGCCGCTCAATGTGGAAGCCGTTCTTTTCCAGAATTCCTGTCACGTAGCGCGAGGTCTCGAATTCTTGGAAGCCGAGCTCGCTGAAGCTGAAAATCTCGTCCACCATTTGCTGCGTGAGCGTCTGCAGCTTGTCAACCTCCGTGGCCGCTTCTTGCTTTAAACCCTGCAAATGGGCCTGCTGCCCCAGAAGAGTCGGCGCTGCGCCCAGCATCAAAACAACCAGACAAGTGGCTCTCATCGCTTTCTCCATCAAACCGCGCCCGCATAGTACATCGGATGACCGAAAAAGACTGTTCTAAGTCGGCAGGTGGCTTTGAAAATGGCCGCGCCTAGCGGAAAATAGTCTTTGCAGGCAAAACATGGACTCCACGAACTCCAAATTGGAAGGCTCGAATCACGATTCTCCGGCTCGCGAAAAGCTTATAGCCCTCCGGCTGGCACTTCTTCGAGTACACAAGACGCTGCTCGAAATGGAGCGCCACTCGTACGAACGCGAGCACGGAAAAGTCAACGTTGGCGAACTGTTCCGTCTTGTCGTAGACCATTCTCAATTCGCCTGGCTGCACAATATTTCTGAGTTCGTCGTGCGAATTGACGAATCTCTCGCCGCAAAAGAGCCCATTACCCCCGAATACACTAGTGTGGCTTTCTCCCTGGCGCGAAAAATGTTTATGCCAACGGAATCGGGCGATGGATTTCAAAAGAAATATTTCGACGCTATCCAAAACGATCCCGCCGTCGTCATCGAGCACGCCGAACTCGCCAAACTTTTCAACAACGAGCCGCCTGACACTTCAGCTGCCTAAGGTCCGCGTGAATTCCTGATAGAATTTCGTCATTCGGCCGGGGAGGCATTGTGGAATTAGACCTGCATGCTGTCACCGTCACCCACAGCGAACGAGCTCATCGCTTCGAAGCCACGGTGGACGGGGCAATTTCTCTTCTTGCGTATCGCCGGTTCCCTGATCGCCTTGTTCTTTATCACACGGAAGTGCCCGTGCCGCTCGAAGGCCACGGGATAGCTGCGAAGCTTACCCGCGCTGTGCTTGATTTTGCCCGCGCGAATCATTTGCGCGTGGTCCCTCGGTGTCCCTACGTTTCCAGCTTCCTGCTCAAGAACCGCGAATATCAGGATTTGCTATCCCCCGACGACCTTCGGAAGATCCTGTCCACTCAACCCGCTTGAAAATGTCCTCACCTCTCACTGCCCTCAAAACGACCGCCCTCAAGGAACCGGGGGAAATTTCCATTCGGCGGATTCGCCGCTCCGAGCTTCCCGAGGACACTGTCAAACTCTCGCGCTTCCTCATCGGCAAAGTCGTTGTGCACGAACTTCCCGCCGGCCGCCTCAGCGGCCGGATTGTCGAGACCGAAGCGTATCCTCCCGGCGATCCCGCCGGGCATCATTTCCGCGGGCCCACGCCGCGCATCAGGTCCATGTATCTCGCTCCCGGCCACGTTTACGTGTTCTTCAACTACGGCGCCCACTTCATGCTCAATATCGTGAGCGAGCCGCCCGAAACCGCCGCCGCCATTTTGGTTCGCGCCCTCGAGCCGCTCGAAGGAACCGAAATCATGCAACGGTACCGCAAAACCGCCGAACTTCTGGATCTCACGCGCGGTCCGGGGCGTCTCGCGCAAGCGCTGCAAATCGATCGCCGCCACGATGGCATTGATCTCTGCGCAGACAAAAAACTCTGGCTCGGCGAAATCAACTGTCCCACCGGCCCCATCGGCAAAAGCGTGCGCATCGGCATCACCCGCGCCGCCGATAAGCTGCTTCGTTTTTTCGAACGTGGCAATCCTTATGTCAGCGGCCCTAAGAGCCTTAATCACGCAACGCCAAAGCGCCGCAAGCACAGCGCACCCTCCGCATAAGCACAAATCAGCATCTAACTTACCGACGTCTCTTTACTGTTATGCTTTCCTCTGACACGAATGCTCGCAATGCCAGCGATTTCGTGCCAGAATAAATTTGGCGAGCGCCTTGGTCCCGGGCGCATCGGAAATTGTAAGTCTCAACGACGATCCAGCCCCGTCCAAGACGCCATCGCCCTCACCTGAAGTTCGGCCGCACGAAATGCGCGTGTCCGCATCTGCTGGGGGCGGGTGTTCTCCTGCTTGAGGTGTAAGATGAGTTTTTCGTGGAAACAATACGAAGGCCAGGTCGTCAACAACGCGTTTCCCCTCCAACGATATCTTGGCGGCTCCAGCGAATCCGCCGTTTTCCTCACACAACTCGCCGGCCCGCAATCCTCCAAAGCGGTAATCAAGCTCGTTCCCGAAAGCGTGGCGGCCGACCTCCAACTCTCGCTTTGGCGCCGCGCTTCCAAGCTCACGCATCCGAATTTGCTTCAGCTCTATCAGGGCGGCCGCTGCCGTCTCGCGGACATGGACCTTCTCTACGTGGTCATGGAATACGCCGAGGAAGACCTTTCGCAAATTCTTCCGCAGCGCGCCTTGACCTCCGCCGAGGCGCGCGACATGCTCGGCCCCGTGCTTGACGCCCTGACGGATTTGCACGCGCAAGGCCTCGTTCATTCGCGTCTGAAGCCTTCGAACATTTTGGCCACTGCCGATCAGGTCAAACTTTCCACCGACCACCTCTTCCCCGCCGGCGAACTTCGCAAGTCCACCGCAAAGCACACCGCCTACGACGCGCCGGAAACTGCAACTGACGTCCTCACCACCGCCAGCGACGTGTGGTCACTCGGCATCCTGCTCATTGAAGTGCTCACCCAGCATGTGCCCGACTCACAAGCACGCGCCCCGCTCCAGTTTGCGGCAGAGTCTCTGGCACAGCCCTTTCGCGATATCGCGCGTCACTCGCTCGAACCGGACCCCCGGCTTCGCTGGACCATCGCGAACATCGAATCCGGCTTGAATCCCCGTGCGGCTGCGGCGGCGCAGGGCGCGTCTCCCCTATCTATGCCGCAGTCCACGGTTCCCTCAATGCCTGCCTCAAAGCTGCAAGCTTCGAGACCGGCGCCAGTCGCTCCGTCACCCGCGCCACGAATTCCGCCAATAGGCAGAGGTCCGTTGACGTCGCCGGCGCAAGCCCTAAAACCAGCGCCGCTTGTGCCACCCTTAACTGCGCCGCCGGGCGCTAGAGTTCCCGGCAAAGCACCCTCCGCGTTCCCCTTGCCGCCGATCGCCGCAGTGGGCGCGCAAAAGAACGCTCCGAGGAGCGCCCCGAAACAACCGATTATGTTGCCAAGCTACGTGATTCCCATTGCGGTTGGACTTGTAGTCGTCGGCTCCATCATCGCGTTGCCGAAAATTCTCGGCTGGCGCGCTGATACTTCTTCTGCCTCCACAAGCGCGAAAACGCGCGCCGCCGGGCCGCAATCCGACGGTCAACCCACTGCCGCTGAAGTCTCCCGTAGCGCAAAGCGGAATTCTTCGCCGAGCCGCGATTCCTCCAAGTCCGCCGCTACCGCAAAACCGTCAGCAAAGGATGTTTCTCGCGTCCCAGCCGCCTCGTCCTCTCCCGCGGCCCTACGCACAGAGACGAAGCCCGCCGTGGACGGTACCAAGAGCTCCGCAACTAGTTCGAGCGCCGCTTTGGCCAAAGGCGAAGTGCTGGACCAGGTACTGCCTGACATCCCCGAGAAAGCCCTGGCTACCATCTCTGGCAAAGTGCGTCTCACCGTGCTAGCCCATGTGAATCCGTCCGGCAACGTCACCGAAGCCGATTACACGGATCCCGGTCCGAGCAAGTATTTCTCCGATCTCGCTCTGAAAGCGGTACGCCGCTGGGAATTCAACGCTCCCGAAGTGAGCGGCCGCAGCGTCGCCAGCGAATGGCAAATCCGCTTCGAGTTCACCCCCTCCGGCGTCAAGGCCTTCCCGCAGCAAGTCACGCCCTAGCGACATCCAAGATGGCGACGTAAGTCGCCGCTACAGGAACGAGGCGGCAAGGCACAATACATCGCGCCCATTTCGTAACGCGGGCTTCCAGCTGGCATCTGAGGCTTAAAGGTAGCGCCATCCCTTTAGGGTGGCATCTTTGTGAAACGTGCCACGTGCTGCGCCAAAGGCTCGCAGCGCAACACTTAAGACTTGTCTTTTTGGGGACGTATCTTTGGCCCACTTCGCGCATCTAATTTCTTCGGTCCATGAAGCTCATCTCCGTCAACGTCGGCCTCCCGCGCGAAGTCCCCTGGCACAAAACCACGGTCACCACCGGCATATTCAAGCAACCAGTCTCCAGCCGACTCGCTCTTCGCAAGCTGAATCTCGATGGCGACCGTCAAGCGGACCTCAAAGTCCATGGCGGCGAATACAAAGCGGTGTACTGCTACCCCGTCGAACACTATGCCTACTGGGAAAAGGAGCTCCCCGGCCACGATCTTCCGTTTGGGGTGTTTGGAGAGAACTTTACGACCGAAGGCTTGCTTGAGGATTCCGTCTATCTCGGCGACCGCTTCGCCGTAGGTTCCGCGGAAGTGGTGGCCACTCAGCCGCGCCTGCCTTGTTACAAACTCGGCGTCCGTTTTCAGTCCGACGAAATGGTGAAGCGTTTTCTTGCGAGCGCCCGCACTGGTTTCTACCTGGCGGTCACACGTGAAGGCGAAGTCGGCGCTGGCGACGAAATCCAGTTGTTTTCTCGCGTCCCCAACGCCGTCCCCATTTCTGAGATCACTCGCCTGTACGTGGCCCTTCACGCAGCGCCTGGCGAAGCCAACCCGGCGCCGACGGACCGAACGTTTAGCGATTCCGACGCCGCTGTCGTCCACCGCGCCCTACAAGTTGCCGCCTTCCCCGAAAGCTGGAAGAGTTATCTCCGCGACCGCCTCCCCAAAGTAAACGCCTAACCCGGAGACGATGTCAGGAGAGTGCTCGCAGATTGCTCCGCAACCTATCGGCGTCCGCAGAAGCGCCTGCCGGCTCTACGCTTCACTTCGGATGAGGATTGCCTGCCTAGACTGCTCATACAGATTTGATTGAATTCCAGCGTGCCCGAGATTCCGGCTACGCCCGGATCAGCCCCGGGAATTTGCGGGCGTTGTTGTCGAAGCCAGGGAAGACGGGCTTTAGATCGGTTACGCCGATGTGCTTCGTTAGAATTTCGCCGAGCACGGAACGAAAATCCGTGGTAAGCGCAAGGTCGCGGCCCTCGTTGAGCTGATGATCGTTCAAGCCTGGCCATTTCCCATAGACCTGCCCGCCGCGCACGTCGCCGCCCATCACAAACATGCAATTCGCGTGACCGTGATCCGTGCCGCGGTTGCCATTTTCGTGCGCGGTGCGGCCAAACTCGCTCATGGTGACGAATACCATGTTCTGCATGCGGTCGCCCAGGTCCTGATGAAACGCCGCGAGCCCTTGGCCGAGATCGCGCAACAGATTCGAGAGCTGCCCCTGCACACCGCCTTCGTTGACGTGATTGTCCCACCCGCCGCAGTCGACAAACAACACTTCCACGCCAATGTCCGCCTTCAGGAGCTGACCGATTTGCTGCAAACTCTGGCCCAGGCGGTTCGTGGGATATTGAGCGCCATTTTCCGGCTGATATTTTGCAGGATCGGCTTTGCGCAGCAAATCGATGGCTTCAAATGTTTCCGTGCCCGTGCCTTGCAGCGCTTTGTCTACGGTTTGCGCGTACATGGCTTCGAAGCCGCCTTCGACCATCGCGCCGGTTCCGGGAGCCTGCGCCATCACCCTGAATTGCTTCAGATCGGGCAGCGCAATCGCGGGCGCGGAGCCGTGCAGCATCCGCGGAAGATTTGGCCCCATCGCCACGGCCCGAAACGGCGAAGCATTTTCTTCGGGAACCGTTTCAAGCGCACGGTTCAGCCAGCCGTCTTCGGTGGATTTCAGCCCCGGCGTGCCGGATTCCATGAAATCCTGCGCGTCAAAATGTGAGCGCGTAGGATCGGGCGAGCCCGCAGCATGGACAATGGCGAGCTGATTTTTGTGAAAGAGCGGCTCGAGCGGAGCCAGGCTTGGATGCAAACCAAAAAATCCGTCGAGATCAATCGCTGCATCAGCTGTGCCGCGCTTTGGCTCCGGAATCGCAATCGTCGGGCGCATGCGGTAATAGTTTTGTTCGCCGAACGGCACGACAATGTTCAATCCGTCGGCGGCGCCACGCTGAAAAAGCACCACGAGCTGCTTCTTGTTCGGCATTGGAGTCGCCGCAACAGCTCGCTGGAGGAAGGCGGGCATGGCGCTGAGGCCCACCATCGCCACGCCGCCCTGCTTCAAAAAATACCGCCGTGAAAATTTCAGTCCACGTACGCCTTCACAACATTCGTAGCTCATCGCAACCTCTCGAGCCAAAAAAGATGCCGGGCTAAAAGCGGGCCCTACACTTAAATCTAACGTCGCTGAAATTCCGGCGCGCCAAGCACCAAACCCGCAACGACGCCCAAATTTACTTGCCCGTGCGGGTCGTCGAGCCTCGCCTGCAACACCTGTGGATTGTCGAGTTGCTTTTCCAGTGTCGCAACGGTAGCCGGCGCGGCTTGTCCGCCGAGAAACACCTGCACTGCGCGGTCGAGCGCGGCTTTCGCTTCGGCGGAAGAATCCACTCCCAGCAGTGAAGTTACATCGCTGCGCGCGCCGCGCATCTTGTTTCCCGCCAGTGCCAGCGAGAAATTCAACCGATTCAGCAGCGCTCCAGTATTGACCCACGTTTCGGATTTGTCGGAATAACCGGTCGGGGGCTGACATTGGTAGAGCGGTTCGCCAATGCGGGCAACCCAATTCACCAGCGGCTGCGGCGTATCCACGTCGGTGTTGAGCGCGCGCGCGGCAGAAATCACCAATTCAAACGGCGTCTTGATTTTTGCGCGATACGCTTCGCGCGACCAAAATTCCGGCGACCAAATCAGGGTCTTCATCACCGCCCGAATGTCGCCGTCGCTCGATTGAAACGTTTCTGCCATGCGATTCACCAGCGCAGGCGGAGGATTGTCTGAAACGAAGCGGCGGGCCAGTTCCGTGGAAATAAACTTTGCGGTGCTTGGATGATTCACGAGCAAATCAATCACCTGCTCGCCGTCTTTCATTCCGCCCGCGTGGATTTTTTTGCCGAGCACGGTTTTTGAATCGGGATCGTGCAAGCGATCGTCAAATTTGAACTCGGCGTACTGACGCGGCTTTTCGATCGTCCAGCCAGTGAAAGCGCGCGCGACCTCAGTAACATCCTTCTGCGTATAGCCGCCATCCACACCGAGCGTGTGCAGCTCCATCAGCTCGCGGCCGTAGTTTTCATTTACGCCGCGCTCATTCTTTTTTGCTTGCGGATTCGCTGGAGGGCGCGGCGGACGCGGGCGCCCGAACGGTCCATAGCGGGCTTGCTGGCGCATGGCGCGTTCCATCGCTTGGCGCTGGGCGGCGCGAGGGTCGGCGCTCAAAAAATTGTCCAAATAAAAAAGCATCGCGGGACTCTTCGCCGTCGAGGTGACCAAGTCTTTGAACTTTCCGAGCGTGTGCGGCTGGATCACGTCGCGCTCGTAGGAAGTCAGGTAGTAGCGGTCTTCGCCTTTGCCGGCGAACACGTTGAAGTGGTTGAACCAGAAGTCGTCCATCACTTGTTGAAGCTGCCGTTCGCTGTAAATCGCGCGCGTTACTTTGGCCATCGCGAGTTCCGCGACGATGCGCGGTGGACGCTTGCTGTCGTCGGCGACCGCGCGCGGAACGAAATTGGGATCGCCTATGCCAAGCGTGTCGCGCCGACGAGCGCCCTTAGTGGCGGCTTCCGGCGGCATTTCGGGTTCTTTCATGGGAGCGGGCGCGCTAGGATTCTCAGCGGAGTTTTGCGTCGTGGTGTCCTGCTGCTGTTGCGGCGTCGAAGCTGGCACCGCCACTCCGCCGATCTCTACCCCGGTGCCATTCTCCGCCACAATTTGAGCTCGCGGTTTTTCTTGCGCCTTCGGCTGCGGATATTCTTCAATCAATTTCGCGGTGGACATGCGCAGCGTCGGATATTCCTGCAACCGCGCCTCGACGGCTTTGTCGTCAATGGAATTGGGGTTGAGCTGCTGCTCAATCCACTTCGCAAGGCCCATTTGCCTGACGCGCTCGATGTCGCCGGGCCGCGGGCCGTACGCGAGCCGGTTCAGTGCGTGCAAAATCGCTTCGTCCGCGTTCAGTTCCGTAATCGGCAAGCCTTTCAGGGCGGGATCCTGCTTCGGCTTTTTGTCTTTAGTGGCTGGCGTCGCAGCGGCTGGAGAAAAATCTCCTAATGAAATCGTGCACGCGACCGAAAGAGTCACCGCGAGAAACGATCTAGGTGTGGCAGCGATCGAGGAAAATGGAAAACGAAAGCCGGGCGCGCGGAACATCTGAAACCCCATAGCTATCTCCTGCTCAGGCCGCGTCAGCGGCTACTAGGATGCGAGGCAAACTTCCAGACGAACTGGTCTCTTTTTAGAATAACCCGCGGAAAGCCAAAAAGTTCCGCTGCGAGTCTCGGTCGTGTCGAATCGTTAGGCAGCATAGCGGACTGAGGCTACAAGGCTTAGAAGGCGAAGACGCCCGGCGAAACACCCCGAACCCGACAGGACCCGGAAAGCCCTGCGACAGGGTCGCCGCCAGGCTAGCTTAGCTGGCCGACGAGAAGTTGCGTCTATAATCTTCGGCCATGAATCATCACACGCTCGCGGCCGTCAGCATCACAGGCTCTTGCCTGGACGTGGTTGGCAGCCTTTACCTTGCATACGACCTGCTGGGCGGGCAGCACGGCCCTTTGCGGTTGCTGACTCGAGCAGTCACCTACTCGCTAGTGTTCGGCGTTGGTTATGGCTTTGGCCTGGGGCTCTTCTTTGGAGTGGCTTCCGGCATTACCACAGGCATCACGATTTCGATTGAACTCAACCGGGAGGCGCGCGGCCAGGATCATTACTCCTCGCCTTGGGAAGGGGTTTTTGGCGCCATTCGCGGATTTGGATTCGGGGCGGGATTATACCCGCTTGTCGGACTCGGATTTGCAACTTCCTTCGCAATTCTCATCACCGCTGGCCAAATATTCGCATATTCCCGCGGCATGCGTCCGGCCCTCGACTATGCCGCCAATCGCCGGCCGCGCCTTTCACGCCGGCAATTTGAGGGAACTGCTTTCCGTACGGTTGGCTACATTGCCTCCGCCTTGATCTGCAGCGCCTTCCTACATCTCGTAGATCGGCCTTGGCACCTGGAACATCCCTGGTCGTTTGCGATTCGCGTGGGTCTGGTGACGGGCATCGTCACCGGTATTGGAGTTACCTTCAATCCTTATATTGAATACTTCGCTGACAATCTTCCCGAACGACGGATGGGAGCCTTCGGCATCGGGCTCATCCTCTGCGGATTTGCTCTGCAGTCGTTGCAGTATTGGCTCGCGCTGTTCGACGTGCGCCTAACCTAGCAGCAGGCCTAGTTCTACCACGACCAACAGGACTTTACCCTATGTTACGCTGTTGTCCCCGCCCACTGCACAAGCTGGGTTCATGCTCGCGAAGCGTGCGATCCGCCCGGACAGACAGGAAAATCAGGAGTCCTCGAATGATTAAGATCATCGTCTCACCCAAAAAGAAGCCGCGAAGAATCGTGGGCGCTGCCACCCCGCCGCACCTCACCTACCGCGGCGGCCCGTTGATCCAGAACGTCGAGGTCACGACGATTTATTGGGGCAGCGCCTGGCAGAACGACCCGATCCGCCCACAACTGGATGCATTCTTCGATTTCATCGTCACCAGTTCGCTCCTAGACCAGCTCGCCGAATACAACGTGCCGAGCTTCACGATCGGGCACGGCAAGCATGTTGGTTCGTTCATCGTGCCGCAGAATCCCCCTGCAACCGTCGACGACACGGCCGTCGCCGCGTTCGTCCAGCAGCAGATTGCGTCCGGCGCCGTACCGGCGCAGAATGTGAACTCCCTTTATTTTGTTTTCACGCCTTCAGGTGTGACCGTGACGCTGCAAGGTTCGTCGAGCTGCAAACAATTTTGTGGCTACCACAATACTCCCGACGGAAGCTTGTTCTATGGCGTTGTGCCCTACGCGGACTGCCAGGGCTGCGACTTTGCTGGAACCGTGTTTGATTCCATGACCGTGATCGCCTCGCATGAATTATGCGAAGCGATTACCGACCCGGTTCCCGGCAACGGCTGGTACGATGATGCCAACGGCGAAATCGGAGACATTTGCGAAAGCTCGACCAAGGTCATCAACACAGCCGGCGTAATCGCGGCCGCATCGACGACATTTACGGCAACGGTCTCGCCCGCAACGGTAGTGATCGACGGCACCTCGCCGGTGAACCTGACAGTGACGCTAACCCCGTCAAGCGCGCAAACGCCACCCGCACCTGCGCCCGGGCAGTCGTACACCGTGCAGACCGAATGGTCGAATGCTAAAGGCGCGTGCGTCTGAGTGTCAAATCTAAGTTGAAGCCAAAGAAGAAAGCTCGCAGAACGTTGAGAAAACCGGAAAACGAAAGACGGAAGGACCATGAAACACGCGCGGAGCTTCGGCCCATTGGCGTGATCCGATCCACCATCAAGCAACGCAGCGAAGCGCCCAAACAAGGTTCGGAGGGTGCGCCCGACGCCTGGCTTGAAGTGAATCCGCTCGTAGCGGAGGCCCTGGATGGTCTAGCCGCTGGCGACGAGATTATCGTTGTGACTTGGCTGCATCAGGCGCGCCGCGAGGTGCTCAAAGTTCACCCGCGCTCAGACCGGAGCAAACCACTCACGGGCGTATTTGCCACGCGATCCCCGGATCGGCCCAATCCGCTAGGCCTTCATCCCGTTACCGTTCGTGAGGTAGAGAAGAACCGTCTGCGCATCGGTCCCATCGAAGCCATCGACGGAACACCGGTGGTGGACATCAAACCGATACTTTGCGAGGTACAAAAGACTTAAGTGTTTGCATCGGGAAAGTTCCGTCGTAAGGCCCAACAGATTCCAGAATTCATAGCGCACTTAGGCTCGTTCGAGGATGGCTTCGGCGTCGATGGTGATTTCAACCAGGTCGCCAACGACAATCCCGCCGCGGTCCAGCGGTGCGTTCCAGCTTGCGCCGAAGTCGTGCCGGTTTATCGTGGTGGTGGCCACGAAGCCAGCACGCGTTTTTGGGCCCTTATCAACGCCGTTCTCCCACCAAGGGGTTGCCCACTGACCCAGATAAGTCACGCGAAGCGTGCAAGGGCGGCTGATGCCGCGAATCGTCAGGTCCCCAGGAACAGAGTAATCGTGGTCGCCGAGCAATTTCACTTCGCGGCTGCGAAACGTGATGGTGGGGTAGTGCTCGACGTCGAGGAAATCGGCGCTGCGCAGATGCGCGTCGCGATCCGGCTCGCCTGTCCACAGCGTCCGGGCGTCGATTTCGACCTCAACCGAAGAGCTCTTCGCATTTGCGGGATCAAAGTCGAGCCGGCCATGGATGTTTTTGAAGTGCCCGCGGACATAAGTAACCATCATGTGTCGCGCGCAGAATTCCGCGGCGGTGTGTCCGGGTTCGAAGAACCATTGCGCCATGAGAGTCACTCCCTTTTCGGTGATTTTAGCGCGACCGCGGTGCTTGAACCGAGTTCGGTCAACAAGGCTCCCCAAGCCTCGCGCTCCCGAGCCACACTCACCAGTGGCTGCAACCTTGCAACGCGCTGTTGAAGCTCTTGATAAAATCTGTCACCGGATTCCGCGCGCAGCAGCTGCGCCCGAAGGGCCGCGCTGTCGCCGACGGGAAAGTATCCCGGATAGTCCTTTCCCAAGATGCCGGTCGAGCCCGGTATGAGCGACGAAATGACCGGCGTTCCGACGGCGATGGCTTCGCTGACAACGTTGGCTCCGCCTTCCAGGTGCGAGGCGAGCACCAGCAGGTGGGAACGAGACAATAAATCAATGGCAGCTTCATGCGCCAGCGGTCCCAGCCACTGGTAGCGCGGATTCGTGCGCTGCTCCTCTTCCACCTTCACACCGAAATCCGCGTCGAGCACGGCTCCAGCGTGTTTCACTTCGATCTTGGAAGACGCCGGCAACTCACGCACTGCATACGCAACACGCAAGGGATCCTTGACCTCGCGAAGATGTGCCAGCTGGCAGACCTGAAAACAGCTCTCTTCGCGCCGCGGACGAGAGCAGGAGAGCTCAAAGGACTGGTAGATGACGCGCACTTTGGGTCGAAAGCCTTCTGGAACCACTTCGACCCCGAGTGCCTGCAAGACAACGATCCTCGAAGCAAGCTCCAGCGAACGCATCGCTTCTGCGCTGTTTTTCAGGTCCGCGTAGAGGTCGGTACCGGTCAAGGCCACGACGAGAGGCGCCTGAGGATACTTTTGGCGAAAGCGTTGAATCGCAGGAAAGCTGCGCTGCGCGTGTAAGGCGATCAGCAGGTCGCATTCTTCCCCGTCCCAGCTTTTCCGGACGCTGACCTCGTGCCCGAGTTCAGTGAGCAACGCAGCCCAGCGATCCGCGGTCGTCCGGTTTCCCGTATGGACCTCAGCGGGTGCGGGAGTAACTTGAGCGATTTTCACGTCGATGTTACGCCCGGCAGGTGCGGAATCCTGCCCAAACGTCGCGCCGATCCGGCGTGTAGAAATTCCGCCAAGTATTGCGCAGCAATCGTGCCTGCGTCGGCCAGGCGCCCCCGCGCAGCACCTTGTGTGTGCCAAACCAAGGCTGTGAGTATTCGCGGTAGGGATCAATCTCAAACCCCGGGTAGGGGCCAAAGTCGTTGGCCGTCCATTCCCAAACGTTGCCGATCATCTGGCGGCAGCCAAAAGCGCTGTCGCCCGCGGAAAGTGCGTTGACATCCACAGCTCCCATGGCGCGCCAACCCAGGTTGGCGCGCTCCCGCGTGGGCGCGTCATTGCCCCAAGGAAAGCGGCGCTTCCCTTCCGAGAGTTCCTTTCCGAGTTGCGCGGGTTCGGCTGAGGCGGCCACTTCCCATTCGACTTCGGTCGGCAATCTGCGTCCCGCCCACTTGCAGTAAGCCTCCGCCTCCCACCAGTTGACGTGAAGGACTGGGAGATGCGGCTCGAGCGGCACCCAAAGATCAAAATTACGTCGCAACCAGCGGCCCGCAGCCTCGCGCTTCCAGTAGACGGGATGTTCTGCGGCGGCGCTTTGGCGCCATGCCCATCCCGGCTCGCCCCAGAATTCTTGCCGGCTGTAGCCCTTCGCTTCCACAAACTCGGCGAATTCGTCTTGCGTCACTGCGGCGCAAGCGATGGCAAAGGAACGCACTTCGACGGGATGCGCCCACTTTTCGTTGTCGAAAACAAAAGGCTCATCGCGAGACCCTCCCAGCAGAAACTTCCCGCCCGGAATTTCCGCATCGCCCCCATCACCTTTATTGCCCCAGTGCCCCCGCACCGCCGAAACAGCGCTAGGTCCAGTCTCGCCAGAACTCGCTGGCTCTAGCCCGGAAAAAACGGGTGCGCTCCACCCATGAGTCTGACGTGTGTACGTGAAAGCCTCCGTGTGCATGTCCTCGTGGAACACGCCCAGCGTAATGAAATAGCGCTCGTTCTCGGTCAGGTTTCCTTGGTCGATGCGCTCCAGCACCCGGTCGCGCACCGCCGTCATATACGCGAGAGTATCCGCGCGCGAAGGAAGCGGCAGGTCCCAGCGAGTGTCATGCGCGATGGCAGCGGAGTCGTAGAGCGCATCCGCGTCCGCCCGGAGCGGCGACTCGCCCCCAGCGTGTCGCAGCGCCCATTTTTCCTGGAACCACGTAACGTGCCCGATTTCCCACAACAGCGGATTCACGATGCGCAACTGTGGTCCCATCAATTGCTCGTCGGATAAGTCCGCGACCACTTCCAGCGTCTTTTGCCGCGCGTCCTGCACCCACGCGGCGAGTTCCGCGTCGCGCTTCAGCGAACCATCGGCCGCAGCTGGTTGGGGAGTTGAAATGCTTCACCTTCTCGACGTTGCGGATGTGCCCCGTGGCTTCGATCTTTTTCGATCCTTAAGGATGCGGTCTTACTCTTACCAGTCCTGATATCAAGCCGCAACTACGCACTCGATGATATCAAAGTCCACGGTGCAGTTTGTAACGGGTCTCTTAAGTCGTGTGGTTGCTTCGGGACAGCGGAATAGAAAACGGCCCGTCCCCGGTTTCCGCCCGGGTCTTGAAGGTGGCGGCACCCCTGGTTTTGAGCTTGAAGTTACCACTCGCGAGGTTTACGCTGACTGCAGCGGAAGGGCAGCCCTGCTCCGTATTTGGCTAAAGTCAAGAAGTCCTTCTCTCGGGAGGTCCCATGAGTCTATCCACAAGCTCCTTGAAAGCGCTTCGCTTCGCTTCGGCAGTGACTGCGGCCTTGTTCTGCGGAAATGTCCCATCCCTTCGCGCACAACAACAACCGGCCCCGCCGCCTCCCCCCGCAGCTTCCACGGACCAGCAGCCCGCGGCGGTCATCAAGAAAGAAACTAAGCTGGTGCTCGTCGACGCCGTCGTGACCGACAAAAAGGGAAATTACGTTCACGACCTCACACAAAATAACTTCAAGGTATATGAAGACAACAAAGAACAGCCGATTTCGACTTTTTCTTCCGGAGCCGAGGCAGTCACGCAACCGAACGGTCAGCGCCATTACCTGATTCTCTTCTTTGACAATTCCACGATGGCTGCCCCTGATCAAATCCAGGCGCGAGGCGCGGCCCAAAAATTCATCGAGGCGAATGCAGGTCCTGACCGCTTGATGGCCGTGGTGGATTTTGGCGGCTCGCTTCGCATCGTCCAGAATTTCACTGCAAGCTCCGTTTTGCTGCGCGCGGCCGTCTCCGGCATCAAGAGTTCCGCAGTGGATCCCAACGCGCCGCCCACGGATATCACTGTCGCTTCCAATTCCGCACCCAACCCCATGACCAACTCCATGCCAACAATTGGCATGTCTTCCCTGGGAAATGCCGCGGCGGATTTTGGCGCGCGCACTATGCTGCTTGCGGTGCGCAGCCTGGCGAAAAATCTTCGCACTATTCCCGGGCGCAAGATGTTGATTCTTTTTTCCGGCGGTTTTCCGCTGACGACGGAAAATCAATCTGAACTTACCGCCACAATCGATGCCTGCAACAAGTCCAACGTGGCCATTTACGCCGTGGATTCGCGCGGCCTCCTTGCCACTGCCCCCGGTGGCACTTCGTGGAACAGAACTGCTCCTGGAAAAGCGACGACCGTTGCAGCCTCCGAGCGTGTACGGCACGGGTTTGAAGAGAACCTCTCTAAGCGCTCTCGTAAGGAAGCTTCAGCTGCCGCAAAACGCTTGGATGCTTCGAATCACTGGCCGGCTCGCCAGCATTCTTCGGGACCGAGACTCGTCCTCGCAGCTTACCCATCGATGGGCATTCCTGATCCTCAGAGACCAGGAGGGGGTGGCGGGGGTACCGGCGGCGGTGGCGGCGGTGGCCGGCCTGGCGGTGGAGGAACCGGCGGTGGAGGAACCGGCGGTGGGACGGGCGGTGGAGGAACGGGCGGAGGTGGCCGCGGAGGAAGCGGAGGAAGCGGAGGAAGCGGAGGGACTGGCGGGGGAACGGGCGGCGGCGGTAAAGGTGGTTCGGGCGGTACAGGCGGAGGGGCGGGGGG
>Ga0126373_10001297_pt1 | contig 17633 bp, 28 predicted proteins | sample PanSoiMetPlot_11_FD_92545 | JGI IMG/M metagenome (GOLD analysis project Ga0126373, IMG submission 92545) | Tropical forest soil microbial communities from Panama - MetaG Plot_11 | ecosystem: Environmental > Terrestrial > Soil > Tropical forest > Bulk soil | place: Panama | collected 2016-02-17 | reverse complement strand
TCTTCCGAAATGGAAATAACCTGTTCAATTCTTCCGCCAGGCGCCCTTTTTAGTAATCTGACAGTGTGTGGTGGATTTACTGTCGATGGAACTCGGAACAGTGACCACCCGCTCCAGTCGAAACCTTTTCGGGCGTGGCCCCCCCCGATAAGTTTGATTCGCTCTAATTCGGCCGTCACTTTGACCTTTTGGTCGATGGTGAGTCCGTGCATGATTTGGGCACGTCTAGACTGCACAATTCTGGCTTCTCGACTTGGCATAGCTCTCCCGTTACATGAAACAACCGCTACAGCCGGAACAGGGGCCGGACGAACCGACCCCCGTTCTCCGGAGTTGATTGACCTACCGACCGAGTTCCCCGTAGGGGCCGGTTTGATTGGTAGAATTTAGTTTGGTCCGTGCGGAGGTTTACTCGATAGATCCTCCATTTCCATGATGTAGAGATTTTCAAGTTCGGCGGCGGCATCGGTAGGCATTGTGTAGCAGTGCGGTAGATCGAGTCGCTGGTTTGATCTCTGTTCAAGTGCGTACATCGGCAGCCATTTTCCAGTGAGTCCGGTGTCGCGTCGGCAGATGATCGCTAAGTCCATGTGATCGGCATTGGCAAACCAGCCGGTGACCCGTGGCTCCAATGTGGTGAGACTAGCAAACCAAAGTGGCATTATCGTCCTAATCATTCGCCCGTTTGAGGATTTCATCGATGTCACTTTGGAGTTTTTCAAATCGCTCGTCATTCTCCTCTCTCATTTCGGCTACCGTAAGCTGTTTTGGCTCTGGCTTTTTTTTGCGAAGAACTCCATCTACGGTGTCGGCGAGTTCACCCGGTAGAAAGCTAATCCATTGACATTCGACAACTGCATACTCCCCGACGCGATGAGTTGAGGAAATGACAAGATTTACGGCTTCTTTTTCACTTTCCGCTTCGACCATTGTGATTAGATTGGAATAGCTGGGTGCCCGTGTGCCCACAACTTGACCGCTACTAAATTGTGGTTCTTGAGTGCGTTCAAAAACAAGGTAGTACACCATTAGCTCCTTGGTTACATGCTACAACCGTTACACACAAAACGGGCCGATGAAAAATTCACCGGCCCGCTTCTCTGTGTGGCGAGGTTAGACCTTCGACAAACGACCGTCCTTATCCTTCGGTGCTGCATCGTACTCGGCGCGAGCCGCATCAATACCATTGGCGCTAATGGTTGCTAGTTCAAAACCGAGCGTAACCATATCCTGAATCCGCTCGAATGGCACGATTGCAGTTAGGACCGGTGCGTCCGCATGTTTTACCTCTACCTTGAATCGTTCTGGACCGTAGCCGTAGTCTGAATATCGGTCCGTTTTCTTTTCCTTCGCGGCATAAACCGTAAGTGAGAATGATTCACGCATTGATTTGGATTTCCCTTCCATCTGATGTTAGTACGATCAACTTCTCGGTCGGTTTTTTCGTTCGGCGCTCCCTTCCGTTACCCATTACCGCAGAGCCTGGCGAGTCTGCAAGTTTGAACTCTCGCGCTTCGCTCGCATGGCCCCAGTAAAATCGAGGTCGCACGATTTTTAGCTCCCAAAGAATCAGATAATGCTCAAATTCGGGGTCGGATACCATAATCGGATTTGCTTCCGACGCCAGTCTACGCGCTATCTGACTCTTGACTTTCACGGAATGGTAGGAGTTAGTTGGCTGTGGCACGGATGGTTGAACAGGTAGCCGCAATTAGGTTGTGGTTGTTGATGCCCGCATCCCGCGAGTGCAAATACAGTGATTACCGTAGCTAGGATTTTCATTCCGCTGGCTTGAGTGCATCGATTGCGGATCGTACCTGCGCCAGATGGCCGCGAAGTTTTTCAACCACCCTACCGGCGTCCAAAATTTCCTGCTCAATCTTTTCCCGCTCTCTTACAAGTGCCTGAATTGAGCGTTCGCGGAGTTCGACGGCGGTGAGTGCCTTTCCCATTGGTGACATTTTGTTACCCTTTCGGTTACACGGAACAAGTGTTACAAGTGAAACGGGCCGGTGTCACACTCACCGGCCCGATTGGAATTCACTCGGAATCGGTATCCTCATCCTCGGTATCGTCCTCCGGAACATCTTCGCCCCGGGCCTTGGCAACCTCCTCCCGCGCTTCCTTGCGAAGCTTTGCGGTCCGCTCCTTTTGCTCATCGCTGGACTCAACTCCTCGCTTCTTTTGGAAGTAGAAGTCATCCAACCATTGTCCCTCAACTTCGTCCAGCGCTCCGGCGGTATCTAGCAACCGGAGAAACGTCCGATTCTCGTTGATAAGCTTTGTGTTGCGACTCCGCTCGAATTCCAGTTCCTTCGCGGTCTGGATGTAATCGGCGGGCCGGATCACCTTGCGCTCAGCGCGAGTCTCCGGAGCCTTATTCTGGTTCCCGTTACCCTGCTTGGGGGTTGTCGGGGCCTTCGCTGCTTGCGGCATTGCCGCTCCCTTCGGTTGTGGTTGCTTGTAGCAGTAATTGTACCATAGGTGCGAGGTTTCCGGGGGAGTCTTCCAAACTTTTTGCGAATGGTGCAAGCGCTTCTAGCGCTCCCGCTACCCGCAAGCAAGCCGTTCCGGTTACATCTGCTACATCTGAAACGTCCACGGGGATTCCGACTGCAATATCTCGGAGCAAATCAACTACGCGCATCAGATCGGCGCTGGTTGGTGGTTCAGAAGGGAATATCATCATTTTCATCGTACTCGGGGATTTCTAGTTGTTCCTCTTTCGTTGGCTTTGTTGCCGGCTGTCCTGCGCCCATACCCTTCCAGAAGGACTTGGTATCGACTTGTGTATCCGGTGTCTCTACTGAATAGATTGCCACCGTTCGCTTACCGTCTTTTGTGGGTCGTTTCCCATGAAAGGCGATAATCAGACGATCACCAATTTTCGGCTGGCGATCTAACAGGCGAGTCCGGAGTGTGTAGTGGAAGCAATGAACGTTGACAACCGAGCCGTCACCCTTTTTCAGAACGACAATCGGATACCAGCTATTGCTCTGGTCACTCCATGTACGGGTCAGGTCAATGATCTTACCCTCGATCTTCTCACCCTCCACGGGCCGCCAGCCTGATGCTTCTTCTTCAGTCATAGTACAGTCTCCTGGTTACGTGGAACAAGTGCAACAACCACTACGCTCGGTATCCTTGGTGCAAATGGTTACCGTCACGGTAACAGCGAACACAAATTAGGTTCGGTTCATCTCCTTTATCTCGGAGTGCCTTGACATTTTCACGGTTGTAAAACACCTTCTCGTCGCAAAATTCACACGTTCCGGTGGTGCGGTTACGTTCCAGAATACCGACTCGTGAATAGTCGTTCACTCTGACGCACATTACGAGCATCAGAAAGTGTTCTCGGTTTGCGGAGAATTCGGCGTATGCTCAGAGAAGGCGATAGACATATATTTATCGCCGTTGTGACTTGTTTTGAGCCATCCTGACATACGGTATTGCGTTCCCTGAATAGTACACCTACCACGATAATCCGGCCGCTTGGGATTGTCACCCTTATCGTTGCGGAATAACGCTCCACGTAGTTCGTTGTCGTTTTGTTCAGTGGTGACTTCTGCGGGTTCATTTGGCAACGGCTCTCTCCTCAAATATGTGCAGTGGTTTTTACTCGTTTACCGGTGAGCATATCGTAAGCTAACTTTGTTGGAACTGCGCGGTGTGAGCTAACGGTTTGAAGAATCGAACGGTCAACAATCCCGGGAAGCTTACTGACCTCTCCCGATACAAATGCTTGCTTGTTGATAAACCGTAAATGATGTAGGTGATTCTGCAACCTCCACGGTTCAAATAGAAACGGTAGTGGCGTACTCCCTTCATCTTCAACAATAACTCCATCTGCATAGATACTGAGTATTTTGTACCCCTGATGCGTAAGATAATGCGCGTATCCCAGGGACTCAACTCTAGTAGCAGCCTCAATTAGTCCTCTCTGTAGTACGTTGACAATCTTTGGTTCTAATCTCTTATCTTTTCCGGTTGCCCCAACCAGTAACCCGAATAGTTCGTTGTTGCCAGTCAATACACTCGCCGGCTTTCCTTTGCCCCTGGTGCGTCGTTGAAGCATTTCTCGCGTGCGAGGTTTTGCAGCGAGAACCCCATAGGTAGATAAGAGAATCGGCTTTAGCCAAGAGGCATTGGAATAGCGCTCTAATTCCACCTGCGCCCATTTCGCAAACTTCGGAATTCCCTCGTCGGGATAAATACTTCCCCATGCCGCAATCACTCCTTCGATTCGATATCCCAAGTCCTGAATCCAGTGGATTTCACTTGACCAGACGAAGGTGTCGAAGGTGCTTTCAAATAAGTTGTGAGCGAGCGGAGAGAATTCACGTATACCCGATACTTCCGGTAGAGCAATACGCAAACAGTACAAGCCGCTAAATTCAGGAATAGGAGCAGGAAAAACAATATCTCCCAGATCAAGAAACCTCCCTCTCGCGTAAAGTGAATTTGCATCCGGAAAGCGAATGCGTTCGGCGTGGTAGTGGTGAGCGGCGTGCTGGTCTAGATAGTAAGCTTGATATTCTCGCGTTGGATCGTCACGGACAAAGAGCTGATAGTAATTACCCGGTAGATTCTCTCGCGCTCGCTCGTTGATACCTCTTGGCACTTTCCTACGATGTTCAGGGTAAAACCTTGAATCGGTAAGGAACTGAGCCGAAATTCCCCCGTTTGTCGGTCGAATGCTAAGGTTATTGACACGACAAAATTCTCGTAGGGTTACTCCCCAATTCAGCAATTCTTCGATCATTGAGCGTTTGATATTCCATACAGTTCCGAAACTCTTTCCGTAGAAAACAATCGGGTCTAGTGCAAGATGGTATGTCGGTTGTTTCCGACCATAACCCCATCCAAAGTAATGAACTACCGTAGAGACTAGCTTCACTCCCTGCGGTTGTTCTTCCGGCAGATAAATATCGCGTTCTTTTACGGTAACTTTCCATTGCCATGTTGGATCACCAATGAATCGCTCATCGAGGGTGACGATATAATCGGCTATTCCTCGCCCTACTAATATCAGCGGAGAAAGCCGTGGAAGCGTTTCGGTGAATGCTTCAGTTTGCATCAGTTCGCCGGATTCAAAGAGAACTTCATCATGGACAATAGCAGCTACATCGTAGTGTTTGAAGCGTGCAATTCTTGGCTTGACAATTCGGTCGGTTCCCTCTAACCACCGTTTCAAGTCCAACCGCAAACCCCTTACTATTGTGGTTACACGAAATAAGTGCTACAACTGCTACCCCATTTCAATTCCGTAATTAGCGAGTGCGTGACCGATTGCACTTAGAATGTCATACCAGCTATCAAAGTAACCTAAAGCCGGAACTAACATCGTTTTGTAATCGTCCTCGTCCTCGGGGTCCCAAGCCTTGACTACAACGGCTTGTGGGCCGGTGCCCGGATCAATTTCTCGGTTTGGGGGACCCCCGGCGTGGCGCGTTCCATCATGGTCCATATAGGCCACTATCTCCCAATCCCAACCGGCCAAGAGATACCCTTCTAGTTACATGAAACAACTGTAACTCTAGTTACGGATACAGATATGGGCGAACCGACCGGCGTATCCGTGAACCGACCGGTCCGCCCAATCCGGGGATTCTATCACACCGGGACCGGTAGGTGTGATAAAATGTCACCAGACGGTAAGTAACGCGATAAATGGAGGAAACATTTGTCACTCTCCGCTGACCGAATGAGTCGGATGAAAGCGTTACAGGACGAACTCGCTGAACTAGAGAACGAATCCGCCGGTGACGTAGATCAAGTTATCGGTAGCGCAGAGGAAGCCGTCTTATCAACCGCTGAGACTTCCACTAAGGGAGTCGAAGAAGCAACCGAAACGCTCGCGCAGGCTGAGCAGGATATAGCCGAAGCGGTGGAGAAGGAATCAGAATCCGCCGCAAAGGAACTCGGTCGCCCTGAACTTGCGGATGAAATAGCTGATAGGTTATTTCAACGAATTGAAGAACGAGGATTACTGCCCGCACCTTCGTCACAATCTATCCCCGAAGCGGAGCAAGTTGCAGAGGAGCCGACCGAAGCGGTGGAGTCGGCACCAGCGCAAGCGGAGGCTACAGTAGAAGAAGATATGCCACCGGAACCACAACACTGGTTTTACCGTAAGAGATTCAAGCGGTAGCAGATGTTTTATTTGTTGCATGTAACCAGAGAGGTAACTAACAGTGGCAGATACTCCGCCCAGGCGCCGGCGTCGTCCGCCCGCAGAACCGGGCGCACCACCGACTGAAATAAATCTTGATGATATCTCGCCGCCAAAAGATGAACCGCCGTCCCTCCCGCCCAAGGCACCCGGCAAACCTCACAATGTTATTCAAAGGAAACTGGAGAATTTCATTGTGGGTATGGCGCTCCCATTTGCGGCGGCGGGCGATGCTCACTGTGCAGGTATCCTCGCGCAACGTGGGCCGATAGTAGCGGAAGCATGGGCAAACCTAGCAAACGAATCTCCAGCCGCAAAGCGCATTCTAGAGAATTTGCTCAAGGGCGGAGCGTTAGCAGGTGCAATCAGTACAACGGTTGTAACCGTAGTTCCAATCGCAGTGCATCATGGTTTGCCAATTCCGGACTTTGTTTCTCCGGTAATTTTCGGACTCTCTCCGAAAGAGGAAAAGAAAAATAATGCCGGAGAACCTTTCGTCGCAGAACGTGTACCGCCTAGCGAACCGCCGCCGCAACCAACAAGAAGTAACGGCGGTGGCGCTCCCGGACCGGCGGCAGTCAGTATTCTCAACAGAGATGCGGGCGCAGCAGACCCCGCAAACTATCCACAAACTGGAAACGCCGCTCAGTTCCGAAAGTAAACCAGTAGAATGTAGCTGGGATGAGTTCAATCGATATTTCAAATGGATACAGGGAGAGCATGTTACCATGCTTGGCCCAACGGGTTACGGAAAATCCACTCTCGCTCGTTTGCTGGTGCCTCGGCGGGCCTATGTGGTCGCTTTTGCAACCAAGCGCAAAGATGACACAATGGACAAATTCGAGAAGCAACTTGAATTCAAAGTCCAGAAAACATTTCGGCCCGAAGTGTCGAACCGCATTATTCTGAAACCAAAAATTGATCCTGATGACTCATCTGAACAGGCGCATGAATTTGATCGCGCAATGTCCGAGATATTCTGGCAAGGTGGTTGGTGCGTATGCTGGGACGAAGCTGCATACTTGAACGATTTTCTTGGGTTGAAGCAGAAGATGTCATTGTTGCTTATGCAGGGGCGTTCACTTGGGATTTCGTGTATGACCCTAACTCAGCGTCCGGCATTTATTCCTGTTTATGCCTACGATATGCCGATCCATTACTTTTTCTGGAAGCTGAAATTGGACCGGGACGTAGAACGCGTTGCGAAACTTGGCGGGTTGGATATATCGTCGATGAAGGGGGTTATCCGCTCCCTACAACGCTATCAATTTCTTTATTACAACAAGGATACGGATGAGTCCCTTATCTGTAAACCCGATAAATACTAAGGAGTAAACGTTGGCGCTGGAACATAGCGAAATGGTTCCCCATACGAAACTAACAGTCGATGGGGAACCGGGTACTATCTTGGCGCGGGATGCACAGATGACGTTTCTTAGCCGAGATAGCGGAAAGGTCGATTTGTACCAAACAGCTTACGTACAAGAGAACGGCGAACTTTTTACTGAACCAGAGGTACCGAGACCGCACGACGAGGAACTCGCTACCGAAGAAGTAGCATAGTTTTGTCAAATGCTGTCGCCATTGCCGCAGGATGGCCGATTGCATTTACCCTAGGTACACTCATTGGCTTCGTACTATCAAACAGCTACAGGATAGTTAGGCGAAACAGTAATGGTCATGGTTACACACAACAACCGCAACAGATGAAACAAGAGAAAGGAAAGTGACAGTTGGTTCCGTTCTTCTTTCTGGTTGCCGCGTGCATCATTATCTTCAATGTTGGTACACGTCTACTCCAGACAAAACTCGCTGGTACTAGCTTCGGCGCAGCACTAGCTTACATTCACTGATATGCCACAAGCGAGAACAGCAAAGCAGGGTAGCGCACCGCCGCCCGCACAAATTCCGTTTACCGGATCAGCGCATGAGCATGTCGAACAGGTTACCTATCAGTCAATTGTTCCTGGTGCAAGCGCGGTTCAGCAGGGCCCATTTGACGTTCCTGCTTACGGCTATCTTCGTCACATTTTCCTAGAAGTTATTGCAACCGGTGGCACTCTCGGTGCCGGTGTCCTTCACCCCGATTATCCGTTCAACATCTTCCAGAACGTTACCCTACTGGACGTAAACGGTGCCCCGCTGGTAAACATCGATGGATTCGCATTGTTGGAATGCAACGTTTGGGGAGGATTCTCCTTCCGTTCCGATCCCCGTGGCGCACCCTGGTACGTTTCTACTATCAATACACAGTTCTATCTTCGTATTCCCGTGGAGATTTCTCGACATAATGCACTCGGATCACTTGCAAACCAGAACGCTGCCGCTGCTTATAAACTGCAATGGACGATCAATCCTTCTACTGCAATGTTCACAACCGCTCCGACCACACCACCAACGGTTACGGTGCGTCCTCAGTTGGAAGCATGGTCACTTCCAAATCCGGCCGATCTTGCGGGTCGCGCACAATCGCAAGTTCCTCCGGCACATGGAACCACTCAATACATCTCCTATTTCACGCGCACGGTTGCAACTGGACTTCTCACCTATCTTCTTCCTCGCGTTGGTAACCTTCTCCGACTTCTGATTTTCATCTCGCGTAATAATACAGTTCAGGGGGTTGGGGAAAACGCAAGAGATGATACTGTCTTTCCAAATCCGTTCCAGGTGATTTGGGATGCTCGCGTTCTAACGAACGAGACACAGAACTATAGAATTAACAAAATGTCCGAAGCACTAGAATACATTGGCGTTGCTTCTCGAGACACCGGCGTTTTCGTTCTACTGTTCAACAACACTAACAATGGTCAAGTTGGCGACGAGAATCCAAACCTGTGGGTTCCGACGGTTCAGTCTACTCGTCTGGAAGTTGACGGAACCATTTCATCCGCTGCACCGAATAATATCAAGTGCGTTACCGTCGATATCGCACCGGTCGAAGTTATGCCACAAGAGCGTTACGTGGAAGGTTCTGCAACTGGATTCCACCCGCGCGTTGGCGAACCAAACCAGTACGCAATGTAGCGCTTGTTGCGCTTGTAAGGTGTAACCATAATGCCTAATCCATTTCTCGGTATCAATGTAGGCTCCGCTCCATCTAGCATTACTGACGCACATGGCGATAGTTCTGTATATCCAACCTGCCCGTGGCATGTTGCTGGCATTCTTATTGCTGCACTTGCAATCATTGTACTAATGAAGATGGCCGGATTCCGCGCAATGGTTGGGATCGGAAGGGGGTGACAATATGCAAGCAAAGCATTGGGCCTTCTTTTGGGGACTAATCGCCGGAGTCGTCGTTTGGCATCTCTATGCAACGATGAGGGTGAACAAGCGATAGTTCGATGGTTTTACCTGTAGTCATTATTCTAGTGGCGTTGCTTTTTCTGTACGGTTCCATCCATAATATGAGCTTTACTGACGCATTACGCTCCCTGCTTGGCAAACCCCCCAAGGGACCCCTAACAAAAGCTGGAACAAGTTCAATTCCCTCTGAACCATCACTAGGGGGAACCCCAGTAGTTCCCCCTAGCGGTTCCGGTCCGAACATCATTAGACCACCCAATAAAAACGGATTAGTAAATCCCGTTCCCGGTGCAACCGGTAGTAGGCTCGATCAGGGAATGGATTTGACTGCTAAGGATTTTCTTGCACCATTTGACGGTACGGTTGTATATTCTACTCAAATAGATCCAGGCTGGCAGGGTGGCGGATACATAGCAATTGCCAACAAGTACGATCCGTCATTTGTTGTTTATCTTGCCGAAGGTATCTCTCCAACTGTATTCAAAGGACAGAGTGTACAGGCCGGTCAGCGAATTGGTGCCCCCGTACAGAATCCATATAACTATACCGTTGGCAATATCGAAATTGGATTAGCAAATCCAGACAGTCCCGGTCAACCGTTGGCGCAGGTAGTCAATAATCCGAGACAAGTAGTTTTAGGGTTTTATAACTGGCTCCGCAACCTTGGCGGACCGGTGGCAACTAGCACCAGTGGAGCGGGATATCCATGAATGAGGAATTCCTCGGCGCACGTCGCGCCATTGCCGCCGTACTTTTTCTACAGGGGATAATGGCAGGTTACGATGTTTTCTCCGCTGTCAATTCTTCACCTTGGACCGCAGAATCCTTTGGTGGCGATCCCGAAAAGGAAGCCTCCCTTCGGGAGTACATCAATCACGGTCTTACGATTACTCTACTTACTACAACTGCTGCAAGCGCTATCGCTGGTTCGCCGTGGCCGCTGTTCGGCGCGATGGCTGCTTGTGCCTATATGTACTGGCTTTATATGCGAGCGATTCAACGTTCAAAAGAAAAGGGCAATATAGGCTGGGATAAGTGAAAAAATCAACGCATATCATTAATGCATCCGTCTTAGTTGTTCTCGTCCTTGGCGTACTAAAAAGCGTTGTCAAGAGTGACAAGCTGCCAAGTGTACGATTTTTCTTTGGCGCTGGAGTTATGTGGCTGTTTCTCTCTGCAATGAACGAAGTTGAAGAGGATATTGCAAAAACACTCGCACTCGTTATTGCCACTGTCGTTGTTCTTCGAGATGCCGGTGACGTTTTTGGTAGTTATCTCGGTGGCGCTAGCGGTAACCTCGGTCTGTCTAGTTCTGCACAAACTTCCGGACAGGTAAAGCCCGCCGTTGCTGCCGCTCCAACTACTCAGTTGAATCCCGTATTTGCTACTCGGCGTCAAGCGCTTCCCGGTACCGTCATGGCGCAACCATATTACTTCCCGGCCAGAATTGCGTAGCAGATGTTTCATTTGTTTCATGTAACCAGGAGGGTAAGGTGAGTTTCGATAACATCTTCGAGGTTCTCGGCGGCATCGTGGTCCTAGCGATGATCGCCGTGATTGTCGGATCGAAAAATACGGCCGGCGAGGTTACCTCGCTTGGTTCGGCTTTTTCTAATTCAATTCGGGCCGCTACCGGTCGATGATTCTACTGACTGAATTCACTCCGTTTATTCGGAGGAAGGAACGTCCGTATGGAACGGATGCGAGTCATTCGTCCTATTCACAATCGAATGAACTTGAGAATGAGCAGATTGGTCCGCAGGATGCGCCCGATCCAGTCCGGCAGGGTAGGACACCGGCTAGACCGGCACGTCAGTATATTGCCATTATGTCTACTCGGCCCGCGGACTATGGATACGGAATTAATCAGGCATTTGTTCCATATAATCGCCACTGGCTACCAATGCGAAATATGTTGATTGGTAGGCAGAATCGGGTTTTTGCAATGAACGAACTTGGCACTCGTCCTAATATCACCCGGCCACCCGCCTACACATACGGTTCGCTATTCTCTCTCGGCCAAGAGGTTTACCAATAATGGCAACTGTCAAATATGAAGGAGTAAAGAAAAAGAGAGAAGGCGGGGGATTAGGCAATTTGATAAAGAAGGTTCCGCCGTGGGGCTGGATTCTCATTGCGGTGGTTCTTCTCCTAATGATTCTCTGGTATCGAAACAAGCAGGCGCAAGCGGCAGCACAAACACAATCAGATCAAAACGCTAGTGCAACTCAAGACCAGGCCGCCGCGCAACAGGGACAAACTGATAGTTACTTGCAGGGTTATCAGGATGCGATGTATGGCGCTGGTGGCGCTTACGGTGGCGCTGGTGGCGGTGGTTTTGGTTATCCGACCACTTATACCCCTACTACTGGTAGCGGTTTGATCGATCCCTCGACAATTCCACCGGGAACCGTTTGGGGCGGTAGTGGCGGAAGCACCACGCCCAATGTTCCCGCCTACACTCCCCCACCAATTACAATAAATGAACCGGCAATTACAGTTAGTACACCGGCTGTTTCTTCTGGTGGTGGACTCAATACTGGCGCTGGTGGCGGCTCTACTGCTCAATCTGTTGGTTGGAGTGCAGCACAAATGGCGTTACTGGCTCCCGGCGCTACTCATCCCAGCTATTCACTTGTTCGGCCAAGCTACGCACCGGCCAATGCAAGGTGGGCCGGAACAAAAAGTCCCGGTAAAAACTGGGTTGGCATTGGTGGGGGTTGGTGGAAACCTAAATGAGATGCCTTATACCTTTGCACAGCTAGAGGGACTTTGGATACAAAACGGTGGTGGTCGTGCGGCGGCCCCAGTAGCCGCCGCAATCGCCCTAGCCGAATCCGGAGGGAATCCCAATGCTACAAACTACAATTCCAATGGTTCCATAGATCGTGGTTTGTGGCAAGTCAATAGCACGCACGGTACGCAATCAACCTATGATATAAACGGTAATACACGAGCTGCAATCTCCATCTCAAGTAACGGTAGTAACTGGTCACCGTGGACCACGTTTACCAGTGGCGCATACAGATCATTTCTACCTGCCTCAACCACTTCACCGCAATACGTTGGTCTTTCAATTCCGTCACCGCCGAGTCCATTTTCGTTACCATTCGGACCGCTCAGCGGATTCAACCTCCCTGATATCGGCAGTCTTTTGGGAACCGTTGGGCAGGGAGTTGGTAGTATTACTGGACTCGGCGGTATTGGAAAGTCGATTCAGAATCTTGCCGACATTATCAAGTTTCTTTTTTCTTATCGCTTTTTGTACCTTATTGGTGGTGGCATCTTGCTATTGCTCGGTTTGTATCTTCTCGCTCGGAATCAAGACGTTGGACCTAGCACTACAATCTATCCGAAGGCCGAAGTTCCCGGTATTGGCAAGATTGTCAGTCGCGCCGAAATACTGTAACGGTTGTTTTATTTGTAGCATGTAACCATAAGGAGTTAGATGGAGCCACAACCAGAGGACCTAGCTGATACCGTTAGCGCGTCGTATCGTGCAATGCGTGATCTGGGTGCACGCATGGAGACAATGCTCGATCTGGTCTTGTACCTACAGATTGGCTTTGCACTTCTCATTGGTGCGCTCACCTTTCTAATCATTCGTAAAGCAATGTCAAATGGCTAACTGGATTCTCAATGGCGATTCAGTCGATCAGATTCGCCAGCATGTACAGACTCACTTTGACAAACTTGATCGAATTATCGAGAACCTGCATCAAGACATCCAGGCCGATGAATATGTCCGAAAGAGCGGAACCTCACAGGGGATTCAACAATCTTCTGCAAATCTAAATGATATTGTTCTTGTTCCAAATCCCGGCTATGGTTGGGTTCTCGATAGAGTTGGGGTAATTGTTACTCCACCGGTTACCGCTGGTGCTGGACTCAGTGTATACGTAGACTATGTAAGCATCAGTAGCCTAGTGGAATTTATCAGTAATTTCACTACGCAGACCTCCCCGTTCAATGGTTCCTACTACGCCGATTCCTTTTCAAATCATATCTATGTTCCCGATGGCGGCGCACTTCTAGTCGAATGGGCGGGAATGCCCGCCAATTGTAACATCGGCGTTAGTGTGCAAGGACGACTAGTAAAGTCTGGCGCACCGACAAAGGCACCGGGGAGTAAGTTCTTCGGAGAGTCCTAATGACAGTAGTAATGTATGACAGTATTGACTTATCGCAATTCCCCCCGAATCCCCCGGCAGTAGCTGGTTATGTTGGCGGACATTGGCCCACCTATCCGGAACTAGTCAAAAAATTCCCCAACGCTCACCACCTTTCAATTGCCGTTACTGCAAGTCAAAATGCACGATGTCTCGACGTGGAACCGGGAGATGCCACGCCAGAACAGGCACCCGGTTGGTTTGCAAATCATGCCGATCATAGTCAGGGAACACCAGTTCTATACACTTCGGCAAGCGGAGTTCAGCACCTTATCAATGTAATGACCAATGCCGGATATGCTCGTAATCGTTATCTTGTTTGGTCTGCTCATTATACTTTTTATTCACATATCTGCTCTCCCGGTACTTGCGGTTACCCAACGGCGGACGCAACGCAATGGACTGATAAATCGGGAGGAAAAAATCTAGATGAATCGCTCTGTTCGGATGCCTTCTTCGGAGCATCACCTTCACCCATTCCAGTACCGGAGGGAACTGTGTCAATTTCATGTACACAAAATGAAGATGGACGCCTAGCGGTTTTTGTTCATCTGCAAACTGGAGAAGTCAAGCATTGCGAACAGGAGAAACCGAATAGTGAATGGTGGAAGAATAAGGATGGAACCTACAAGTGGCTCAGCCTTGGGAATCCCGGCAAGTAGCATTTGTTTTATTTGTAGCATGTAACCAGAAATGCCACTGAGTAAGTACAATAAGGTATTCGGTGGCAAGAAGGGGTCCGCTCGTAGTGCGTATATGGGGATGGTGCGGACCTATGGGGTACAACGGGGAACTAACGTTTTTTACGCCACCGTCCGCAAGTGGGAAAAGGAGAATGGAAAGATTCAATAATGCCACGATATGTTCTCGGTCTAACAACCGTTGGTGATAATTATTCTTATTTTTCCTGCCCCGGCACTACTTTCATCACGGTCCAAGTATTCAATAATGCGGTAGATGTTGGATATGGTCACGGTTCATCGCCTAACCTTGGTGCAGGAATGTATCCCCCTGCGGACGAATATCTTGCACTTCAAACGGCTACGCTTCCCCGTCACTGTGACGAAGTTCGATTCAAGAATCACATTCCCGGTAGCGTTGCCCAAATTCAAATCACTGCGCAGGGCACGGAGGACTTGCCAACTGATCTCCCTTTATCCGTAGGTATTAGTGATAACCTCGTTGTTATCAATCCCGATGGCACAACTGGCGCGGCCTTTACCGGCGTCGTAAGTGCGCTAGGTGTTACACTTCCGCAGGGGGCGGTCGCTTCTCCCGGTAGTGGCGCTGATCCAATTCTTGGCAATCCCGGTGTTGGAGATTGGCCGCAAAATTCAGTTCAATGGACTCCGAACGGCCAGCCAAATACGGTAAGCACTCCATCGCAAAGTTATTTATTCGGCTACACGGGACAAGCTGATTCGGGGCATGGCGGTGGACTTTACAATGCGTTACAGATAGGCGCACAGGCTGATGGTTCACATATCGGTAGCGCGATTGGGGTTATTGCCGGTGGCGCAAATGGATCACAGCAAGCGGGAATCGCTGCCTATCAGCATTCCAATGGTAGCGGCGAAGTGGATGCATGGACTGCGAACGGAGCAAAGAAAGCGGTCCTATTAGATGTAAATGGTAATTCCAGTTTTCCGGGTACCGTCAATGGGGCCAACCTTCAAACCCCCGGTGGTATAAATGCCAGTGGTACTATTTATACACCAGGTACAGTGCAGAGCGGTCAGGTATTAGTTGGTGGCAGTGGTCTTACTAGTACAAACGGAGCTATATACGTTTCTGGTGCCGATATACACAATACCGCAACTCGCTACATATATACGGGCAATAGTCAAGCCTATCTCTATTCTGACGGTACTGGCGGACAATGCGTTGGTCAGGCTCCGGCGGGAGTGGGAGTACCCGCTTGCTATGTATATGTAAACAATTGCGTGGGAAGTCTACCGGGATACACCGGAAATACCTATCCCGTTTTAGGCTCGAATTATGGTGGTGTATATTTTGCAGTTGGTGGATATTATGCTTCTTATATTGATACTACTGGCACCTATCACGTGCAAAGCGACGAGACAAAAAAGCACAATATTAAGCCAATCGACCATAGTGAACATCTTGCCAAGATTGAAAAGCTCCATCTGAGTGAATGGGAGCACGAGCGTAATCCCGGTATATTACGAACTGGTCCAACTGCTCAGGAATTCGCAAAGGTATTTGGTTATGGTGCCTATGATCCAAATGGTGACAAGCCAGAAAACGAACCACTTATTGCAACACACGATGTTGCCAGTTCTGCGCTCGCTGGAGTTCAGGCATTGATAGCCGAAGTAAAAAAACTTACTGCTCGGGTTGTGGAATTGGAAACTCAACTCGCCTCTTAGTTTTTTTTCTTTTTTTATTTTTTTTTCTTTTTTGAAACAGCAACCGCGCGGCTCCGTTGGAATTAGCTGACTAGCGCATGTTACAACGACTCACCAGCCGAGCCGCGCTCCCTTTCTCCGAATCGTTACGGTTGTAGCACAAGTTACACGTAACGAAGAGCCCCACCCCACCCCCCATCCCGCCGGGGAATAGTTGATCCCTCAACCGTGATCGTCCAGGGACCGGGGACGATCACGGCGGCGGGATGATCACTGGTTTAGTGACTATCCCTACCTTCACGGTTACACTAACACAACCAAATCAGTTGACTTTGTGGTGTTTCGGATGTTTCGGATGTAGTATGTAACCCGAAATGCTCCAATTCCTTGTGTGACCAATCTCACACACCGGAAGCGCTCCCGGTGATAGTCTTTCTCTTGTCAGACGAACCGCACAAACCACTAACCGAAAGGACTCTGACATGGCCGCAAAGCGCAACCCCACTACTCCGAAGAAAGACCCGATTATCGGCAAAATCTCGGACTTCATTAGCCGCTACGTCACTCTCCCGGCTAGCGAACTTCTGATTTGCTCACACTACGTTCTTCATACTCACCAGTTCTCGGAACGGTGCCAACAACCTGTTATCACTCCCTACCTCTACGTTTACTCGGCCGAGAAGCGTTCCGGTAAGTCTCGACTTGGAATCGACGTTATGGGAGTCCTTTGCCGGAACTTCCAAGGGGTGAACAACGTCACCACTGCTACGTTGTTCCGGTTGGCCGCTACCCGCTGCACACTCGCTATCGACGAAGTGGACATGCTGTTTGGTGGAGGCAAGGCGAATGATGATTTGGTCGGTACGATGAATACCGGCTACCGAATGGGCGGATACGTTCCCCGGTATGACTCCAAGGCAGGTGAGGTAGTCCATTTCTCCACCTTCGCCCCGAAAATCTTCGTCGGAATCGATAACGGAATGATGAAAGACACTACCCGGGACCGATGCATTCCGATTCACATGCATCGGCAGACTTCCGAAGAAGCGACTAAGGTCCAACCGTTCTACTCCTACCGGAATGAAGAAGAAGTAGCCGCTTTGAACGCTGAAATGTACGATTGGAGTTTGGAGCATACGGTTGGAATGCGTGACTACGATCCGGAGCCAATCCCTTCCATTGCTGACAATGATCGGCAAGTAGAGGTTTCGGTCCCGCTTCTACAGGTAGCGCGGGTTACCGGTTATGAGAAGGAATTGCGGGAAGCTATCGCTGATGTATTTGAGAAGAACGCGCAACCAGAGAATTCTGCCGAAACTGACATGCTCCTACTGATTCAGGAACTGTTTGATGAACTTGGGCAGGAGAGGGTTACCAGTGAAGCGGTACTAGCAAAACTACAGGAGGATCAGCGTTTCCGAGGATTGAACGGTAAGGGACTGTCACATAAGCTCGGCGCTTACGGTATCGCCAGCAAAACCATTCGCTTTGCTTCCGGGCCGAAGCGCGGATTTGAACGGAAAATGTTTCTAGACGCATGGGAGCGTTACCTGTAACCAACTTGGGGCGGACTTCGGTCCGCCCCACATTTTACCGAACGAGCGCCCGGTCTAATGG
>Ga0126373_10001296_pt1 | contig 17652 bp, 15 predicted proteins | sample PanSoiMetPlot_11_FD_92545 | JGI IMG/M metagenome (GOLD analysis project Ga0126373, IMG submission 92545) | Tropical forest soil microbial communities from Panama - MetaG Plot_11 | ecosystem: Environmental > Terrestrial > Soil > Tropical forest > Bulk soil | place: Panama | collected 2016-02-17 | reverse complement strand
GTCGTTGGTCAGGTCGGGTGAGTCCTCGGCGAGCTCGAATCCCAGAGCGCCGACGAAGAACTCGATCGCTTCGTCATAATCGGGCACCACCACGGTGACCAGGCCTAGATGCATCGTGCCAGCTTAGAGATGCGGCTCAGGCAGGCAGGCAGTGGCTACGCAGGCCGATGTCCGCCGCCGCCGGGGAAGGCTCATCGGTAGGGTTCTGCCGGGAGGCGACATGACGCCAGCGCAGGTAGCCGACTGGATTTCGGCCTATGAACGAGCTTGGCGGGCGCCGGGTACCGCTGCGCTCGCGGACATATTCAGCAGCGATGCCACCTATCTGCAAGGCCCTTACGATGAGCCAGTGGCGGGGTTGCCGGCCATCGGCCAGATGTGGGCGCTTGAGCGCGCGGGTCCCGATGAGGCCTTTGACATGACGAGCGACATCGTGGCAGTCGACGGCAACACTGCAGTGGCTCGAGTTGAAATTCATTACGGAGCGCCACTGAATCAGCAGTGGCGGGACGTGTGGATCATGCGGTTTGCAGGCGACGGCCGGTGCGACAGCTTCGAGGAGTGGCCGATAGCTCCGCCCAGCCGCAACACCGGCGACTGACTCGGTCTCGCTACAGGTCCGGCCGGATCAGGTACTTGGTTCCGGTCGCTTGCCGGGCGTATGCAGCAATCGCATCGAGTTGCAGCGCACCAGCGAGCGATACTTGATCGGTGTAGGTGCTGGCGAAAGTCGTGGTAAGCCCGGCGGTGACCTTGCTGCGCAACCGCGCGACGCCATCCATGCCGATTTTTTGCAGGAACGGGGTAAGTAGCCATCCGCCGATGCCCCATGCCATGCCGTAGTTCCGGGTGAGTTCCGTAGGCCCGCGATCGAGTGAGCCATAGATGTAAACCTGCTTGTGGACCGCAGATCCGTACCTGCTGTAGCTAGTGGCGCCGGCGTTCGCAGCGGCTTCCATGCAGGTGAGTATCTGACTTGCCAGCCTGCCGCCGCCGGTCGCGTCGAAGCCGATGGTCGCCCCAGTCGCCCGGATCGCGGCGGTCAGCGTGTCCATGAATGCTGGCGACGCCGAATTGCAGACATAGGTAGCGCCCGCGGCGCGCAGCAGGTCCTCCTGCTCTTGTCTGCGGACGACATTGACCAGCGGAACTTGCTCCGCAATGCACAATCGATTGAGCATCTGGCCCAGGTTTGATGCGGCCGCGGTGTGCACCAATGCTGAGTGGTTCTCCAGCCGCATCGTCTCGACCATGCCCAGGGCGGTCATGGGATTCACGAACGATGACGCTCCGTCGACTGCCGCGACTCCCGCAGGCAGTTCAAGGCACAGTCCCACGTCGACGCGGCGGTACTGGGAATACATTGCGCCGCCCGCCGCGGCGACCGTCTTGCCGAGCAGTGCCTGCGCGGCTTGCGATGTACCGGCGGCGACTACGGTCCCAGCACCCTCGTTGCCAACAGGCAGCGGGACGCCGACGCGGCTCTGCATCGCGCGCATGGCGGCATCGGGCAACGGTGCCATGACGACGGGGCGGTCGGCTGAGCCAGTAGCGACGGCGGCGGTCACGTCCGCTCCGGCCAGGAGCAAACCAAGATCGGACGGGTTGATCGGCGCGGCTTCCACCCGCACCACGACGTCGCCCGGACCCGGCTCTGCTATCTCGATCTCCGCCAGGGACAGCTGGACCGTCTGGTCAGTCGTAACGAGCGACTGGAGTTGCAAAGCAGTCGGCGGCACTGGCGATGACATACGGGAGAACTTACCGTCCCGTAAGCGATCCGTCGTTCTCTATTGCTGCCGCGCCGGGTGGCCTGTAGATGCCCTCCGCGCTCTTGGCTAGGGCCACCACGTCCCGAATTTGCTCTTGAGTAAGCACTTCATGGACCTGAACATCCTTGAAAGCGCCTGTCTCGGTCGCGATCGTAACCGCGGCTGTCGCGCTCAATGAGTCCGGAAGCTCGGCGATCACGTATGCGTGCGCGGTCTCAACTCCCCAGTAGATGCCTTCCAAACTTCCGTGCAGGTGCTCCAGCAGCGTTGCTACGGCGGCCACGCGATCGTCAGCGACCTTCAGCATGCGCGCCCATGAACCGCTGGAATAGCTCATCGTCATCAGAAACTTAGCCATTCTCGCCCCCCAGATGATCAAGTTCTAGATTAACCAGCTGTGCCGTTCTCAACTCCGGCAGGCCATCGGCACGGCTTCTTGGTGGACGTAGCTGCCTACGCCAGCCGACGGTGATGCATAAAAGATCCGGCCAGCCCCGATTGCAAGAACCTCGTCTTGAGCCGGCCGCCGCAGCCTGATGGGCGCAAGGACTTCGCCCGTGCCGGCCGCTGCACAATAGTTGCGCGCGTTGCCGCCGTTCTGCTGGGTCACCCACACCAGGCCGTCCGCCACGCGGGCAATGATGCCGTTGTCTCCTGGAATGCATGTCCTGCCGACGGCCCCCTCGTGGCAGCCGGACCCGGATACCGCAAGATCGGAGCTGCGGAAGGCTTCGACATAGCCCTGCATCCCGGTCGGCTCTGCAACCCACACCAGTCCATCGATTGGACCGGTGACCAGGGGAGCAGCGACCCCCGAGAGTGGGTGCGAGGCAAGGAGCGCGCCAGTAGCTGGATCTCGCCGCTGGAGAGCACCTTGGCCACCAGCATCTGATTCGCCGTCGATCAACGTCGTCCCGGAAGAGTCCGCGGACACATCCGAACTATCTACGCCGCGCATTGGGACCGACTTAGTGACGCTCCCTGCTGGCAGTGACAGGCGCAGCAGGTGGTCTCCGTCCGCGATCCATAGCCAGCCCCCTGCCAATGCAAGTGCGTTCCCCCGCAGGTTCGGGACAGTCAGCGACACCGGGTGCCATCGGCTAGCCGCCTCGAGCGAGTGCGGATTCAGCTTCAGTAGCATCCCGCGGCCATGTGAGTTGGCGGTGACCACCCACAACGCCCCGCTGGCGAGGTCGACTTGGCCGACAACCGCGCTAATCTGCCGGCTGGCCAGAATCCGGCCAGAACTGACATCTATGCGAGCCAACTCATAGTGGGCCGAGGGCGAGGCGGGCGGTGACAGTTGCCACGCCACGTAAGTGCCAGACGGCGTGACAGTCACTGCCGGATTGCGGAGCGCCCGGCTGTATATGTTCTGTAGCGGCGCCCGAACCAACGAACTGGCGGTCGGAGTCTGCGGGGTGGCGACGGGTTCCAGTCGAGACGCCGGCCGTTGATGGGGGATGGCCGACCCGCATCCGACCATCAGCAAGCCCGCAAGACCCAGCGCTGTGCACAGGAGGCTGCGGTTGCGGCGCGGACTGCGTTTCTCCGGCCGAAAGTTGCCGCACGAGCTACTTCTCACGCTCCTAATGACGGCGCAGAGCTGCCGTCAGTTGCGTTCTGAACTCGCGCGCCGATCTGCCTCGGAGGCGATGGCCGTCTCGATCCTGACCTGGATGTAGTCGGGCATGGGTTGTGCGGGCGGCAGGTGGCAAGCCAGGATTCGCCGCACGTGGGCTGCGCGAGTCGCACCACGGGTCATGCTTTTGCCTCGAGGATCAGGTTCAGCGGCGTCTCGGCTGCCCTCCCGAAGCGGGTGAATCCGGCCCTGGCGAACACGTCCGCAAGGCGCGCTTCGCCTGCCTGGGCGCCCAGAGCTGCTCCGACCTCCTGCGACAGGGAATTTGGCGCGCAGATGGCGGAAGAGGCGTGGTAAAACAGCGGCGCCATGGGGTTGGACTTGAGGTTCTCGTCATGGTTGTCGAGCGCGAATGGCTCAACCAGCAAGACAGTGCCATCCGGCGCGAGGTGCTCCCGTGCGTAGCGGGCGATGCCCTCGGGGTCGCCCATGTCGTGCAAGCAGTCGAAGAAGCAAATGAGGTCGTAATCGCCGGGGTACTCCTTGGCCGTTGCGACTTCGAAGAAAGTCCGCTCTGAGACTCCCGCCTCAGCCGCGCGGACACGGGCTGTCTCGATCGATGGCTTGTGGAAGTCAAAGCCCCAGATCCGCGATTGCGGATACTTCTCTGCCATTACTACGACCGAGGCGCCGTGGCCGCATCCGACGTCTGCGACTCTGGCCCCGTCATCGAGCTTCTGGGCGACGCCATCAAGGGCAGCGATCCAGTCTGGCAGGTATGCCCGGTAGCCAGTGCGGAACAGCCACTCGGTGCCGTCGAACAGGCGCGGGTCGTGAGCACCCCAGCTCATGGCACCGTTGCCGCGGAAAGCCGCTTTGACCTGATTCACATCGGCATAGAAGGCACCCACCGCGTTCATAGCCCGTGCGGTGAAAACCGGTGAGTTCTCGTTCGCTAGTGCCATGGCTGCGACATCGCTCAGCCCGTAAGTCTGGGCCGATGCATTCCAGTCGACGAGTTCTGACGCTGCCTGCGCGTCGAGCCATTCCCGGACAAGGCGGAGGTTGCATCCGGTCCGCTCGGCTATGTCAGCAGCGCTGCCCGGTCCCTGCGCGAGTGCCCGGTAAAGTCCGAGTTCGTCCCCGAGCCAAATGCCGTAGCACACTGCCGAGCCGGTCATGTAGCCGACAAGGCGGTGCATGAACTCCTCAACTGCGCTTTCGTCGACGGTCGCTGCCACTTGTCAACCTCCTGCCATCGCTGCGCCGGGCACGCGGATCCGGATGCCGGGCGTTGTGTGCCTCAAATGCAGCCAACCACGCCAGCCGGGAGAGCGAATGCGGAGGGTGTGTACCTGAGATGGAGGCACGGGAGGTTGTCGTAAATGCCAGGTTGGTGCGGCTATACGCTCAGAACCACGGCCTCCTCGTGCTATTTGGCTAACCGAGATCCACAATCGCCGCCACCGGTCCGCCGCCGTCCGGTCCCTGATGCGCGGCTGACACCGATACGAACACCGCCGGGTCGCCAGTTACGGCTGACGCGACACCGCCGACGCATGCTTTGATCTGCCGGTGCCAGTGCACGTCGGAGTCGTCGAGCATGGCGTTTCGCCACCCCCTGACCTGGCCATCCTGGCTGGCTTCGCACTTCAGGAACACGTTGACAAGCCGCCCATCCAGATCGTTCGGATGAGGACGGTCCGGCAGGTTCAGCCCGGCGTTGCGGATCGCCGTCCAGATTCCGTCGGCGTCCAGAGCGTCCTTCATCACCGAGTGTCCGATCCGGTACCGGCCGCCGATGCCGCGTACATTTCCAGCGACCACGACCTGGGCACGATCCAATTCCACGCCGGACGAGCACGATGCAACCGTCGAGGCGAGCGAGCGATCGTGCATGATCTCGGCGTCATTAGGCATCTCGATCTCGCCTAGCGCGACGGCGATGCCAAGCGCGGCCGTGCCATTGGAGACATCCATGGACTCGCCGGTGTTCTCGGTCCAGACTGTGTGGCCGCGGCTTTTGGCATCCCTGATCGTGTGGATCGTTAGCAGCGGCGTCTTGGTCTGTACATAGTGCACGTCGGCGGGGTTGGTGATCCCGGCTGCCCGCATCGCATCCTGCACGGCGGCAGCAACCTTGGTAATCATCGCGCTACGGCCGATGTCTTCTGGCAGCAGCGGCTCGCTCATGGCGAACCCGATCGACAGGCGCGGCTCGTCGGTTGCCGGCGTGCTCCCTGACGGCAGCGTGGCGAATACTGTCGCGTGCGGGCTGATCACCCCATCAGTGCCCCCAGACCACACGATCGGGACCTGGGAGACTGCATCTGCGCTGCGGCTGCCTTTGGCGACCAGCACTTCGCGAAAGGCGCGGTCGGCAAGGATGCGCGTGTAGTCGTTAACGCCGCCGTTTCCCTCGGTCTTGCCGATGATGGCGATAACGCGGTCGGCCTCAAGCACATGACCGTCGATGAGCCTGGCTAGCTCGCTGGCGTCGGACACGTTGTGCAGAGGCACCTTGCGGACCTCGATCGGGTCGGGCACGGGTTTACCTCCTGGTGCGGGTCATGGGACTACTACGGTGCCGGTATGGCCGGCCAGTGCGTCGGCAATATGGTGCAGCGAAGTGATGATCGCCCGGCCGCCTGCCTCGGCGAACCGGCATGCGGCCTCAACTTTCGGGCCCATGCTGCCGGCCGGAAACTGGCCCGCCGCCGCAAGGACGCGCAACTCGGCCGCAGTGATCTTGCCGATGGGATGGGCTTCGGGTGTGCCCCAGTCCCGTATCGCTGCCTCGACATCGGTAGCGATGATCAGCATGTCCACGCCGAGCTGTCGAGCCAGCACTGCGGCCGTCAGGTCCTTGTCGATTACGGCTTCAACCCCGCGCAACGTCCCGTCAACGTCGCGTACTGTCGGCACGCCGCCACCGCCCGCGCAGACCACAACACAGCCGGCCGCTAGCAGGGCGGCTGCGGCGTCCGCATCCAGGCAGGAGAGCGGTTCAGGGGAGGCAACGACTCGGCGCCAGCCGCGGTCGCCGAAGTCCTGCCACGACTGTCCGTGGCTCATCTGCTCGGCCGCTTCGGCCGCAGGAAGATAGCGGCCAATCGGCTTGGTGGGCTCAGCGAATCCATGATCATCGGCTGCGACGAGGGTCCGTGAGACCAGCACTGCCGTACGTGTGCCGCTGCCCCGCCGACTGAGTGCGGCATCAAGGGCATTGAGCAGCAAGGTCCCGATGGTCCCTTGCGTCTGCGCGTCGCACCAGTCAAGCGGCACCGGCGGAACGACCGAGGCCGCGATCTCGTTCTTCACCAGCAGGTTGCCAACTTGCGGGCCGTTGCCGTGAGTAAGCACGACGGGCGTGCCCGTCGCAACGATGTCAGCGATTGACTCGGCGGCGACCGTGATCGCAGCGCGCTGGTCCTCGGGCCGCGCACTGCCGTCGGGTGCCGTCATGGCATTGCCGCCGAGCGCAATCAGCAAGGTCATAGCCAGTCCACTTCTGCCGCCACAGCGCCGCCTGAGAGCCTCATGTAGCCAGGTCCACGGTCGAAGAATGGCGCATCGGGCGGCCGAGCCGCGGCCATCTCAGCCCGCAACAAGCGGGTGGCTTCCACGTCCACGGCGAGGTCGTCATCCTGCCCGGTAAGGACCACGCCGTAGTCTGCAGCGGCCGCCGCGACGGACACCTTGCGCCATCGCACATCTTGCGCCACGAGACCCGGCTCGCGCACCAGCGGGTCGCCCCAGCCGCCACCACCGGTCGTCCGGATCCTGATCAACGTCCCCGCAGGAACGGGCTCCCCGTCGGCCAGAGCGTCGACTTCACGCTGGGTTGGCCCGCCGGGGTCAATGGTGACTTGGAAGGGACGGCCAGCTCTGCCGCCGTTAACTCCCCAGCAGGAAAGGATCGAGCGATCGGCGATCGACATGAAGTACCCGTCCTCCAGCATCCGGACAACTTTCTCGTAGCCAAGGCCGCCGCGGAACTCGCCGGGTCCGCCCGAGTCGACCGCCAGGCCGAGCCGTTCCACCAGCAAAGGGAACCGTGCCTCCGTGAACTCCGCGGGCAAGTTTCGCGAATCTGGCACGACGTGGATCGTGTCTTCGCCGTCGGCGTAGTACCGGCCACCGGAGCCCCCGCCGAGGACCTCGCGCATGAGGTAGGGCTCTCCGGCAGCTGTCTGCCCGTAAACGCCGGTGTACCTGATCGTCTCCTGGTCCGCCGGCATGTTCCCGCCGACCGCCTTGGCCAGGACTCCAGCGAACACGCCGAGCAGCCGAAGGATGACGAACGTACGTGCGTTGGTCGGCGCGGGGAAAACGGGTGTAAGCAGGGTGCCCGGAGGCGGGAAGCGCAGTTCGATCAGGTCGACGATGCCCTCGTTGACGTCGAGCTCGGCCATCCGCTCGGGAGTGTCAGCGAGATTGCGCAATATCGGCGCGAGCCATTTGGCAAGGAAACTTCCGTCAGCGAAGTTCGCGCAGTGGTTGATCGGGCCCTTGGCCTGGCGGCTTGTTCCGGTGAAGTCCAGGATCAGCCGCGGCTCGTCGCCGGCCGTCCTGGTGAGAGTGATCCGCTGGGTGTGCAGCCGTGGCTCGTCCACGCCGTCGTGCTCGGCGTAGTCCTCCCACGTCCAGGTGCCTGCCGGGATCTTGGCCAGGATCTCCTGCCGGTACGTGCGCGTCGTTGCCGCAACGATCTCGTCGAAACAGCTCTCCACAGCAGCGCGACCGTACCGGTCGAAGATCTGCTCGAGGCGGCGCGCGCCCAGCAAACATGCAGAGCACTCGGCGTCCAGATCAGCCGCGAGTGATTCAGGCATCCGGGAATTACGCGTCATGATCGTCAGTGCAGCCCGGTTAGGTACTCCCGCATCCCACAACTTGATGGGCGGCACCATCAGGCCCTCTTCGAAGACGCTCGTCGCATGGCTTGGCATGGAGCCTGGAACCGCGCCGCCAATGTCGTCATGGTGACCGAACGCCTGAACGAACGCGACCACCTCGGGTGAGCCGGCATCGCCGGCGTGGAATACGGGAACCGTGACGCAGAGGTCCGGCAAGTGACCGATGCCGCCCTCGGACAGGTAGACGTCGTTATGGAAATACACGTCGCCGGGGCGCATGGTGTCGAGCGGGAAATCTCGGGCGACAGGGTGGACAAGCGCGCTGTAAGAGCGCCCGGTCAGCTTGCGCAGCAGGCGGTCGTGGATACCGGCTCGGAAGTCGTGTGCATCCCTGATCATTGGCGAGCGTGACGTTCGCCCGATTGCAGTTTCGACCTCCTTCTCGATCGAGGCGAGGCTGCCCGCGATGATCTCCAGCAAGACCGGGTCCACTGGCATTGCACCGGAGCCGAGTGTCGGCAGGGGGGTCTTGGTCATCGAGCCGTCCCATTGACCAGCAGGTTGCCGAACCGGTCGACTCGGGCCTCGAAGCCTGGATGAATCGGCACCGTAGCCCCGTACTCCTCGATTACAGCTGGTCCTGGGACTGCGTCGCCCGCGGCAAGCAGCGAACGCCCGTACACGATGGCCTCGGTGACTTCCCGCTGCGCCGCGGCACCGGCGCGGCTGAAGACAACGGCGCGGCGGCCAGTGATCGCTCGTGCGGGGTTACCGTTGCCCGGCGTCAGCTCCGTCAGTTGCGGCCGCTCGAGCGGGCCGATACCAGTGACGCGCAGGTTTACCCATTCGACGGGCTGGCTGGCATTGCCGCGAAAGTCGTAGCCATAGAGGGCGTGGTGAGATCGATGAAAATCCTCGGCGGCGGCCGCGGCTACAGCGGAATTAAACGGGCCCGATTTAACCGGCACGCGGACTTCGAAGGCCTGCCCGAAGTAGCGCAAGTCCGCGGTCCGCGTCACCCTGTGCATTTCGGGTGCGAACCCTTGCGCAGACAAGGCGGCGCGAGCCCGGGCGGTCAGCCCTTCGAAGATCTCCTCCATCGCTTCGTGATCAAGGCCGGATTGACGAGCGACGCTCGTGCGCACGTGGTCGCTGCGAACATCGACGGTGAGCAAGCCAAAGGCAGACACGTTGCCCGGGTTAGTCGGTACCAATACGCCTTGCACGCCCAGGATCTCTATCAGCGGACACAGCAGAAGCGAACCTGACCCGCCGAACGTGACCAGCGTGAAATCGCGAACGTCCAGGCCTCGCTTGACGGTGATCTGGCGTACCGCGTTGGCCTGATTCCAGGCCGAGATTTCCAGGATTCCCGCTGCGCATTTAGTTTGGCTAAGGCCGAGCTTTGCCGCGAGATCGGACAGCCCGGAGTGAGCCGCCGCCACATCCAGCGGAATCTCGCCTCCCAGCAGATGCGGCGGGATCCGGCCGAGCACCAGATGCGCGTCAGTCACAGTCACGTCGCGTCCGCCACGCCCATAGCACAGCGGCCCCGGCTCTGCGCCTGCCGAGCGCGGGCCCACCTTGAGCAGACCCTCGGGCGACAGCCATGCGATTGACCCGCCGCCAGCTCCCACAGTGACGACGTCAACCATGGGGATCTTGGACGGGTAGAGACCGACCGAGCCCTCGGTCGTCAGGGCTGGCTCACCGGACACAACGACCGCGACATCGGTGGAAGTGCCGCCGCCGTCACAGGTCAGCACCGAGGTAAAGCCCGCGTGCTGAGCGATCATTGCTGCGCCAACAGCACCGGCCGCAGGCCCGCTCAGAACCGTGGTAATCGGCTGCCCGGCGACTTCCTCCGCGGTGGCGACACCGCCGCTCGATGTCATGACGTGCAACGGGACACCACCGTCGGCCAGGCTTGCGAGCCGTTGCGAGATCGAGGACAAGTACGTGGCGACACGCGGCTTCACTGCGACGTCGATGAGGGTGGTCATGGCGCGCTCGTACTCGCGGTACTCAGGCAGCACTTGCGAGGACAGCGACACGACGGCTTGCGGATGCTCGCGTGCTAGCACGGCCGCCATGTCCAGTTCGTGCTCGGGATTGGCGTAGGCGTGCAGGAAGCAGACGCCCACAGCGCTAACGTCGTTTTCACGAAACCAGCGGGCGGCCGCCACTGCCTGCGCTTCGTCAAACGGTCGCAGCTCACATCCAGTGTGATCGAGCCGTCCGCCGACCGTCTTCACACGGTCCGGGGGGACGATGCGATCCGGCTTAATCCAGAAGTAAGAGTTGCCATAACCGTCGGGCACCGACTGACGCGCGATCTCCAGCATGAACTCGAAACCTTCGCTGGTGATGAAGCCCAGCTTGCCAACGTCGCCTTCCAACAGCTGGTTCGTCGCGATCGTCGTGCCGTGGCTGACGGCTTTGACCTCCGCGGCGTGGGCGCCGAGCTGAGCCAGCACCTTCTGCAGGCCGGCCATGAACCCGAGGGCGGGGTCGGCGGGCGTGCTCGGCGTTTTTGTCGCCGTAAGCTGGCCCGTGGCCTCGTCGAACACCACCACGTCTGTAAACGTTCCGCCGGTGTCAATCCCGACGCGCAGATGCCGTGTCAGCTTTGGTTCGGGCATAAGCGCGACCGACGCCCGATAAGCGCACCGACAGCTACGCCAGCTAGCGCGACCCCGGCGCCGACCAATACCCCGCGCGTGAACGTTTGCCCGTCAGCTGCAGCAGGCCGCGGGGCGATGTAGGAGGCCGGCTGCGCGGCGGCCGCTGGCTGGCCTGCGCCGGGAAGCGCGACCTCCTGAGGCTGCCCAGCTATCGCGGCCCCGGTCAATACGTCGTCAACTGCGGCGAAGAACTGTCCGGCCATCTTCTTAGCGACGCTGGACAACATGCGCTGACCAACGCCGGCAATCATGCCGCCAATAACAGCATCCGCGTCATAGCTGAGCTCGGTGCGCCCGTCGGCAGCATCGACCAGCGTTACCTGCACGGTCGTGGAAACGGTGCCAGGACTGCCGGCGCCGCGGGCAGTCAGCACAAACGAACTCGGTTCATGCTTGTCGGACAGCGAGACCTCGCCGGTGTATGTGCCCTGGATCGACGCAACGCCGGCAGTCACGGTGATGCGATAGGAGTCTGGTCCGGTCGGCTCGAGCCGCTCGCTGCCCGGGATCGTGGCAACAAGTACCGCTGGGTCGTTCAGCGCTGCCCACACCTTGGCCGGTGGCGCGTTGAGAGTCGCGACGCCGCTGATCTTCATGAATTCTCCTGGCTGTAGGCACGCCGCAGCTCGAAGAGGTCCGACGGCGACATGGGCATGGACCTGACCGGAATGCCCTCGGCATCCTCGATGGCCGCGGCGAGCACTGCGGCGCCCGGTATGACGCCCGCTTCGCCGGCGCCCTTGATCCCAAGAGGGTTGAGAGGCGACGGGGTCTCAAGGTGATCGATCTCGATCCGGGCCGGCACCTCGCTGACGTAGGGCATCAGGAAGTCCATGAATGATGCGTTTGCCAGCTGCCCAGAGTCGTCGTAGGCCATCCGCTCGTAGAGTGCGCCGCCGACACCTTGCGCAACCCCGCCGTGGATCTGACCCTCCACAATCCGCGGGTTGATCAGCGGACCGCAGTCGTGGACAACGCAGTAGCGCAGGATCGTGACCTCGGCCGTCTCCGGGTCGGTCTCTACGATCGCCGCGTGCATACCGCTGGCGAACGTCGATCGCACGGGAGAGAAGTAGGCTCGCCCTTCGATCCCCGGCTCGTCGTCTTCCGCGACTGGCGGTTTGCTGTCATCGGAGCTGCCCGCGAATTGGGTCGCTGCCTTGGCCGCGTCGTCGAACGCGTATCGCAGCGGGTTGGACAGGACAGCCACCGTGCCCAGTCCTATTCCGCTGTCGGGGTCGCCCTTGACTTGCACGATTCCGTTGGTTATCTCCAAATCGTCGGCTGAGGCTTCCAGCGCGTCCGCCGCTACGCGCAGCGCCTTGGCCCGTGCCTTCCGCGCGGCAAGCGCTACAGCTGATCCGCTCATGACCGCGGTCCTTGATGCGAAAGTGCCGACCGCGTAGCCGAACCGCCGGGTGTCCCCAGTGACGACCTCGACGTCCTCGAACGGCACGCCTAGCTCATCGGCGACGACCTGGGCAAGCATGGTCTGATGGCCCTGGCCTTGGGTTGTCAGGCCGGTCGCGACCTTGACCTTGCCGGATGTCTCGACGATGACATGACCGCCCTCGTACGGGCCGACGCCTGTGCCTTCGACGTAGCAGGCCAGGCCGATTCCTACGGTCCTGCCTTCCTGCCTTGCGTTTTCCTGGAACGCCGCGAAGTCGTCCCATCCAACTAGGTCTTTGAGTTTCGCCAGCAAGGCCGGATAATCGCCGGAATCGTAGATGAGTGGCCGACCGTCCTGGAAGATCAGGCCCTGGTCGTAAGGCATCTCGTCGGGCTGAATGAAGTTGCGCTCGCGCACGACGGTACGGCTCAGTCCTAGCGCGGTCGCGATCGCGTCGATTGTGCGCTCCATGACGAAGCAGCCATGCGGGCGGCCCGCTCCGCGGTAAGGCGTGACTAGCACCGTGTTGGTGTACAACGAGTCGAACTCGACCCGGTAGGCGTCTGGCTTGTACGGGCCGAGCAGCTGGGTCGACGTGACGATCGGCACGATCAGGCCGTACGGAACGTAGGCACCGTTGTCATGCCAGAAGCGAACGTCGAGCCCGACCATGCGCCCGTCATCGTCGTAGCCCACGGTGACATGGTGCAGCTGCGCTCGTTCGTGCGCACTGGCGACGAAATGCTCGCGCCGGTCCTCGGTGAACTTCACCGGCCGCTGGAGAAGCCTCGCGGCCCACGGGACGAGCACTTCCTCGGGCCACGGGTGAACGATCTTCACCCCAAAACCACCGCCAACATCCGGGGTGATCACATCGACGTCAGTCAGGGCCAGATCGAGCTTGGCTGCCACGGCGGCGCGGACACCTGTAGATGTCTGGGTTGACGTCCACATCCTGAGCCGCTGTGCCTGGTCGTCCCATCGCGCCAGGACCCCACGGCCCTCCAGCGGCGTCGAGGCCGAGCGCTCGATCTCCAGGTCCAGCTCTAGTACGTGCGGAGCGGACGCGATCGCCGCAGCTGCGTCGCCGCGCTCCTGCGTCGACCTCGCGGCCAGGTTGCCCGGCACATCCGCGTGCACCAGGTGGTCTGCAGCCCGCGCCGCGTCCAGCCCGACAACCGCAGGCAGCGGCTCATAACTGACCACGATGCGATCTGCAGCGTCCTCAGCCAGGTAGCGGTCGGCCGCGACCACCATGACGATTGCTTCGCCGACGTGGTTGACCTCGTCGCGGGCGAGCGGGAAGGGAGTACGACCGTGAGTCAGTGTCGGATGCGGTATCAGCAACGGCAGCGGCTCGGCCAGCTTGTCCGGCAGATCGTCGTAGGTATAGATGGCAACGAGTCCGGGCACGTCGAGCGCGCCGCTGACGTCGATGTCCAGGATCCGCGCGTGTGCGTGCGGGCTTCTGACGAACGCGGCCACGAGCGCGTCCTCGCCGAGATCGTCGAGGTAGGCGCCGTGGCCGCGGATTAGCCTGTCATCTTCAACTCGTTGCACCCTGGCGCCGAACATCGAGCTCATGCGCGGCCGGCCTTCCGGTCGTTGAGGATCTCAGCAGCCCGCAGGACAGAGGCAACGATGTTCTGGTAGCCGGTGCACCGGCACAGGTTCCCGCCCACGATTTCTCGTGCCTGCGCCTCGTCTGGATCGGGGGTCGTGCGCAGCCCGGCAGTAATAGTGGTGAGGAAGCCTGGAGTGCAAAAGCCGCACTGCAGGCCGTGGCACTCGGTGAAAGCCTGCTGGACTGGTGACAGGGTGCCATCGGGATCAGCGAGGCCTTCAACGGTTGTGATCTGCTGTCCATCAGCACTGACGGCGAGCATCAGGCACGAGCGGACTGGCACGCCGTCCAGCAAGATGGTGCATGCGCCGCATACGCCGTGCTCACAGCCGACGTGCGTTCCTGTCAACCCCAGATCGTGCCGGATGCAATCGGAGAGCAGCCGCCTGGCGGGAACGGCGGCGGTCCGAGCGGCGCCATTAACGGTTAGCCGGACATCGTGCACTTCAGTGGCGCCGTGTAGTTCAGTGGCATCGTGTAGTTCAGTGGCGTCCGTCATGATGCCTCATTCACCACCTGTCCGACCGCATTGAATCTGTCATTCGCTTCGCCGAGCGCCTCGCGCAAGGCTCGCTTGGTGAGAACTCCGGCCAGATGTCGCCGGTAGTCGGCCGTCGCATGAATGTCTGCCTCAGGGTCGAGCAGTTGCCCGGCGAGCTTCGCTGCTGCCGTCAAGTCCACCGCTTGCGGCGGCTGGCCGACAACAGCATCTGTTAGCTCAACTACCTGCGGCGATGGGCCGACGGACAGGAAGGACGCTCGTGCGCTGGAGACGCGGCCGTTGTCGCCGAGCACGACCATGGCTGCGACACCGCAAACCGCATAGTCACCTCGCCGTCTGCTCACTTCAGCGAATCCGGTGCCTGCAGTGCTCGGCAACACCGGAAACAACGCTTCGGTCGCCAGCTCGGACGGGAGGACCGCAGACTCGAGGGGGCCGACGAAAAACTCGTCCGCAGGCACTTCGCGCTGGCCGTCACTGCTGGCCAGGCGCACAGCGCCGCCCAGCAATGCGAGCACTGCAGGCATCTCGGCGGCCGGGTCGGCGTGCACAAGGCTGCCGACGGTCGTGCCGCGATTGCGGATCGCCGCATGGGCAACGAAACCAAGCGCCTTAGCCAGTAGCGGCTGAGCCTGCGCGACTGCCTTGTCTGCTAGCACCTGCGCGTGCCGGGCGAGAGCACCGACATGCACCTGCCCGTTCTCGACCCGGACGTATCCAAGCTCGTGCAGGCGGTTAATGTCCACCAGATGGGCAGGCGTGGCCAAGCGCATGGAGAGCAGCGGCACGAGCGACTGACCGCCCGCGAGCACTTTGGTGCCATGCCCCTTCGCGGCGAGGATCGCGAGAGCGTCACTCACGGACTCAGGCCGTGAGTAGCCCAGCGGTGGTGGTTTCATAGCGCGACGTTACGCTGCCAATGCGGTATGGGATCATCTTCTGCTTCAGGATTGCAGAGGTCGCAAAAGTGGAGCACGTCGAGGTACGGCCGGGCGCCTACGCGGACTCTGTGACCTTGATGCAGGTCAGCGCCAAAGCGCAGCGTGTCGACGGCGTCCAGGCAGCGCTGATCGCCATGGCCACTGAGTTGAACCTCAGCCTGCTGGCCGCCATGGGGATAGCCGGGCCACCGCAGGCGGGACCCAACGACCTGCTGATAGCCATCCGGGCCGGGAACGAAGCGGCACTGGCAGCTGCCGTCGGCGTCGTCGATGCCGCTCTAGCCGCACGTCCAGGTGCTGGGGCAGATGCAGAGCAGGCCATCGCGCCGCGCACTGTGGCTGCTGCGGTGCGAGCGAGCGGCCCAGGACTTGCGCTGATCTCGGTACCAGGAAGGTTTGCGTTCGCTGAGGCCATGGATGCGCTGCAGGGCGACTGCGACGTCATGATCTTTTCCGACAACGTGCCGGTCGAGCAGGAGATCGTGCTCAAGGACTTCGCACGTCAGATGGGCCGCCTCGTCATGGGCCCGGACTGCGGTACCGCTGTCGTGGGCGGGGTCGGCCTAGGTTTCTCGCACAGTTTGCAGCCTGGGCCGATCGGTCTGGTGGCCGCTTCGGGCACAGGCGCACAGCAAGTGCTGTGCTTGCTCGACCAGGCTGGCGTCGGCGTCAGTGCGGCTCTCGGTGTCGGTGGACGAGACTTGTCGGCTGAAGTAGCGGGCCGGTCTGCCAAGACCGCGCTTGCTGCACTTGACGATGATCTGCAAACGGAACTGATTGTCGTGGTTTCGAAGCCGCCCGCAGCCGTGGTGGCTGACGCACTGCGCAGCTACGCCGCTACGCTCGCCACTGCGGTGCAGTTTGCGTTCATCACGCCAGGCGAGCCTGATCTCACCGCGGCCACCGAAGCAGCACTAATGGCAGTGGGCACGACGGCGCCGGCCTGGCGGTACTGGCCGGGAGAGCCGGTGCACACCCGGCCGGGAAGCCTTCGTGGCTTGTTCGCTGGCGGGACCCTGTGCGACGAGGCCATGGTGATAGCAAGCGAGCGCCTGGGCCAGATCTGGTCAAACATTCCGTTGCGACCGGAGTGGCTGCTCGATCCCAGAGCCAGCGCTCCTGGCCACGCAATGATCGACTTTGGCGATGATCAGCTCACAGCCGGCCGGGCACATCCCATGATCGACCAGTCGCTGCGACTTGAGCGGCTGGCGGCAGAGGCAGCCGACCCAGACACGGCGACCATAATGCTCGACGTGGTACTCGGCCACGGCGCCCATCCGGACCCGGCATCCGAACTAGCCCCGGCAATTGCGACAGCACGACGACGTCACGGCCTCACTGTCGTTGTCTCGCTCATCGGAGCTAGCGCCGATCCGCAGGGGCTGGACCGTCAGGCCGCCGCGCTGCAAGCAGCTGGTGCGCACATTTTCGCCTCGAACGCGCAGGCGACTCGGTTCGCCTGCGATTCGATCGGGCGTCGGTCATGACCGACGTGCTGAGTCGTGATCCGCATGTGATCAGTGCTGGGCTAGGCATGCTGGCCGATGCGGTCAGTGCGCAGGCCGCCCGGGTCACCAGGGTCGACTGGGCGCCACCGATGAACGGCGTGGCGGACGACCTCGTTCCCATATGCGGTGACGCGCGCAAAGAGGCGGCGAACAGGCTGGCAGCCGAGAGAATGCTGGCGACACGTGCGCAACTGGTCGACGTGCAGCCTGCACGCGAGGTCCTTGGCCTGCGAACCGGCGAATTCCTGCACGCCGGGCCGCCGGTCACTTGGGAACGTGCATCTGGGCCGCTGCGGGGTGCCCTGATGGGGGCGGCAGTTTTCGAGGAGATGACACCGGATTCGGAAGCAGCGGCTGCGCTGGCCGAACGCGGCGGTCTAAACCTCTCGCCGTGCCACGAGCATCACGCGGTCGGGCCGATGGCTGGCGTTGTCTCGCCGTCGATGTGGGTGTTCGTTCTGGAGGATCCCTCGACCGGACGGCGATCGTATTGCTCTCTCAACGAGGGCCTCGGCAAGGTACTGCGATACGGGGCATACGGCACGGACGTCATCGAGCGCCTGCGCTGGATGTGCACGGTGCTTGGCCCGCTGCTGCAAGCCGCGGTGCGTGCGCACGGCCCGGTCGACGTGACGTCGATCCTCGCGCAGATGGTGCAGATGGGTGATGAGGCGCACAATCGCAACCGCAGCGGGACGCTCATGCTGCTGCGTGACCTGCTTCCCTCGATGATTGAGTCTGAGTTCCCCGGATCCGCCGTAGCCCGCTCTGCGGCATTCATCGG
>Ga0126373_10001295_pt1 | contig 17653 bp, 15 predicted proteins | sample PanSoiMetPlot_11_FD_92545 | JGI IMG/M metagenome (GOLD analysis project Ga0126373, IMG submission 92545) | Tropical forest soil microbial communities from Panama - MetaG Plot_11 | ecosystem: Environmental > Terrestrial > Soil > Tropical forest > Bulk soil | place: Panama | collected 2016-02-17 | reverse complement strand
TTCGGTTCTGCTGGCTTCGGTTCTGCTGGCTTCGGTTCTGCTGGCTTCGGTACTGCTGCGTTCGGTCCTGGTGCCCGAGTCGGCCAGGCCCGTGTCAGCTGTGCCTAGGGAGCTGGTCGATTCACTGGTGGTCTCGGCCTCGACGGGCCGGGCCAGGTCCTCGCGCTCCGGCCAGGGGACCGCCTCGGCGTACTCCTGCGCGGGGGCGTCGTAGCGGGCAACGAGGTCACGCCAGGCGGCTTCCTCGCCGCTGACCTCTCCGCCAACATCCCCGGGTCCACTCATACCGCTCAATCCCCGCCTGTTGAATCCCTGCCCGGCTCGGCGGCCGCTTCAGCGCTGAGGCGGCTGTGCATACGGACAAACTCTAGGCTGCCCGCGAATATTGCCTCAGCGTCGTTGTCCAAGGTAGCGACGTGGTAACTATTTGCGAGCTCTCGGATCTCAAGCTGGTCCTTGGGGAGCGCGCTAGCCAGCAGTTTGAGGCTGGCTGGCCCCACGACGTGGTCGGTTGTGCTGTGAAAGACCAGCGCTGGCTGGCTCACGTCGCTCAGGTGCTGCTGCGTGGTGCGCCACAGCCCTGGCAGCGTTGCGGCGGCCTTGACTGGAGTCCGGTCGTAGCCGGACTCGACGGCCCCCTCTTTCTTGATGTCGCTCGCAATGCCCTTGACGGAGGCGACAAGATGCTTGGCGACTGGGAGGACGGCGAAAAGCGCTGGGTTGTCGGCGGTCAGGGATGGGTTGACCAGCACCAGGCCGCGGATCGCCTGGCCGCGGAGTTCGGCTAGGCGCAGGGCTAGACAGCCGCCCATTGATAGGCCCATTACGAAGATCTCGTCCGTCTTTGCCTGAAGTTCGTCGAATGCCCGATCTACCTCGGCGAACCAGTCCTCCCACCTCGTCCTGGACATCTCCCGCCAGGTCGTGCCATGGCCGGGCAACCGGGGCAAGGAGACGGACAGGTTGGCGCTGGCCAGGTACTCGGCCCACGGCCGCAAAGACTGCGGACTGCCCGTGAAGCCATGGCACAGCAGCACCCCTGTGGGTCCGCCATCACGAGCGAACGCTTCTGCTCCAGGCATCACTGGCATGAAACCGATCCTTCCCGGCCTGGCATGCATATCGACACCGGCCCTCCCGAAATCGTCGCATGCCGAGCTCAAGAACGGCAGCCACTTATCCGGCGACGCAACAGACCGAGCCTCCTGGCAGCCATCTCTGCGTTGCCATTCGCACCTCTTGCGAGCGCAGTAGCTGCGGTGTGGGTTGTCGAATTGCTCATCGATTGATGCTCGAGCCGTGGCATAAAGTCAAGGTCAGCCCAGTTCGCAAAGTTCTCACGCCGGCGGGCTTGCCTGGCGCTACTTGCGCGGCGTAGTCGTTGGCGGCAGTCTTTCGATCATGAGGGAGGACTGCTCACCTTGCCTGCCACCAGCCCGGATGAGCGTGGTCAACGTGTGCTGGCTGCGCACAGGTTCTGGGCAAGAACACTACGTAGACGCGGCAGCCTCACCCTCGGCGTCCCGCATGGTGCTGGCTTAATGCTCAACAAATGTTCCAGACATGCCTCTGACCAGGCAACGTCGCTCCGATCTGAGGTCTGACCGTGTTCTACTGGGTGCTCAAGGCGATTTTGTGGCCAACTGTGAATCTGATCGTCCGGCCATGGGCGGAGGGCACCGACAATGTGCCACGCGAAGGGCCGGCCATCTTGGCCAGCAACCACCTCTCTTTCTCCGATCACTTTTTTGCTCCCTTGGCGCTGCCGCGGAAGGTCATCTTTCTTGCCAAGTCTGAGTACTTCACTGGCCGCGGTCTGAAGGGGCTGCTTAGCAAGGCCTTCTTCAGCGGGCTCGGCCAGATCCCCGTCGATCGGACTGGCGGGGAGGCAGGCGAACGAGCGCTCCGAACAGGCCTCCGGGTACTCGCATCCGGGGAACTGCTCGGCATCTATCCAGAAGGCACACGGACGCCCGACGGCAGGCTGTACCGGGGAAAGACCGGCGTGGCCAGGCTCGCCCTCGAAGCGCGGGTACCGGTCATACCGACAGCTATGGTTGGAGGCTTTGAGTTCCAGCCGCCCGGCAAAATCGCGCCTCGGCTCAACATCCGGCCAGGAGTGCGTTTTGGGAAGCCGCTGGACTTCTCGCGGTATTACGGCCTGGAGAAGGACCGGATCGTGCTCCGTGCCATGACCGACGAAATCATGTACGAGCTGATGAAGCTATCCGGCCAGGAGTACGTCGACGAATATGCTCAGCGCGCCAAGCTCAAGCTGACCAATCCGCTGCGGCATGACGGGCGTGGCCGTCGAGCCGCCGTCAGCGTGGAGCCGGACGATCCTGACGACGAAATGCCCGATTCTCCTGAGGCATCTGCGGATGGAGGCAGCAGCGTGGCCCAGGTTCGCGGCGGTAATGAAGCTGCTCTCGGACCCGAGCAGGCAAGCTCGAAGTCGGAAGCCCCTTCATCTGCAGAGAAAGCCGCTGACGGCTAGTCCAGCGGCAGCTCTGCTGGTTCCCGAGTCCTACTCCGCCATGCCGCGGGACGGAAAGCTCGGCCAGCTGAGCCGAGGCGGCGCTAGCTCGGCCAGGCTTTCGTACGCTCTACTGCGTTGCGCCAGCGGGCGTGGCCGGACTCGTCGCGTGTGCCGGGTTCGAACCGGCGGTCCAGCTGCCAGGTCGCGGCGAGTTCTTCCCGCGTCGACCAGACTCCGGTTGCCAGTCCAGCAAGGAAGGCAGCACCCAAAGCCGTCGTCTCGGCTATCACAGGCCGTTCGACCGGAATCTGAAGCTCGTCCGCCTGCAGCTGCATGAGGAGATCGTTCGCGCTGGCACCGCCGTCGACACGCATCGCATGACCGGCGTCAGCCATCCCACCACCCGCCGTTCCGGCCACCTCCGCCGTTCCGGCTGCGCTCGCCGTTCCGGCTGCGGTCGCCGCTCCGGCTGCTCCGATCGCTGCTACCCCGGCCTCGGCGGCCATCACGTCATACACGTCGCGCACCTCGAACGCGATCGCTTCCAGCGCCGCCCGCAGCAAATGCGCACGGGTCGTGCCCCTGGTCAGGCCGAACATCGCGCCCCTGGCGGACGGATCCCAGTCCGGCGCGCCAAGGCCAGTCAATGCTGGCACAAACACGACGCCACCCGAGTCCGGCACCGAACGCGCAAGCGCCTCGCTTTGTCCCGCGTGGTCGAGCAAGCCCAGCCCGTCGCGCAGCCATTGAATGGCCGCGCCGGTGACGAACACCGCGCCTTCCAGCGCGTACGTCAGCTCACCAGACGACTCGAGCCATGCCACCGTCGTGAGCAACCCCGCTTGCGACTGCACGATCGTCGGCCCGGTATTGACTAGCACGAATGATCCAGTGCCGTAAGTGCACTTGGCGTTCCCGGCGGTAAAGCACGCCTGCCCAAACAACGCGGCCTGCTGGTCGCCCGCGATTCCGGCCACCGGTACCGACAGGCCTAGGAACGCGTCCGGATCGGTATGCGCGACCACGGCGGTCGACGGCACTACCTCCGGCAGCGCATGCGGCGGCACCCCGAACAGCGCGCACATCTCCGCCGACCACTGTCCGGCAGCGATATCGAACAACAGGGTGCGAGACGCGTTCGACGCGTCGGTCACGTGTCGCCTGCCCCCGGTCAGCCGCGCGATCAAATAGGCGTCGACAGTGCCGATGGCCAGCGAACCGTCCTCCACCCCGGCCCACATCGAAGGCTCGTTCCGCGACAGCCAGGTGAGCTTCGTCGCTGTGAAGTACGGGTCGAGCCGCAGCCCGGTCACCGCTGCGACGCGCGGCTCGTCTCCGGCCTCGCGCATCTCGTCGCAGATGGCAGCAGTTCGCCGGTCTTGCCAGACGATGGCCCGCCTCGGCGCGGCCAGTGTTGTCCGGTCCCAGATGACCGCTGTCTCCCGCTGATTGGTAATGCCGATGCTGGTGATCTGGGTCGCGCCGCCCGCCGAGTCCAGGGCTTGCGCGCATGCTGTCAGCGTCGCTTGCCAGATACCTTCGGGCAGGTGCTCAACCCAGCCCGGCTGTGGGAAATACTGGCGGAATTCCTGGTAGCCGCGGCCTGCGATGGTGCCATCCGCGGTAACGATTAGAGCGGTCACACCAGTTGTGCCCGCATCGATGGCTAGGACGCTCATAGCACTAGTGTGGCCGAAAGCGATATGAGAGGAATGAGGCATGCGAGTCGGAGTCCTCACCGGAGGCGGTGACTGCCCCGGGCTGAACGCTGTCATCCGCGCTGTTGTGCGGACCGGCGCAGCCGAGCACGAGATGGAGTTCATCGGGTTCCGCGATGGCTGGCGCGGTCCGCTTGAGGGCGACACGATGGTGCTGGATGTACAGGCGGTTCGCGGAATTCTGCCCCGCGGTGGCACGATCCTCGGCTCGTCCCGGACGAATCCGCTCGCCGAATCCGCGACCATTGACGGCCAATCAGGCGTGGACCGGATCAAGGAGAACCTCGAGAGCCTTGGCGTCGACGCCCTCGTAGCCATCGGCGGCGAGGACACACTCGGCGTTGCGGCGAAGTTGCACGGGGCCGGAGCCAACGTCGTCGGGGTCCCCAAGACCATCGACAATGACCTCAGCGCGACCGACTACACCTTCGGGTTTGACACCGCAGTGAACATAGCGATGGAAGCAATCGACCGCCTACACACGACCGCCGAGAGCCATCACCGGGCGCTCATAGTGGAGGTTATGGGCCGGCACGCAGGCTGGATCGCGCTTCATGCAGGCATGGCGGGCGGGGCGAACGTGATCCTGATTCCGGAGAAGCCGTTCGATATCGAGCAAGTCTGCGAGTACGTGAAGCATAGGTTCCAGACCAGGTACGCGCCGATCGTCGTCGTAGCCGAAGGCGCTGTCCCGAAGACCTCCGGCGAACCTGCCGCCGACCAGGAACTGGACGCCTTCGGTCACGTCCGGCTCGCATCGCGTGGCATCGGCCAGATGCTGGCCGACGAAATTGAGAGCCGCACCGGCAAGGAAGCCCGTTGCACGGTCCTTGGCCATGTCCAGCGCGGCGGAACGCCGACGGCATTCGACCGAGTACTGGCAACTCGGTTTGGCGTTGGCGCGATCAGGGCCGTGGCCGACGGCGCATTCGGCTCCATGGTGTCATTGCGCGGCACGGATATCGTGCGTGTGCCGCTGGCTGAGGCAACCAAAGAACTAAAGGTCGTGCCGCCTGAGCGCTACGCCGAAGCTGAGGTCTTCTTCGGCTGACCATCCGATAGGGAACGTGGCCGGCTGCACTCCCAGCCGTCCGACTGCGCGGGCTCGCTGGCCGAACTCGGTGATACTGTCCCGGCGGTCCTTGCGTTCGGGCGGTCTGGCCAAAACCGGGGTTTCAGGTCCCGGCCGTCCGCTCGAGCTGCCTACCCGACTGCTTCGCCGTGCCGGGCCCGGAACGCCGCAGCCTTCACCCTGTTCTGGCACGACACCGAGCAGAACCGGCGCGTCCCATTACGCGACACGTCCACATAGACGCGGTCGCATCGCGGCGCAGTGCACACTCCAAGCCGGTCATACAACTCGGTGCCCAGCACCACGGCCAACCCGGTGGCACAGCCTGCGGCCCAGCCTTGGGCGAGAGCATCGGTGCTGCCATGGAAATGCAGATGCCACGGTTCGCCGTCGTGCCGATCCAACTGTGGGCGCGCGCCAGTGCCGGCCAGCAGTGCATTGATCTGGCTGGCGGCGGCATCGACATCACCGCGATGCACTGCATCGAAGACCATGCGCAGCTCTGCCGCCGTCCCAGCAAGATCAGCTGCCTCGCTCGAGCTAACGGTGCGCGCGGCGGGCTGGCCTTTCCGTAGTGCTGCCGTCACGGCTTCGGCAAGGTCTGCACCTGTCGGCGGCTGATAGTCGCGACCCCACGCTGCACCGGGCGTCAACGTGTTGACCAAGCTGACGGCCACTGTGATGACAGCGTCTACGTGACTGGTGAAATTCACTTGACCGGTTATGCCCTCGTCGTTAGGTTGTAACTGTCGAAACTCTATACGACAGTTACGAATTGTGCGCGGAGGGCGAGGAAACGTGGCTGGAGCAGGCAACAACGGAGCAAGCGCTAACACGGCCGAGTTCGCTATAAGCCCGGAGAAGGCCAGGGCATGGATTGAGCGCTGGGACGCACAGCAGCAGAGCTTTCTGCCCGACCGCGAGGATCGGTTCACGGCAATCATCGACGCAGTCGAGGAGATCGCCGGTCGTCCCGATCCAGTGGTCCTAGATCTCGGTAGCGGGCCAGGCTCGCTCTCCGTTCGGCTGCTCGATCGACTGCCTCAGGCGACGGTCGTCGCGATCGACGCTGACCCGCTAACCCTCGCGCTTGGCCAGGCCGCGTGCTCTGGGCTTACGCAGCTCAGCTTCCGAGACCTCGACTTGAGGCAGTCCGGATGGTCAGACGGATTGCACCTGGAACGACAGCCCGACGCCGCAGTCAGTACCACTGCACTTCACTGGCTGACCCGGACGGCGCTGGAGGCGCTCTACGCGGAACTGGCGAGTGTGCTGAGACCCGGCGGCGCACTGCTAAACGGCGATCATATGCGGGAAGACGACAGCGTTCCGGTACTCCGGCAGGTACAGCGTTCGCTGATCGAGCGTGAGGAACGGCGCCGGTTCCCGAGCGGTCATCCCGAGACTTGGACGGACTGGTGGGCGGCAGTGGCAGCTGATCCCGCCCTTTCCGAACTTCATGCGCAGCGGGAGGCTCGGCGCGTGGATTCCGAGCATCACGGCTCGCCCGCCGGGTTCCTGAGCGTGCATGTGGGCGCGTTGCACGCCGCCGGTTTCGCCGAAGTAGGCACTATCTGGCAGCGGGGCGAGAACAGGATCCTCTGCGGCGTGCTGCCGCCATCAGCGCGGCGGCAGTGAGCCGTCAGCTGCGCAGCGGCACTGTGCCGTCAGCTGCGCAGCGGCCTGGACCGTCAGGACCCGCACGTCCGGAAGGTCGGGGTGTAACTAGACGGTGGCGCAACGAGGAAGTATTGCTGGCCCTGATTCACCAGGAACAACGTAATACGCCACCTAGTGCAGGCAGTCCCGGTTGGGCTCTGGCCAGGCTGCTGATGACTGGTGAATGAGAGCACCGCCGTCAGCTCTCCGGGTACGGTGCCACCGATCCTGCGCAGCATTACGCGCGAGTCGTGGGTCGTTCCGTACCCCTGAACGAATCCCGACCGGGTAAGACTGCTGCGGCTCGTGCTAGCGAAAAGTCGGCGGTACGCCCGGAAGTTGTGAGAGTTGATGGCCGCAATGTAGTGGGTCACAACCGCCACGACCGCAGGAGCGGCGGGAGATTGGTTTGCGATGTCCGTGACGCTGACTATCGGCCCGCCGCTCGCCGCTGGCGAGGTGGGCCCGTTGGTGCTTGGCTCACTCGAAGCGCCAGCGTGGTGGCGATTAGCATTCGATGCGGCACTGCCGCTGGGTTTGTTATGCAGCAGCAACGCCAGCACTACGGTCGTAGCGGCGATGATGACCACCGTCAAGGTGGCTGCCAGTACGGTCCAGTGGCTCTTGCGTGCCCATCGGCCCGTTTTGGCATCAGGATCTGGCGAGTCGAAGTCTGCAGGCGCGAAGTCGTCCGCAGGCTCACGGTCACTGCGCCTGGTCCGGCCATGACGCTGCCGAGCCAGGTAGTCAGCCGGGTCGCCGCCGATGTAGTTCTCTCGCGGGAAGTCACCAGATCGGTATATGCGGGCTGCGTAGTCGCCGACGGGGTGATCGTCGGCCGAGTAGTCGACCGCTTGGTAGCCCGCGCGGTTCTGGCCACCGGTTAGGTAGTCATCACCTTGGCGAGGCGGCGCGCTGGAGGTGTAGGCGGCCAGTCTGTGGCTTGCGGCGAGATAGTCCTGTGCAGGATCGTCATCCGTCCGGCTGGCGGCTAGGTAGTCCTGTGCCGGGTCGTCTTCGGTCCGGCTGGTGGCTAGGTAGTCCGGTGCCGGATGGTCATCAGTCCTGCTGGCGGCCGTGCGCTCCCGTGCCGGGTCCAGATCGGGCCGGGTGGCGGCGATTGCCGGATCGCTATCGGACCGACGTGCGGAGGAATGGCTGGCCGCGACCGAGTAGGTCGTGGGCTGCGGACTAGTGGCCGGAGACTCCTGTGCTGGAACGCCGCCGGATCGGCGGCTGGCAGCCGGGTAGGTGGGTCGTTGACCAGCACGGTCCTCGCCGTCGGCGGCGTGCTGTTCGTCGCGGAGGTACTCAGGTGTCCATAAGCTGTCGTGCGCGCCGAACTCTGGCTGCCACGACATCACAGATGCACTTGGCACATACTTCAGTTGGTGGGCTGCGCTGTCTGGGTCCTGCAAGTACTCCAGCCGCCTGCCTTCTGCAGCCTCATAGGTTGGATCGCCAGACCAGACTGGCGGACGACCTGGATAGCCGCCGCATGTTCCGCAGTACTCTGCGTCGTTTTCTGTCTGGTGGCCGCACCAAGTGCAGAGTGCCATGTCGATCATGTCCTTCTGCCCTTCGGCCAGGGGTGACCGGAAGGTCTTCACTATTAGTATCCGAGCAGATACTCTCGGACGCCAGCGAGACGGCGATTGTGCCTAATTCCTGCCCGTCTGCGACTTTGTGGCATCCAGACGGATCGTTTTGGCGCGTGCGTCCCCGTCCAGGCAGAATGGCCGGCCATTTCGGTGGCAGACTGATGACGTGACCGTGTTGCCCGCAACTAGCGATCCTGATGCCGCTCCCCGGCTGCATGAGCCATGCGTGCTGCTGAAGCTCGGGGAGATCGTGCTGAAGGGCCGCAATCGCCAGCAATTCGAGCGGCTGCTGCACGACAACATCCGGCGGGCGGTCCGAGATCTTGGCATCGAGATCAGGGTCTGGCAACGCGAAGGCGTCATCGTGTTGCGCGTGGCCGGGGCTGACAAAGGCGGCCTCGAAGCAGAGACCGCAGTTGACTTGGTTGCCGAGCGAATGACCTCGGTGATGGGCGTGGCTCGGGTATGCCGCGCGATTCGCGTGGCGAAGGAGCCGGAGGCCGCGATCACGGCGGCTGTCGAAATGGCCGCTGGCCGCACTGGCTCGTTCGCGGTTCGCGCCCGGCGCAGGGACAAGCGCTTTCCGGTCACGTCGTCCGAGCTGGCGGTGGAGATCGGCAGCAGGATCCAGCGCGAGTACGGCTATCCGGTGAATCTGCGGAAGCCGGACACAACCGTGTTCGTGGAAGTTGACCAGCGTGAGGTCTTCGTGTTCACCCAAGGCTGGGCCGGCCAGGGCGGCCTGCCGGTCGGGATGAGCGGCCGTGGGCTGGTGCTGATGTCCGGCGGCATCGACTCTCCCGTTGCTGCATATCGGATGATGCGGCGCGGCTTGCGTTGTAACTACTTGCACTTCTCCGGCATGCCACTGACCGGGCCCGAGTCGGTCTATAAGGCCTACGGCCTAGCCAGGCAACTTGACCGTTTCCAGTCTGACTCCAGGCTGTTTGTCGTTGCGTTCGGTAACGCTCAGCGCAAGCTCGCTTCATCGGGGGCTGGCCGCCTCCAGATCGTGGCGCAGCGGCGCCTCATGCTCAAGACAGGCGCCGCGCTCGCGCGCCGGCTTCGAGCGACAGCACTGATCACCGGCGACTCACTTGGACAGGTAAGCAGCCAGACGCTTGCCAACATAACTGCACTTGACGACGCTGTGGCGCTGCCGATCCTTAGGCCCCTGATCGGCATGGACAAGGCCGAGATCATCGCTGAGGCCCGGCGCATCGCCACCCTGACGATCTCCGAATTGCCGGACCAGGATTGCTGCTCTCTGCTGACGCCGCGTCAGGTCGAGACGAAGGCCCGCATAGACGACCTGCGAAAGATAGAAGCAAGGCTGGATGCTGACGACTTGGCCGAGGAACTTGCGGCCGCGGCGCAAGAGCACGCGCCCGGCCAGGGGTAGCCCCCCGCGAGGACTGACGCGCGGTCAAGGGGTACGCCCGGCGAGAACTGACGCGCGGTCAAGGGGTAACGCCGCGGCGAGAACTAACTGACGGTCACGGGGTACTGCCCGGCGTTTCGCGCCGCTCGAGATCGCGCGCGGCAGACGAGAGCCGGAATGTCCAGATGGCTGCATCGCCTCCTTGGCTGGTCAAGACACCACCAGTCGCCCACAAGGTGAGCCCATTGCGCGACATGACAATGTCGCTGACTCCGCTGCCAAGTGGCGACTGGAAGGAAGCGGCAGACACCTTGCCACGGCCTGAAACTTGCAGGACTAGCCCGGTCCCGACCAGGCTGAGCGGTGTTGCCGTCACGAGCACGCTGCCGTGCGGGCCGGCAGCGAGCCGGCCGGCCCACGCGTGTATCCGGGTCGCGATCCTGTGCCAGGACTTGCCGTCCCAATGTGTCAGTACCAGGCGCCCGCCCGACTTGCCAGTTGAGTCACCGGCAATCCAGACGTCGTGGTTGGACATCGCCAGAATGTCATGCGTCCGCAGGCCCTGCAGCGCCCCGTGGGTGGCAACGGGCCGCCACGACGTTCCGTTGAACCGCACAACAGAGTCGACCGCACGGCCGCGGGCTATCGCCCAAATGTCATGGCGCGACAGCGACGAGCCGCGCAGGATCGTGCGGGCCACGCCGCGCACCGTCGTCCAGGATTGGCCGTCGTAGTGCCACGTTCCCATCCGCTCGCTGCCGGTGACGGTGGTACCGAATACCCAGACATCGCGCGAGTTGATTGTGTCAATGCCGCTGATCTGGCCGGTGCGCCACTTGTGTGCAAGTCGCCATCGCGTCCCGTCCCAGCGCAGAACATAGCGACCGTACTGGCTTGCAGCCCAGACATCATTCGGCCCGGCTGCGTTTGCGTCACTGATGAAGTCCCTGAGTCCGGCTGGAAGCTTGGCCGGTGCCGCCCGCGTCCCATTCCAGAGGGCGGCGACCGGGGCACTACGGCCACCCGGATTAGTCCCGCCGAACGCCCACGCCTGTCGTCGGCCGGTGACAACTATGACTGCGTAGCCCGAGGCGTTGCCAGGTTGTCCGAAGTGGCTCCTGGCCACGATCTGGAACTCGGAAGCAGAAACGTGGTGCGCCGCCGTCTGACTGGCTGGAGCCGGAACCGGCATGCTGGGGACGGCCGGGCCAAGCGCCACCACAGGCGCTAGGCCTGCAAGCAAGGCGGTCCTGGGGCGGATCCTCAGCATCGGTGTCTCCGCGCGAGAATTTCGGCGAGTTTCCTACTTCTTCGCAGATAGGCAACGTTCAGGTCAAGGCTTGCACAAGATACAAGGAAAACCGAGGAGTTTGTAACGGATCATGCGGTCGGCGCTCAGAGAGCCCCGTGACAGTGTTGACGCGATGAGGTGGTTGTAATGCGCATCGGTTTGCAGATTCCCGATTTCGACGGAGCTGGCGGCGCCAGCCGCCTTGGCGGTCAGCTCGCTGCGGTTGCCAGAACCGCAGATGAGGCGGGTTTCGACAGCATCGGGGTAATGGATCATTTCTTCCAGATAGGAATGATCGGGCCGCCTGACCACGACATGCTGGAGGCCTACACGACTCTCGGCTACCTGGCAGGATGCACAGCACGGGCCAGATTGCTAACCCTGGTCACAGGCGTGGTGTATCGGCATCCGGGCATCCTCGCCAAGATCGTCACCACGCTCGACGTGCTGTCCGGCGGGCGCGCTTGGCTCGGCATCGGTGCAGCCTGGAACGAGGAGGAAGCGCGCGGCCTGGGAGTGCCGTTCCCGCCGATCGCAGAGCGGTTCGAACGGCTAGAGGAAGCACTCCAGATCTGCATGCAGATGTGGCGCGGCGACCAGACGCCTTATGCAGGCAAGCACTACCAGCTAGAGCGGCCACTCAATATGCCGCCCGCGGTCTCAGCGCCGCACCCGCCGATCATGATCGGCGGGTCCGGCGAGCGTAAAACGTTGCGGCTGGTCGCGCGCTATGCCCAGGCCTGCAATCTGTTCCCAGGCCCGGACATGGCCCGCAAGCTGGACGTGCTGCGTGCGCACTGCGATGCAGAAGGCCGGGACTATGACGAAATCGAGAAGACGTGCATCTTCAGGTTCGACGTGGGGGAGCGGGGCGAGCGCGTCGCCGAGCTGACCGACCAACTCGGCAAGCTGGCTGAACTCGGTATCAGCATGGCGATAGGCGGCGTGGCCAACGTCTGGAGGATTGCACCGCTCGAGGTGATGGGCAGCGAGGTCATTCCCGCGGTCGCAAACCTCTGAGCGGGCCAGGTCGCCCGCTAGTGGGTTGTGGCCATCAATGTTGTGGCGATCGGTCTGCTGCGCGTGCAGATCGGGCCGCAGCGCCCATGTCAGCCTGCGACAGCAGGTTCGCGCTGCGGTGCTGGCGTCAGACGGCGGCCAAGCAGCGGCGGCAGCGTGGCAGCCATATCCCCGAGTTCGCGGATGTCATCGCCAGTGAGGGCCTGATCACCGTCGCACAGGGCGGTCGCAGGCTGCGGATGCACATCCACGATGATGCCGTCCGCGCCTACGGCGATCGCCGCCCGGCTGAGCGGGAGCACTAGGTCGCGGCGACCACCAGAGTGGGATGGATCCACGATCACGGGCAGGTGCGAGAGACGCTGGGCTACCGGTACCGCGCTGATGTCGAGGGTGTTGCGAGTAGCGGTCTCGAAGGTCCTTATGCCGCGCTCACAAAGCACGATGTCCAGGTTGCCGCGCTGCGCAATGTACTCGGCAGCCATGAGCCATTCCTCGATCGTGGCGTTCATGCCTCGCTTCAGCAGGACTGGCTTGTTAGCAGCGCCGACGGCCTGCAGCAGAGTGAAGTTCTGCATGCTGCGTGTGCCTACCTGGAGCATGTCGGCGTAGGAGCAGACCAGATCCACCGATGCCGGGTCGATCACCTCGGTTACCACCGGCAGCCCGGTCTCAGCGCGGACTTCTGCCAGTATCCGCAGGCCAGCCTCGCCAAGCCCCTGAAATGCGTACGGCGATGTCCTGGGCTTGAACGCCCCACCCCGCAACAGAGAGGCGCCGGCAGCTTGAGCCATCCTGGCGGCCGTCAATGTCTGCTCGGGAGTCTCAACAGTGCATGGCCCGGCGATCACCGTCACGGTGTCGGGGCCAATGGGCACGCCGCCCACACTGATCACTGATCGGTTGTGATGATGCTCCCTGCTGACCAGCTTGTAGGGAACCGAGATGCGCATCACATCGCTGACACCGGGGTAGCTGCGCAGGTTGAGTGCGCCAAACTGCTCCACATCTCCGACCAAGCCGATGATCGTCCTGGACACGCCGCGGCTGACGAATGCTTCGCCGCCCGCCGTGTTCACCAGTTCGACGATCGCCGCTATATCGGCCTCGGTCGCCTCAGGGGCCATCACCACAACCATTGCTGCCTCCTCGTCTCTCCATAATGACGAAAAAGCCCCGGACCGTTCGGCCCGGGGCTTGGTATGAGCGTCGCCTTGCGTCAGCGCAGAGTCTGGCGGGCGACCGTCCCAGGGCCGGGCCGGTAGCCAAAACCAAACCAATACTCGATGCGCACGGGAGGTAGCTTAGCCCACGGTGACGGGTGGATGATGCCCGGTGGGGCGCAGAAGGTCGAGTGACGGGGGTGGCAAGATAGCTCCACCTGCGAGCAAGAAGGGTCGAAGGTCGCGACTATTTCGCCGGAAAGTGCAGGAAGGGGCAGGTCAGCGGGAGATGACGCAGCCCGACGTCGGTGCGCGCGAACGCAATGAGCCCGAGGCTGGAGTACGCGCGGACGGGTCGGCTGCAAACCACGACCACATAACTGCGGGCAGCGCCAGTAGCGAAAGCGCCAGTACCGAAAGCGCCAGTAGCGAAAGCGCCAGTAGCGAAAGCGCCAGTAGCGAAAGCGCCAGTAGCGAAAGCGCCAGTAGCGAAAGCGCCAGCACCGATAGCGCCAGCACCGGTGGCTCCCGCGCGGATGCCGGGCAGCCGCAGCTGCCGCCAGGTCAGTACATCCCGCGGACCATGCCAGTGCTGCATTACGGGCCGATTCCCACCTTCCACGCGGAGACCTGGGATCTGCGCATCTTCGGGGCGACAGAGTCGGGCGCGGAGACCCAGTTGCGCTGGGATGACGTGGCCGCCCTGCCCATGGCCGACATCACCGGTGACTTCCACTGTGTGACGAAGTTCACCGTCCCGGGGATCTGCTGGTCCGGCATCCTGGCTGCTGAACTGCTTCGCCGCTATCCACCCAAGTCCTCGGTGACTCACGTCATGATCTGGGCGGACTTTGGCTACAGCGCCAATGTGCGGATCAGCGACTTCGCTGCCGAGCTGACGATGCTAGCCACCCACCGCGAGGGCGAACGGCTGACGCCAGAGCACGGGTTCCCGCTGCGGCTGGTGATGCCGCATCTGTATGCCTGGAAGAGCGTGAAGTGGGTGCGGGCGGTCGAGTACATGACGGCCGACCGCCGCGGCTTCTGGGAAGAGCGCGGCTATCACAACACCGCTGACCCGTGGCAAGAGCAGCGCTATTCCTACCAGGAACTCGAGGGCGAGGGCCCGCCGCTGTAAAAGCCGGCCGGCAGAATCCACCTGCCCTAGATCGAGAGGCCGACATCGATCGTGATGACCGACCCTGGCGGCGCCGATTTGGGGTTGTAGTCGGTTACCAGATTGCCGATTCCGACATCGTTAACCTTTACCTGGAAGCCCGCGCCTCTGAGGGTCTGGGCGGCCTGATCCGGCGACATGCCGTCGACGTTCGGCACGTCGACTGGCTGTCCAGACGATTGGGCTGACACCTGGACTGTCACGACCCCGCCAGATCCGATTGGCGCGCCAGGCGCCGGGTTCTGGGCCGAAATCGTATCGCCAGGCTGCGCGCCGCTAGGGGCCTGGATGATGTAGCCGCCCGCTTGGGCCGCTGCTTGGGCGGCAGCCAGTGGTGCGCCGACAAAATTCGGGACTGGCTGTCCCTCGCACACCAAGATCGTCACTGGCTTGTCTTTGGGCCAGCTCTGGTAGGCGCTCGGACTGGTCGAGATGACGTCGCCGGGCGGGACGCTTGTTGATGCGGCTGGCTGCGGCGTACTCCATTTCAGGCCGGCATCCTGGAGCATCTTCTCGGCCTGGGCCAGCGGCTGGCCAGTCACGGCAGGCATTCGCACCATCACCGGTCCGAGGGAGTCGACAACGGTGACTTTGCTGCCGTGGGTCATCCTGGTGCCGACTGCTGGGTCGGTTGAGATGACATGGCCAGCGGGCACGGTGTCGCTGTACCTGGCCTGGCCCTTTACAACTTTGAGGCCGAGGTTGCTGAGCTCACTCCGGGCAGCAACTTGAGTCATCCCCGCGACCGGGGGGAGCGAGAAGTACTGGCCATCGAACAGCCACCAGCCGAGAACGAGCGCGAGGACGGCGGCCACCACAATGATGATCCGGCGGCTAAACAGCCAGCGTTGCAGGAACGGCTCGTGCGGACGCCGGTAGCGCCTGCCGTGACCACCGCGGTAATCCGGGTAGTGTGCCGCGTCACCGTAGTCCGACTCGATGCCCGTGGGCACGATCATCGTGTGATTGGGTGACGAGCCTGATCGGTGCTGGCTGCCGTAAGGATCGCTGTAGGCGGCCGGACCAAGCCGGCCCGTGTCAGGAGCAGTGACGCGCATCGCTTCGGAATGGCTACCGCTCACCCGTGCCGGCCCGCTGTTCAGTGGCTGACTTCGGTAACTGGTCCCGTTCTCTGCCGCTGCGTCGGCGTCTGTCTCACCGGGTCCGGGCCGCGCTGGTAGCGGCATGCCCCGTCGGACCTCTGTGATCGCCCTCAGGTAGTGCCGGGCATCCGATGGCCGCAGCTCGGGGTCGCGGCTGGTGCCCAGTGCGACAAGCGCATCCAGCGCGACAGGAAGGTCAGCTATGACGCTCGACGGTGCCGGCACCACGGCGTTGACGTGCTTGTAAGCAACCGCCAGTGGGGTATCGCCGGTGTGCGGCTGGAACCCGGTCACCATCTCGAACAGCATCACGCCGGCGGCATAGACGTCGGTGCGCGCGTCTGATGAGTTGCTTGCAACTTGCTCGGGCGCCAGGTAGGCCGCCGTCCCGATCAGCAGCCCGGTGCGGGTGTGGCTTATCCCAGCTGCCGCCCTAGCCAGCCCGAAGTCCGCGACCTTGACCGAAGTCCCATTGCCGAGAAGCACGTTTTCTGGCTTGACGTCGCGGTGGATTATGCCTGCGTCATGCGCGACGGACAGGCCCGCCAGCACCCGCTCGATGATGTCAAGTGCCTCTCGCGGGTTCAGCCGCCCGCGGGCGACCAGCAACTCGCGAAGGGTAGGCCCGGGCACGTACTCCATCGCGATGTAATGCAGATCACCGGTGGAACCCTGGTCGAATACAGAGACGACGTTGGGGCTGGAGAGCCTGGCCACCGATCGTGCCTCGCTGATGAACCTGGCGACGAACTCTTGATCACGCGCTAGCTCCGGGTGGGCGATCTTGAGCGCGACAGTTCGGTCCAGCCGCACGTCACGGCCGAGATATACCGTCGCCATCCCGCCTCGAGCGAGCTGCGACTCGACCAGGTAACGGCCGTCCAGCAACTGCCCTATTGGCGCTGACAACGTCGTATCCATCGGGAGAATTGTAGGGGGCTGGTGGCTGTGCGTGCCCAGGTAACGATGTGCCGGGCTGCTGACGGTTAGCTAACCGGAGGTGACGACGCAAGCGCTAGCCTCCGCCGCGGAATCCGCCCGGCCAAGTACGCCAGTCGCCCGCCGGTCACCGCCAGGCGCATGGCCTCGGCCATGAGTTCGGGGTCGCGGGCCCTTGTCACCGAGGTCGCCAGCAGCACGCCGGCGCAGCCGAGCTCCATCGCTATTGCCGCGTCACTGGCCGTGCCGATGCCCGCATCGAGGATCACCGGGACACCAGCCGACTCGACGATCAGCTCGATGTTGTGCGGGTTGCGGATACCCAGCCCGGAGCCGATCGGCGAGCCGAGTGGCATCACTGCCGCGCAGCCGGCCTGCTCCAGCCGCCTGGCGAGCACCGGATCGTCGTTGGTATACGGCAGTACTGTGAAGCCGTCCGCGACTAGCTGCTCGGCCGCCACCAGCAGTTCGATCGGGTCAGGCAGCAGAGTTTGCTCATCGGCGATCACCTCCAGCTTGACCCAGTTGGTGCCGAGCGCCTCGCGTGCGAGCCGGCTGACCCGGACGGCTTCGGCTGAGGTGAAGCATCCAGCTGTATTCGGGAGCACGCGGACGCCGCGGGCCGCCAGGACATCGAGCACTGACCCGGCCGCAGCCGGATCCACCCTGCGCATGGCCACCGTGGTCAGCTCGGTCCCGGATGCGACGAGAGCGCGGTCGAGCACGTCGAGGCTCGGCGCTCCGCCCGTGCCCATAATGAGCCGCGAGCTGAATGACTCGCCCCCGATCAGCAGCGGATCGTCCACTGTCAGCCTCCCTGCACTGCGGTCAGTACTTCGACCTCGTCCCCATCAGCAAGCTCGGTTGTCGCCCAGGCCGAGCGACGTACGACCTCGCCGTTCACGGCAACAGCCACGCCAGTTTTGGCGCTGGTGAATAGTCCCACCGCTGCGGCCAACGACACTTTGGCATCGAGGCTGCACGCTTCGCCGTTGATCACTACCGTCATCTGCCTGCCTCCTGGCGCCGGTTCAGCTGCGGGAACCGGCC
>Ga0126373_10001294_pt1 | contig 17654 bp, 15 predicted proteins | sample PanSoiMetPlot_11_FD_92545 | JGI IMG/M metagenome (GOLD analysis project Ga0126373, IMG submission 92545) | Tropical forest soil microbial communities from Panama - MetaG Plot_11 | ecosystem: Environmental > Terrestrial > Soil > Tropical forest > Bulk soil | place: Panama | collected 2016-02-17 | reverse complement strand
CCCACGTCAGGCCCGCTCGCGGGCGGGACGCTAGTTGCGATCACCGGAACGAACTTCACAGGCACCACTGCTGTCAAGTTCGGAACCACGGCCGCCACGAGTCTTACCGTCGTCAGCGCCGCCTCGATTACAGCGAATTCACCGGCCGGCTCCGGCGTGGTGGATGTGACGGTGACAACGCCGGGAGGCACGAGCGCCACCTCTGCGGCGGATCAATTCGCGTACGCCGCCGCTCCGACCGTGACGGGACTCAGTCCCGCATCGGGCCCATCAGCGGGGGGGACTTCGGTTACCATCACGGGAACAAACTTCACGGGCGCTACCGCGGTCACGTTCGGAGGCGCGGCCGCCACGAGTTTTGCGGTCGTCAGCGGCACCACGATTACGGCAGTCTCCCCGGCAGGGAGCACCGGCACGTCAATCGTGAGGGTAACGACCGCTGGCGGTACCAGCGCGGCCGGCCCGCTCTTCACGTACGTTGCCGGTCCGACTGTTACGGGACTCAGCCCTACGTCAGGCCCGGCGGCGGGCGGCACTTCGGTTACGATCACGGGAACAAACTTCACAGGCGCCACTGCGGTCAAGTTCGGAACCACGGCCGCCACGGGTATTACCGTCGTCAGCGCCACAACGATTACGGCAAGCTCGCCGGCCAGCTCCGGCGTGGTGGATGTGACGGTGACAACACCGGCAGGCACGAGCGCCACCTCTCCGGCGGATCAATTTACGTATAGTTCCGGCCCGACCGTGTCGGGACTCAGTCCCACAACAGGCCCGGCGAGGGGCGGGACTTCCGTTACGATCAGCGGAACGAACTTCACGGGCGCCACTGCGGTCCAGTTCGGAACCACAGCCGCCGCGAGTTTTAGCGTCGTCAGCGCCACCTCGATTACGGCGACCTCGCCAGCCGGCGCCGGCACGGTAGATGTGACGGTGACGACGCCGGGAGGCACCAGCGCCACCTCTGCCGCCGATCAATTCACGTACAGTTCCGGCCCGACGGTGACGGGACTCAGTCCGACGTCAGGCCCGGTCGCGGGCGGGACTTCGGTTACGATTACGGGGGCAAACTTCACAGGCGTCACCGCAGTTCTGTTCGGAGCCACGGCCGCCACGAGTTTCACCGTCGTCAATGCCACCACCAGTACGGCGACGGCTCCCGCGCAAGTCGCCGGTACCGTAAACGTCAGGGTGATAACGTCTGCGGGCACGAGCCCCATCGCAGCGGCGAATCAATTCACTTATGGCCCCATATCCACCCCCACGCTTGGGGAGTGGGGCATGATCCTGCTCGGTCTGTTCCTGGCAGGGGCCGGGTATCTGAGCTTGCGCCGCCGCTTCGCATAATGGAACAGCGAGATAGATCCACGGCGAAAAGCGCTCCCGCGCGGGCGAAATGGCGCAAGAGCAATGTGCGGCCCGAACGGTTCCTGATCGCATTCGCGGTCTGCGTGGCTATCGCGTTCGGACTCCTGTTTGCGCCTTTCATGCGCCCTCTGACGGCCACTTTTTCCGATCGGCTCACTGAGATTTCCGGCGCGCTGATCGGCGCCGCCGGCGGACGCGTGCAGGTTGAGGGCGCGGTCCTGCGCGCTCCCTCCAGCGGGTTTGCGATCGAGATGAAGGATGGGTGCAACGGCGTGAACGTGATGGCGCTGCTGTGGTCGGCCATGCTGGCATTCCCGGCTTCGTGGGTCTGGAAGGCGAAGGGCGTACTGATGGGCACGGCCGCGATCCAGGTCATCAACCTCGTCCGGTTTATCAGCCTGTTCTACCTGGGCCAGTACAGCATCGCGTGGTTTGATTTTGCCCATTTGTATCTCTGGGAGAACCTGATCATGGCGGATGCGCTGGTGGTGTTCTGGCTGTGGGTGTCCCCGCTGCTGCGCGACGCGGGAGTTCCGGATGCTGCCCGGTAAGGCGCAGCGGCGGTTCCTGCTTCGCGCGTCGGCGCTGCTGATCGTGTTTCTGTCGGTCTGGTATTTCTTCCTGCAACGTCCCCTGCGGTTCGCGCTTTGGGCGGCAGCGCAGGCGCCGGCGGCGCTCATGAACGTAGAGGTGACCAGGCTGCCGAACGGCGACTGGAGCTTTCATATCCCGGTGTTCGATTCGGCGCCCGAGGCGCTTCGGCGCGCCGGACTCAAGCCGGTACATACCCTGGACTTCGACGTGGCGGCGCCGAACTTCGGCAAGTTCACGATGGGGCTGCCCGTGTTCTGGGCTTTGGCGCTGGCCGCCGGCGGAAGGGGCTCGCGCTGGCGCTATCTGGTTTGGGGATCGCTGATGCAGCTGGCGATCGGAGTTGTGTGTGTTTTGGTCTGCTATGAGATCTACGCCTACGGGATTTTGGGGCAGATGCGTCCGAACACAACCGGGCTGGGCGCATGGGCGAGAGCGTATGGGTTGTATATGACCGAAGTCGTCGTGCCTTTAGCCGCGCCGGTGATCACGGTGGTTTGGCTGCACCCTCGGTTCAAGAGAGATATCCTCGGCCTCGAGGAAGCGGCGCGGCCTGCCAAGCGTGCTAAGGTCGTCATCAGATCAAGGCGCGCCACATCTCAATAAGGAAATAGAGTCGGGGCTGCGACCAGGCAGAGCCATATTGGTGACAGCGTTGTCGATGCGACTGGACTGGCGCCGGATTATCTGATCTGAATTTTGATTTCGCCCGAAACGAGCGCCGACAGTCCGAAGGCCCCCACAATTTTCGAGGCTCTGCATTGACAACTCGGGCTCAAGCTGGGTCCGGTCGACGTCGCCGTTATCGACCATGTTGAGAAACCGGCCATGAACTCACGTGCAGTCCGGGAACTCGCCCTTACCCGACAACTCGTCGGACTTGGCCGCGCGAATTGGCCGTAAGATCGCGGATGTGTGTTGCCCGAAGGTCCAGATGACCTCCCTGAAGGCGCCGTGTCACGGAAGTGTCTCCCCATTTGGCGCCTGAGATACGGCGATGTCGAAAGCGCCGACGCGACGGATTAGGACCGAACAATCGGCCCTGCAGCCGGTATGACCTCAATCAGGTTCGACGCCCTGTGGGTAGCGTTCATGAGCAGAATCACCGAATTGCCTCATTTGAGGCGTTTCCGTTCCTGCGAACATGCTGAGGTGGCGATGGCGGCGCCACCTGCGCTGCAGGCGCTGCGACACGGACAGGTCGCTCGGGCGCGTAGTGCAGCCAATCGTTCATGAAATATCCCAGTATCAGACCGAGAACGAGCGCGGAACTCGACAGAACCGCGAGTGAGAGCTTGTAATCGAGAAGAAAGCTGGTGCGGATCGCTGTGATTGAACGCTCCGCATAATCCGTCGCCTGCCGGATATTCCGGGTAATGTCAGCGATCGCGGAGTCGGCCTGCTTGACGGTGCCAGAGTAACAATTGGTCAACGCGGCGGCGCTTCGCTGAAATTCCGCCGTGGTTTCGCTCATTTTCTTCGCGGTGAGCGCCAAGGCATCCGCTGTCTGAGGAATCCCGGACTGCGCGAATTGTTGTCGCAGGCTCTCTGCAATTTTCTCGGCGATCGCCGACGGGCTCATGCCCCGGGCGATTTCCGCCGGGAGATTGGATAGCCGATCGTCCAGCTGTTCATGCCATACCGCGCTCGACTCCTGCATCGAGTGCATCGATTCCAGAGCGCTTTTCATGATTTCCGCAATTTGCTCCCGCTCCGACGCCATCTTTAAAGGGCCCTCGCGCGTGATCAGCGCCAGCAGGCCCATTGCCTCGACAATTCGCAGTAACTCGTCGTCCGGCCGTAGGTGACGGAAATAGAGCATGCGCTGGTAGAAGTATTCCCGCTGCTCGGGATTCAGCATCTTCCCGATTGCATCGAAGAGGTTTTCGGGACCGGCGGGCGATGCAGCTATCGTTGTCGAGGACGACGCGGGCAGGAGATGACTCACGGCAGCAACAACTCCTTGACGCGTTCGAACTCAGCAAAGAGCCTTTCCCGGTAGCCTTCAGCACGAATCACTGCCTTCGTGACCTGCAATTCGGGAACATCCGTGCGGCGCGCGATCACTTCACTCAGCGTCACGCCATGGTTGCGCATCGCGGTCTCGAGATGCGGGAGGCGATATTCCATCTGAATCACCGCCGGCTGGAACACCTTCTGAAACGCCCGCGCCTGCTCGCTTTCCCGCCAGTAAGTAAAATTGTCACTGCCATCGGCGTGGTTTTCAACAATCAGGTAGGTGACACGGCGCTGCAGGCGGTCTGCCCATGTCAGTACGCTTTCCACGCTCGCCGGGTCAGACGTGATCATGCCGACTGCGGTGAATACAATTCCGCGCCGCATCACCGGCTGGTGCATCTGATCGAACCAAGCGTGCGTTACTCGTCCCGAACCGCCACCCATATCGGCAAGAACAATTGGCGGGCCTCCATCCAGCACATCGAGAAACGCGTCGAGCCCCTCGGGCGCATGAATGTTGATCTTCGGCGCCTCGCCCCGGAAGAAGTGACTCAGGCTGCCCCGGGACTTGTTTTCCGTGTCCAGATCGAGCAATGTGACCGGAATCCGGTTTTCCTGATACCACTCGGCCAGCCCAGCCATCATGTTGGTCTTTCCGACTCCGCCCTTACCGCCCATCGAGAGAATGACGCGTTTGCGAGCGTCCGTCTCGTCCGCCTCCTGCCGGTTGGGAATTCTGGCCAGCTCTGCCTGTTTTGCACCGGCGTTATTCATGGAATTACCCTCCGCGGCGGTCCGGCGATGCGCCTGTAGACCCGATTCAGAACGCTCTCCGGGATGCGCAGCGTGACATATGTCCGTTTGTACCGGTTGCCCGGCCGCACGATTTTCAGAACGCCATCTTCACCCTGGAAGAGCCGCCGCACGGTGTCCGGCGACAGATTCCACATTTTGGCGACCTGATCGGCGGTGTAATGGTGTTGGCCAAAGGCTGTGTCGACACCGTCGCCTGAGGATCTGGCCGCGCTGATTGCGGGAATTCCGTTCAGTTGCTGCATATGACTTCCTCGTTGCTCTGTTGCGTTCGTCGTGAATCACCAGACCGGCCAAATTCGGTCCTACCTAAAGGGGTGTCACGATGCCCATTCCGAACACTGGATCAGACAAAAACTCCCTCTAAGTACTAATGAGCCGCAGAAAGACGTTTCGGGACGCTCCCACTCTCTGTAAGCCGTGGGCGAGGGGCCCCGTGACATCCGGCGGTGTTCGTTTTCATCCCGCAAGAGCACCGTTCAGGCTCTTCCGGTGAGCGTTGCGCGCTTCCTGACCATCGGCGCTTCGAGCGCGGAGAGTGATAAATCCGTGGAAACAAAAGCCGAACGGCAGCAAAGCTTACTATTCGGATTCGGAGCCCGCTTCGACGCGACGAACTTCGACCTCAGAGATCCGCGGCCCATCGAACGAGGCGAACCTGTCAGATCGAGCGGGCTCCCGCAGAACCGTAATCTGCTGTGCGGCGAAATCTGCGAGCAGCGGCGCAAGGCTGCTGCCTTTGACCAGGACATCGTGAGTTGAAAACGCAGCGCGGACTTCGTCGGCTGTGCCTTCGGCGTAGAGGAACTGACTCCAGGGCAGTGAATAAGTGCGCTTTAGCAGCATTACCTGCAGGCCACGCGCCCGCGCCGCGACGTCCACCGACCACGGTCGTTCATCGGCCAATCCCAATTTGCCGTCCTTTGGCCACTTCCTGTTGGTGTATTCGTGCTGGTGGAACAGAGTTGACCTCGTGTCCCGGTGGCTGCATTTCAGAGTGAATCTCCTGTTGTTGACGCGCGGTGCGAAGCGCAATTGCGCGAGCAGCCACGAGACCCCGATGATGATCCGGCTTACGAATCATCCGCTCGACGGCCCCTTGTTTGATCTTGCGGACCAATTCCGAGGCCGACTGACGCTCGCCGGAACACGCTACCGATTCGCGGAGCAATTCCTTGTCGCTCGTGACCACAGTGATACGTTCACGTCCCCGAGAAGCCGCAACATAGAAGAGCTCTTTCTTCATCGCATCGCCTGAGATGACGACCGCATCTACCGTCTTGCCCTGGCTGCGATGTGCCGTAACGGCATACCCGTGATCGAAGTGCTTGTAATCCCGTGGCAAGGTACGCCCATCGGCAAGATGAATCCTGCCCTGGTCATCAACGCGTGAAACTGTCGCCAGTTCACCATTGACGGCGCGAAACCCGGCATCGCGGCGATTCGCGGTCAACAGGATTTTGTCGTTCTCCGCAATGTCGATGGAGCGGCGCTCGAAAACCTCAAAGCATCCGGCTTGTTTCCCGGTGAGTTCACGCTCTACTCCGGTGGCGTTCCGCACCATCGTTCGATTGTTCCCGACCCGGACGACATCGAGGATCTCGTTCCTGGCGATTCCCTTTGCCGAACGATGGAATACCAGCACCTGCCCTTCGCGCAAAGCCCGTGCGGAGCGCTTCTGGGCGGTTGTGTAGTTACGCGGCACGAGCCGCTCTGCAGCGATATTCTTCCCCAGTTCCCCGGCGCGCCTGCGTTCTGTGCGAATGGCATCTGTGACCAGCCCGATCTCTTCGTGCGTCGGACAAACGACCAGCACGGTGGGCTTTGGAATGTCCCGCAATTGGAGCTCAGCTTCCCGCCATGCCGTTGCAACAGTCCGAGCCCGATCCATCCAGGGGACCTGTCGGATAGCGCCGATATCATCCAGTTTGTCGAAGCCGCGGCCCGGATTTCGCCGCAGTTCCTCAATTGCCTCCCGGTACTCTGCCGAGGTCTGGCGCTGCACCTGTGTCAGTGAGACGCTCTTGAGCTGCGATTCCTTCTCGAGAATCCGCAACGCATCGGAGGCTTCCACACTCCGAATCTGCATAGTGTCCCCGCTGAAGATCAGACGTGCGGACTGTCGTTCAGCCAGGCGGAACAGTTCCGACATCTGTCTGCCGGAGACCATGCCGGCTTCATCGACGATCACGGCCCTGCCCCTGAGTTCTCTCTGTGCCTTGTGGTCCGCAAGCAGCATCTGGATTGTGACCGCGTTGTCGAAACCGACTCTGCGAAGCTCTTCGACTGCACTCATGGTGGGAGCTACCGCGAGCACTTCACGGCCGGTCTCGGTCAGTCCGCGTCGGAGGTCCTGCAAGGTCGCTGTTTTCCCCGTGCCAGCGGCGCCGCGGATATTAACGGCCAGATCGCGAGAGGTGAGGACGAACTCGATCGCCCGCTTCTGTTCCGGACGGAGTCGGTCCGACGCAACGAAAGTATCTCCTCTCCCAAGCGGCTCGAACCGGCCAACACCCCGATTGACGGAGGCAATTATGGCACGCTCGCGATCGAGCGTCTCGCGCGTAGCGATTTCGTTTCCCGCACGGAGGATAGCGCCCGAGGCCTGCCGGAGCCGGAGGCCGCCCTTGGCTTCATCCAGATCGACGCGTCCGCGGCCATGCCGGAGCGCTTCGGCCAACAACTCATGCTCACTCGCAACCGACACGCGCTCGAAAATATGTTCCTGGGCATAATTCACCGAACAAGAGGCCGCTTCGCGGCTGGCGAGCGCTTCCACTCCGGATTTGAGTGCGGTCTTGTGGATGTCGTTCAGCATGCGATCCTCCGATAAGCCGAGCCGTGCCTTCTGCCGCATCGTGACTTCCGCCGTGGATATCTCGATCAACTTGTCGGCGCGGGACTCGCGCACAAGGATGGCGATTTCATTGTCTGTCGGCGGTCTGCCGTTCTTTGTCGTAAAGAGCTCGATCGCGTTGTCCCGCTGTCGGCTGCGCTGGCTGAATTTTCCGAGAAGCTCGTCGGACACGCCTCGAATTTCAAACCCTGCGTCGTGCCCGTTGGTCTCGTGACGGTCCTCAATCGCGTAACCCAGTCTGATCACTTCCCGCGCGAGTGCGTTTCGATAGACCTCCGTCAGGTAGGGCCGCCGTTCATAGATGCCGGAAGCCTGCAGGGCTTTCCAGCGGCTTTCAGTACCGTCCCATGTCATATTCGCTGCGACTGCGTGCGTATGGAGTTGGGGATCAAGTTCGCGGCTGGTGTCATGGTTATAGACGGCGAGGACGAGATTGCCTGTCGCCCGATCAGAGTTGCCGCCATTCTGCCGGACACGTGTCGCCGCACAGGATTCAAGTTCCTGCAGAGCCTCCGCAACCGCCAACCGGTGCGCAGCGGTCAACCGTTCATCGCCGCCGACGCTCGCCATGATCGACACGGATTTCGGAGCTGAGAAGGTGAAGTCGTAGAGGTTTCGCCCATGGCTTGTTGTGGCGCCATCGGCAGACCTGCGATCCGCGCTTTGTCGCTGGCGAAGAAATTCTCCGGTTCGAGGGTCAAGGCCCTGGCGAACCGCATCGAAGTCTTTCGACTGCACGTCGCCGGATAAGCCCAGAAGTTCGGCTCCGCGACCATGCCATCGCCCGGCGATGCGCTTGCCCTCGTCGTAATAGTCGCTGTGTTCAAGATGCCGTGAGGAGTAACCCTGTGCATTCGACATAGCTCGAATGGTCAGCATGCTTTACCGCTGAGTTGGCCAGCTACCTCGCCTTGCGAAATAATTCCCGACGTGGTCAGCGCCCAACTGCATCTCAGACTGATTCAGCGCGAGCCTGGTTTCTTCCGCGATAGATGGAATGGTGAGATTCGAGAAGCTTTGTGAATTAGGCAGAACGCGCGTTTCTGGCGGTTGTTAAGTGAGTGGCGAAATGGGGCGTCAAACGAACCGGTGGCGCGAAATATTCGGATCGTGCGATCAAGCGGAATCATCGCGAATACCGATTGAAGTCAGAAAGAAGTTGAAGCAAAGACACCATCCCTAAGCCTGCGGCTTAGGGACTGCGCGGCGCGCATGGTGATCCAGTCTCAATCCAGTTTGCGATCCAGCGAACCATCTAGTTTCGTGCCAGCAATTTTCCATAGTATTTGCATTCATCTTTCGGTGGGTGTACCATCGCGCCAGAGCTTCTGAGATGGACGAAACGCTCAAGAGTATCCTGGATACCCTGCCCCCCAAAATGAGCCGATCAAAACTGGAACCATACTCGGAGTTCATTCGCGAACTGCGCAGCCGGGGCCGAAGTTATCAGGAGATCGTCCAGATCCTGCGCGACCGATGCGGTGTCACCACCGCCTTTCACACTGTTTACAACTTTGTCCGCGTGAGGGCGAAACCCGAGAGAAAGCAGCGGGCGAAGCGGACAGGCGCTTCGAGATCAACTGAAATCGTCACATCAAATCGACAAGCCGAAACGGCTGAAGCTCAATCGCGGATCGCAGCGAGTAACGATGCCTGGGAACGGATTGAAGCGCTCAAACGAAGGCCGAGCGGGCAATCCGCGGGGGAAAAGGTGTTCGTCTATGACGAGGATCAGCCGTTGAAATTGGTCCAAAGGGGCGAAAACCTGGACTGGAGGTTGACCGCAAAGCAAAACCGCTGATATTCGGATCGGATCCAGGTACACGGTGTGCGAGCAGTCAAGGACACGGTTCTGGGATAATAACAGCGGCAATGAATTTCAACGTACTCACGCAGAACACCGAGGCCGCTATTCTGACGCGGGTGATCGAGACTGATACGAGCGAAATCACTCCCGATGTGGCCCACTATTTGCTGGCGATGCAGCTTCCCGAAGCAGACCGCGATCGCGTGGACGAGCTCTCTGCAAAAGCCCGCCGCGGCGCTCTGACTGAAGCCGAGACAGTTGAGTTCGACAGCTACCTCCACGTTGGTAGTTTGCTCGGCGTGATGCAATCCCGTGCTAGGAAACTCCTTAGCAATCGCGGCAACCCCACCGCTCAGTGAATCGGGATCTGCTCGCCGCCATTTGCAGGCGAGCTGGTGAGCGGTGCGAATATTGTCTAGTTCCGCGATTTGCGTTCCCTCTGCCCTTTCAGATTGACCACATTATCGCCGAGAAGCACGGAGGACAAGCTGTTGAGGAAAACCTCGCGCTGGCTTGCCCGCACTGCAATCGGTTCAAAGGACCGAATATCGCGGGAATTGATCCGGAAACGGGCGAGATTACGCGGCTCTATAATCCACGAACGGATATTTGGAGCAAGCACTTCCGATCGGCAGGCGCGACGTTAATTGGCACGACGCCAATTGGCCGTACCACCGTCAATGTGCTCAGGATGAACGGCGATGATCTTCTAAGGATCCGAGTAGAGTTGCTCGCCGAGGGCGGCGGCGCGTTCTGAAACGGCTTTCACTTGACTCGAACCAGCTTCGGCGTCCACGTCGCGGCGACGATCGAATCCAACCTGTCCTGCCTGCTCTTGATCCACTGGGAATAATGTTTAGCGACGATGGCGGGAGAATTACCGAGGATCGCAGCGACGTCTTCGACTGACGCCCCCTGCGATAGCAGATCGGCTGCCAAACTGTGTCGCATACGGTGCGGGTGTGCAGGAGATACTCCAACCAATTTGCAGATTGCTTTGAACCGTTTGCGCCAGCTATCGCTTGTGGTGTGCGGATGCAACGATTGTCCACGAAGAAAAAAATATCCGCCCGGCGTTGGGAGGGCTTTTAGCAAAGAAACGAGGTTGGGCGGAATTACGACTGAGACCGGCGTTCCCGCTTTCGTCGTGTAGAGATAAATGCGGTCATCACAAACTTGTGAAGTCTTGAGGAGCGCCGCATCGCCAATTCGTAACCCAGTATGCCGAAGCGTCAGGAGGAAAGCGAGTTCTCTGTCGTCTCTCGCCCGCGAGAGAATTCTTTGGACTTCTTCATTGCCGAAGGGGAGGCGGGGATTGTCCTTTACTGGCGGCGCTTTGATGGCTTTGAACCAGTTTCGTTGGACCCATCCTCTATCGTGCCAGAACCGGCACATCACCCTGGCGTATTCGAGAGTTTTGGATAGCGTGATACGGCGGCCGCGCCACCCCGCACAAAAAGCGTCAGCGTGCTCCTGCGTCCATTCACAGAGATCGCGAAGGCCATTAAGTGAACTGAAATCCTGAAACCGAGCGGCCAACGTTCTGTATTTTGATAGCGTGCGGCTCGCAAGCTGTCGCGATGCGCAGTACGTGAGGTAGGCGTTCACGGCTTCGTCGACGCTGATGTTTTTCGGTGGTTGCGGCTCCCGGCCGTCTTCGATTTGTCGCTTTAGCTTTTCTGCTTTGCCCCACCCATTGACGTCGAGCGACTGACGGTACGTGGTGCCATGCCATGAGCCCTGAATCCATATAGGGCACGTGCATTTGTTTTTTTCCTGAGAGGGGGTGCCGCGCGGTTTTCCATTTTCCGCGCAGCAGGCAATGTGACGCCGATAGAGGGTCAGCATGACTTACGCCGAGCCAAGCCTTCTGTTACAACCGGATCGGGCTGAAAGCTTCGCCAGCGGGGAATGAGAATGCACGACTTTTGAACCCTCTACGCACATTCTGGTACGTATTTGGTACGCAGTCAAATTATCGGCTGTAACCTGTTGAGTGTAAATGGCGGAGAGAGAGGGATTCGAACCCTCGATAGAGTTTCCCCTATACACGCTTTCCAAGCGTGCGCCTTCAACCGCTCGGCCATCTCTCCGAAAATGAAAGAAGCTTCACGCCGTTAAGCGCGAAGCTTCAGGATATCACGCAGAACTGGGGTTCCCGGATTAGCGGGCGCGTCCACCGCCAGCAGCCATTCCGCCAGCGTGACCGCCGCCCATCATGCTGCCGCCGCCCCCGGCCGATGCTCCCGAGAATCCACCGCCGGAGCCAACGCCAGCGCTGCTGGAGTTGCTGGTATTACCAACGCTCGGATTAAATCCGCCGAACGACGGGTTCCCGCCGAAGCGTCCACCGCCCGCAGCGCTACCCGCGCCGATACGAGCCACTCCAGGTGAAAAGCCGCCGCCCCGGGTTGCCGCGATCGAGGCCGAGCCGGCTCCTGCAACCGGGACCGTAATGTTCGTGTGGCCGCTCGCCAGGCGAACCGGGGAACCGGTTCCGAGACCTGCCGCACTGCGAACCACTCCCCCGGCCACTGGCTGAGGCACAAACGAAGTTGTGGGTGCGCCGCCCCCGCCGTACCAGTAATATCCGCCGGGCTGGTAGAACGAGTAAATCGTTCCGGGGCTGAAGTAACCGTATCCGAAGGGACTCCAGAAGGCACCGCCGTACGGGATATATGTATATGTTCCGAGGAGCGAATTCAGATACCAGCCACCCGAGAAGGCGCTGTTAAAGCCAAGTCCGGGATAGATCGTGCCGGAATACAGGCCGTTGCTGGAGAAGCCGTTCGCGGAAAGCGACCGGGCCGACGCCATGTTCGCGGCTGAAAGAGCCGCGCCGCGGTCCCGAGCCCAGAGGTAGAGGTCATCCACTTGCTTATCGTCGAATTTCTCAGTCGGAAGCGCTGCGGAGAGTAACACCTCTTTCCCGTCCTTCACAGTGGTCTTGACGGTACCCGCAGACGTGTTCACCTGGCCCTTATACACCTTCACCTGCGCCGGATCGGATGTGATCTCGAACACACCGTACTTCATCGGCTGAAGCTGGTAATCCTTATAAATGAGAGTGACCGCCGGATCCTTCACTGAGGCTTCCGGATCATCCGACTCGAGGATGACGGAACCGGAGAGGAATTCGACCCGCGTGCTGAGGAGCCGGTTGTCGAGCATTTTGATCGACGTGTTCTCGCCGAGGCGGAGGTAAACGCCAGGGGTGAGCAAAACCTCCGCACGGCCCTGAGCCGTACTCAAAACACTGTTCTCTTTGATTTCAGAGAACTTACCCGGTTTGTAATCGATAGATTTTCCGTCGATGGAAACCGCGCCATCGAAATAGTGAAGAAGGCCAGAGTGCGCTGAAGTGATGGTTTGGGCGGAGGAGATTCCCGCTGTTACCGCGATCAGTACCGCTGCCGAGGTAAGAAGACGCTGCGTGTACATAGATTGCCCCTTGTCAATGATAGTCTACCCGAATTCCGGGAAAGTCAATCACACCCGTGAAGCCTCAGCCCGTCTAACCCGGCTCGGAGCCGGAAGTTTCAGAGACGAAAAACCTTGGGGGAGGTTACGCCCTTCAGGGCGTTCCTTGTATCGACAATCAGCGCCGCGTCACGAAGGATCGCCGCGTAGTCGAAGCTTGAGTGATCGGTGACGATCACCACGCAGTCGGCCGTACGCGCAACCGCTGGTCCGCTCGATTGCAGCGCATCGCCGTCGAGGCGCATCTCGCCGACATGAGGATCGACAAAAGAGATCTCGGCTCCGCGACGCTTCAGCAGGAGCATGATATCGAGCGCGGGGGATTCGCGGACGTCGTCGATGTCACGTTTGTAGGCGACGCCGAAGATGCATATTTTCGAGCCTTTGAGCGGTTTGCCGACCTCATTCAGAGCGTTCTGAACCTTACCCACCACGAAATGCGGCATCTGGCCGTTGATATAGCCCGCTAACTCGATGAACCGGGCTTCGATGCCCGCCTGTTTCGTCTTCCAGGAGAGATAAAAGGGATCGATGGGTATGCAGTGTCCACCAAGGCCCGGCCCCGGATAGAAAGGCATGAAGCCGAATGGCTTGGTCGCCGCAGCTTCGATCACCTCCCAGACGTTGATACCCATGCTGTCGCACATAATGGCGATCTCATTGACCAGACCGATATTGATCATCCGGAAGGTGTTTTCAAGCAACTTCACCATCTCAGCGACCTGCGTCGAACTGACGGGGACCACCCGCTCGAGCGCCTGGGAGTAAAACAGCTTTCCCAGCGCCGTGCATGCGGCGGTCGTGCCTCCGACCACCTTGGGGATGTTCTTGGTCTGGAATTTGGCGTTGCCGGGATCCACACGCTCGGGGGAGAAACAAAGAAAGAAGTCCTGGCCGACCTTCAGACCGGATTTTTCCAGCAGCGGAAGAACCAACTCATCGGTGGTACCGGGGTATGTCGTCGACTCGAGGATGATCAGCATCCCGGCGTGAAAATGGCGCTCGATTTCCTGACAGGCGGCAAGGATATAGCTCATGTCAGGGTCCTTGGTTTTGCGCAGCGGCGTGGGAACGCAGATGTTTACGGTATCCAGATCGCGAATCGCTGAAAAATCGCTGGTTGCGCGCAGGAGGCCCTTCTCCACCAGCGGCGCAAGGACGGAAGAAGGGACGTCACCGACATAGGAGTCGCCGGCATTCACGCTTGCGGCTTTGGTCTCCGACACATCGATTCCGGTGACTTTGTAGCCCGCCTGCGCGTACTCGACCGCAAGGGGCAATCCAACATATCCAAGACCGACGACGCCCACATGGGCCGTCCGGGAGCGGATCTTCCCGGCCAGAAGTTCCGCGTTGGCGTTTTCAACAGTCGCGACCGTTGCTTGACTCATTTAGCCCCGCCATTCTCTCATATATGGAAAAAATACGAGCCTTCCGCCACGAATTCCGCTGGCCCGGTGAGCAGGATTCGGTCTTCGAGGCGCACATAGAGAGGGCCCGCAGGCGTATCGACCATGATGGGGCTTTCGGCGATTCCGCGGGCTGCGGCGGCAACCGCAGCGCCGGTGGATCCGGTCCCGGAACTGTTGGTTTCGCCCGCGCCGCGCTCCCAGAAGCGCACGTGAATCGTGTTCCGGTCCACCCCTCGGACGAATGAGACGTTCGTGCGGTTCGGAAAGCGGGAATCGCGTTCGATCGAGGCGCCGGCGGTCCGCCAGTCGAAATCGAAGTCCTTCACCATCAGCGCGCACTGGGGATTTCCTGCATCCACGATGACCGCGTCGTGGCCCTGGACTGAGACGTTCAGATCCACGACCCGAACATCTCCCATATCCATGCGAAACCAGTACTCGCTCCCGACCCTCTCGATCAGGTCCAGATGCTTGACTCCGGCGCCGGTGCGGATGCGGACCACACCTTCGGCCCGGTCACGAAGCAGGAGGGCCGCGGCGCAGCGAGTCCCGTTGCCGGAAAGCTCCGGTTCGCTGCCATCTGAGTTGAAAAGACGAATGGATGCGTCGTGGCCGGGTTCGGAGGAGCGATCGACCAGCATCCAGCCGTCGCCACCCACACCTGTGTAGCGGTCGCAGATCGCGACAGCGATTTCGGGAAGGCCGCTGGCCGGAGCGTCTTCGGTGTACGTGAGCAGGAAGTCGTTTTTCGCTCCGTGGAGCTTAACGAAGGGGATATTCATAAACGCGGTGGTAGATCTCGACGACTGGTTCGCCCTTGACTATAATGCGCTCGTTGAGTTCGTATTTGGGGCCGTGAAGACGCGCACGGTCAATTGCGGTCTGCGCGTCGTCGCCTCCCGTGACAATAGCCCAGTCCGTGTGGAGAAAGAGTTCGGGGCGAGAACAGGCCATGTCGAAATGCGGATTATTGTCGCCCGAAAGCGTGTCGCGAAACGGAATGCCCATCGAGCGATAAATAGAGGTCAGCCCGTAGCCGGTGAAATAGGTTTCGTTCGGTCCGGCGGCGGAGCGGAGGAAACGGACGGCCTGCGCGGTCCACTCGCGCCTGCCCTCGGAGTTGTGCTCGGCCTCCTGCCAGGTGATGGAGTGGTCCGAAGGATGGATCAGGAATACGCCGAGTGCGACCGCCGCGATCGCGAATGCGGCGATCCGTCCGAATTGCGCGATGGCTCCGGTCCCCAGGGCGATCAGCGGAAGGAACGCCATAGCGTAGCGGGTGTTGTACCAGCCGTGAGGTTCGAGCGTGGGAACAAAGACGGGCGTGCCTTTGGAATGAATGCTCCAGATATAGAAAACGGGCAGAAGGGCGAACAGCGTTATCGGCCAGAATATTCGGCGCGAGGCCGCGAGGATAACGCCGATAACTCCAATGGCTACCGCAGGCCACCCGGCTAGCAGATGGCCGGCTTCGAGAAAGTATCTCGCGGCCAGCCGCCAATCGCCTTGTCCCGGGTACGGGAGACCTTTCTGAATGGCGAGCGCGGACCAGGGGCCGCGATAGAAGTACAGGGGATCGTCGAAGTACCAAAGATTGTGCGCGAGCCAGAGCAACGGGCCCGCGCCAGCGATCAGGCAAAAGGTGATTGTTTTCACTATCCGCTTTTCGCTTGCCCGCACGAGTACAAAGGCGGCAATGAACGGCAATAGAAACCACGCCTCATAGCGAGTGAGGGTTCCGGCGCAGGCGGCTATGGCGGCACCCGCAAGTGCGCCCCAACTGCTTGTATCGCCAAACCGAACGGTGAAGTAGAAGACCGCGAAGAGCGAAGCAAAGAACGCCGCTTCGGTCATTGGGATGGACCCGAGATAGAGCGTGTTCGGATTGAGGAGGAAAACGGCTGTGGCCGCGAATCCTGAAGGAATCGACCTGAAAAGCCGTCGAACGCCCGCGAAAAGAAACGTCGCCGCAAGCGACATGCATAGCGCCGAAACGATCGCGCCGGCCAGGCCCGTCGTCCAAAGCCGGTCATTGCGAACGAGCGGCAGCATCAGCAGGTGCGGGAGCGGGAGCCAGGTCGTGCCGAGTTGCGCCCAGCCAGGCGTTAGCGAATCGACGACGCGGCGCGCGATGTCGAGATGAGCCTCGGCATCGCCCCAATAAAGAGTTGCGCCGGTCGAGAAGAAATACCAGACCGCCGCGGTCATGACCGCGGCGGCGATCAGGAAGCAGGCGGCGACTGCCAGAATCGCCGATCTCCCGCGAGAACTGCGTTCAGAACGACGTGAAGTTACGGAATTCCTGGAAGCGGGCATCGATTTCACCGCGCGTCAGAATGCGGAACCGGTCGACGCCGAATTTCTCGCAGCAGAAGCTGCCCATCACCGAGCCGTAAATCACCGCACGGCGGATTTCGTTGTGATCGGCCCTGGGATCTTTCAGATCAATCCCTTGTCCCGCAAGGTAACCCATGAATCCGCCGGCGAAACAATCGCCCGCTCCGGTGGGATCGAAAACGTCTTCGAGCAGGTAGCCGGGAACCATGAAGTGCCCGTCGCGCCGCCAGAGGATCGCGCCGTATTCTCCGCGCTTGATGACCAGCGTGTTCGGTCCCATGCCGAGGATCTTCCCGGCGGCTTTCTTCAGGTTCGTTTCGCCGGAGAGCATACGGGCTTCGCTGTCATTGATCAGCAGGAAATCCCATTCGGCGATCGTTGCCAGGAGTTCCGAACGGAAATCGGCGATCCAGTAGTTCATCGTGTCGCCGCCCACGAGACGAAGCGACCCGTTCATCTGCGCCCGTACCGCGCGCTGGAGAGCCGGCTGAATGTTGCCGAGCAGCAGATACGGCGTTGATTTGTAAGATTCCGGCAGCTTGGGGTCGAAGTCGGCGAAGACGTTAAGGTCCGTGACGAGGGTCTCGCGGTCGTTCATGTCGGGCGAGTACTTACCAGCCCAGAAAAACGATTTGCCGGGGACGCGCTCGAGACCGGCGAGGTCGATTCCACGGGAGCGCAGTAGTTCGGTGTCTTCATCGGCGAAGTCATCGCCAACAACAGCGACGATCTTCGGGCTGGTGAAAAAGCTGGCCGACAGCGCGATGTAGGTGCATGCTCCGCCGAGCATGCGGTCTACCTTCCCGTGAGGGGTTTCGACGCCGTCATAGGCGACGGAACCGACCACAACCATTGACATTATTTGATTGTAGCTTTTAGCTCATTTTTGACGCCTGGTTTGGCCTTGTCGCCAGGGCCGTCCATTTCGGCAGCCGCTTTTTTGCCCCGTTTCGCGTAAACGATTCCGGCGACGAGGAAAAGTCCCGCGACGACATAGCCCCCGATCTTCGGCAGCTTGTCGGGCGGTTTG